>ENA-OZEF01000272-OZEF01000272.1-human-gut-metagenome-genome-assembly--contig:-NODE-272-length-22930-cov-5.351432_pt1 | contig 22930 bp, 38 predicted proteins | sample MGYA00245065_ERZ653603 | MGnify/ENA primary metagenome ERZ653603 (study PRJEB26926, sample SAMN06164922) | human gut metagenome | biome: ENVO:00009003; feature: ENVO:2100002; material: ENVO:00002003...
CGTCGTCAGCGTCAGATGTGTATAAGAGACAGCTATCATCTGCCCGCCTTCACGCCCCCGGACGGGAGCGATTCTCTGACGTATTTCCGCCGCATGTGCGATGAGGGCTTCCGCGAGCGCTACCCGGATGCCCCTGTGGGCTACCGTGAGCGGCTGGAATACGAGATGTCCGTCGTGGAGAAGATGGGCTATGTCGACTATTATCTCATTGTGGCGGATTTCATCCGCTGGGCCAAGGAGCAGGGCATCCCGGTCGGGCCGGGGCGCGGCTCCGGCGCAGGCTCCATCGCGGCCTACTGCATGCACATCACCGAGATGGACCCCATGCAGTATCACCTTATCTTCGAGCGCTTTCTGAACCCGGAGCGCGTGAGCATGCCGGATTTCGATACGGACTTCTGCCAGCTCCGCCGCGGCGAGGTCATCGACTACGTCATGGGCAAATACGGCAAGGACCATGTGGCACAGATCGTGACCTTTGGAACTATGGCCGCCCGTGCCGCCGTGCGCGATGTCGGCCGCGTGATGGGTATGCCGTACCAGGACGTGGATAAGGTGGCCAAGCTGATTCCTACTGAACTGAAAATGACGCTGAACCATGCGCTGGAGGTTTCGCCGGACCTAAAAGCAATGTATGACGCTGAACCCCAGGTGCATGAGCTGATCGATACCTCGCTGAAAGTGGAGGGCATGCCGCGTCACGCTTCCACTCATGCGGCGGGCGTTGTGATTACCCGCGAACCGGCTACCGAGTATGTGCCGCTTTCCACCAACGATGGTCTGCCGGTTACCCAGTTCAACATGGTGGAAATTGAGCGCCTTGGCCTGCTCAAGATGGACTTCCTTGGCCTGCGAACCCTGACCGTTATCCATGATACCGAAGCCGCCGTGCGCCTGCATGAACCGGATTTCCGCATTGCCAATCTGGATTATGACGATGCCTCTACTTATGCTATGCTGGAACGGGGCGAAACAGAGGGCATCTTCCAGCTTGAATCTACTGGTATGACCCAGGTGCTGGTCAGTATGCACCCCCGCAGCCTTGAAGACGTCATCGCCCTTATCTCGCTGTACCGCCCCGGCCCCATGGATTCTATCCCGACCTATCTGCGCAACCGCAGGGAGCCGGATAAAGTCACCTATAAAACACCCCAGCTGGCCCATATCCTGGATGTTACCAACGGCTGTATCGTTTATCAGGAACAGGTCATGCAGATCTGCCGCGAGCTGGCAGGCTTCAGCTTTGGCCAGGCTGATAACGTGCGCCGCGCCATGAGCAAAAAGAAGCATAAAGTCATGGAAGCCGAGCGAGAGCACTTTGTGCATGGCTGTACTGAGCCGGGCAAAGAGTGCGCCGGGTGTGTGAAGAACGGAATCCCGGAAGCCGTGGCCAATGAGATCTATGACGATATGGTCAGTTTTGCTTCTTATGCGTTCAACAAATCTCATGCGGCCTGCTATGCCTATGTGGCATTCCAGACGGCCTACCTCAAGTGCCATTATCCCAGTGAGTTCATGGCGGCTTTGCTGACCAGTGTGCTGGATAACACGGATAAGGTCATTGAATATTCCGGCGAGTGTGCCCGCCTTGGCATCAAGGTGCTGCCGCCGGATGTGAATGTTTCCAACGGCGGCTTTACGGCGGATGGAAGCGGTCAGATCCGCTTTGGCCTGAATGCGGTCAAAAATGTGGGCCGCAACCTGATCGAGAATGTGGTGAAGGGGCGGCAGAATAAGCCTTACACCAGCCTGTACGATTTCTGCAAGCGGATGCATGGCAATGAACTGAACCGCCGGGCAGTGGAGTGCCTCATCAAGGCCGGCGCATTCGATCATCTGGGCAACAACCGCCACAGCCATGTGGAGGCCGTGGAGGGCATTCTGAAGAGCATTGAGACCGACTCTCGGCGCAATCTGGATGGACAGCTGGATCTGTTCTCGGTGATGAGCGGGGAAGCACAGAGCGGTGCTTCCGAGGATAACTATGAAATAAAGCAGCTGCCGGAATACAGCCATAAGGAACTGCTCCAGCAGGAAAAGGAAGTCAGCGGTCTGTATCTGTCCGGTCATCCGCTGGATGCTTACCGGGAACAATCGGCACGCATTGCATCCCACACCATCAAGGATCTTACAGGGGAAGATGCCCATGTGAAGGATGGAGAAAAAGTGCGCATTGTGTGCGCGGTGGTAAAAAGCCGCATGATGACCACAAAGTCCAACAGCATGATGGCTTTTACCAGCGTAGAAGACCTGACCGGCACCATGGAAGTGATCGTATTCCCAAAGGTGCTGGATGCTTTCCGGGATTCACTGCACGAAAATGCAGTCGTCGTGGTCGATGGCAGACTGTCGGTACGGGAGGATGAAGCTTCCAAGCTGCTGGCAGAGAGCATCGTCCCGATCGAAAATTACGATCCGGCCCGACTGGATAACGGCAGGCCGGACCCGATGAAAACGGCAGCAAAGAAGCTGTATATCCGTGTGCCTTCCCGCAGCAGCAGGGAATATGCAAAGGTGGTCAATCTGCTTGGCATTTTTGATGGGGACATGCCGGTGCTCCTGTATCTGACCGATACCAAGCAGTATCTGCGTGTGCCGCGCCATCTGTACGCATCCGGCCATCCGCTGCTGTTCAAAGAGCTGGAAAGGCTGGTCGGAACGGACAACATTGCAACAAAATGACATTTCCGTGCACGAATCTTAACGCAAATCCGGCGGGATGGCTGTTTCCAAAATAAGGCGTTTGTGTTATAATGATTCAAGGCAAATGAAGTGCTTTGGACAGCGTTAAAACGGAGAACGCTGTGATACCATTGGGTAAATGAAGAAACAAATTGGAGGGAAACTCTCGTATGGAAAAGCAGATCAAAACGATTGGCGTATTGACGAGCGGTGGTGATGCTCCTGGCATGAACGCTGCCGTGCGCGCCGTAGTCCGTACCGGCCTGCATAAGGGTTACCGCATGATCGGCATTCAGCGTGGCTACAATGGCCTGCTGAACGGCGAATGCTTTGAGATGAACCTGCGCAGTGTGTCGAACATCATCTCTGCAGGCGGTACCATTCTGTATACCGCCCGCTGTCTGGAATTCAAGACCAAGGAAGGTCAGGACAAGGGTGCAGAGAAGTGCCGCGAACTGGGCATTGATGCGCTGGTGGTCATTGGCGGCGACGGTTCTTACCGCGGCGCTCGTGAGCTGGCCCACCGCGGCATTCCGATGATCGGTCTGCCCGGCACGATTGACAACGATATTTCCTGCACCGATTACACCATTGGCTACGATACCGCCATGAATACCGCGCTGGAGATGATCGACAAGCTGCGCGATACCACCCAGAGCCATGACCGCTGCAGTGTGGTCGAGGTCATGGGCCGCAACGCCGGTTATATTGCTCTGAATGTTGCAATTGCTTCCGGCGCTATGGCTGTTCTACTGCCGGAGAAGGAATTTGACATGCAGCGTGATATTCTGGATAAGATCGCTGAGACTCAGAAGACCGGCAAGCGTCACTTCATTATTATCGTTGCCGAGGGTGTCGGCCATGCACAGGAAATCGCAAACGAGATTCAGGCACGCACCGGCATCGACTCCCGCGCCACCATTCTGGGCCATGTCCAGCGCGGTGGTTCTCCCACTCTGCGTGACCGTGTGAACGCTTCTGCAATGGGCTACCATGCCGTGTGCCTGCTGGAGCAGGGCAAGTATAACCGCATCGTCGGCATGAAGGGCGAAAAGCTGGTGGATTACCCTGTGGATGAAGCTCTTGAAATGACCAAGACGCTTGACCCGGTGCTGATCGACGTGTGTAACACCATTTCTATCTGATTTTTGGACTGAATTGAACGTAAATACGTGAAATGCGGCATCTACAGATTGGATAAAATGTAGACAAAATCAGGTCACTCCTACACATTCCCTGTATTCAAATGCAAAAGTGGTATAAGGAATTATGGGATCTTTTCAATCTCATTTTTAAGCCAGTCGATGCTTCTTTGGGTATAAACACGTTCAGTAAGGTCTTTAATATGGTGTCCAACAAGTCGTTTGATGGCATATTCGTCCATGTTATACTTTTTGGCCATTGTAACAAAAGTAATACGTCCATCATGGCCTTTATGCTCAGAGTTCAGTGACAGCAGAGGAACGACTTCGTTGACAAGCTGCACGGAAAAAGAGGCATAGCGCATTTGCGTGACTTCGCCTTTTACGGTGTTCTGATGATGGAAACCACGCTGGCGGATCGTGAAAAATAAATAAGGCGAACCTGCTTCGAGCGCTTTTTCGTAGCGGGCTTTTACCAGATTGTAAATTCGGGGATGAATCGGCACTGTTCGGTTTATCCCCGCTTTTGTTTTTAAGCCGCCTGTAAATGTGCCCACATCCATATCAACATCCTTCATTTTCAGGTCGCATAGTTCTCCGGGACGCCAGCCAGAGTAGCACTGAATTAGAATCATGTCAATGATAGGATGCTTGTCTATATTTGCCCATAGAAGATCGAGTTCTGCTTCGGTATAGGGAATATGACTATTCGGTTTGCGGACATACCCCGAATCGATCGTGAACATACGAGCATAATTTTTATCGACGAGTTCGCGGGAGACTGCATAATCAAAGAGCAGATTATAAAGATTTTTCATTGAGTCTTTATTATTGTTTTGTGCATGGCGAGTTTCTCCGGCGTAAACGATGGTTCCGTTTTCAATACAATTCTGCAGGTGCGAGATATGAACGTCGCGGACAAGCATGTTATGAATCGAGGAGGAGTAGGCCCATGCTCTTTTATAACGGGAAATCGTAGAAGAATCCACTTTTTTCTCTTTCGTGGTCAGCCACATATCAAAAAGGTCCTGCATAGTTGTTTTATTGCTAAGGTCAAATGGATGCGCGTTGTATTTCATAAGTGCTTCATATGCTTCATTATATGTTTCAAAATAAGCGACCGGACGGAGCGGGCATACGATCGGTTTGCCTTCATCAGTTCTTCCGGCTGTGACCATTGCCCGAAAGGGCTTGCGAAGATTACGCCCTCGGACTTCGGAAATCTGGCCGAATCCATTGGGAAGACGCATATGTTTTTTCTTTTTTGGTGGCAGCGATGACTTGGATTTGAGCGGGTAACCGCAATGAGGACAAGCTGCTGCCTTATCGCTCACTTGTAGACAACACTCTGGACAGAGTTTTAACATAGAAACCTCCTTCAATCATTGTATAAATTTGCCATTTTCACTCAAAAGCTCGGTCAAACCGGGCTTTTTCTGTTTGAAAAAGCTATTCTAGGTTAAACGATAGATTTTTGCTTGTCAATCCTTCAGGGCGAAAAAGATAAAAAACAGCACGCGGGGGACCATTTTTGCAAGTATCATCCTTTTTGAGCCTGGGAACGTATTTAGACGCTCCTAGAGTAACACAAAAGGAGTACGATAGAATGGATAAAGCTAGATTAAAAATGGGTTCGGTTCCTGTACGGATCGCAGCACGAGTATACGGCCGGGACCCGGCGTGGGTGCGTGCGGGTATCATTGCGGGGTGGCTTCCGATTGGCGAGGCAACGAGAAACGGAAAGCGCGTTACGGATATTCAGCAGATGAACTCAAAGCTGGGCAGAATCAGCTATTACATCTCTCCCAAGCTCCTCTATGAGCAGACCGGTTATGAATGGAGGGGCAAAAAATGAGCAGAGAACGTGCGGAGCTGTCAAAAAAGAACCCATACCACATTCCGAGATACCGGTACTACGAACTGAAGTATTTTTGCAGGCAGTACGATGACTGGAAGAAAGCCCTGACTCTGATCGATGGGTGGCAGACACCGCCAAATGATATTTCCGGCATCATCAAGGGGTGCCCACCCGAAAGCCCGACCGAGAGGATCGCACTGTCCAGAGTGTTCTACTCCAACTGCATCGACATGATAGACAAGTGCATTGCGGAACTTGATACGGCATTGGCACCGTACATTAAAAAGGGCGTGACAGAGGGAGACGGCTACAACAAGCTTCAAGCAAATGGCTGTCCCTGCTGCCGCGAGACCTACTACGAGCATTACCGGTACTTCTTCTGGCTCCTGAGCAAGGAACGGCAGTGACGCGAAAAATTCAGCTTCTATTATGGAAGAAGATGGATATATGCTGGTAGATACCAGTGGTAAGACACGAAGGCGAATGGACGATTCCATTCCTGCCAAGGATCGGTTTTAGATGGGCCGACCTTTGATGACATCTTCTTTTATTTTTTTGTCCGTGAAAAATTCGTCCGCTATTATGGAGAAATCCAATTACTGAAACTATAAAGGAGAGATATTTTATGGCAAAGGTTTATACGATGGGCGAACTGGAACGAGCAAGAAAAAAGGCTCAGATTCGGGAGTGGGTTCAGGACAAGAAAGATAAGGCTACGAACTGGTGCTATGCGCACAAGAACGAGATTCTTACTTATGGTCCTGTGGTCGTAAGCGGAATTGCAGCAGGAGCAAAAATGCTGTCGAAGCATACGGCACAGGCCAAAGAGCAGGATCTGAAGGACTTGTATGTGTATAGTCACAGGACGGGGCACTATATCAAATTGCGTCGAAAACTCAAAACATCCGAGTGGGCAGAATTTGATCGTAGAAAGCGTGCCGGAGAGAACGAATATGATATTCTCGCTGACATGAAGGTATTGGGTTAAAGGTACAGAGCCGTGGAGAAATCTGCGGCTCTTACTTTTTTGACGCGAAAAAATCAGCCGCCTTTATGAGAAAGGTGGTATGAACAATGTTTAGTCTGATCGTTGCAATTTTGATCGTTGTACTGCTGGTCAAGTGTATTGGACTTGTTAGTGCAAAGACGGAAGAGGTGAAACAGAGAACAAAGAAGAAACACTGAAAATCAAAATGGAGCTTATGGGAAAACCATACGCTCTTATTTTTTTTTCGCAGACGCGAAAAATACAGCCTCCTTTATGGAAAGAAATGAACAAATTTAGGAGGTATTTTACTATGCTGAAGAATGTTATTAAAGGTTTTGAGGAAATGATGAACTGTGTTCTGACCGCTATGAACGAGTCGCTGAGCGATCCGTATGCGGGCTGGAACGAAGGGGAAGAACTCCTCATGCTGAACGAGGTTCGGTGTGGTATCCGCTAATGGATATTCTGACCGGAAAACGGGCGTATGGAAACATGCGCTCTTTTCTTTGACATTTCGGTGCAGGCGCGAAAAATGCAGCCTCCCTTATGGAAGGAGATAGCTCAGTTGGCAGAGCGCTGCTTGATTGCAGAGGTCGTGGGTCCGAATCCCATTCTCTTTCTTTTTTTCTATTCTAGAATAGAATGTTGGCGCGAAAAACACATTGTCCTTTATGGAAGGATGTCTTCCGAAGAACGAAAGGAGAAATGCTATTATGGCAAAACGAGTAAAGACGAATTATGACCGCGGGTACGTGAACGCTATGGATAAGATCCGCGTGTTCATCGAAAGCAGCTCGAAAGTGATGTATGTCGATACACGCGAGTATAAGAATGCTGAGACGGCACGCTGTGCTTACCGGAACGCGATCGCACTGGTGCGGGCAGGAGGAATCGTGCGTGTTACTTGCAACCGCAATGAGCTTTTCCTGATTCGCAATGACATCTGAGGCGAAATGGAGCTTACAAGAAATCGTAGGCTCTTTTTCTTTTTTTCCGCACGCAGGGGACAGGTTCCTCTACTATATTATTAAAAAGGAGAATTTCAAAATGGATGCAAGACTGTTTCTGATCGTTTTCATCTGCATTGCTGCACTGGGGCTGGTGCTGGGTATCGCCATCGGTTTCAACCTGAGCGAAGGCCAGAGGTGTGTCGGCGACCTTGTGATCGCACCCGGTGACGAGGATGCAGACCATTACATGTTCCTGGACCTTGCGAAAAGTCCGGAAACTCTGGCAGGGAAAGAGCGTGTGATGCTGAACATCAAAATGATCCGGACGCGAAAATAACGTGGTGTTCTATGGAGGAGACTCCAGAATGATATTTTGTAAAGGAGATTTTTCAAAATGGAAAACTACGAAAACAAAGAATTGCTGAAAGACGCGGCGAAGAAATCGCTGGAAAGTCTTAAGGATCTGAAGCCGGGTACGGAAGAGTACAATACGGCTGCAAACATGGCGTTGAAGCTGTACGATATGCAGCTCAAGGATGAAGCGCAGGAAAACGAAAAACAGCTGAAAGAGGACGAGGCCGTGCGAAAAGTGCACGAACTGGAACTCGATCAGGAGAAAGCGGAAAAGGCGCGCAAACTTGACTGGGCAAAAATCGGCATGAAGGCGCTGACGTTTGCAGGCACGATTGGCATGACTGTGTACTGGTCGATCTGCGAGGCGGGCGGCGTGACCCAGCTGTCGAGAGCAATCGGCGAGGGAGTACATGAGCTGAAGAGAGGCTTTACGGAAAAAGATTAAAAAGGAGGAACCGAGGAGGGTTCGTGGCGAAAGCTGCGGACTCTCTTTATTTTTTATGCGATACCACGATAACGCCCAGCCGCAGGAGTGGACGAACTACTACGGAAGCGTCTACCGCTGCAACCATCCTGTGTACCGGGTATGTACATTGTATAAAGAGCGCAGCAAGGGCCTGTGCGTGATCCAGCAGCGCTACAACAAGGAAAGCAAAGCGACCTACTGGAGCGCCATAGACCCATGGCTGACCGATAAAATTTACCTGCATGACGGGTTCAAGGAATATTTTGACAGCCATGCCAAACGAAAAAATCAAAACGGAGAATATCCTACCGTGACCGTGCGACAGATCATGTGGGCGCTGCGGATGAAGCCATTGAAAAAAGAACGCTGGGAGACTGTGTTTGACAGAAGCACGATTTAGGACGCGAATATTTCTGTGTGCTTTATGAGACGAGTTACGTCTTAACATTTATATTTTTTGGAGGTATGAAAGATGAAAATTGACGCAAGATTAGTTAAACAGAGCGTAGGCATGATCGTTGGTGGCGTCATTTTTGCATGGAGTGCGATGGACAAGGGCCGGATTGACGGCATTAAGGAAGGAAAGTGGCTTCAGGCAGGATGGACAACACGTGCAATCGAAGACGTGTACGAAAAGGGAAAGGCGGATGATATTATCAATCGAGTTAATGCCAAATTCCATGAATATAGAAACGAAAAGTAACTCAAAGGCGGGAGCCGTGGAGAAATCTGCGGCTCTTATTTTTTTGCAGACGCGAGAAAAACTTGCTCTATTATGAAGGAGGTGAGAGTTATGGAATACCTTCTGGCAAAGAGCGACAGACAGCTCGGTATTTGCCTGAGAATGCTGTATGACGAAGGATACAAAGGTTTGGTTGTTGAAAGTGCGATAAACGCTAAGAACCGAATGGAGTTCCACGTCAAGGTTATGGCTGACGAAGACAAGATGGCGAAGTTGAATGACCGCTACCAGACGTTGATTTCCTAAATCTTACTCTGGAGGGCAAAAGATCTGAAACATGGTCTTTTGCTTTTGTCTGGGCCATGCTATAATGAAACAAAGGGAGGCGAAGAGCATGAGAGTGACATCGCACATGATCGTTCCCGTGAAGAAAAACGGCAAGTGGACGACCTATATCAAAGAGTTCGAGGAAGATATTCCAGATTTGGGACGACACTGCCTGATGTGCAATTCCTGCGGCGAACCGAGCTATCCCGAATGCATGAAAAAATGCCCGGTGGAGCGTGATCGTGTCGAGCGCGAACAGAAGAAAGCACAGGAGAAAATTGCCAAACATAAGGTCGAGATTGATATTTTGGCCGGGCTGGTTCGTGATGGTTTGCTGAAAGTGGAAGACGCTGCGCCGCGTGTGGAAATGACCGTGGAAGAATTTGAAGCGGCGATGCCAAAATGATATTTGAACCAGAGAGCTTACGAGAAATCGTAGGCTCTTTTTATTTTGTCCAAACGCGAAAAAATCTCCTTGCTTTATGGAGCGAAGACCATGAACAAAGGAGAATACTATGCGAGAAAACAAATTTTGGAACTATTCGATTACGATTGGCAACATGATTGTGACATTGGCATTCGGACTTGGAGTGGGTCTGGTAGTGCTGTTGTTTACATTGATTGTGCGATCGATTCTTAGCAAGAAATGACAAAACAAGGTACGAACTGAACTTGTCTTTGTTCCGGAATTGAGCTGTGGAGAGATCTGCGGCTCTTTCTTTTTTCTCCGCAAAGACGCGAAAAATTCACCTTGCTTTATGGAGGTAAGAGGGCTTTATCGAAAGGAGAAATTACTATGATGAAAGCTATCAAAAACTTTATGAAAAAACCTATTACTTGGGGCGACAGCTTTAAGTGGAGCGGTATTGCTCTGGGACTGTATGCAGCAGTCATCGGGGCAATCGCTGCTTACGAGAAGTGGATCGCTTATAAGGACAAGGCAGAGAGGCTTGATAAATACAATTCATTCAGAGATATGAATAATCAAATCTGAAAGATCACGCCCTCTTATCTTTTTTGAAAATGATATTTCGGAGGTCGAACGCTATGGAGGACATTATGCTGATCCGGTCAAGTTTTATGCGCCGTATCATTTCACAGATCATCAACAAGGCTTTGAAGAAGCAGACACCCGGTGTAGAAGTGGAGCTGAAAGAAGCTCAGGTAAACTGGGTGGACAAGGAGCAGAAGCTGCGGGTACATCTGGAGCTGGATGCGGAGGTAACGAAGGCTCAGCTGAATGATATTCTGAAAAAAGCTGGAGTGCTGTGACGCGAAATTTTCAGTGTGTTTTATGAGATGATTAGTCTCAGATTTATATTTGTGGAGGTATGAATTATGAAGAAGCTGGTGAAGGTTGCTTTGGGCGCAGTGGCGTTTCTTGGCATTACCGAGTTGTACTGCGTTGAAACCGTTGCCATCATGTGGAGAAAACTTATGATGCGCAATGATGATTCAGCGGCAGACGCACTCGACAATGCGATGAAAGCAGGCCGAGCGAACTGGGAACTGAAGCTGTATGAATTCCTGAAAACAGATCAGGCCGAAAGGTATCTGAAGCACTAATCGAAAACGGAGCTTACGAGAAATCGTAGGCTCTTTTATTTTTCAAAATGGAGGTTTGACAATGAAACTGACGAAAACATGCGCAAAGTTTCTGCGTAAACATGGCGGAACGATCCTTGCCATCGGAGCCTCAATTGGTGTGGGTCTGACCATGTGGGAGACGGGAAAGGCGACTGTGAAGGCTACCACGCTCGTTACTATGAACAAGGACGAGCCTATGACGAAAAAAGAAATCGTCAAAGACTGCTGGAAGTTTTATATTCCAGCGGCTGTGGTTGGTGCTGGAACTGTGGCGTGCATTCTGGGGTCCAATGCGCTGAACAAGAAACAGCTGGCCAGTATGACCGCTGCCTACATGGCACTGGGAAAAACCTATCAGGAGTACCGCAGGGAGGTGGCGGAGCGCATCGGTGCTGAAGAGGAAAAAAAGCTTCGCATGGAAGTTGCTGAAAAGACAAAAGGTGAGGATATTCAGCGGGATAAAGATGGTGATGTCATCCGGCTGTTCTACGAGCCTGCGTCGAAAAGATATTTTCATGCCACCATGTCCCGTGTCATTGAGGCATCGTACTATTTCAACCGGGAACTGGCCACGAACGGTTGCATTTCTGTGAACGAATGGTGCAACTATCTCTGCGCTGATGAACTTACTGTTACACCAGAAGGCGACGAAATGGGATGGTGTCTGGACCAACTCATATATGACGGGGATGCCTACTGGATGGACTTTGAATACGATAAACAAATCACGGATGATGGACTGGAGTGCTATTACCTGGCGCCTGCACTTGATCCGGTTAAAAATTACCTGAATTATGAGGAGGACACTTATCATGCATAAGATCGACTGGTGGAAAGTTGCATCTGTGGCACTGATGGCTGCAAGCGCAGTGCTGAGCTTTGGACATGACCTGATCGAGGATAAAAAGACCGAGGAAGACCTGCAGGACATGGTACAGGAAGAAGTACGGCGGCAGTTAGCAGAAAAGAACCAGTAAACGCGAAAAATACAGGCTCCTTTATGGAAGAGAAATCCAATTTGAACAAAGTAAAGGAGAATGATATTTATGTACGATTACAATTTTTACGAACAAATGGACAGCCTGATGGTAAATCTGCTGGTAGATCTGGCCATCAACATGGTACGTGTGCTGTATGCTACAGTACGATACGTGTTGATGCAGCCGATCAGACTGGTGGAATACATCTGGTACTGTATCCAGATCGAGCGTGAATGTGACCGTGAGGAAACGATTCGCTTCGAGAATTTGAAACGAACTGGACACATCTGACGAAAGCGAGGGCTTACGAGAAATCGTAGGCTCTTTCTTTTTATATTTTACGGAGGTATGAAAAATGAACCTGAAATCATTTGCAAAAGCGAGCAGGCAGATGCTGAATCGCAATGCATCCAAGATCCTGGCGGGCTTTGCCATCGGTGCAGGCGTCATGGCTGTAGGCTTCGCCATCGAGGCAACTCCGAAGGCGATGATTCTGTTGGAGGAAAAGAAGGCAGAGCTCGGTGTCGAAAAGCTGGATGCGAAGACCATTGTCAAAACGGCTGGCCCGGTATACATTCCGACGGTCGTGAGCATGGGCCTTTCAACCGCGTGCACGATCGGTGCGCTGAAGGTGAAGAGCCAGCAGAACGCCGCGCTGGCTGCAGCGTGCACGCTCTCGGAAACGGCTCTGCGAACCTACCAGAATAAAGTCGTTGAGACCATTGGCGCAGAGAAGGAACAGGAGATCTGTGAGGCTGTTGCTCTGGATAAGATGGCAAAGAGTCCGGAGCCGGCAGTGATCCCGAATGCAAAAGGGGTCAAAATGGATGATATTTCCTATGACCAGCGGGTAAAATGCTGGGAAAGCCTGAGCGGGAACTACTTTTGGACCACACGGAATGCCATTGAACGGGCTATCAACGGGGTCAACAAACAGCTGCTCAGCGATTTCCGTGTGACCGAAAACGACCTGTTTGATTATCTGGGCATGGAACATAACCGAAACGGCGATCTGCTTGGGTGGGATACCGACACGACCATGGAAGTGGAAACGTTCTATGCTTCCAAACTTGATGAAGACGGAATGCCGTGTCTTGTACTGGACTACCGTACACCGCCCAAGTGGCTGGGCTATTGATTTTTTTTCAATGCCCGGAACAGACGCGAAAAATTCACCTTGCTTTATGGAGGTAAAACTCCAACATTACAAAACTTTATATTAAAGAAAGAGGTAACAAAAATGGACGAAATGAATAACATGAACGAGACTACTGTCATGGAGAATGAGAATTCTGTGGAGGTTGTTCCGGAGGAGAACATTCAGATGATCAAAAACGAGGAGACTTCGGGCATCGATCCGAAGCTTGTGCTTGGTGCGGCTGTGATTGCTGGTGCTGCCATTGTGGGCGGTATCAAGCATCTGAAGAGCAAAAAGAACAAGCCGGCGGATGATAAGCCGAAGACCAAGAAGAAGATCCATCTGCGTGCACCTTGGACGATCACCGAGGAGGCCGTTCCCGAAAAGACGGAGGACACTGATAAGGAAGTTGTTGAGGAACCTTCTGACGAGGAAGAGTAATGTTTGGTAAGGCGAGAGCTGTGGAGAAATCTGCAGCTCTTACTTTTTTGCTTTTGAAAGGGGAAAGACATGGCACAAGTAGATATGCCGAAGTCCAGCATTGGCCAGACGCCGACCGAGCCGAAAAAGAAGCTTGAGAAGGTCGTCAAGGGTAAGGTGGCAGTGAAAGAGCAAAGCGATATGCAGAAGATCGCATCACAGTTTCTGGCCGAAGACCTGAAAACGGTGAAAGATCGTATCCTGACCGATTACCTGCTGCCGATGCTCAAGAACGGTGCATGGAGCATTCTGAACTCTGCGTTCAGCATTGCACTTTGGGGTGAAGACCGCAGCCGCGGCGGCTCGAACAATTACTACGGAAACAACCGTGGGCAGCGCAACAGCTATGATGGCTATTATCAGGGCAGCCAGAACAATCGCCCGAACCCGCCGCCTGTACGCAGAAGTCTGCAAAATCTGGATTTCGAGAGTCGGGGTGATGCTGAGGACACTCTGGCGGGTCTCAGGGACGCACTGTACCGCTACCGGCAGGTTTCGGTGGGCGACCTGTGGGATCTGATGGGCGTGACCAACGATTCGACCGACTACAATTATGGTTGGTACAACCTCGATGATGCATTTATCAAGGGCATCCCCGGCGGATTCCGACTGATTCTGCCGCACACTGTACCGCTGCGCTGATAGAAAGGACTGATATTTTATGAAGTTCGAGCGAAATGTCGAAAGCATTGCTTTTGCATATGAAACGGATGCAATCGATACACTAGTTCATCTCAAAGATATTATCAAGGCCTATGGCCGTGTGACTGTCAAGGACTTGATGGACCTGGTAGGCGTAGCACCGAATCCCGATGACGATAGATTGGGCTGGCTAAATGTCGATGACACAACGATCAACCTCATTGAGCAGGACAAAGAGCATCCGTATTGCTTGATGCTTCCGCACCCGGTTTCTTTTAACGACTAAAATTCAAGAAAGGACTGATATTTTATGAAGTTTCTGAAAAACGTGAAAACCGACGAGTTCATGGCAACTGTGACCCGGACTGCCTCGAAGTATGGCTATAAGCTGAAGAAAGCAAGCCCTACCATCATGATCTTTGGTGCTGCTATTGTGGGCGTAGCAGCGACCGTCTCTGCCTGCAAGGCGACTGTGAAGGCTCAGGATATTCTGGAGGATCATAACGAGATGGTGAAAGCCATCCATGAGACCAAGGAAAAGGTCGATAGCGGTGAAATGATCCTGAAGGAAGGCGCTGCCTACACCGAGAACGATTACAAGAAGGACCTGACCACGGCCTATGTGCAGACCGGTCTGAAGCTGGCGAAAATCTATGCACCTGCAGTAACCATGGGCACGGTTGCACTCGGCTGTATGTTCGGCTCGCACCACATCATGACCAAGCGTAACGCCAGCCTGACTGCCGCCTACATCGCTCTGGATAAGGCCTTCAACGAGTACAAAGGCCGTGTGACCGACCGCTTTGGCGACCGTGTACAGCAGGAGCTTGAGCACAACATCAAGGCAGTTGAGGTCGAGACCACCCGGAAGAATGCCGATGGCGTGGAAGAAACCGTTAAACAGTACACGGATGTGGCAATGGCACACACCAGCCCCTATACGCTGATCTACGATGAGACTGTGAGTTCCTGGGATAAGGATGCACAGCTGAACATGTCCCATCTGATCCAGGCGCAGGCTGCTGCAAACCGGAAACTCCACCGCCAAGGCCATCTGTTCCTTAACGATGTCATTGATATTTTGGACCCCTATGGCAACGGTATGCATCACACCCCCGAAGGCCAGGTCGTCGGCTGGATCTTGAGCCAGGGCGATCCTACGAAGGAAAATCGTGTGGACTTTGGTGTAACCAACTATGTTGAGAACAACGATGCGCTGAACAATTTCATCGACGGGTTCGAGCGCTCTGTCCTGCTGCGGTTTAACTGTGACGGCGTGATCATCGACAAAATCTGAGACTGATATTTTGGAGGAACTTGCTATGACCAAATACGTTAAGACACTTTCTTATCTGTTTGCTGCCATGGCCGGAGTGTGCTTCGTCTCTGGTCTGGCAGTTCTTTCGGAGTGAGGTGTACGATGGACAGTTTGGAAAATGCATTCCTGTTTCTGGACTATCTGACCGATACCAAGCGCAAGCGCCACATGGTGGGAGGCATTCTGATGAGTGTCTCCCTTTTCTTTGGCGGTCTGGCGTTTACCATGATGACGATTAAAGGAGAAGACAATGAATCGGACAATTCGTGATGTTTTGCTGTTTGGCGCAGGTTTTGCCGCAGGTGCATACGTTATGCACACGGTCTTCCGTACGAAGTACCAGGAGTACGCCGATGCACAAATTGATGATATGCGCGACCACTACCGCAAGAAGGAAGCTGATCTGGATACCATGATCGAAGAAAAGGCCCAGCAGAAAAGCATGGAGCAGCTTACGGGAAAGTACCGCACCGAGTCCGACCCGGAAGATATTGTGACCCACGACCCCATTGAGATCATTCAGCCGGACGAGTTCGGTGACATCGACGACTATGAGACTCGCGGGCTGACCTATTATGCCGATGGCAAGCTGGTATTCGACGAGGAGACGATGCCTGTGAACGACGATGATATTCCGAACATCATCGGAACAGAGGCGCTGAACCACTTTGGCGAGTTCATGCCCAGCACGATTCATGTGCGAAACAACAACTATCATAAGGACTATGAGATCATTCAGGTTCGTCAGAACTGGGGCGACCTCTATCCGGAAGAGGAGGAAGAATGATATTTTCGGATCTTGGAGAACAGTATTATGACTGGCTCCACAAAATCGTGTGCGGCGAATGGGAGCCGAGAAATCTCTCGTTCCATCGGCTGCTCATGTACTTACATAATCGCACTTATATTCCGGTCTGCGAAATGGACCAGTGCAGAGCAGAAGATGGTGTGAATCTGCGTTACCGTTTTGCCAGCGAATGCGATATTCCGTATGACAAGATCGATGCGGAGTTCCACGGTGTTCCGTGCAGTATGCTGGAAATGATGGTGGCCCTTGCGGTGCGCATCGAAGAACATATTATGGAGGATTCCAGTGCGGGAAACCGTGTCGGGCAGTGGTTCTGGAACATGATTGTCAGTCTCGGGCTTGCTGCCATGGATGACGGCCGGTTTCACGAAGACCGGGCAGATTATATTCTGGACAGGTTTGAGCGCAGAGACTATGAATATAATGGTGCCGGCGGTCTCTTTACAGTGAACCATCCGACCGAAGATATGCGTCGGCTTGATATTTGGTATCAGCTGATGCACTACCTGCAGGAAAACGAATTTTGAAAGGAAAATCAACATGGATATGACGAATATTATGTATGAATTGGTCAACACCAAAACTTCGCTGACCATTGCCGACCGTACCATCGAAACTTTGCAGAAGCAGAACCGGCGTCTGAACCGTCGGTGCCTGCGCCAGAGTTTGATGATCGCAGGGCTGACATGGTTCACCGTTACGGCCTGCAGGATGCTGAGCGAGAACGATAAGAAGCGCAAAGAGGCTGAGGAAGACGCCCGGCAGCTCCACGCGGAACTTGCTCACACGCAGCAGGTGTTGGACGATGTAAACCGCAAGAACGCCGAACGGTTCTGGACGGAGCCCGAAAAAGATATCTGCTGCGATGGGAAGGCAACCATTAACAAAAAGCCGGAATAAAATGCATGGAAAGGAGGAAGTCAGTTGCCGATGATTGATTTCCTGAGGATCGCCACGCGAACCGGAAAACACGGGGTGATCGAAGTGTACCCAAACTTTATCATCACCAAGTCGAAAGACCTGATGATCCGGGGTTCTGATTTCTATGCGATCTGGCTGGAAGAACGCGGCTTGTGGAGTACCGAAGAGCAGGATGCGTTGCAGCTCATTGACCGTGAACTTGATATTTATGCAAACGAGCATAAGCAGTTTCTGGGCGATAATGTTCGAGTCTTACATATGTGGGATGCACAGTCTGGCATGATTGATATTTGGCACAAATATTGTCAGCGCCAGATGCGGGACAACTATCATACCCTCGATGAGACATTGATATTTGCAAACACCTCTGTCAAAAAAGACAGTTATGCATCCAAACGACTGCCGTACCCGCTGGAACAGGGGAGCATTGTCGCCTATGACGAGCTGATGACCACGCTGTATACGCCGGAGGAACGTGAAAAGATCGAATGGGCCATTGGTTCTATTGTAAACGGGGATTCCAAAAAGATCCAGAAGTTCCTTGTTCTGTATGGTCCGCCCGGAAGCGGCAAATCGACCATTCTGAACATCATCCAGAAAATGTTTGATGGATACTGGGCAGTGTTTGACTCGAAGGCACTTGGCTCATCATCCAATGCGTTTGCACTGGAAGCGTTCAAATCGAACCCGCTGATCGCAATTCAGCATGACGGCGATTTATCGCGTATCGAGGACAATACCCGATTAAACTCACTGGTTTCCCACGAGACCATGATGGTGAACGAGAAGTTCCGCAGTGCCTACGCAAGCCAGTTCAAGTGCTTCATGTTTCTCGGTACAAACAAGCCAGTAAAGATCACGGATGCAAAATCGGGTCTGATTCGGCGACTGATCGATGTGGAGCCGAGCGGCGAAAAAATACCGGCAAAGAAATACCGCGACCTCGTAGGAAAGGTTGACTTTGAATTGGGTGCTATTGCATGGTATTGCAAAGACGTTTACGAGAAAAACAAGCATCGTTACGACGATTATGTTCCGACACGAATGCTTGGTGCATCCAACGACTTCTACAACTTCATGCTGGACTCCTACTACATCTTCAAAAAAGAAGATGGCGTATCGCTGAAACGTGCCTGGGCAATGTACGACACCTACAATCAGGAGGCAAAAGTTTCGTATCCTTACTCCAGGCGAGCGTTCCGTGAAGAATTGATGAACTATTTCTCGGATTACAAAGAACGTGCCGAGGATATGAACGGCGAGCGGGTGCGCAGCTACTACAGCGGCTTCAAGTACGAAAAATTCAAAGAATTTCTGGAAGACCCTCCCCCCGGGGTTGATGCGGGAAATGACCCCCCTGCCTCCTCCTGGATCGAATTGAAGGAGCAGCATTCTCTCTTTAATGACATTTGCAAGGACTGCCTGGCGCAATATGCGAACGAAAATGGCACTCCCATGCAGAAGTGGGAGAATGTCAAAACCAGATTGACCGGGATCGATACAAAAAAGCTACATTATGTAAAGGTCCCGGAGAACCACATCGTCATTGACTTTGATATTCCCGGCCCGGATGGGAGTAAGAGCTTTGAGCGCAACCTTGAAGCTGCTTCCAAATGGCCAAAGACCTATGCGGAGCTGAGTAAATCTGGTGCGGGAATCCACCTGCACTATATTTACACCGGCGATGCAACGAAGCTGAGCAGAATCTACGACGAGAACATTGAGGTCAAGGTGTTCACGGGAAAATCTTCTCTGCGAAGAAAATTGTCGAAGTGCAATGATATTTCCATCGCAAACATCAGCAGTGGCTTGCCGTTGAAGGGAGAAAAAGCAATGGTCGATGTAAAGCAGATCCAGAATGAGAAGCATCTGCGCATTCTCATCAAGAAAGCGCTGGCAAAGGAGATCAGCCCGTATACAAAGCCAAGTGTGGACTTTATTGCCCACGTTATGGACGAGGCATATGAAGGCAACGTCCCTTATAATGTGGATGACATGCGGAATGCCATCTTGGGGTTCGCTGCCAGCAGCACCAATCAGGCGGAGACCTGTCTGAAGATCGTGGCGAAGATGCACTTCAAATCGAAGGACGATATTCAGCGGGAGGCTCCTGCGGGGGAGGAAACGCCATTGATATTTTTCGACGTGGAGGTGTTCCCGAATCTGCTGCTCGTGAACTGGAAGTTTGCCAAGCAGGGGCCTGTACACCGCATGGTGAATCCTGCACCGGACGAGATCGAGAGCCTGACAAAGTATCGGTTGGTCGGCTTCAACAACCGCAAGTACGACAACCATATCCTTTGGGCCCGCATGATCGGGATGTCGGTGGAGCAGATCTATGCGTTGTCCAACCGGATCATCAACGAGCACACGGGCTTCTTTGGTGAGGCGTACAACCTGTCCTACACTGATATTTACGACTTCTCATCGAAAAAACAGAGCCTAAAGAAGTTTGAAATCGAATTGGGCATCAAGCATCAGGAGCTGGGGCTTCCGTGGGATCAGCCGGTGCCGAAGAGCCTGTGGGACAAGGTGGCCGAGTATTGCGACAACGACGTGATCGCGACCGAGACCCTATTCTACTCGAAAAAGCGTCAGGCAGACTTTGTGGCACGTGAGATCCTGGCAGACCTTGCCGGTATGACGGTGAACGACACGACAAACTCGCTGACAACACGCATTATTTTCGGCAAGGAAAAGCACCCCCGGCTGGTCTACACCGACCTTGCCACGGGGAAATCCGATGCAATCGTGGAAGTCGAGCCTGATATTTTGACGGACTGCAACATCATCAATGCCTTCCCCGGTTACGAGTGGGCCAAAGGTGAAGACGGCAAGTACCACAACATGTTCCGGGGCACAGACCTGGGCATGGGCGGTTATGTCTACGCTGAGCCAGGAATGTACACGAATGTGGCTTTGCTGGACGTTGCGTCGCTGCATCCGCATTCGGCTGTTGCCATGAACTACTTTGGCGAGTACACCAAGCATTTCAACGACCTGATGGATGTGCGAATCTATGTCAAGCACGGCGAGTACGAGAAGGCAAAGGGGCTTTTTGGCGGTAAACTGGCAAAATACCTTGATGACCCGCAGCAGGCAAAAGCTTTAGCGCAAGCGTTGAAAATCGCCATCAATTCGGTTTACGGGTTGACCAGTGCAAGCTTCGACAACCCGTTCCGCAACCCCAAGAACGTCAACAACATTGTGGCGCTTCGAGGGGCTTTATTTATGCGCACTTTGCAGGATGAAGTGCAGCAGCGTGGCTTTAAGGTGGCGCACATAAAAACTGATTCGATCAAGATCCCCGATGCGACCCCGGAGATCATTGCGTACTGCATGGATTTTGCGAAGAAGTACGGCTACACGTTCGAGCACGAAGCTACTTATGAGCGGATGTGTTTGGTGAATAACGCCGTATACATTGCCAAGTACATGGATGCCGACCAGTGCGAGGCGCTTTACGGTTATATCCCGGGCGACTGCAAGGACGAAGGCGGCGAATGGACGGCTACGGGCACACAGTTCCAAGTGCCGTATGTGTTCAAGACCCTGTTCTCCAAGGAGAAGATCGAGTTCACTGACCTCTGCGAGACAAAGACCGTTTCCAAGGGCGCTATCTATCTCGACAAGAACGAGGATCTGCCTGAAGGCGAGCACAATTATATTTTTGTGGGACGCGTTGGACAGTTCTGCCCGATCATGCCGGGAAAGGGCGGCGCTCTGCTGCTGCGGGAAGCTGGCCTGACGGATACCGGCGAACGGAAATATGCTTCTGTGACCGGAGCAAAGGATTACCGCTGGCTGGAAAGCGAGGCGGTCTATCAGCTCCAGATGCAGGAGGATATCGACAAAAGATATTTCAACCGGGAAGTCGATGAGGCAGTTGAGGAAATCTCCAAGTACGGCGACTTCAACTGGTTCGTTGGTGACGATGGCGTTGCTCCCTGGACAGCACCGGATCTTCCATGGAGCGATGCGCAGGAAGAAGCAGCAAGAAATTTTGACGTGAGGTGATATTTTATGGCGAACAAGCTGTGTGATTCCCAAGGACAACTGATTGGCTATATCGAAACCGTCGAGAAGAATATGCACGACGGCCTGACGAGAGTGATTCTTCATACTGGTCATAAACTCACATTTCTCCAGGGTGATCTGATCGCTGATCGGGGTGGTAATTTGAGTATTCGTTATGGAGGGCTCAATGCGGGTAAAAAGAGCGCTTCTGCTGCGAACACCGCTGCTATCAAGGACGTTATCTTTGCTCCTCCGGCCACGATCGTTTACTGGTCGGATGGCTCCAAGACCGTTGTGAAGTGCAGCGAGAAGGATGTTTTCGACCCGGAGAAGGGGCTGGCCATGGCAATTGCAAAGCGTTGCGGCGGCAACAAGGGCAGCTATTACAGGGAGATCCAGAATTGGGTCGAGAAGAGCGGGAAGAAGTATCCCGGGAAGACTGCTACGCAGAAGAAAGCTGCCCATAAGTCTAATCCCGATCGAGAATCTATGAAGAAGTGGATTTCCAAGGTCAATTATGACTGGAATGAATTCCTTAAAGCCAGCGCAAATAATGACCATACGGAGCTCCTTCTCAATATGAATTCCCTCACTGCAGACCTGAAAATTCTGGAAATTGAAATCAACAAGTAAAAAGGAGACTGATATTTATGTACACCAAGCGCCAGAAAGTCAATATCGACGATAGAGAAAGACAGAGAATTATCAGATACACTGGTTGGTTCTTGCTTCTGGTTTACATGATATTTGGTTGAGGTGATTAACTATGAAAAATCGTATTATTTGTGTTGTTGCATGCCTGATGATGCTCGTGGGATGTATGGTTCTGTGCAGCTGTGGCAACTATAAGATGTTCGATACGACCTTTACCTACTCCTGGGCACAGATTAAGCTGCCCGACGGAACCATCATCGAAGGCAAGGTAGATAACTGGACCGATTACGAAGGCGATCAGCTGCAAATCACGATTGATGGCACCACATATCTAGTTCATGCAGCAAATGCTATTATGAAAACCTAAGGAGATATGTTCATGATGATTGGCAAAGCGGACACCGCGGATATATTGGCAGGCCGTTATGTTGATGGAACGTGGTCGTATACGCAGGCTCTGTATGTGGCTAAAAGCGTGGGGTTTCAAAAGAAGAATTTGATGCTGAGGTCTTTGCATGGCGAGTAGCTCTCGGTAAGGTTAAGAGGAGCTCGGGACAGCGGTGATAGGATGACTACATACGAATTCGTAGATAAGATTGGAGATGCAAAATGCAGCAGAAAACACATGACTTTCTCGTGAGAATGCAGGTGCCGATGGCGACATTCGGTGGAGATCTCATGGGAGAAGCGATTGATTTCGCTATTCATGAAATGCAGAATAATCGTTTTGTCACACTGACAGACATTGAAAATGTACTTAGCGATCGTTTTCACTGCAGTGCAAGTTCAGCGGATGCACGGCTTCGCAGGGCACTGGACGTGACTGAGTTTCGGTGTGGAGAGTATCCGAACCCTGAACTTGAGCGGCTTCGGGCCGAATATCAGGTCTGTCTCTTATACACATCTCCGAGCCCACGAGACGCGTAGTAATCTCGT
>ENA-OZEF01000273-OZEF01000273.1-human-gut-metagenome-genome-assembly--contig:-NODE-273-length-22923-cov-4.809909_pt1 | contig 22923 bp, 20 predicted proteins | sample MGYA00245065_ERZ653603 | MGnify/ENA primary metagenome ERZ653603 (study PRJEB26926, sample SAMN06164922) | human gut metagenome | biome: ENVO:00009003; feature: ENVO:2100002; material: ENVO:00002003...
ATCCTACTGATCTGCGTCAATTTTTTAGTCATAGTTCACGGATTAAGTGATTTCTCAGGCAAAATTGATATTTTATTTTCCGGACATAAGAAATATTATGGGCATACATCAATTTGAGGTATGGGAAGTTTTAGCAAGTAAACATATAATTGATACAGGGAGCTTTCACATCCAATAAGTCGGTGCGAAAGTTCCCTATTTTTGTTGAAAAACAGATGAAATAAGCAAAAACAAGTTAAAAGCTAAAATAGTCTTTGACATCCCACTCTATACGATATATAATAAGGAGAAGTGCGTTGATACAATATGAACGATGAATTATCATGGCGAATAGGAGGATGCAGCGTGGCAAATTATACCAGAGACGACATATTGGACATGATCGAAGAGGAAGATATCGAATTTATCCGTCTTCAGTTTACGGATATTGCCGGCAATCTTAAAAACATGGCGACGACCGTTGATCAGATTGATAAGATCTTAGACGGCAGATGTCAGTTTGACTGTGCGGCGGTTGATGGCTTTGATGGCGATATGGAGGAGTTATTCTTAATTCCTGATTTAGATACATTTGTTATTTTTCCATGGCGTCCACAGCATGGCAAAGTAGCTCGTTTTATCTGTGATATCGTGAAACCGGATGGAACACCTTTTGACGGCGACAGCCGTTACATTTTAAAAAGAACAATTGCGCAGGCAAAGGAGATGGGGTTCGATTTTGATGTTGCCCTTAAGAATGAATTTTTCTTGTTTGACCTTGGCGAAAACGGAGAGCCGACCCATAATTCCAGCGAGAAGGGCGGCTATTTTGATGTTGGGCCTGCGGACTGCGGTGAGAATGCAAGACGTGACATGGTCTTATATCTTGCAGATATGGGGATTTCAACCGAGTCCTCCTATCATTCCGACGAGGCGGCACAGCATGTGCTTGACATGTCATACACCAATGCGCTTGCGATGGCAGACAACATTATGACATCCCGTCTGGTTATCCGGACCGTAGCAAAGCGTCACGGACTGCATGCGACATTTATGCCGAAGCCGAAGAAGGATTCAAAGGGCTCCGGAGCACATTATACATTTTCTTTATCAAAGAACGGTCAGAATATCTTTACGGATGTATCGGACTCAGCCGGTGTGAGCAAGGAAGGATATGCCTTTATGGCGGGCATGCTTGAGCATATTGCAGATATGTCTCTGGTAACCAATCCGCTGGTAAACTCCTACAAGCGTCTGGTTCCGGGATTTCTTGCACCGCTCAGGGTGAGCTGGTCCGTACATAATTCCAGCCCTCTGATCCGTCTTACATCGGTTGGTGGAGATGGCGGAAGGATCGTTCTTCGCAATCCGGACGGTGCAGCGAATCCATATCTGGTGATCGCGGCTTGTCTGGCGGCAGGAATGGATGGTGTCCGTAAGCAGCTTGAGCCGCCGGTATGCATGGACAAAATGTCAACGGAAGAGCTTGCTGAGCGTGAGAGACTTCCAAGGACGCTTTATGAAGCTGTGAAGCGTTTTGAAAATGATGAGTTCCTGCGGGAGGTGCTGGGAGCACATGTATCGAATTATCTGATCTCTACAAAGGATGCAGAATGGGAAGAATACTGCAGGCAGGTAACACACTGGGAGACGGAGCGTTATCTTGGAACAGTATAAGCAGTACCGCTGATAAGTAACCGATACACGGGAGGTTTTTATGGCAGATATCATCATTGCATTTCCAAAGCTGGACGATGCAAAAAATCTTAAAAAACTTCTGCTTCGAAACGGGTATGATGTCAGTCTGGTATGCGATAATGGTGCACAGGTTGTCGGCGCGGTAAACGAACTGGATGGCGGTGTAGTGATCTGTGGCTATCGCTTCAGCGATATGCATTTCTCAGAGATACTTGATTATCTGCCGAAAGGATTTCAAATGCTTCTGATGGCATCGCCGGCAAAGCTGGAGGACAGCGATATCAGTGAGATTGTGTCGCTGCCAATGCCGCTAAAGGTACAGGATCTGCTTGACACCCTGAACATGATGATGGTGCAGTACCGGCGCTGGAAGAAAAAGCAGAAGAACAAGCCGAAGGTACGGTCAGAAGGTGAGAAAAGAATAATTCAGAAAGCAAAAGAGCTGTTGATGGAGAGAAACCAGATGACAGAGGAAGAAGCACATAGATACATACAAAAAATAAGCATGGACAGTGCGATAAATTTAGTTGAAACTGCTGAAATGATACTAGAACTAAATGGAAAGGAATGGGAAATTTAGATGAAAGCGTTTCTTATTTTAGAGGATGGAACAGTATTTGAGGGCAAGAGTGTTGGCTCGCAAAAAGAAGTGATCAGTGAGATCGTATTTAATACGTCAATGACCGGATATCTTGAGGTTCTGACTGATCCGAGTTATGCGGGACAGGCGGTAACGATGACATATCCGTTGATCGGTAATTACGGTGTTGCCTATGCAGACATGGAGTCGCGAAAGGGATGGCCGGACGGTTTTATCACCAGAGAAATTTCCCGTATGCCAAGCAATTTCCGATGTGAAGATACCTTACAGAAGTTCCTGGAGGATCAGGACATTCCGGGCATCTACGGTATTGATACCAGAGCCCTTACGAAGATCCTTCGTGAGAAAGGAACCATGAACGGAATGATCACAACCAATGAGAATTACAATCTGGATGAGATTCTTCCGAAGCTGAAGGAATATACCGTAACAGGTGTTGTGAAGAAGGTTTCACGAAGTGAGAAGGAGTCCTTCAAGCCGGGTGATCTTGGTTCTGAAAAGACCGAGACAAAGTTTAAGGTTGCAGTGATTGATGTCGGAACAAAGAATAACATCATCCGCTGCCTGTTAAACAGAGGCTGCGAGGTCGATGTGTATCCATGTGATTTCAATGCAGATGATGTTATCGCTGCAAAGCCGGATGGTATCATGATCACCAACGGACCGGGAGATCCGGCAGAGTGTGTGGAAATCATTGAGCAGATTAAGAAGCTGTCAGAATCAAGCATTCCGATCTTTGCAATCTGTCTGGGACATCAGCTTATGGCATTGGCACATGGCTTTAAGACATACAAGATGAAATACGGTCACCGTGGTGCGAACCATCCGGTTATGGATCTGCATACAAGAAGAGTATATATTTCTTCCCAGAACCACGGATATGTTGTGGATGGCGAATCACTTGATGAGACAAAGGCAAAGCCTTGGTTTGTCAATGTAAACGATAAGACTATTGAGGGGCTTGAATATATCGGAAAGCCGGTTAAAACCGTACAGTTCCACCCGGAGGCAAATGCAGGGCCAAAGGATTCAGAAGTGCTGTTTGAGGAATTTATCAAAATGATGGGAGGTAATCAGTAATGCCAAAATTAGAGGGAATTAAACGTGTATTAGTAATTGGTTCCGGTCCGATCGTTATCGGACAGGCGGCCGAGTTTGACTATGCGGGAACACAGGCATGCCGTTCTCTGAAGGAAGAGGGAATGGAGGTTATCCTTGTCAATTCCAATCCTGCAACGATCATGACCGATAAGGACATCGCCGATAAGGTTTATATTGAGCCGCTGACCGTTGAGGTGCTTCAGCATATTATTGAGGTAGAAAAGCCGGACAGTCTGCTTCCAAACATGGGTGGACAGGCTGGTCTGAATCTTGGTATGGAACTCGCAGAATCCGGTTTTCTGGACAGTCATAATGTAAAGCTTCTCGGAACAACAGCAGAGACGATCCGTAACGCAGAGGGACGTCAGGAGTTTAAGGATCTGATGGAGCGTATCGGTGAGCCATGTGCGCCTTCCGAGCTTGTAGAGAATATTGAAGATGGTGTGGCATTTGCGGATAAGATCGGTTATCCGGTTGTGCTCAGACCAGCATATACACTTGGTGGTTCCGGCGGTGGAATCGCGCATAACCAGGAGGAGCTTGAGGAAATCCTTTCCAACGGACTTCGTCTTTCCCGTGTCGGTCAGGTTCTGGTTGAGAGATGTATCGCCGGCTGGAAGGAGATCGAGTATGAGGTAATGCGTGACAGTAACGGCAACTGCATTACCGTATGTAACATGGAAAACCTTGATCCGGTTGGTGTACATACCGGAGACAGTATCGTTGTGGCTCCTTCACAGACACTGTCTGACAAGGAGTATCAGATGCTTCGTACCTCCGCACTCAAGATCATCAGCGAGCTTGGTGTGACAGGTGGATGTAACGTACAGTTTGCGCTTCATCCGACATCCTTTGAATATTGTGTCATAGAGGTAAACCCTCGTGTAAGCCGTTCCTCCGCACTGGCATCAAAGGCAACCGGTTATCCGATCGCCAAGGTGGCAGCGAAGATCGCGCTTGGCTATACTCTGGATGAGATCCCGAATGCCGTTACCGGAAAGACTTACGCAAGCTTTGAGCCGGCATTGGACTACTGTGTTGTAAAGATTCCGAGACTTCCGTTTGATAAGTTTATCAATGCGAAGCGTACACTGACCACACAGATGAAAGCAACCGGTGAGGTTATGAGTATCTGTACAAACTTCGAGGGTGGTCTGATGAAAGCGATCCGTTCTCTGGCACAGCATGTAGACTGTCTGGAGACCGGTGATTATGATGGCATGTCTGATGAGGATGTACTTGAGAAGCTGGATATCGTGGATGACCGCCGTATCTATCTGATTGCTGAGATTCTCCGTCGTGGTCTCGCCTCCTACGACAAGATCCATGAGATTACAAAGATTGACAAGTGGTTCATTGATAAGCTTGCGATCCTTGTTGAGATGGAGAAGAAGCTCAAGGCATGTGGCGGCAATATCGACAAGGAACTCATGAAGGAAGCGAAGAGAATGGAGTTCCCGGACAACGTGATCGCACGCTGGACCGGAAAGACCGAGGAAGAGGTCAAGCAGCTCCGTTATGAGTATGGCATTACCGCAGCATTTAAGATGGTTGATACCTGTGCGGCCGAGTTTGCATCTGAGACACCGTATTATTATGGCTGCTTTGATGGAAGCAACGAGGTTGAGGAGACAAGAGACCACAAGAAGATCATGGTACTTGGTTCCGGCCCGATCCGTATCGGTCAGGGTATCGAGTTCGATTACTGTTCTGTTCACAGCGTATGGGCGCTGAAACAGGAGGGCTATGAGACCATTATTGTAAATAACAACCCGGAGACTGTCAGCACCGACTTTGATATTGCAGATAAGCTGTATTTCGAGCCGCTGACACCGGAGGATGTAGAAAATATTGTTCGTCTGGAGAAGCCGGACGGAGCCGTTGTACAGTTTGGTGGACAGACTGCCATCAATCTGACAGAATCTCTGATCAAGATGGGTGTTAAGATCCTTGGAACAAGCGCAGAGAATGTAGATGCTGCAGAGGATCGCGAGCTGTTCGACGAGATCCTGGAGCAGTGCTGTATTCCGAGAGCAAAGGGTGATACGGTATTTACGACAGAGGAAGCGTTAAAGGTTGCCAATGAGCTTGGTTATCCGGTGCTGATCCGTCCGTCCTATGTGCTTGGAGGGCAGGGTATGCAGATCGCAGTACGCGATCAGGATATCGTAGAGTTTATGGCGGTTATCAACCGTTATCATCAGGAGCATCCGATCCTGATCGATAAGTACCTGATGGGTAAGGAAATTGAGGTCGATGCGGTATGCGATGGCGAAGACATTTTGATCCCGGGTATCATGGAGCATATCGAGAGAGCCGGTATCCATTCCGGAGACAGTATCTCCGTATATCCGGCACAGACGATCTCAGAGAAGATCAAGCGAGTTCTGGTTGATTACACCGGCAAGCTGGCACGTTCCCTGCATGTAATCGGACTGATCAATATTCAGTTTATCGTATATCAGGATGAGGTTTATGTGATCGAGGTAAATCCTCGTTCCAGCCGAACTGTACCATATATCAGCAAGGTTACCGGTATTCCGATCGTTGATCTGGCATCCCGCGTAATCCTTGGAGCAAAGATCCGTGATCTTGGCTTTGAGCCTGGTCTTGCACCGGATGCAGGCTATCTTGCAATCAAGATGCCGGTATTCTCTTTTGAGAAGCTTCGTGGAGCTGAGATTTCCCTCGGACCGGAAATGAAGTCTACCGGCGAGTGCCTTGGTATCGCCAAGACATTTGATGAGGCTCTGTATAAGGCATTCCTCGGAGCTGGAGTGAACCTTCCAAAGCATAAGAAGATGATCATTTCCGTTAAGGATTCGGATAAGCTGGAAGCTGTTGGAGTGGCAAAGCGTTTTAAGAAGCTTGGCTATGAGATTTTCGCAACGAGAAATACGGCACGTGTACTGAATGAGAACGGTGTGCTTGCCATTCCGGTAAACCGTATCAATGAGGAAGCACCGACGCTGATGGATCTGCTTCTGGAGCATCAGATCGATCTCGTTATCGATACACCGACACACGGCGACAAGATGAAGGATGGTTTCCTGATCCGCCGTACTGCGATCGAGACAGGTGTAAACGTTCTTACTTCGCTTGATACTGCCAATGCACTGCTGACCAGTCTTGAGAACTCAGATAAGACACATCTTTCTATCGTGGATGTGGCAACAATCTCCAAGAGTGGTTCCTACGCAAAGTAAGATATAAAGAAAAAGAGTAATATTATGATGCCGGCAGACAGATCAGCAATATGTATCTGTGTATGAATGGTTGTCTGGTTGTCGGATTGCAAAATTGCATCGCAATGGACCAATCCGTGGCATCTGTTAGATGTGTGTATATAAAAACAGAATCCATACCAATCTACACCGGTATGGATTCTGCTTTTGGGTATAGGAAAATGTCAGATGTATAAAAAACCAGCCCTATACGGATTTGTTCTGATATGAGGGCTGGTTTTTATGATTATATGATGAAAAAATGGTTGTCTTAATCTGCCGTGATCACAGTTCCGGTCTTGCCGGCTACGCCGTCCAAAGCAGTGTTCAGGTCAGTGATAACAGACTTGTGGGCAGGAGAGGAGGATGCGAAGGAAACAGCAGCCTCGATCTTTGGAAGCATTGCTCCTGTAGTGAACTGTCCTTCATCGATATATCTGGTTGCCTCCTCAACAGAGAGATGATCTAACGGTGTTGCCTGTGGCGTGTCAAAGTTCAGCATAACCTTCTCGACACCGGTAAGCAGGAGAAGCATATCTGCCTGAATACCCTCTGCGAGACATGCACTGGTAAGATCCTTCTCGATAACAGCGCTGGCTCCCTTTAAGCGGGTTCCCTGCTGCAGAACAGGAATTCCGCCACCACCGCAGGCAATGACAATCTGATCTGCGTCGAGGAGTGCCTTGATCGCATCTAATTCATAGATTTCGATTGGACGTGGAGCGCCGATGATACGGCGGTAACCCTTGTCGCCGTCCTTGATGACATGGTTGTTTTTCTTTTCCTCAGCTTTGGCTTCCTCCTCCGTCATATAACGACCGATGACCTTGGATGGCTGGCTGAAGGCTGCGTCAAACGGATCAACACGAACCTGTGTGATCAGTGTGGTGACCGGCTTGTAGATACCGCGGTTTAACAGCTCGGTGCGGATCTCATTCTGAAGATCATAGCCAATGTAGCCCTGGCTCATTGCGCTGCAGATGGACATTGGTGCTACTGTATTGTCCGGCTCGAGAAGAGAATACTCGGTCATTGCTGCGTGGATCATGCCGACCTGTGGTCCGTTACTGTGCGTGATCACAACCTGATACTTTGCCTCAACGAGATCGGCAATTGCTGCAGCGGCTTTCTTTACGGCAGCCTTCTGCTCCGGAAAGGTGCTGCCAAGGGCGTTATGACCAAGAGCAACCACGATTTTTTTATTGTTCATAATGGGTACCTCCATATGTATTATGTAGTGATAGACAGATATATTTACGAACAAAAAACATCTGCATTGATAACTTTAAGTATATCATAAACGGAATGATAACACAAGAAAAGAGACGATTGCCATACGGTCAACCGCCCCTTCTCTGATTCATTTATAAATTGGGAATATTATAATATGAAAGCATAATTATTCTCTACGGTTCAAAGGTATGTATTATACCTCGAACAGCAGATCGCCGTAGGTTGGTACCGGCCAGTACGTCTTATCGACGATCATCTCCAGCTCATCGATCGGAGCACGGAGTGTCTCCATATCAGCAAATACAACCTCGCGGAAGAACAGAGCCTGTTCCTTGCCCTCTTCCTTAGTATCTGCCTCATCAACTGCCTTTTCAAGGGTAGCCAGTGCCTTCTGTGCAGAAGCAAGGAGAGTAGATGTTTTCTTTAACAGCTCAGTCTGTACAGATACATCAGCATCCGGACATGCAGTCTGAACCTTTGTGATAGAATCTGCAAGGCTTGTTGTATATTTGATAACAGATGGAATGAACTGTTTGCCAGCCATATCAATCATTGTCTTAGCCTCAATGTTGATCGTCTTTGAGTAGTTCTCATAGTTAATCTCTACACGAGACTCAAGCTCTGCCTTTGTCATGACATTCTGTCTCTCAAACAGATTTACGCTCTTGTCTGTTGCAAGATAAGGAATTGCCTCAACCATGGACTTGATGTTTGGAAGACCACGTCTCTCAGCTTCCTCAACCCACTCATTAGAATATCCGTCTCCGTTGAAGATGATACGCTGATGCTCGGTAACGGTTTTCTTGATCAGAGCGTCAACAGCAGAGTCGAAATCGTCTGCCTGATCAAGCTCATCTGCAAAATCCTGAAGGACATCGGCAACCATAGTATTTAATGTAAAGTTTGGTCCGGAGATGGACATGGAAGAACCAAGCATACGGAACTCGAACTTATTACCGGTGAATGCGAATGGAGATGTACGGTTTCTGTCAGTAGCATCCTTTTTCAGTACCGGAAGAACATGAACACCGGTATCAAGCTTCTCCCCCTGGATAGAGGAAGAAACATCACCTCGGATGATCTGCTCAATGATATCCTCAAGCTGCTCGCCAAGGAAGATAGAAATGATAGCAGGCGGTGCCTCGTTTGCTCCGAGTCTGTGGTCGTTTCCGGGGCTGGAAGCAGACAGACGAAGAAGCTCTGCGTTGTCATCAACAGCCTTGATCACAGCGGCAAGTGTCAGAAGGAACAGCTTGTTCTCATGTGGTTTCTTGCCCGGATCCAGAAGGTTGATTCCGGTATCGGTTACGATAGACCAGTTGTCATGCTTACCGGAACCGTTTACACCTGCAAATGGCTTCTCATGAAGCAGACACTCAAGATTATGTCTCTTAGCTACCTTTTTCATCAGCTCCATAACAAGCTGGTTATGATCGGTAGAGATATTAGCAGTTGTAAAGATTGGAGCCATCTCATGCTGAGCCGGAGCAACCTCGTTATGCTGTGTCTTGGAAAGGATTCCAAGCTTCCAGAGCTCAATGTTGAGATCCTTCATGAATGCAGCGATGCGCTCCTTAATGGTACCGAAGTAGTGATCATCAAGCTCCTGACCCTTTGGAGCCGGTGCACCGAAAAGAGTACGACCGGTGAAGATCAGATCCTTACGCTTTAAATATTTATCTCTGTCAACCAGGAAATATTCCTGCTCAGGTCCTACGGAGCAGGATACCTTCTTGACATCATCATATCCGAAAAGCTTTACGATGCGGACAGCCTGTTTGCTGAGCGCTTCCATGGAACGAAGGAGAGGAGTTTTCTTATCAAGTGCCTCACCTGTATATGAACAAAATGCGGTAGGGATGCAGAGTGTAACGCCGGCAGCATCCTCACGCAGGAATGCAGGTGATGTACAATCCCATGCTGTATATCCTCTTGCCTCAAAGGTCGCACGAAGACCACCTGAAGGGAAAGAAGAAGCGTCCGGTTCACCCTTGATCAGCTCCTTGCCGGAAAATTCAAGAACCGGTTTGCTGTCAGATGCAGGACTTAAGAATGAATCATGCTTCTCTGCTGTAATACCGGTCATTGGCTGAAACCAGTGTGTATAATGAGTAGCGCCGTGCTCTAAAGCCCACTCTTTCATGGCATGAGCGACGACGTTTGCGATATCCTGATTGAGATCCTCGCCATTCTCCAATGTTTTCTTCCATGATTTGTAGACGTCCTTAGGCAACTTTTCCTTCATTACCTCATCGTTGAACACGTCTTTACCAAAAACCTGCTCAATTACGTTTTGTTCCATAATTCCTACCATCCTTTCATCATCAACTGACTTTTTATTTTATGAGGCGGTCGGATAATGTGTCAAACCCTGTTGTCGATGACCGTCTCATGGATGCTGGATAAACTGTTTATGTCAGTCTGATTAGTAAAAAAGGGCGCACTCATTACAAGTAATGAGAACACCCTTGTTCCGTTCGTTATCCAACTGCAGATTACTATATCACAAAATAAATCATTTGAAAAGCCCCTTTTTTGATTTTTTTAAATTCTTTGATCACAAATTCCTTGTTGACAAAACATTTTAATAGGTATACTCTAAAAAACGCTGTCTGTAAAAAGCAGTTATATCACAAGTACATAGCGAATATTCGCAGAGAGAAAGAGGTGTTTTTCGATTGAAGTATCTGAAGCAGTTTTCAATCATTCTTTTCATTTCATTATTAGGAGAAATATTACATAGTATTGTTCCACTTCCGATGCCGGCAAGCATTTATGGTCTGGCAATACTGTTTACGGCATTATCGACAGGGATCATACCATTGGAAGAGGTTCGTGAGACCGGTCGTTTTCTGATCGAGGTAATGCCGCTTATGTTTATTCCGGCGGCAGTCGGACTGCTCGGAGCATATCATACATTAATGCCGGTGCTGGTGCCATATGTAGTGATCACGCTTGTGAGTACACTGCTTGTGATGCTGGTGGCAGGCAGGGTAACGCAGGCGATGAAAGGAGAGGAGCAGACCAATGAGTGAGTTTATGCAGAATTCGGTATTCTGGGGTGTAGCGTTGAGCTTTGTGGCATATGGAATTGGAATGCTGCTGCAGAGAAAATTTCATCGGGCAATTTTTAATCCATTATTAATCTCTGTTATTTTGATTATGGTCTTTCTTGGTGTTTCAGGGACAGATTACAGAAAGTATCAAGAGGGGGCGAATGTGATCAGCTATTTTCTGACACCGGCAACGGTCTGCCTTGCGATTCCTCTTTATGAGCAGATTGAGCTTTTGAAAAAGAACTTCCGTGCGATCATGGTGGGGATACTTTCGGGGGTATTGACAAGTCTTTGCAGTGTGCTTGCCATGTCTGTTTTCTTTGGACTGAATCACAAGGAGTATGCGACGCTCCTGCCAAAATCGATCACAACAGCGATCGGGATGGGCGTTTCGGAGGAGCTTGGCGGTTATGTGACACTTACTGTGGCAATCATAATTATTACCGGTATTCTTGGAAGTGTTCTGGCGGAGACGGCGTGCAGGATCTTTAAAATCACGGAGCCGGTTGCAAGAGGTGTTGCGATCGGAACGGCATCGCATGCGATCGGTACCTCCAAGGCAATGGAAATGGGAGAGACGGAAGGGGCGATTTCCGGCTTGTCGATTGCGGTTGCAGGTCTTTTGACGGTTGTGGGAGCGTCCGTATTTTCCTGCTTTCTATAAAGAAAGGATGTACCGCCTCGCTATTGCTTTTTGAGGGCGAATCGTTTATCATAAGAAAGAGTGTGTGTAACCGATATACATCGAACGTCAGCAAAAGTGTAGAAATGAGGAGTGCTTATGGAGAAGAAGCAGAAAAAAAATATAGATATATCTGTACAGGAGCCGGAGGAAATCTTTCATCCGGATTATGTGGCATCACAACAAAAGAAAAAGAAACGTTTCCGGGGAATGCTTGGTCACTGGTTTGGTCTGTTTCTTGTTATTATCATATCAATCGTTATATTTTACTGCCTTTCTAATATGGTGCATATTCTGAAAGCAGTGCGGACGCTGGTGAAGCTTCTGATGCCGGTCATATATGGTCTGGTGATCGCATACCTGCTGAATCCGCTGATGGTATTTTACGGCAATGTATTTTACAGCCTGTTTGGAAGAAAGATTCCGGAGGACGAGGAGCGGCATGTGGAACGTTATCAGAAGTTTTCCAAGGTGATCAGCCTGATCCTGGCGATGATCACAGGTCTGCTGATCATTACCGTGCTGCTCTGGATGCTGATCCCGCAGGTGTTTAACAGTGTCATTGCACTTGCCAATACGCTGCCGGATCAGGCACAGGATTATTATCATAAGGTCAGCAAGTGGGTTATGGACAATCCTTATATGGCCAATCAGTTTCAGGATGCGCTGCTTCATCTGACTGACAGTCTGGATGAGTGGACACAGAAGGATCTGCTTCCGTGGCTGCAGACCGGGCTCCTGCCGAATGTCAATTCGCTTGCGTCTATGTTTGCAAGTGGTGTGTTCAGTGTGCTGGGCGTATTATATAATCTGCTGATCGGCTGTATTGTTGCCGTGTATCTGCTTCTTGGCAAGGAGAAGTTTTTGGCACAGGCAAAGAAAATGATCTATGCGGTCTTTGGAAAGAAGCAGGCAGATGTGATCTTGCATTACAGCCGCATGACAAATGATACATTTAGCGGCTTCATTGTTGGTAAGATCGTGGACTCAGCGATTATCGGAGTGATCTGTTTTATTGTAATGTGGATCCTGAAGCTTCCGTATTCGCTGCTGATCAGCGTGATCGTTGGTGTGACGAATGTGATCCCTGTATTCGGTCCGTATATTGGAGCGGTGCCGAGTGCGTTGCTGATCCTGTTGGTCAGCCCGATGCAGTGTTTATATTTTGTGGTTTTTATCATTATTCTGCAGCAGCTGGACGGAAACGTAATAGGACCTGCTATTCTTGGTGAATCGACCGGTCTGACCGCATTCTGGGTACTTTTTGCAATCCTGCTGTTCGGCGGAATGTGGGGCATTGTCGGCATGATCGTCGGAGTGCCGTTGTTTGCGATGATCTATCGTCTGCTGAAGGACTATCTGGAGCTTCGGCTGTATCATAAGAGACTTAGTACGGAGACAGAGATGTATAAGGATCTGAAGAGTATTCAGTCCGATGTCCAGGGAGATAAGCATTATATCCTGTATACAAAGAAGGAAAAGAGAAATGCAAATCTGCGTAGAGATGCAGAGGATAAAATAACGCTGATGCAGCTGTTAGACCAGAAGCCGATGGATGTTTCGGATGCGGAGGGAGAACAGCCGAAGCTGAAGAATGCAGCAGGGCAGGATAGTCAAAATGCATCGGAGAAGACAGTGGACGATTTGGCAGAAGGCGGCAGAGACGAGTACGGGAAGGTCGTGGAAGCCGGGGAAAACATGCCGGGGCGGACTGTGGAAGCTGCAGATGTATTAGTGACAGACAAGCAGGAACACAAATAAAGCAACGGTTAATGATAGAAAATGATGCCGGCCGGGTGTGCAGGACCGGAATCAAAAGGGGAGCTGTACACAGAAATGGGGAAAATATGATTAAAAGTATGACAGGCTTTGGAAGAAGCGAAGTGATCACCGAGGAATATAAGATGACAGTGGAGATGAAGGCGGTCAATCACAGATACTGCGATATCGGGATCAAGCTTCCTAAGAAGTTTAATGCATTTGAGAATGCAGTGCGTTCCACCGTGAAGGAATATGCTTCCAGAGGTAAGATTGATATTTATATTTCTTATGAGGATTATGCCGGAAAGCGGACAAAGGTGGATTACCACGATACCGTTGCAAGAGGCTATATGGATGCGATCGAGAAGGCGACGGTCACCTTTGGTATTGAAAAGGGAATCTCTGCGGCAGCGCTGATCCGTATGCCGGATGTGATCGCTCTGGATGAGATGGAAGACGATGAAGAGACGCTGTTTCCGGTGCTGGAGCAGACGTTAAGAGAGGCTGCTGTGCGTTTTGCAGAATCCCGAGAGAAGGAAGGGGAGCATCTGTTCCGTGATCTGAATGAGAAGTTAGATGGTATTGAGCAGATGGTATGTGATGTGGAGAAGCGTTCTCCGGAGATGCTTGCTGAGTACAGACAGAAGATCACAGATAAGGTAGAGGAGCTGCTTGGTGATAAGAATATTGATGAGCGTGTGCTTGCGACAGAGCTTACGATCTATGCAGATAAGGTCTGTGTGGATGAAGAGACAGTCCGGCTTCACAGCCATATCAAGAATATGAGAGATACATTGCTGCTGGGAGAGAACATCGGACGCAAGCTCGACTTTATCGCACAGGAGATGAATCGAGAATCTAATACCATTCTTTCAAAAGCAAATGACAGGACACTTTCCAATATTGCCATTGATCTGAAGACGGAGATCGAGAAGGTCAGAGAGCAGATTCAGAACATTGAATAATGGCAGAGCCGGGAGGAAATAAAATGCTGGTAAATGTCGGTTATGGGAATGTGGTTAATATGAATAAGGTCATCAGCATTGTGCGTGCCGATGCGGCACCGATCAAGCGGATGATTCAAAATGCCAAGGATGCAGGGTTGGCGGTGGATGCCACCTGTGGCAGAAAAACAAAATGCATTCTGGTCATGGACAGTGGACATCTTGTTTTGTCGGCACTTCTGCCTGAAACGATTGAGAGCAGAGTGAAAACGCCGATGGATTATGAGAAGCATAATGAGGAAATGGAGGAATAAAAATGTCAGACAGAGGAGTTCTTACAGTGATTTCAGGATTTTCGGGAGCCGGGAAAGGAACCGTTGTTAAACAGCTCCTTCAAGAATACGATTATGGTCTGTCGATCTCAGCGACAACCCGATCACCGCGGGAGGGGGAGCAGGATGGTAGAGAATATTTCTTCAAAACAAAAGAAGAGTTTGAGAAAATGATCAGAGAGCATCAGCTCATTGAGTATGCGCAGTATGTCGGAAATTATTACGGAACACCAAAGGAATATGTGGTGCAGCAGCTGGAGCAGGGCAAAGACGTTATTCTTGAAATTGAAATGCAGGGAGCACTTCGTGTCCGCGAGATCCTTCCGGAGGTAAATCTGATCTTTCTGACACCGCCAACGGTGGATGAACTGGAACGGCGGCTGGTCAGCAGAGGAACAGAGACGGCAGAGGTGATCCGTGAGCGCATGGCGAGAGCCAAAGAAGAGAGTGCTTATATGAAAGAATACGACTATGTTGTCATTAACGATGATCTTGATGAATGCGTGGAGAATGTCCATCAGCTGATCCGTTCTCTTCATTATAAGAGAGAACAGCAGGAGGGCTTCATTCAGAAAATAAAACAGGAGTTTGAAAAAAGATAGTTGATAAATTTATCTTTTTGCGATATTCTAATAGCTAGTGCAATATTTTCAAATTAATCAGATTACAATTGAAAGGGGTATATTTATGTTACATCCATCTTATACAGATTTAATGAAATTAGTAAACAGTGAGGTAGAGACCGGTGAGGCTCCGGTAGTCAACAGCCGTTATTCTATCGTTCTGGCAACCTCCAAGAGAGCACGTCAGCTGATCGATGGAGTTCAGCCACTCGTAAAATCCAAATGTCCAAAACCGCTGTCTATAGCAATTGAGGAGTTAAGCAATTCCAAAATCCGTATTCTCAGCGAGGAAGAGGCTGCTGAGCTTGAGGCAAAGAAGGCCAAAGAGGCACAGGAGAGAGCAGAGGAAGCAGAGTCATTCCTTTCTTTTTCTGAGGAAGACTAATCAAATTGTCAGGATAGGAGCTTGTTGATGATGGAACAAAACCAGGATCAGACAAATGAAGTGGAGCAGGAAGAAAACTGCCCGGTAGAAGAAAATACACAGGATAAGGATAATACGAAGAAACCATCAAAGGTACAGCGCATCCGAAGTGCCATTTTTGAGCTGCTTGTTTATGTGGCGATCATTGTGGTATGTGTGATGGTTGTGCCGCGCTATGTGATACAGCGTACGATCGTGGATGGTACCTCTATGGAGGCGACACTGCAGGATCAGGATAACCTTCTGGTCGATAAGCTGTCTTACCGCTTCTCCGATCCAAAACGGTTTGATGTGATCGTATTTTATCCATATGGCAGAGAGAATGAGGATTATTACATTAAGCGGGTAATCGGTCTGCCGGGAGAGACGATACAGATTGTGGGAGATACGATCTATATTGATGGAAAGGTTCTTAAGGAGAGTTATGGCAAGGATCCGATGACGGAATCCGGCATTGCCTCGGAGCCGTTAAAGCTCGGCAAGGATGAATATTTTGTGTTGGGAGATAATCGTGAGGTCAGCGAGGACAGCCGTTATGAGGAGGTTGGTCCGGTATCCCGCGACAAGATTGAGGGAAGGGCTGTACTTCGGATCTATCCGTTGAACAAGTTTGGCACACTTCGTTCCCAGGGGAATAAGGCTAAGGCTGCAGAGCGCAGTTCGGATGCAGATACAGATGATGCAAAGGTAGTTGCAATCGATGCCGGTCATCAGAGTCGCGGTAACAGCTCGACAGAGCCGGTGGGACCGGGTTCTTCAGTGCGTAAGGCAAAGGTTGCCGGAGGTGCGACAGGTGTGTCTTCTCATGTGCCGGAGTATAAGATTAACTTAAGTGTTGCCAAAAAGCTTCGTAAGGAGCTTGAATCTCGTGGATATAAGGTTGTTATGATCCGCACGAAGAATAATGTCAATATCAGTAATAAGCAGAGGGCGCAGATTGCCAATAAAAGCGGTGCTGATATCTATGTAAGGATCCATGCGGACAGTTCTGCGTCATCGTCAGTACGGGGAGCATCTGCGTTATATCCGTCGACAAAGAACCGGTATGTCGGAAAGCTCAGTGCGAAGTCTAAGAAGCTGTCTCAGTATATGCTGAACAGTTATTGTAAGAAGACAGGAATTCGTAGCAGAGGTCTCTCTCTCAGAGACGATCTGACAGGAACAAACTGGAGTAAGATTCCGGTGACTCTGATCGAGATGGGATTTTTGAGTAATCCGACAGAGGATCGCTATATGCAGAAAAAGTCTACCCAGAACAAAATGGCAAAGGGAATGGCAGACGGAATTGATAAATATTTTAACCGCTAAACCCTAGAAATAATGCGGGTTCGCGGAGTTTTAAAAAAAATATTTTAAAAAAAATCAAAAAAATGCTTGCATTTTGTCAGAAAGTAGTGTAATATATCAACTGCTGACGCGGTAAAGCGCAGCAGCGAAATGGTCTGTTGGTCAAGCGGCTAAGACGTCGCCCTCTCACGGCGAAAACAGGGGTTCGACTCCCCTATAAGCTATTCTGCGTTATAATTGATTCGAAAGAGTGGGCTTTATGTCCACTCTTTCGTTTTTGCAATATAATTATTGTTTGATTAATGCAGAATGAAAACTGAATATTATTAAAAGAAAGAGGTAGTAATGGGTAAGAGAGAAGATTATGAAGCTAAGACAGAAAAGCTTATAATGCCAATTGTTGAAGCTAATAATGTAGAACTTTTTGATGTGGATTACATTAAAGAGGGTCAGGACTGGTATCTGCGTGTCTACATAGATAAAGAAGGTGGAGTTACAATTGATGACTGTCAGGCTGTAAGCAGAGCTTTTAATGAGATACTTGATAAGGAGAACTATATTACTGACCAGTACATTTTTGAAGTGAGTTCACCGGGACTTACAAGACCTTTAAAGAAAGAGAAGGATTATGCAAAGAGTATTGGGAAACTTATAGATATTAAGCTTTACAAAGCTGTTGAAGGCTTAAAGGAATATACAGGCGTTCTTAAGGAATACGATAAAGACAACATTACAATAGAGGTTGATGATAATCTTATAAAGATTGAGAGAAGCAATCTTGCAATGATTAGATGGGCATATGTTGAATAGATATATAACTAAAGTTGTTAATAATGGAGGATAAGAAGATGAATAAAGAATTGATACTTGCGATTGAAGCCTTAGAAAAAGAAAATGGAATCGACAAAGAGATTATGTTTGATGCTATAGAAAAGTCATTAATGGACGAATATAAGGCTGAATTTGACAAGGCAGATAATGGCAGGGTAGTACTTGACAGAAGAACAGGTGATTTCCACATTTATTCAGACAGAACTGTAGTTGAAGAAGTAGAAGTTCCAGAGTTCCTTGATACTAAGAAAGGAAAGTATGTATCTGGTACAGAAATCGCACTTGCAGATGCAAGAAAGATTAAGCCGGCCTGTCAGCTTGGTGATGTTATTACTATAGAAGTAAAGTCAGAAGAATTCTCAAGAAAGGCAGCTAAGAATGCCAAGAATACAATTGTCCAGACTATAAGAGAACAGGAAAAGAATGCACTCTACAACGAGCTTCACGCTAAGGAGAAGGAAATCGTTACAGGTGTTGTACAGAGAATTAACGACAATGGTGATATGACTATTGATATTGGAAGAACACAGGCGGTTCTTAAGGCAGATGATAACTTTAAGGATAAGCAGTTCAAATGCGGAGACAGAATTAAGGTATATGTTGCAAGCGTAAGCAACAGAGAAAGAAGCGGTTTATCAGTTAAGATTTCAAGAAAGTCACAGGAACTTGTAAAAAAGCTTTTTGAAGAAGAAGTTACAGAGATTAAAGATGGCACAGTTGAGATTATGGCTATCGCAAGAGAAGCAGGTTCAAGAACTAAGATGGCTGTAAGAGCTAATGTTCCTCATGTAGATCCAGTTGGTGCGTGCGTAGGTATTAACGGTGCGAGGGTTAAGAATATTGTTAATGAACTTGGCAATGAACAGATTGATATTGTTGAGTGGGATGACAATCCAGCACAGTTAATCGTTAATGCTTTAAGCCCGGCAAAGGTTGTATCAGCAGTAGCAGATGAAGAAGAGAAGAAGGCTAAGATAATTGTTTCAGAACAGCAGTTATCACTTGCAATCGGTAAGTCAGGACAGAATGTAAGACTTGCAGCTAAGCTTACAGGTTATGGAATTGATATTAAGAGCGAAGCCGATCCAGAAGCATTTGCTGATATGGATAAAGACAACGCAGAAATCGTATATGGTGAAGACAGCGAAGGATATAATGACAATCAGGCAGATGATGTAATGCCATTAGATGAAGACTATAACGAAGATGCAGCCTCTGACACAGAAGTTGTAGAAGAATAATATTATTGGAGAGTGATAGTTTGGCAGCAGTAAAGAAGATTCCACAAAGACAGTGTATAGGCTGTAATGAGATGAAAGACAAAAAGCAGCTTATACGGATATTAAAGACTCAGGATGAACAGATAATAATAGATACAACAGGCAAGAAGAACGGAAGAGGGGCGTATATATGTCCTGATGCAGAGTGTCTTAAGAAAGCAAGGAAGTCAAGAGGACTTGAAAGAGCTTTTAAGATGGCTGTTGATGCATCTGTTTATGATGAGTTAGAAAAGGAGATGAATAATCTTGGACAATAAAAGAGCATTATCAATGATAGGTCTTGCACAGAAGGCTGGAAAAGTAGCAAGCGGTGAGTTCTCTACTGAAAAGGCTGTAAAAGAGCATAAGGCATATATGGTAATAGTAGCAGATGATTCATCTGATAATACCAAAAAGAATTTTAAGAATATGTGTGAATATTATAAAGTGCCAGTGTATTTCTTTAGCAATAAGGATGACTTAGGGCATGCTATAGGTAAAGAATTCAGAGCATCACTCGCAATCCTTGATGAAGGGTTTAAGAATAGTATTGAGAAACATTTTAAACAAGATTAGAGATAATCGGTGTAAATAATACAGAAATATTATTCCTGTATTGGAAAAGAGGTTAAATGGCAAATATGAGAGTTCATGAGTTGGCGAAAGAATTAAATATTTCATCAAAAGCAATAACTGATATGTTAAGCAATGCTGACAAGAAATATACAGCTATGAGCGGACTTGGTGAAAGTGAAATAAACAGTGTAAAGAGCAAGTTTACAAAAGCAGCTGGAAATACAGCTAATAAATCAGGACCTAAAAAGGCAGAAGAAAAACAAGTGAAATCAGAGGAGAATAAGAATATTAAGGCACAGGATAAGACTGGTAATAAGTCAGAACAGAATACACAGGATACTAAAGCAGCAAACACATCTAAGGATGTAGATAAGAAGCACATTTCTCAGGTGTACTTCCCACAGAACAGCCAGAAGACTGATTCAAGAGATAGAAATAATAATAGAGATAATAACCAGAATAGAAATAACAGAGATGGTTATAGAAATGACCGAAACAACGGCGGTTATAGAAACGATAGAAATAATGACCGTAATGGCGGTTACCAGAACAGGGACAATAACGGCCAGAACAGAGATGGTTATAGAAATGATCGAAACAACGGCGGTTATAGAAACGATAGAAACAATGACCGCAATGGCGGTTACCAGAATAGGGATAATAACGGACAGAACGGCGGACGTTCAGGAAGAGATGGTCAGGGATTCTCTGGTCAGAGAAGAAATGACAGAGGTTCTTCAGCACCTAAGGACGATTTCATTTTTGAGACAAAGCCAGATTCAAGAAGACCAGACTCAAGAAAGAATGATTCAAGAAAGAATGACAGAAAGAAAGATAATGAGGCAAAGGAAAATCTTAAATTTGCTAACAGCAAGTTAGAGAAGAAACCGACTCCAAAGCAGGAGAAGAAGGAAGAAGAGACAATTAAGCAGCTCATTTTACCAGACAGCCTTACTATCAAGGAACTTGCTGATAAGATGAAGGTTCAGCCATCTGCAATTGTTAAGAAGCTTTTCTTACAGGGTAAGGTTGTAACAATTAACCAGGAAGTTGATTATGATACAGCAGAAGAAATAGCACTTGAGTTCAACTGCATATGTGACCACGAAGTTAAGGTTGATGTTATTGCAGAACTTCTTAAGGAAGATGAAGAGTCAGAGGACGATATGGTTGCAAGACCACCAGTTGTCTGTGTTATGGGACACGTTGACCACGGTAAGACATCTTTACTTGATGCAATCAGGGAAACACATGTAACAGCTAAGGAATCAGGCGGTATTACACAGAAGATCGGTGCTTATATGGTGGATGTCGATGGACAGAAGATTACATTCCTTGATACTCCTGGACACGAAGCGTTTACAGCTATGCGTATGCGTGGTGCACAGGCTACAGATATTGCTATTCTTGTAGTAGCAGCTGATGATGGCGTTATGCCACAGACAATCGAAGCTATTAACCACGCTAAGGCAGCGGGCGTTGAAATTATCGTTGCTGTTAATAAGATTGATAAGCCTAATGCTAATATCGAGAAGGTTAAGCAGGAACTTACAGAATATGAACTTATCGCAGAAGACTGGGGTGGTTCAACTACATTTGTTCCAGTATCAGCTCACACTAAGGAAGGTATTGATGAACTTCTTGAGATGATTCTTCTTACAGCAGAGGTTAATGAGTTAAAGGCTAACCCTAACCGTAAGGCAAGAGGTATCGTAATTGAAGCGGAGCTTGATAAAGGACGTGGTCCAGTTGCGACTATCCTTGTACAGAAGGGTACATTAAGAGTTGGTGATGCAGTTGCTGCAGGTTCTTGTTATGGTAAGATAAGAGCTATGATTGATGATACTGGAAGAAGAGTTAAGGAAGCTACTCCATCTATGCCTGTAGAGATTCTCGGTCTTAATGATGTTCCTAATGCTGGTGAAATTATTATGGCTACAGAGAGTGAGAAGGAAGCAAGAAATATTGCTGATACATTTATTGCAGAAGGCAAGAAGAAGCTTCTTGATGATACTAAGCATAAAGTATCACTTGATGCATTGTTCGAGCAGATTCAGGCTGGTAATATGAAGGAACTCGACCTTATTATTAAGGCTGATGTACAGGGTTCAGTCGAGGCTGTTAAGCAGAGTCTTGTTAAGCTTTCTAATGAAGAAGTTATCGTTAAGGTTATCCATGGCGGCGTTGGTAATATTAATGAGTCAGACGTTGTGTTAGCTTCTGCTTCTAATGCTATTATCATCGGCTTTAATGTTAAGCCTGATAATCAGGCGAGAATAGTTGCTGAGAGAGAAAAGGTTGATTTAAGACTTTACAGTGTAATCTACAATGCAATTGAAGATGTTGAGGCAGCTCTTAAGGGTATGCTTGAGCCTATATATGAGGAAAAGATTATCGGTCATGCTGAGATAAGACAGATATTCAAGGCTTCTGGTGTTGGTAATATTGCCGGTGCTATCGTTACAGAGGGTAGAATTACTAAGGATTCAATTGTAAGAATTACAAGAGATAAAGAGCAGATATACGAAGGTCCTATCGCTACACTTAAGCATTTCAAGGATGATGTTAAGGAAGTTAAGGGCGGTTCTGAATGTGGTATGGTATTTGAGAACTTTGGCCAGATTCAGGAAGGCGATCTTGTAGAAGCTCATATAATGGTAGAAGTACCTAGATAGAGTTATCCGATAGTCCAGAAAATTGAATTTTCTGGACTATATGGTTTTGACAGTGATATAATTATATATTAGAAAGTAGGAGTATATGCGTAAAAATAGTGTTAAGAATACCCGCATTAATGGGGAAGTATTAAAAGAGCTAAGCAATATAATCCGTAGTGAAATCAAAGACCCAAGAATCAATCCGATGACATCGGTTGTATCTGTTGAGGTCGCACCAGATTTAAAGACTTGTAAGGCATATATAAGTGTACTTGGCGATGAGCAGTCACAAAAGGACACTATTACAGGACTTAAGAGTGCGGAAGGCTATATAAGAAGAGAACTTGCTAGAACAGTGAATTTAAGAAATACACCAGAAATCAAGTTCATTCTTGACCAGTCAATTGAGTACGGAATTAATATGTCTAAGCTTATAGACGAAGTTACACAGAAAGATAGTGATAGTCATAATAAGTAAGAAGGTGTAATATATGAATATTATTGAAGAGTTAGGTGCTGCAAAAGTAGTTGGTATAACAGGGCATATAAGACCAGATGGTGACTGCACAGGTTCAGTGCTTGGTCTGTATAATTATTTAAAGGATAATGCACCCTGTCTCTTATACACATCTGACGCTGCCGACGAACTCTAGGG
>ENA-OZEF01000278-OZEF01000278.1-human-gut-metagenome-genome-assembly--contig:-NODE-278-length-22685-cov-5.311047_pt1 | contig 22685 bp, 16 predicted proteins | sample MGYA00245065_ERZ653603 | MGnify/ENA primary metagenome ERZ653603 (study PRJEB26926, sample SAMN06164922) | human gut metagenome | biome: ENVO:00009003; feature: ENVO:2100002; material: ENVO:00002003...
CGAGATTACTACGCGTCTCGTGGGCTCGGAGATGTGTATAAGAGACAGTACTAATGTAAGTCGCCGTGGCATCGCCTTCCAGATTCTTGTTGGTGGCAACAATCACCTCATCGACGTCCTTCTGCAGACGCACCATCAGCTCGCGCAGCCGGATATCGGCAGGTCCGATTCCAAGCATCGGCGAGATTGCCCCATGCAACACATGATAAACACCGTCAAACTTGCCGGTTTTCTCATAGGCTGCCAGATCTCTGGGATTCTCTACTACCATGATCACACGATGATTCCGCTTATCGCTGGCACAGATCGGACACAGCTCCTGATCGGTATATGTACAGCACTCCTTACAGTAGTGTACATTCTTCTTGGCATTTGTCATCGCCTGAGAAAGACTTGCCACTTGATCCTCCGGCATATTGAGTATATGAAATGCCAGACGTTGTGCTGACTTGGCACCGATTCCCGGCAGTCTCGATAATTGTTCTACAAGAGTCGTAATCTGACTGCTGTATACATCCATTTTGGTCACTTTCCCTTCGGTTTTCTATGCTTTCATGTACTTCTGCCTATGTTATTCACATGTCCTGAAATCCAAATTAAAACAATCCGCCGCCAAGTCCGCCAAGACCACCTGTGAGCTGCTGCATCATCTGAGTATTCTCCTCATCCATCTTACGAAGTGCCTCGTTGGTTGCTGCCACGATCAGATCCTCGAGTGTCTCGATATCGTCCGGATCTACAACCTCCTCAGAAAGCTTTACGGAAATCACTTCCTTTTTGCCGGATACCTTAACGGTAACAACTCCACCGCCGGCAGATGCCTCGAACTCCTTCTCTTCCATCTCCTTTGTTCTCTCTTCCATCTGACGCTGCATTCTCTGTGCCTGCTTCATCAGATTATTCATATTTCCCGGCATTCCGCCCTGAAATCCACCTCTTTTTGCCATAATTAAAATCCTGCCTTTCTATTCGTCTACGATTTCTATTCCATCAAAATGGATAATATTACCAATGTCCTCATACTGCTCCTGCACCTTCTCGGAGACAACGCGGGTCTGGATCTCGACTTCCTTGCCGAGGATTCCCTGAACGATCACGTTCAGTTCCTCCAGACGCTTGCCATCATCCTGCTGGAAAATTCCGCCATCCGTCGCATCGGCAAACTGCAGCACAAGTGCTCCGTTCTCTCCAACGGTTCTCTTGGCATTCTCAAGAGCGATCCGCTCTACGGGACCACACTGTGCGATCACCTGCGGCCACTGCTTTAACAGCTCTTTGATATCCTCCGGCACTGCCTTCGGGTAAATCTTAGGAACATCCTGCTTCGGCTCTGCCTTCACCGGAGCTGCTGCCTGCTGTGCCGGTGTTTGAACAACGCCGTTTTCCAGCTGCTTTTCCATGGCATCCAGCCGCTGCAGTATCGTTGTCATATCCTGCTTTTCATCCATCTGCGGCTTACAGAGCTTGATCAGTGCGACCTCGATCAAAATACGCTTCTGCACGGCATACCGGATCTGATTGGATAATTCCGATAAGATCCGGATATAACGGATCAGCGTCTCCTGCGGAAGCATCAGGCTCTCCTCCTTCAGACTTACAAACTGCTCGCTTGATACATCCACAAGCTCACTGCCCTGCTCGGAACTTGCGATCAACAGCAGATTACGCAGATACCAGATAAATTCATTGATAAACTGCGTCAGATCACGTCCGCTGACCATCATCTCCTCGACAAGCTCCAGACAGCCGACAGCATTGTACTGTGCCACATACCGGAACATTCTGCTGTACACGGCGGTATCAACCGCACCAAGCACCTCAAGTGCTTTATCATAGGTCAGTGCCTGCCCCAGATAAAAGGCAATACACTGATCCAGCAGACTGAGTGCATCACGCAGCGAACCGTCCGCTGTCTTCGCAATGTAGCGCAGTGCTTTGTCCTCAACCTCAAGCTGCTCCTTGTCGACCAGCTCCCGCAGACGTGCCTGGATCGTATCGATCGTGATCCTCTTAAAATTGTACCGCTGGCACCTGGAAAGGATCGTGATCGGAATCTTATGTGCCTCTGTCGTCGCCAGAATAAAGATCACATACTCCGGCGGCTCCTCCAGCGTCTTTAAGAGTGCATTAAATGCTCCTGTAGAAAGCATATGCACCTCGTCAATGATATAAACCTTATAACGCCCTTCTGTCGGCGAATACTGTACCTCATCAATGATATCCCTGATATTGCCGACACCATTGTTGGATGCCGCATCAATCTCGATCACATTCATCGAAGTCTGGCTGTTGATCTTCTGACACATTGCACACTGGTTGCATGGACTTCCATCTACCGGCGACTCACAGTTGACTGCCTTTGCCATGATCTTTGCAACCGAGGTCTTACCGGTACCTCTTGTACCGCAAAACAGATAGGCATGACCGATCCGGTCTGTCTTGATCTGGTTGCGGAGTGTTGTCACGATCTGATCCTGTCCTTTAACCTCATCAAAGCCGGATGGTCGAAATTTGCGATATAATGCCGTGTATGACATATTCGCCTCCTGTTTCATTAAGTCTTGTAATTCTCTTCAGATAAGGTATAAAATCCCCCTGCTGTTAATCGCCGAAGCAGATGCCCATATCCTTGATCTCCTGAATAATGGATGACTTCGGATCAACCATTTTCAGTTTACCTGCCACTTCAGAAAGTGGAACCGGCACAGTCTCTCCGTTGACAATACCAACCATATAACCATACTGCTTCTTGATGATAAGCTGTGCTGCCGCCGCGCCCAGTCTTGTGGAAAGCACGCGGTCATACGGACAAGGCTCGCCGCCTCGCTGCATATGTCCCGGAACGGTAATACGCACCTCCTGACCGGTCTTCTCCTGGATCTTGGCACCGATCTCATAAGAGATAGACGGATATGCCATCTTCTTTCGTTTTGCCTTTAATTCCTTCTTGCTTAAGGCTGCATCCTCCTTGGAGATCGCGCCCTCAGCTACCGCAAGGATCGAGAAACGCTTACCCTGCGCACTTCTTTTCTCCAGAGCCCTGACCACAGAATCAATGTCATATGGAATCTCCGGCAGAAGAATAATATCCGCTCCACCGGCAATACCGGCATGAAGAGTCAGCCAGCCAACCTTATGACCCATAACCTCAACGATAAATACACGTCCGTGGGAAGCGGCTGTCGTATGGATGCAGTCGATCGCATTGGTGGCGATATTCACAGCGCTCTGGAAGCCGAAGGTGATATCGGTTCCCCAGATATCGTTGTCGATGGTCTTTGGAAGCGTTACCACGTTACAGCCTTTCTCACTGAGGAGGTTCGCTGTCTTATGGGTACCGTTACCACCGAGGATAACCAGACAATCCAGTTTCCATTTCTTGTAATTGTCTAACATAGCTTTTACTTTATCAAGCCCATTCTCATCCGGCTCGCCCATCTTCTTGAACGGCTGGCGGGAGGTTCCGATGATCGTACCACCCTCTGTCAGAATGCCGGAGAAATCCTTTGGCTCCAGCTTACGGCGATTGCCGTAGATCAGTCCCTTGTATCCCTCCAGAATACCATAGATCTCCACCTCCGGATCCGCCTGATATAATGTCTTTGCCACGCCACGCATGGTTGCATTTAAGCTCTGGCAGTCACCACCACTTGTCAAAAAACCGATTCTTTTCACGTTGCCCTCCAATTCTGCGCCCCCAAAGCGCCCCAAATACTCTTATCTCAGTAACGTTTCTTCTCACACGAATGGTGTGATGTATCTTCCGAGGCTTTTCCTTCCTGCACCTCGTCCAACTCCTTCTGTCTCTCCGGCGTATATCCATACTTCTTCCGGACAATGTGATACATCAGCGAACCGCCTGCCAGAACAACAACCAGCACTACGCCTGCCACCGCCGGGGATACGATTACCGTAAGCATCGTATTCATAATTCACCTCTACAGATGCCAGATATCCTCATTATACTGTGCGATCGTACGATCGGATGAGAAAAATCCTGCCTTTGCAATATTAACAAGCATTTTCTTCTCCCACGCATTCTTATCTGCATAGTCCTGAAGCATCTTCTCCTTCACCTGAATATATTCCTTTACGTCAAGCAGTGTCATGAACCAGTCCTTTGTCAGAAGCTCCATGTACAGACGGATCAGGCTCTTCTTATTGCCTACTGCGAACATCTCCTTGCTGATAATAAAATCAACAAGCTTTGCGATCTCAGGATCTGCATCGTAGATGGACTCTGCACTGTAATCTGCCTTTGCGTAATGCTCGATAACCTCTTCACTTGACTTACCGAAGATATAAATATTGTCATCGCCGACAAACTGATGGATCTCAACGTTTGCTCCATCCTCTGTACCAAGAGTGATGGCTCCGTTGAGCATGAACTTCATATTACCGGTTCCGCTCGCCTCCTTGGAAGCTAAAGAGATCTGCTCGGAAATATCTGCTGCCGGAATCACCTTCTCGGCATAAGATACATTGTAGTTTTCTAACATAACAACCTTAAGATACGGGCTTACCTCCGGATCATTGTTGATCAGCTCGGACAGGCACAGGATCAGATGGATAATATCCTTTGCGATCGTGTATGCCGGTGCTGCCTTGGCTCCAAAGATCACGGTAACCGGTGTCTTTGGCTTATTGCCTGCCTTGATATCCATATACTTGTGGATCACGTATAATGCGTTCATCTGCTGGCGCTTGTATTCATGAAGACGCTTTACCTGTACATCGAATACAGAGTTTACATCAATCTCGACGTTCTCCTTCTCCTTCAGGTATGCAGCAAGCTCCTTCTTCTTCTCTGTCTTGATCTCATAAATATCATCCAATACCTTCTGATCGTCCTTATACTTTAACAGATCCTCCAGCTTGGATGCGTCCTTCTTGAAGTCCGGACCGATCTTGCCGCTAATGTAATCCGTCAGCTGGTGGTTGCAGTGAAGCAGCCAGCGGCGGAATGTGATACCGTTCGTCTTGTTGTTGAACTTCTCCGGATACAGATCATAGAACGGCTTTAACTCGGAGTTCTTCAAGATCTCTGTATGCAGATATGCCACACCGTTGACACTGCTGCTGTAATGAATGTCGATATGTGCCATATGCACAGTATTATTCTCGTCGATGATCGCAACTCCCGGATCAGAATACTTCTCCTTTACCTTTACATCAAGCATCTTAATGATCGGTACAAGCTGAGGAACAACCTTCTCAAGATACCACATCGGCCACTTCTCGAGTGCCTCTGCAAGAATCGTGTGATTGGTATATGCGCACATTCTGGTTACAATACCGATTGCATCGTTCATCTCGATACCACGGTTGACCAGAAGACGGATCAGCTCAGGGATCACCATTGTCGGATGGGTATCATTGATCTGAACAACCGCATAATCCGGCAGATCATACAGGTTGCTTCCCTTTGCCACTGCCTCATCCAGAATCAGCTGTGCCGCATTGCTGACCATGAAATACTGCTGATAAATACGAAGCATCTGTCCCTGCACATCGCTGTCATCCGGATACAAAAACAGCGTCAGATTCTTTGCAATCTCCTCTTTGTTGAACCAGATGCTGTCATCCTGCACAATGGAATCATCCACGCTGTCCAGATCAAACAGCTTCAGAGTATTGACCTTATTATCATAGCCGGTTACGTCAATTTCATACATCACAGACTGTACCGTCTTGTTATTAAAAATAACCGGATAACCGACATTCGTTCTGCGAAGCCAGCTCTGATCCTGAATCCATGGATTCGCTGTCTCCTTCTGCATGTTCTTCTCAAACACCTGCTTAAATAAGCCAAGGTGGTAATTGAGACCAACACCGTCTCCCGGCAGTCCCAGTGTTGCAATGGAATCCAGGAAGCACGCTGCCAGACGTCCCAAACCTCCGTTACCAAGGGATGGCTCCGGCTCGATCTCCTCAATGTCTGCCATTGTCTTTCCATGCTTTTTCAGTGCTTCATTGACTGTGTCATACAGTCCCAGATTGATCAGATTGTTGGACAAAAGCTTTCCGATCAGAAACTCTGCAGATATGTAATATACCTTTTTCTTTCCTTCAATCCGTCCCTTCCGGTCAATCGCCTTCTTGGTCAGATTCAGCAGATTGTAATAAATCTCTTCATTACTTCCGCCTGCTGCAATACTCTCAATCTCCTGTTCAAACATAATGAACCTCCTCACAAGTTTCCTATTAACTAAAAACAATATGGTATACTCACCTGTACCTCTCATATTGTCCCACATACAGATAAGTATACCATACTTTCATGTCACGGTCAAAAAGAAACAACCGCATTCTATGTCGGCTGCGCCCCTGTAAACACAATGATTTCGGAGGCTTCACAGCTTCTTTTCATTCTTTACGCAAAGTTTTTACATAATGCACTGCTTTCGGCGAATACATTCCAATGTATTCCTTCCGGCACCGCACATGTATTATTTGTAGAGAGGGCCATATGCTGCGCAGGCACGATAGTCCTGACCCTCTTTGTCCATGCCAAATGCGTTCCATGCAGACGGACGGAAGATATCCTCCTCCGGTACATTGTGCATGCATACCGGGATTCTTAAGATAGATGCCAGTGTGATCAGATCAGCACCGATGTGACCATAGCTGATCGCACCATGGTTAGCACCCCAGTTATTCATAACATCGTAAGCCGTCTTAAATGCACCCTCTCCGGTAACGCGTGGAGCGAACCAGGTACATGGCCATGTGTAGTCGGTACGCTTCCAGATCTTGTCGGAAATCTCATCCGGCAGATTGATCGTATAACCCTCACAGATCTGCAGAACCGGTCCGAGTCCTTTCACCAGATTCAGACGGATCATGGTTGCAGGCATCTCTGCTCTTGTCAGATATCTGGAAGAGAAGCCGCCTCCACGGAAATATCCGTTATCGGCTGCACACCACTCGGTTGCCTCCAGACATGCCTTCTGATCTGCCTCGGTCATCTCCCAGAACGGCTTGATCACACCGTTGCCGTTCTCGTCCTTAACCTCTCCGCAGGCATCCAGACAAGCTGCTCCGGAGTTGATCAAATGAAGGAAGCCGCCTGCCTCCTTGGCAATACCCTCTAATTCATATCCGGTTGCTTTCTTAACGGCATCCGGGCTCCAATATGTACGAACATCCGCAAAGATCTGTGCACGTCCGGTCAACAGCTTCATAAACAGCATTCCAAGTCCGTTCAGGGTATCGTTCTCTGTTGCCAGAATGTATGGCTCTCTTGCTCCGTTCCAGTCGAAGGAGGAGTTACAGAGTGCCTCTGCGAAATCTCCGTTCGGGTAGAAGTCTGTCCACTGTCTCTGACCCTGGAAGCCTGCTGCGATGGCATTATGTCCGACAGCCTCTTCCTCTCTGCCCTCCGGAAGATTCTTGTTACCATTCATCAGATCCTTGATGATACACATCATCTTTACAACGAACTCCCAGTCACGCTGCTTCTGCTCATCGTTTCTCTTTACAAAATCAGGATTCTTATCCCAGCCCTCCTTGCAGTGGGACTCAGTCCACGACAAGGCTCTCTCAAACTCTTCATGATCGTAAATGCCCTCTGACATACGGCGGATGATCTCTACCTCATCGACAGACTCAACACGCATGCCAAGATATTCCTCGATAAACTCGCAGTTAACGATAGATCCTGCAATACCCATTGTCACTGCACCGATCTGCAGATAAGACTTTCCTCTCATGGTTGCTGCGGCGATCGCTGCACGTCCAAAACGAAGCAGCTTCTCCTTTACATCTTCAGGAATCTCCTCAGCGTCTGCCTCCTGAACGTCTCTTCCGTAAATACCGAATGCAGGAAGTCCCTTCTGTGCATGTGCTGCAAGAACTGCTGCAAGGTAAACCGCACCTGGTCTCTCTGTACCATTAAAGCCCCATACTGCTTTGATGGTGTTCTTATCCATATCCATGGTTTCTGATCCGTAGCACCAGCAAGGAGTTACGGTAAGTGTAATATCAACACCCTCCCTGCGGAATTTATCTGCACAGGCTGCTGCCTCTGCAACACGTCCGATCGTTGTATCCGCGATGACAACCTTTACCGGCTCACCGTTGGAATAACGCAGATTCTCCTCAAAAAGCTTTGCCGCGTTCTTTGCCATTCCCATTGTCTGAGCCTCCAGTGACTCACGAACCTTGAGCGGTCCTCTTCGTCCATCAATCGTCGGACGAATACCAATTACCGGATAATCCCCAATCAATCTGTTTTCTGCCATTCCATCTCCATCCTTTCCAAACATTATATTTTGCCTTAAATTCATTGCCGGCTCATAAAACCTGCTAGATTTATTGTACCGCAAATCGCAAAAAAATGCACAAACTTTTTAAGTTTGCGCATTTTTTTACTATTTATGACTGCTTCGTTATCAGTCTCTGTTAGAACGGTTTCCGAAAAGGAGCACCAGACGCAGTAACTGGAGAAGCGTAGAGATAGTTGCCGTGACATATGTCATGGCTGCCGCACCAAGCACTTTCCTTGCACCACGCATCTCCTCATGTCCGAGGATCCCTCTCTGATCGAGGATCTTGAGTGCACGGTCGGAGGCGTTAAACTCCACCGGAAGTGTGACTACCTGGAACAGAAGAGTAAGTCCAAATAATAAGATACCGATCTGAAGCAGTCCGGCTCTTCCGAGGATCAATCCGAGGATGATCACCGGCCAGGAAAGCTTTGAACCCAGATTGACGACCGGAACGATCGCATTACGAAGCCGGATCGGCACATAGTTGACCTTGTCCTGGATCGCATGACCGCACTCATGCGCCGCCACACCAGCTGCTGCGATCGAGGTCGAACCATAGACGCTGTCCGACAGACGAAGTACCTTTGCGGACGGATCATAGTGATCGGTCAGATCTCCGCTGATATGCTCGATCCGGATATGACTCAGTCCCGCCTCCTGCAGGATCTGCGCAGCCACCTGCGCACCTGTCATATTTCTGCTGTTTCGTACCCGGTTATATTTCTTGTATGTGCCACTGACATTTGCCGATGCGATCATGCAGATCACTGCTCCTATGATCACCAGAACATATGTCGGATCCCAATAATATCCATAACCCATTCCCATTGGCATATGTGACTCCTCCTTTACTTTTGCTTGTGCCCTGCCTGATCAGGTTAGCAAACAGACTATCATATTTTCCCCTTAAAAACAAGAAACTATTTATGATTCTTTCTTAAAAATATATAAACCACGGATTACTTGCGAACCCATGCGTACAGCCAGGTCTTTGGTTTGTCCGCTTCTCCGTAAGAATACGGCATTGTAAGGTCTGTTGCCTGCTTTAGCGTCTGCATGCCGAACCGGGCAATTCCCACTTCCCATGGTTCAGAGAATATCTGCTCCCTTGTGAGACCATATCCCTTCAGAACACAGAAATCAGAATTATAATACAAATCGATCTTTGCTTTCCATTCTGCTTCCGGCATAGACGCTTTCCACACCTGCACCTTGTTCCAAAGCTCATTGGAATAGCCGTCCCTTACTCTGATCGTCGGTCCATGAAGACCACCATACTTTACATTTTTGCTTAATGATACTCTCTCGCTCATCGCCGTGTCATTGTTCAGAAAATCGACGAGACCTGCCATCAGTTCATAATAATTCTGCACCGCTGCCACAGAAAGGGATACATCAATATAATACCGCGTCCCGTCAATCTTAACGACGTTCCAGGTATGACCGCTGTTGGAAACACGTCCAAAATGCTCCACTCCGGCATAGCAGGCTGCCAGCTCATAAAAATAAGCAAGATCATAACATACGCCATGTGCTTTTCTGTTCTTTAACGCAGCCCAGCCCGGTGTATAGCCATCCTCGAAATGGGAATGCGCCTGCACCCACTCATTGACATACCATGCCCTGTTATACTGATCCATATCCTTCGTCGCATTCTGAATCTGAGCCGCACAGTATTTGTTGGCTTCGATATCCCGGTACATCTCCTTCGTGTCTTTGTTCCTGCCGTTGATCACAAATCGGTATGTCAGTTTCCCGCTGCTGTGCTTCATACGGACCTTTACACCTGTCACCTCATCCGTATAGCCCTTCGTGCCTTTCTTTATTTTGCGCACACGCAGGTTCATCCATTCGGTTGTCATACTGTCCCATTCTTCGGACAGATATGCGTTGTCGTATATAGCGGCGTTCACTGCCGCCGTAAATGCTGATGATGTTTTCCAGAGATTTTGCTTCGAAGATGCCAGCGTTACCTGAACCGTCTTCGTCTTCTTCTGACTGCCGGCAGTCTGCCATGCCTGTGTAACTTTCTCCGCCGCCTCCTGCGGTGTCTGTGTTTTGGCAAACGCTTTGTCTGCCCCCGGCATTCCACACACCAGCACTGCCACCAGTGCTCCCATCAGCACGCCGGCTGCTTTTCCGGTCCATTGATTCTTTTTCATTGAAAGCCCCCTTCACATTATGCCTTTAACAGATCGTAGCGCCGCCCAGCACAACACCGTCTTCATAAAAGACAACTGCCTGTCCCGGTGTCACCGCGCGAACCGGTTCCGGAAAATGAACCGTAATACGATCCTCTGTACACTCCTCGATCTCACACCTTGCCCCTGCATGGGAATATCGGATCTTGGCTGTAACGATCTGTCCCTTTTCAAAATGATCCGCCGCCATATAATTGATCCTGTCTGCCGTCAGCCGGTCCGTAAAAACATCCTGCGCCTCCCCGATCACGACCTCTCTGGTGTCCGGACGGATCTGTGTCACAAAGACCGGATGCCCCATTGCAAGATTTAAGCCCTTGCGCTGTCCCACGGTATAATGCGAGATTCCCTTATGCTGTCCCAAAATCCTGCCATCCTCTGTCACAAAGTTACCCGGGAGCTCCTTCTGCCCGGTCTCACGCTCGATAAAACCTGCATAGTCCTGATCCGGCACAAAACAGATTTCCTGGCTGTCCGGTTTATTGGCCACCTCCAGCCCGATCTTCGCGGCAATCTCCCGCACCTGCGTCTTCGTGTAATCTCCGACCGGCATCAGCGTATGTGCCAGCTGTTCCTGCGTCAGATTGTAAAGTGCATAACTCTGATCCTTTCTGGCGGTCACGGACGGTGCGATGGCATACCGTCCATTCGCACACTGCACAATCCTTGCATAATGACCGGTCGCAATATAATCCGCTCCGATTTCCATGCTGCGGTGAAGCAGGGATTCCCACTTCACATAGCGGTTACAGGCAATACACGGATTCGGCGTTCTGCCCCTGCGGTACTCCTTCACAAAATAATCAATCACCTTCTCCTGAAACTCGTCCCGAAAGTTCATGACATAATACGGAATATCCAGCATATGCGCCACACGCCTTGCATCCTCCACGGCACTCCAGCCGCAGCAGCCGCCTTCCTTCTCAATACTGCAGCGATCCTCCTGCTGCCAGATCTGCATGGTCGCACCGATCACATGATATCCCTGTTCCTTTAATAAATAAGCTGCCACAGAGGAATCAACACCTCCGGACATTCCCACTACCACTGTCTTTTTGTTATTCTCTGCCACTTTATTCCTCATTTCATCTGCAAAATCATCTCTGTCAGAATCAGCCGCCGCACGCACCTCGGTGACCGGTCTGTTAGCTATAGTATAATGCCTATCGATGGGTCAGGCAAGCAGTAATTTGTGCCTGTATATCCAGTTCCAAATAGCGTCTATGTGATTGAAAATGACGTACACAAAACCGGACGTCTGCTCACACAGCCGTCCGGTCTGTCATTCTACAATATGATCACATTCACGCATGAAGTCTTCCGTGCCGCTATCGCCGCAGCCCCGGAACCACCTCGTCGATTACTCCTCGTCAGAGATATCTGTCTTTGGCTTCTTCAGTCCCTCGATCGTGATATGATTCTTCTCTGCATAATCCCAGAGAGCGGCATGAATTGCCTCCTCTGCGAGCAGGGAACAATGTACCTTTACAGGAGGAAGTCCGTCAAGAGCCTCCATAACCGCCTTATTGGTTACCTCGAGTGCCTCATAGATCGTCTTGCCCTTGACAAGCTCCGTTGCCATACTGCTGGTTGCCACTGCAGCACCGCAGCCGAAAGTCTTAAACTTGCAGTCCTTTACGATCTTTGTATCTTCATCAATATCCAGATAAATACGCATGATGTCACCGCACTTTGCGTTACCGACCGTGCCGACACCGCTGGCGTTCTCAATCTCGCCTACGTTTCTCGGATTATTAAAGTGATCCATTACTTTTTCGCTATAATTCATTGATAATCTCCCTTTCTTTTGTCTGATCTACAGGGTTGTAAAACAATTACTGATTCTGCTTCTTTACGAAATCATCGTACAGCGGAGACATGCTGCGCAGTCTCTCTACGATCTTCTTCGCCTGATCTGCCACAAAATCCATCTCTTCCATCGTGTTATCCTCAGAAAGAGTCAGGCGCAGCGAACCATGTGCGATCTCATGAGGCAGTCCGATTGCCAGAAGCACATGAGACGGATCCAGAGAGCCTGAGGTACAAGCGGATCCACTGGATGCACAGATGCCGTTCTGATCCAGAAGGATCAGCAGTGACTCGCCCTCGATAAAACGGAAACAGAAGTTTACGTTATTTGGCAGACGCTTTACACGGTCACCGTTCAGACGGGAATAAGGAATCTCCTTCTCCAGTCTCTCGATCAGATGATCTCTGAGTGCCTTCTCCTTTGCCATGGTCTCATCCATGGAAGCAAATGCAAGCTCAGCAGCCTTTGCCATACCTACGATACCCGGCACGTTGTGTGTTCCTGCACGGCGGGATCTCTCCTGAGAACCACCATGGATCAGCGGTCCGATCTTGACCTTATTGCTCATATAAAGGAAACCGATCCCCTTCGGTCCATGGAACTTATGACCGCTCGCACTGAGCATATCAATGTTCATCTCCTGTACATTGATCGGTACATGCGCATATGCCTGCACGGCATCCGTATGGAACAGAATGTCATGCTTATGTGCAATCTCTCCGATCTCCCTGATCGGCTCGATCGTTCCGATCTCATTATTGGCAAACATAATACTGATCAGGATCGTATCCGGACGGATCGCCTTCTCGACCTCTTCCGGTGACACAAGACCATTCTCGTCCACATCAAGATAAGTCACCTCATAGCCATGCTTCTCGAGGTACTCACAGGTATGCAGGATCGCATGATGCTCGATCTTGGAGGTGATGATGTGCTTTCCCTTGGAGCTGTATGCCTCTGCCACACCTTTGAGCACCCAGTTATCAGACTCACTTCCGCCACCGGTAAAATAAATCTCTGTTGCTGCTGCACCAAGAGAATCCGCAATCACCTTTCTGGCGTCCTCCATTGCCTTTTTGGCCTCGCCTGCAAAGCTGTATACACTGGATGGATTACTGTAATTCTCCAGATAATATGGTTTCATCGCCTCAAACACTTCCGGTCTGACCGATGTTGTCGCTGCATTATCCAAATAAATAAGTTTACTCATAATAACACACTCCATTCTCTATCGTCATATATTTAAAGTATCTGCAGGAAGACATTTCCTACTAACTCTATGGGCTGTCTGTAATTATACTCATTTCGCTATTATTGTCAACTGCTAACTTCCCGTGCGTTCCGCTGATCCGCCCGTCTGGCAGATCCTTTTGCATCAATCTTTGCATTTACAAAAAAGCCGGATGCCGCTTTTGACAAATTTTCTCATTTATATCAATTCCTGCAATGTAAGAAGCCTTATTCACCGATGCAGTTCCCACTGCTATTCTCCCCATTGCCGGTATGTTTTATTCCATAATCTTCCAGCCTGTCCGCCGCTCTACTCAGTGCGGCAAGCCTCACTGCCTGCTCCGACATCCTCCTCGGTGGTCGTCATCCCGGAATCCTTCGTATCCTCCCGGGTCGTCTCGGTATCCGAAGAGTCCTGATCCTGCGTGTTTCTTCCGACATCCTCCTCGCTCTCCGTCTGTCCATCCTGCTGATCCGGGGTGCTGTCTGCATCGTCCGGTTTCGCAGTGGAATCGGTATCCTCCCGTGTATCCGCATCCTGTGTATCCTCCGAGGAAGCATCCTTCACCGGTGCCATCTGCTGTACCGGTTTGTCCGACTGTTCCGGCTGCTCGTGGTTTGTCCGGTAAAAGTCCACAATGATCCACAATGCCAGCAGGATCATGACCACAATGACAATACCTCTGCCCTTGCCATGCATCCAATTGCGTATTCTGCCCATCTTTCGTCCTTCCATTCTATATCAATACTGTATCCGAAACCGTCTGTTCCGGGTCTACACTAAGTTCTTAATGACAACACCGTATTTCGGCGGACAATTTAAATGAAGAATGCCGTTTTCAATATTGTACATTGCAGTCTCCAATGAAAATCCATCCTGGCTTGTATTGATCAGGCGCGCCATGCGGTTTCCTTCGGTCATGCCAAGACGCCATACCGGCAGATCGATCGATACCGGCTGCTCTCCACTGTTGATCGCAATCACAAACTTATCCTGCTCATCGAAACGTCCGTAGCTGATAAAGCTGTACTGACCATGCAGAAACAGGATCGATCCGGTCTTCAGTGCCTGATAATCCTTATGGATCCGGATAATCTCCTTATGGAAATCGATCAGCTCCTGATCCTCGCTGCCCCATGGATATGCACGGCGGTTATCCGGATCTGTCCATCCGCAAAGTCCCGCTTCGTCTCCGTAATAGATCGTCGGTGCTCCCGGCCATGTCATCTGAATCATAACCGCCAGACGCATGATCGACTTATCGATCCCCTCCCCGGCAGCCTCCGGTCCGAGATACGCGGTTCGTCCAACCTTCCTGTTCGTTCTCGTCAGGAAACGGGAATGATCGTGGTTGGAAAGCTCATTCATCGCTACCAGAAGCGACTGCGTATGGAATCTTGTCATAAAATGACGCATGGAGCCAAAGAAAGAATCCGGATTGCCAAGCTGATCCTGACGATACTCATCACTGTGCTTCTCCACACCGGTAAGGAACCAGGTGAGTGGCTCCATAAATGCATCGTAGTTCATCACGGTATCCCACTCGTCTCCCTTGAGCCACTCGGTCGGATCTCCGTAATGCTCCGCAAGGACCAGCGCATCCGGGTTCGCCTCCTTGACGTTGCGGCGAAACTCCTTCCAGAAGTAATGATTGTACTCGCCGGACTGTCCGAGATCGGCTGCCACGTCAAGTCTCCAGCCGTCTACATTATACGGCGGCGACACCCATTTGCGTCCTACATGCATAATATAGTCAAACAGTGACGGTGACTCCTCGTAATTGAGCTTTGGCAGGGTATCATGCCCCCACCAGCCGTCATAATGCGGATTGTACGGCCACTGCCTCTCCCGGAACTTAAAGAAAGTGTTGTACGGACTATCCTCCGCCACATAAGCACCCTTCTCATAGCCCGGCGCATTCTCGTAAATACATTCGCGGTCCAGCCACTTATTGAAGGAACCGCAGTGGTTAAATACACCATCCAGAATGACCTTCATGCCTCTGCGGTGTACTTCCTCTACAAACTCAGCGAAAAGCTTATTACTCGCCTCCAGATTTTCCTTATCTGTCACACGGCAGATATAACGGGAGGCTGATTTATTCGGGTAGGTCGGGTCCGCCTTGAGATTGCCATTCTCATCTCTCTGCAGCACCTCTCCCTCATCCTTCACGATCCTTCCAAAATGAGGATCTACATAATCATAATCCTGAATATCATATTTGTGGTTGGACGGCGATACAAAGATCGGATTCAGGTAAAGAACCTCCACGCCAAGCTCCTGCAGATAGTCTAACTTCTGCATCACGCCGGCAATATCTCCGCCGTAAAACTCACGCACGCCCATCGCAGCCGGGTACTTATTCCAGTCTGTCACCTTGCTGGTGCCCTCTCCGATGTAGAAATACTCATCGTCCTCCACATCATTGCTGCGGTCGCCGTTGTAAAAACGATCCACATAGATCTGATAAAAAACGGCACCCTTCGCCCAGTCCGGTGTATGAAATCCCGGTGTCATCGTAAAATTGTAATACTCCTCCACCGAATTGCACAGACCAACGTTATTGTAATAGCATGTCATCTGACCGCAATGAATCTCAAAATAGTAGAACACCTGCTCCGTGCCAAGCTGCACAAATGTCTCATAATAATCGAAAAGCCGGTCATTATAGAGCTTCTCCATCTCGATCCGCTCATCATTAAATACAAGAATTACACTGTCCAGATTCTCTCTGGCACATCTCAAACGCAGTCTCACTCTGTCATAAGGATCCGGTTCAGCCGGGCAGCGATAAAACTCGGTGCCATCGGCAAACAGTGCCTGTGGATTGAAAATTGTCGTCAGATTATCCAGATAAAGCTGTGTCTTCATCTGCTTTGACATCCTGTAAAACTGCACATTTAAATCCATGACCCGCCTCCATCAACTAAAATCTATCTGTCATATTTTCTCATTTTGAGCCTACAGAGTCATTCTACATCATTTTCGCACATTTCACAAGTTTTATTCAAAGACCGCTGTGTTCTGCATATTCAGGGATCTCTTTGTTCTTCCGTGTTCTCAGTCATTCGGGCTGTCTTCAAGCTCCTTTACAAGCACAAGAAGCTCCTCTTTCGTATTTCTCTCCGGTTCCTCCAGCACTGTTTCCAAAAGCCCCTGCAGGAGCTTCCCGAGCTGTGGCCCCGGTTTGATCCCCTCCTGCATCAGATCCCTGCCATTGACTGCAAGATCCTTGACACAGAGCGGCTGATTTTTCTCTTCGATCTCCTCGTACTTTTTCATGCACGAATCGAGCTTTGCCGTCTTTGCTGAAATGGTATCCGGACTCTGCGCCAGCACATCGGCATACTGAACAGCAAATTCCATCCACATAATGTCCCTGCCGATCTTTGATGCCGCCCGTCGCACCGCACGCATTGTGTTCTCCATCCGGTAATCATGGTGACGGATCAGACGAACTACGGTGTCGATGGTGTCATTGTCATAGGTCAGCCGCTTTAAGATTGAGCGCGCCATCGCCGCACTCTTCTCCGGGTGTCCGTAGAAATGCCCCTCACCGTTGTCATCAAGTGTCATCACCGCAGGCTTTGCCACATCATGCAAAAGCATAGTCAGCACAAGCATTGTGTACTGCTTCTTATCAAGACTCGCACAGAGCTTTCGGAGCTTCTCACCGGCATAGCCGGAAAGCTCATTCTGCTTCTCCCCTGCCATAAGACTCTGTATCCGCTCAATTCCATGGATCGAATGCTCGCCCACCGTATAACAGTGATGGTGGTTTTGCTGTTCGCAGGTCATCATGCGGTCAAGTTCCGGCAGAAATACCTTCGTCATACCGGCGGTGTATGCCACCCGGATCGTCCCCGGATTCGGAGAAATTAAAAGTTTCGTCATTTCAACACGGATCCTCTCCGCACTGATCTTTTCAAGGTTCTGAATACGAGCCTCCATGGCACGCAGTGTATCAGGTTCGATCACAAAACCGAGCTGTCCGGAAAAACGGACTGCCCGCAGCATCCGGAGGGCATCCTCATCAAACCTCTGTCCGGCATCGCCCACACAGCGTATGATGCCCTTCTTAAGGTCTCCGACACCGTCAAACTCATCCACCAGACCGGATCGGTCATTGTACGCCATCGCATTGATCGTAAAATCACGACGCTCCAGATCCATCTTCAGGTTCGTGGTAAATGCCACCTCCTTCGGATGCCTGCCGTCCTCGTACTCACCATCGATCCGGTAGGTCGTGACCTCATAGCCCTCACCGTTCATCATGACCGTGATCGTGCCATGCTGCAAACCGGTATCAATCGTTTTGCGAAACAGCGCTTTGACCTCCAATGGCTTTGCCGAAGTGGTGATGTCCCAGTCCTCCGGCGTTCTTCCAAGCATGGCGTCCCGCACGCAGCCACCGACTGCGTACGCTTCGTATCCATGCTCCTCCAGCGTATTTATGATCCTGACAACCTCCTGAGGCATTGTCATTTTATATTCTGACATCGTCTCCCCCATTTCATTCCAGTTTATTCGTCACTGTTACTCAAGGTTGCCTCATCTCCAAGATCGACTCTCTTCATTTCTTTCTTGCGGTAGAAAATATCATATAATGCCGGTACAACAAATAATGTCATCAGCGTTGCATATGCCAGACCACCAATCGTAACGATTGCCATACCACGGCTCATGTCAGAGCCGGTATCGTGACTAAATACCATTGTACTCATTGCGAGAATGGTCGTCAATGCCGTCATGAGGATCGGACGCATACGCGTGATTCCGGTCTCGATCAATGCCTCTCTCTTATCCACACCGTCCAGACGAAGCTGATTGACATAATCAACAAACACAATACCGTTGTTTACAACGACACCGGACAGCACCAGAAATCCCATCAGCGACATCATGGACAGTTCCTGACCGGAGATCAGCAGTGCCAGAAGTCCGCCGGTAAACGCAAGCGGAATCGTAAAGATAACGATAAACGGTGACAGAAGACTCTGGAACTGCGCTACCATGATCAGATAGATAAATACGACCGCCAATGTGATCATGAGAAGCATGTTCTTGACCATCTCATTCGTCGTTTCCGTTTCACCACCCATATTGATGGTATAGCCTGCCGGAAGATCATATTTGTCAATCTCTTTCTGCAGCTTACGGCTCAACAATGTGACATTATATCCATCCTCCACATCCGCCGTGACGGATACATAGTTGACCAGATTTCTTCTCTTAAGACTTTCAACACTCTTGCCCTTTGTAATCTTGGCAAATCTGCTCAACTTATAGGTCTTTGCAACCTCCTTGCCCTGATCGTTCATAGAGGTTGTCTCAAATTCATAGTCGGAAAGATTTGTGGTATCCAGCTCGTCACGCTCATCGACAATCTTTACATTATACTGCTGATCCTCAACGGTGATCTTCGTGGAATCCTTCTCTGTCGTCAGCGCAGAGGCAAGCTCCTGATATACCTGTGCCACGGTAAGACCGCATTTCATTGCCTTATCCTTATCGACCGTGACAACGTACTCGGTATCACCGTCCTCCTGCTCATTCGTAACATCCTTAAAGCCCTTCTGCTTCTCAACGAGTTTCATGATATCCTCACTGATCTCAAGCAGCTTGTCGTTATCTTTTCCGGAAATCTCAATGTTTAATCCGGAGCCAAGCATGCTTGACATATCCATATTGGAAGCAGAAACGGTATAGTCCTTCAGAGAAAGCTTTTTGAGCTTCTTCTCGATCGTATCCGCGATCTCCTTGTTCTTCTTGGCATATTTTTCCTTCAAAAGAATCTCAAAGGTATAGGACTTGTCATCGGTAGACATCACGGATGCACCGGAGGTCATAACGCCGCCGACCGTGTCCACGCCTTTTATGCTGCTGACAATGTCAAGAATCTTGTCTGCTGTCTCATGATCCTCCTTTGTGGAGTTTTCCTTCGGCATTGTCGCGGAGATCGACAGCTGCTGACTCGCCATATCCGGCATCATAACGATTCCCATACGGAATACCTGAAGCACACAGAATACCAGAAGCACAAGTGCTCCAACCAGTACAACTGCCTTGTGCGCCAGTGAGAAGCGCGCTGCCTTCTCGTAAGCATTGATCACTGCATCAAAGAAACGGTGCTTTTTTGTATTTTCCTTCTTAAGAACAGTTGCACTCATACTTGGTACTACCGTCAGAGCCACGATCAGGCTGGCAGATAAGCTGTATGCGATCGTCAGACACATATCCTGCATGATGGAACGGGTCAGTCCATCCGTAAAGATGATCGGAAGGAAAACACAGATTGTTGTCAGTGTAGAAGAAAAGATTGCTCCCGCTACCTGATTTGCTCCCATCACCGCCGCTCTCGCAGCCGGAACGCCCTTGTTGCGCAGACGGTAAATATTCTCTATGACAACGATCGAGTTATCCACAAGCATGCCGACACCGAGCGCAAGTCCTGACAGTGAAATAATATTCATCGTAATATTTGTAAAGTACATCAGCACGATCGCAAACAGCACACTGAGTGGAATACTGAATGCCACAACAACCGTCGGACGCACATCCTTCAGGAAAAGCATCAGTACCAACACTGCCAGAAGTGCACCAAAGATCAGATTGGATAAAACAGAATTAATGATGATCTTGATGTAATCACCCTGATCCATCAGGCTGACGATACGAAGATTTTTATCCTCCTTCGTAAGCTCCCTGATCTTCTGGTCACACCGTTTGGAGACGGAGGATGTTCCTGCGGTACTTGACTTGGAAACACTCAGAATAATCGCATCATTACCGTTGACCTTTGCATAATTATCCTCTGCATTATCAATGACCGTAATATCTGCCACATCGCTCAGACGGATATTTCCAATGTCTTTGATATTGGTTAATAACGTATTTTTCAATTCCTTAATGTTATTATACTCATCGCCGACCTTGATCAGATACTGTGTTCCATCCTCACTGATGTAGCCGGCCGGCATGGAGAAGTTCTCTGCCTTAAGGATGTTGGCAAGCTGGTCCTGTGTCAGAAGCTGGTCCAGATTTGCCTTTTTAAGGGCTTCTTTTCTGGATTTCTCGTAGGACTTTCTTGCCTTGTCAAGCTCCTTGCTGCTGTTATCTAAGGTAGTTTCTGCCGATGCGATCTGCGCATTCGCCGCGCCAAAGGCTGCCGCTGCCGTGATCTTTCCGGCTTCGACCTGCTCATATTTTCCCTCTGCCTTTTTGATCGACTTCTCTACCTGTGCAAGCACAGCCTCTGCTGTTTTGATCTTGATCTTTAAATTGGCAAGTTCTGTATTGATCTGCGGGATTCTTGTATTAACAATTTCATACATGGTCTGCAGGTTCTTTTTGGTCAGATTCTTTGCTGCATCGGTCTGTCCCTGCTGCTTCATCATGTCCTGCATTGCTTTGAGCTTATCCGGATGATCCAGCGCATCTTTCACATCGGTCGGAATCGATTCAAGCTGCTTGTCAACCTGCTGCTTTGTTGTGGTCTCTGCCGTCTGGGTCGCTGCCTTTTTGATCTCATCCGCCGCGCTTCCCATCTGACTGAGCAGATGATTTACATTATCTGCCGTTACGGTTGTCTTACTGCCGCTCTGCTCCATCGCATTCTGCACGGCAGCGATCAGTACCTGCTGATAAACCTGATCGTAAATCGCCTTGTAACCGTCTCCTGATTCCAGCGATTTTCTTGCCTCCGCAAAGGAACTGTTGATCTGATTGTAGGAAGACTCCAGTTTATTTTTGCGGTAAGCGGCAAGCTCTGTATTCAATGCTGTCTGACTCGCTTTCAGGCTGGTCACCTGTGAGGTGTACGCTTCCTTATTTGCCATCGCCTGATCCATCAGCTTGCTGTATTTGGCTAACTCGTTGCTCTTATCGGTCTGCTGGATATTTAAGTTTTCCTTCTGCTCCTGCAGCTTTTTCTTGCCATCGTCTAACTTCTTCTGGGCGTCATCAATCTTTGCCTTGGCATCCTTTAATGTACTGTCTGTCTTTTCCAGGATCTTTCCGTTGACATCATCGATCTTATCCTGATTAAGCTTCACCTCCACAGACTTCTCCACAAGTCCGGATGCCTGAACGCTTGCCACGCCGTCCTGACGTTCTAACTCAGGAATGATATTATCCTGCACATACTGAGTCAGTTCATAGCCTTCCTTGCCCTTGTAATCAACGCTGACCATCTTGGTTGCCATCATGTCCATGGAAATCTCCATGACCATCGGATTGTTCACGTTCTCCGGCAGATCAAGCTGGTTGACCGCCGAGGTCACCTTGACCATTGCGCTGTCCATATTGGTATCATCCTCAAACTGCAGCATTACCATACTGTAGTTCTCGCTTGAGGTGCTCGTCACTTCCTTGACACCATTGACCGTGCCAACGCCGTTTTCGATCACATCCGTCAGTTCGGATTCCACCTTCTCCGGGGATGCTCCCGGATATGTCGTGATCACTACCATATACGGCATATTCATGTTCGGCAGCAGATCGGTTGTCATCTTACTGAAACTGACACCGCCAAGTACCAGCACCATCACAACTGCCACCAGGATCACGTACGGTCTTTTTACACTAAATTTTGGCATGATTATACTCCCTTTTCTTCTCTTTGCTCGTTATCGTGTTCCACTCTTCTTCGCACCGATTCGCAAATGCGGTCTAACATCGACAAAAACAGTTCAATCTCTTCCTCGCTGAAATCTTCAAAGATCAGCTCCTGAAACTGCCGGCGCATCTCACAGCTGTCCGCAATGACCGGTTCCGCCATTTTCGTCAGCTTTAACCGCTGCACCCGCCTGTCCTTCGCATCGCATTCCCGGACAATATATCCTTTGGTGACCAGCTTATCGATCGTCATGGATGCAATGCTGTTCTTGATAAACCGAAAACTGCAAATATCCTTCGCCGTATTCCGGTCGGGATTTTTTCCTAAAAAGCCGAGGATCTGCAGTCCTGTAATTGTAATCTCATATTTTTTGCATACCCCATCGCTGGCTTTTTCGAGATATCTCTGAAAATCCTCCGCTTTGCTTAGATAGTCTTTCATATCATTCCTACATTCCTTTCTCCGGCCTCCAGGAATTACTCTGCAATTCTCATCGGCATCACACTATGTTACGAACATTTTCCTATACATAAAAATCTGTCTCTTATACACATCT
>ENA-OZEF01000319-OZEF01000319.1-human-gut-metagenome-genome-assembly--contig:-NODE-319-length-20674-cov-7.405112_pt1 | contig 20674 bp, 19 predicted proteins | sample MGYA00245065_ERZ653603 | MGnify/ENA primary metagenome ERZ653603 (study PRJEB26926, sample SAMN06164922) | human gut metagenome | biome: ENVO:00009003; feature: ENVO:2100002; material: ENVO:00002003...
GTCGGCAGCGTCAGATGTGTATAAGAGACAGGCAGCAGCGCTACGAAAGCCTGAAAGCCGCCATCGAGGAAGCCCGGCAGGCACGGCACGATATGCGCCACCAGATGAATCAGCTCTCCGCGCTGGCTGAAGCGGGAGATTTGGACGGTCTGAAGGCTTATCTTGCAAAAACCGTCTCCCGCATCCCGGAGCTGGATATGAGCTTTTGCGAAAACCGGGCGGCGGACAGTGTTGTAGGCTATTACTGTGCCCTTGCAAAGCGTGAGGGGGTTCCCTTCTGTGCCAAGCTGGATCTGCCGCAGACGCTTCCCGTGGACGAGATCGATATGTGTCTGGTGCTTTCGAATCTTCTGGAAAACGCATTCGAAGCCAGCCTTCGCACCGCTCCCGCCCGGCGGAAGATCGAGGTCACCGCGTATGTCCATGCCGCGCGGCTCGTGCTGATCGAAGCGGAAAACGCCTTTGACGGGGAGATCAACGAAAATAGCGGAGTTTTCCGCTCGTCCAAGCGCAAGGGAAACGGCATCGGAATCCAGTCCGTCCGCCATATCGCAGAAAAATCTGGTGGAGTAAGTACAGTCACCTATCAGGACGGGCTGTTCTGCGCAAAGGTCATGCTCTGCGGGTAGTTATGCCCTGCCTTTCCAAAACGGCACGGCCACAGATTTCAGCAGTCTCGCTTCCGGTAAGCCCTGAACAAATCGAATTGCCGTATTTGCAAGGATGTTAGATTTTACCACGACTTGATTCGGTGAGCAACAAGGCAATATCAGTGTTTTTTCCGAAATGCTCTTAATATCCTCCAAACATGAAAAACACCCCTGCCAATCCATGTGTCATCGCACATTTCATTGGCAGGGGTGCTTGTGTTTATTGTAGGCTGCTTTCCGTTTTACTGATGCAAATTATCAAATTTGGTGGCAAGTTGGTGGTAAATCCACATTGTTCCAGCATCACATATCATGATTTTTAACGGACATAAGCCAATTTTTTTCATTTTACTGCTCAATCGGCTTCATCGTCGGGATTTTCGTGACCAGCCTTAGATAAGCTCCGCTTAGCGTCTATAAGTCCCGACCGGCACCTACTCATTTGAAGCTGGGGTAAGCTCAGTTACGCCTAATTCAGATAGCGGAAAATCTAATGGCGTAAGCCGTGGAGTAAGCTGGCGTAAGGTGGCTTCATTTTTTTGAAAACGAGCCGTGTGCTATACTGAAACTTACGACTAAAACAGTATAACACACGGCTTAACGAAACTCAATATTTTCCGTTCAGTTTACAAGCATTTCGATATTTCCATTCTAAAAATCTCTCTCGAAGCACTTGAACATCTTTCTCGGAATCCGTATGGAGATAGATATGATTGCGGATAAATAGCGTTTTGATTTCCGCTGCCATTTGCGAAGCATCCGCAGTTCTTTTAATAAGGTAGTAACCCAGCCGGTTACTTTGACAAATGTGGGCTTTCACGCTTTGCTCTCTTTTCTCCGTCACGGTTGCTCCGGCAATATCGACCGCACAATGTAATTCAGGGAGGTATGCAACAAGTCGCATTCCAAGCTCCGAGTCGCTATTGCTTTTGACCGTAATGCCGTTCTGTGCTCCATACATCATTATCAGCATCTGCGGGAGAGCCTGTTGAAACTCCGCTTCACATTGAGGGCAACCCTTTTGCTCAATAGTTCTATCTGTGATTTTGGCACGGTAAGAGTGTCCTGCTCCGCATTTCCACCAAACGACCTTCATTGAGTTTCTCGATACATTGCTCGGTGTCCACTTGGAGTTCTTTTCATAGTCCCATTCTGAGAGCAAGTGAGGATCAGTTGTTCCAAGATCATTATAGCCTTGCAGAACGGCTCTCTCAGCACAAACAGGACGCATACCGCCTTTGACCCGTGCTTTGACGACGGCTTTCCATTCATAGCCGCAGGTACGGCATTTCCACCAAATATTCTTCCTCTTGGAAGATAGGTCTCATCCACCACTGCCACCATCAGATCAGTCAGTGTGAGATCCAGATCATCCGGTCTCGGTATGCCAAGACAAATGCTTAAGCTTGCCTGTGGATCCGCATCAATCATCAGGACTTTCTTTCCCTGACGAGCAAGACCAATTCCAAGATTTACTGTGGTTGTAGTTTTACCAACACCGCCCTTCTGATTTGTGATGGCAATCACTTTACAATCATCCAATCAGGTTCCCTCCTTTCCTCTTTACTTTTTCAATTCATCTCATGCTGCACGATACTTGTCCTCGACGCCCTCGTACAAGGGAACACACCAGACGCCTGTTTGCTGGACAGGTCCATAGGCCTCTCACCTCCCCGCCTTCTTTATGGCCGGGCCGCGAATTACGGAAGTATCATTAACCCCTGCGTCTGTCATCGCCTCCGCCGGTGGCAATCCGGCTTCTGCTGCATGAGTTAAATCGCTCTCCCTTTCGGGGTCCTGGCGCACTTGCAGGCTTGGCTTAAGGTTCTCCTATAACACAGGGAACGTATCTGGTGGCTGAGTATTCAGTTTTCAAGCTTCTTGGCAGCTTTCGCTTTCCAATAACCAACTGGGAACTTTTCGAGGAAATTGTTAAAAAGTTTTTGAAAAAAATTTTGCTTCCCTCCTTCAAGCGGTCTATATCCTCTGAAAGCAAAAAAAGCGCCCATCACATCCCGCATTGAGATGTAATGAGCGCTTTACTTCTGATATATTCAACTTAGCAGATGCAGCTTATTCTTCTTTATATCCCATCTTCTCAGTCAAATCGTGAAGACTCTTTTCATATTGTTCCTGGGAGATAGCTCTTTTCTGAAGAAACAAAGCGAGCATTTCTTTCTGTCTGATGTATAGCTGACGGTTTTTCTCTTGGTAGGAAAGCTGATCACGCATCCGAATATCATCTTCCATTTCTATCCTACCTCCTTGATATAGCATTCTGCTGTTCTTCGGCGAGTAACAATGATTAATTGATTAATTATGGTAAGGCCGCGCGGGAACTTTTCGGTATAGTCGGTATCGGCGTATAAGCAGTCCTTAATATTGCCGGAGGGGATGTCCTTGTAGCCCATCACTCTGCCGTTCCATCTGCCGATGTCGCCAATTACAATGATCGGCTGGGAAAGCTGAACATTCAGGTTGACTCGCTCATCGGAGAGGTATTCGTAATTGGTTTCCTCCATCCACTCATAGAGTGCCTGCTCATCATTCGGGTCATCGTCCAGCTCGTTGGCTTCAAGGAACTCCTTGTAGTCCTCTCGCCAGTCGTCCACATCAAGGCTCTGGTTGCTCCAAATGATGTGGCGGTCACTCGGTCGTGTCGCTTGGCTCATCTGTTCCACCTCCCAAGTAAGAGAAAACGCGGTTCTTTGCGACCTGCTCCTGAAGCTCGGTGATGATCGTCATATCCGGCACGGTCACATCGGGGATTTTCAGAATCGTCGGCAAGGTCAGCGCCTTCAAGTCTTTTTCGGTTTTACAGCCTGCGTCAAAGAGCTTTGCCAGCACCTTCATTTTCTGCTGCAAGCCCTGTTCGGCTGCGGTTTTCTTTGCTGCCATAGATGTTTACCTCCTTATCGTTCTTGTCCCTTGGTTTTGTGCTTACGGCTGATAGCAACCGCTTTTTCTTTTGCCCAATCTGGCATACGCTCCGGCTTTACTTCACCCAGCACATCCATACGCTCATAGCGGGTATCCTTACCGTCATAGAGGTTTCTGCAAAACACAGCGCTGCCACGGGCATTTGCCGAAGCACCAAAACCGCCGGTCACAAGATAAAGCTGCCGGTCAGCTCTTTGATACTCCGGCTTGAGAACAGCCGGATTGATGGCAATGATTTTGCCGTTGATGTCGTTCTTATAGTGGTCGGAGATACAGTCTACCTGAGTGATAACCGTAACGGGAATATCCAGTTTTTCAACCTCTGCCCGAAACTGCTCGGCATCTTTCTTGATGCGCTCTGCAAAGAACAGTGCCGCATCAATATAGTCGTCGCCAACAGCACACTCGGTAAACTTTTCAAATATGTCGTTGCGCTCTCCGTAGCAGCAGAGGAAGCGTTCACCGCTGCTATCCTGCTCGTTTTCGGCAAGGATGATTTCACGGGAGCCGATGTTCACGGCGCAGAGGACGGTGTAATCACCGACCATTCTCTTTTCATTCTCCATAGGAATCACCGTCCTTAATTCATAACATAGTTGGAATAAAGGTGCTGCATCCTCTTTCGAGCTTTTCGGCATTCGGGAGAACAAGCCAATTCAGGGTGCTCAGACTGGATTTTTGCTCTCGTCCTACGAACGCTTTCAAAATGGGGCAGTTCGAGTTCCTTGTAGTTCTTCATCACAACCTCAAATGGCATTTTTCCAACCGAGTTTTCATTGCTGTAAAAGCTGTTACACACGAGAAGATACAACATCATATCGTCGCTCCGTGCGTCAACATTGGTTTTGAGAATGGAAATAACCCTATCCTCAATCTTTTTGAGATGGTTCATTGCGTACCTCCTTGTGATATAGAAAAGGGGCGGAGTTTTTGCTCCGCCCCTTGGATGATTGGCTCACTTCTTGTTTTTCTTTCTGACCTGCAAGAAGATAAAGCCGCCGATGATAAAGGCTACCAGTACGATAGCCACGATGGTTTTAGGTTCCATTAGTTACGATCCTCCTTCTTCTTTTTCTTGAAGCCGATAACGCCGCACACCGCAATGCCCGCTGCGGACAGTCCTGCAAGGGCATAGAGCAGCGGCAGATTGGTTGTGTCGCCGGTCTTGGGTGTATCACGCAGAACATTATGCATCTCCACAATGGTAGTGGAGCCGAGCTTGACCGTTGCCTTCTTGCCAGCAGGGATGACATACATCGAAGAAGCCGAGTTGCTTACCTCAGAAATGGTGTAGTCCCCGATGCGAAGCCCGTCAATGAAGATCTCACCCTTATCGTTGGTTTCCAGGATAATGTCATAGCCATTTGCTCCGGTAATTCGGAAAGCGAAGCCCTTGACCTTGCCGTCAGAGGAGGTCTTGATAATTTTCAGGTTGCCTCGCATCGCATCATTGATGAAGCCGATGCCTGCCTTGTTCTCCACCTCGTAGGTCTTGCCGTCTGTGTCGATCATCACTTCATACACGCCGGTATCAAGGACAAACCCCTCCGGTGCTTTGGTTTCCTTGACGAAGTAGCGACCATAGAATAGGTCATTCATACCGTATTCACCGATTTCCTTTTCGGTCAGTGTGCCGAGAAGTTCATCACTGTCGTCCAGCTTGCCGTTTGCGTTACTGTCCTTATAGACCTCAAAGGTCGCTCCGGTCAGCTTATTGTCAGGATATTCGGAATCCACCTTGGTCAGATGGATGTTTCCACGGACATACTTGTTGACGATTTCAATCTCCACGACCCGACAGTCTGCGTTGATCGTCACGGGATAGATGGTATCATCCAGCACGAAGCCGGCGGGCTGTTCGATCTCACGGACATACCAAGTGCCGTAAGGAATATTCTCAAAAGAAAAACTGCCATCTTCAGCAGAAGTGGCAGTCAGCAGAGCGTTTTCCTTTGTAAACTCGCCGTCATCCGTGCGGAACAGTCCAATCAGCGCACCGCCGAGAGCACTGCCGTTTTCATCAACCTTCTTACCGGAAACAGAACCGTAGATCAGATCATTTTCGATTGCCTTGCCGTCGTTAGCGGCAATCTTGACAACTGCCGTATCCTGACCGGCATACCCAAAGGTTACGGGATACTTGGTATCGGACAGCATATAGTGACTGTCGGTAGCAAGCTCCTGCACATAGTAGCTTCCAAAAGGAAGGTCAGTCTTGATTTTTGCCGTTCCGTCCTCATTCAGAGAGATGATCTCAACAAGACCATTTGCGGGAATTGAAGTGCCGCTGGCAGATACGATCTCCTCGGCAGCGAACAGTCCAAAGGAGATATTCTTCATTTCACCGTTATTGCCAATGCCGAAGCGCTCATTCTGCTCGATGGACTTTACAAGGCTGATCTCCACCTTCTGACGCTCGTTCTCGAACGAAGTCGCCGTTTCTGTTACGGCAACATTCTGACCGGCATAGACAAGCTCGACGCAGTGGGTTTCCGGGTTGAGCACCATCCCGTGGGGTGCTGTGATCTCACGCACCTCATATTTGCCAAGGTAGAGTTCACGGCTCACCGCTGCGCCGGTTGCATCGGTTGTAACAGTGTCTACGACCTCGCCCTTCTGATTTCGGACAGTGCCGTCCTGCGTGATAATATCCTCTGCGGCGATGATCTCATAGACCGCACCGGGAAGTCCACGCTTTTCATACTGCGGCTGATAGATGGTGGGCAGTTCGTTTCCGCTTTCATCTACGCCGCCGATGACGGAAACGCCAAAGAACACCTCGCCGGTTTTTTCCACGGTGATGGTGCCTTTCTGTGCCATATTGGGCTTATCCACTTTTACTACCATAACCCCGCTTTCTTCTGTGGAATTATCCTCCGTGACATCGAAGTACACGGGCGTTTCATCGAGGACATAGCCGTAGGGAGCCTGTACCTCGACAATAGAGTATCCCTTTCCAAAGGACAGCTTTTCCGGCGTGACAAGAGAACCTTCAGCATTGGTGTAGAACACATCAATGGTGGTGGGCGTCGGGTAAGTGAAGGTCATTGTTACGGGGTTGCCGTCCGGGTCATAAATCTTAAATCCCGCACCGGCGTAAGGAATGGTCTTTCCGGTTTCTGCGTCCTGCTTCACGATTTTGATGAAGCTGTTAAAGGGTGCGTTGTTGATAAGGTAGCGATAAGTCGCCCCATTCTGAGAAATGAACACATCAAAGTCGGGCATCTGCTCGCTGCCCTCCCAGCCGGATACCTGATGGACGGTGTAGATGCCGTAAGGCATATCCTTGGTCTGTGCAAAGCCGTTTTCGTCACAGGTGAGATAATCACGCTCGGAAGCCTTTGCGCTATCATAGGAGCCTGCGGCTTTCAGATACACGGCAAACTCAGCACCATTTTCGGGTGTTTCGATCTGCGTATCACCGTTATCGGTGTGCTTGATGATGGCGATATTGCCCTTTACGACCTGCTCAGTTACATCATTTGCCGTCTGATTATGCTCCACGGTATAGAGCTGCGGCTCTGCGCCGACCTTATGGACGGTGGTATCAAGCAGATAACCCTCAGAGGGAGTGAGCTCTCTCACCGTCCAGTCGTTATCGCAGATATACTCCTTGGTAACGAACTGCCCGTTTTTGTCGGTGGTGTAGGTATCCACAAGGGTTTCGCCCTTATAGATGCCGTAAACAGCACCGGCAAGAGAAGCATCCCCCTGCGCTGTGCCGGTTTCAGCGTCGCTCTTGGTAACGGTCACGGAAAACTTCTTCAAAATATTGAGGAAGCTACGGTTCGTGACCTCGTACCAGTTGATAGGCGCAGACTGCGCTTCGGGAACAACATAGCGAATGGCAGTGTCCACTTCCTCCACGGTATAAGGTGTGGAACCGGAAATGAGGACATCTTCAAAGGTCGCCACGCCGTTTGCATCGGTTACGGCATACTCGTCCACGGCAATGCCGGAGAGTGAAGTGCCGTAAAGGTGGAAGGTCACACCCTCGTTGAGATTGTCCTCCGAGGACTTCACGATCTGCAAATCTCCACGCTTGAGCTTGTTGTTGAAAGTCACGGTAGAAACCTGACCGGAAACCACCGTCACACGGCGGGACTCCTGCGGCTCATACTTGTCGTAGTCCATTTCGGTCACGGTGTAAACGCCGGGCATCAGGTTGTCGATCTGAATCTCGCCCTTGGCGTTGGTCTTGACGGTCTGATTGACGCCATTGCCGGTAACGGTGAAAGTAAGGTTGTCTACCTTTCCGTCCTCAGAGGTCTTGATGATCTTAGCAGAACCGTAGGATACCTTCAGATTGAGAAATGCCTGCACGGGGTCATTGACCTCTTGGGCGTAGCTGATGACATCCTGAGTACCGCTTCCGGGAGCGTATCTTCCATCCGTCCAAGTAATGATTCCTCGGCGGGTTGCACCGGACTTGCTTGCAGTAATTCTCACGCTGTCAGAGGGTGCGGTAGCCGCCGTAATGACGAGCTTGTTTCCGCTGACGCTGAAAGAAATGCCATCCTCATTCGCAGAAAAGCTATAATTGGAAAGGACATTGTTGCTGTCAGTCAGAGTTGCGGTGTAGTTCGTGCCGTTCCAAGCAAGCTCGACATTCTGCGCCTTGCCGGGAGTTTTCGCCATAAAGCTGGGAATAGCAGAGTGACGCTGTACGCTTGCTTCAATGCTGTTGTAGTAGCTGATGAACTGGCTATACAGAGGGTGCGCTGTGCTGACAACACTCTTGACGGCATCATAGCTGCCGGGACTGATATGATTGAAGTCCTCATCTCGCTCACCGACCACGGTTTCCCAAATAAGAACCTGCGTCGCCATCGCCTGTGCCAGTGTTGCGGCATCGCTTGCGTTCTGAGAACGCCAAGAGGTACTGATCGGTCCCGTGTAGCCGTACTGCATAATACGACCGATGAACAGCTTCATATCGTAGGGAGAAATGGTGCTGTTGAAATCCGAGGGGAGGTTATCCCAAAAGGTTTCATCCTTGCTGGTGTATCTGTCGCCGGTGTCCTGCGGCGTACCCGGCTCAATGCAGTAGCAGATATTTCCGTCATACGAGTGCATTGCTCGAATGGTAGTGTACTTGGACTCACCGGAATACCAACCGTTCATATAGTGAAGATTGGAGTGTCCCCAAGTACCGCTGTAGTCGAGATTTGCATCTCCGCTTCTCGGAAAAGAAATGAGATAGACTTCCGCTTGCTCTCCTGCGGCAAAGGCGGTAGTCGTGCCAAGTCCGATAAATGCGGACAGGCACATCACGAGAGAAAGCAGTCCTGCAATTCCTCGCTTGAAAAAATGTGTTTTCATTGTGTTGATTACCTCCTTGAAAACGAAAAACGCACCGTACTTTGACGATGCGTTTCAGTGTGATTTGATTTTGTTGTTATGCGTAGCCGATATACACCTCAAAGGAATCGGTTCCGGTCTGCTCATACCAAATCCAAACATCCGTGATGTCGGGATCTTTGGCGTAGCGGCTCAAGTAACCCTTGATGTCCCTTTCGGTGTATTTGCATTGCGAACCTGCGGCAATGGGATTGTCCCAGCAGTACACGGCTTCGCTGTTCAGCGTAAGACCGACACTCTCGGCATAGCTCTTGGCAAAGCCGATCCAATAGCCGATGTCAAATGCCGGCTCTGTTGGTTCTTCCTGCGGCGGTTCGGTCGGTTGTGGTTGTTCTGCCGGTTTTGGTTCTTCCGTTGCCGGAGGTGTGGGCTGTTCCTTTTCGGACGGTGCAGAGACTTCCGGATGGCGCTCTGACTCATCAGGTGTCTTGGACGGTTCGCTTACCTGTGGCGGCGTTGTGCCGCTGTTAGGCTGTTCGGATGCCGGTTTTGTTTGAATACTGCTATCCAACACGCCTACCGTTGCTTCTGTTGAACGGTCATCGTCTTTCGGCTCTGTACTTCGGGGCTGTTCAACCTCCGTTTTCTCTGTCGCCTGCGCCGTTTCTGATTGGTAAGGTGCTTTGTTACTCTCCGAAGAAGAAACCGGGGCGGGCTGTTCTGCAATCTGCGAGGTGTTGCTGCACCCCGAAGTCAGGCACAAAAGGACAATGAGAAAAAGAACTGCGATTTTGGATTTCATACGCTTCACTCCCTTCGACCACATTCTACCCGATGATAACCGTTCAGACAAAGATGCGTTTTGAAGCGCAACTTTTTATCATATCGCCGGTGGGCGCAATTCCAAACTGTGCGATCTCCGAGCCTCTCTTAGATAGACTTATTTAGAGAGATAGAGATAAAGTTAGGAGATAGATTATTTATTCTCGGATAGTCTGGAAGTTCTCAGGGGTTGGAGTGTGAGGAAGGGGACAGCAGGAAACATACTCCGTGTACCTATCGGCTGTCACGCTCTGCCCGCTGACGAAGAAAACGGCTGTAATGCTCCAGTGCTTTGACCACATAATCCTCCGTTTGGCTTACGGGGATATTTTTCGGGATCAAACCTCGCACCTTGTCCCCACGCAGGACGATTTTCTCACGCTGGTTTGGCTTTTCCTCGCTCATAATGGCGGACACCACCTCCGGCGTGAGTCTTCCATCTGTGAAGAACTTCCGCATACGAATGGTCTGATCGTGGGACGGGGTGCATTGGTTCAGATCGATTTCATCAACTACCGCCCGCTGGCTGTCCTCGTCCAAATAGGAAAGCTCCACCGCAGGACGCATTTTAATTTTGCCCTCGTCCACAAGGTCGAGCAGTTCAGGTACAAGATTTGTCAGTCGGATATATCGGCGAATCTGTTCACGACTTTCGCCAACTTCATCGCCAAGAATATCTCTTGATTTTGCACCATCCAACTTGTGCCCCACTGGTGCACAAGTTAAATCTGATCGCTGTCCCTGTCTGTTCATCGCTTCCAGCCGCATTTTATAGGCAAACGCCTTTTCTGAGGGAAGTATCTGCGACCGCTGGTAATTGCTCTCCACCATCAGCACAGTGGCAGCATCACGGTCAAGGTCTACGACCTCGCAACGGAGTGCTTCAAACCCGGCAAGCTCGCAAGCCCGTTTTCGCCTGTGACCGGAAATCAGCTCATATCTGCCGTCCTCTTTTTGACGCACGGTAGCCGGAGTAATGACTCCTCGCTCCTTGACACTCTCCACAAGCTGTATCATATCCTCGTCGTCCCGTACCTTAAATGGGTGGTCGGGAAAATCGTCGATCAGCTCAAGGGGAATATCTCGGATTTTACTGAGCTTGGCATCGTCCCGAAGCTCCTGTGTAGAAAACAGGTCATCGAGCGTCGGCAGAGTGAAGTCGCTCTTTCTTCCTGCCATCGGCAGACACCTCCTTTGCGAACTCAGCATAAGCCCTTGCAACAGGACTGCTCGGCTCATACTTGTAGATGCTTACGCCTTTGGAAGCAACCTCTGCGGCTTTCACTGCCATAGGAATGGAGGAACGGTATATCTTAATAACGCTCCCAAAGTTCTTTCGCAGTGCGTCGGCAGTGCTTTTTGCGAGGTTGGTGCGGTTATCTACGATGTTCAATAGGATACCGTCGATTCGCAGGCTCGGATTGATGTACTGCCTGACCTTTCCAATGGTCTGCATCAGTTGGGTCATTCCCTTTGCCGGAAGATATTGCGCCTGCACGGGAATGATTACGCTATCTGCCGCCGCCAGCGCATTCAGAGTGACCATACCGAGCGAAGGCATACAGTCGATCAGTACATAGTCATAATTGTCTTTGACCTTGCTCAGATAGCTTCTGAGAATGGTTTCACGGCTCATTGCGGTGACAAGCATCATTTCCATAGCAGACAGCTCGATGTTGGCAGGGAGCAAATCGACATTTTCCTCGTGATGCAGAATACCGCTTTGCGGGTCTGTATGATCCTCACGGATAACCCCGGAGAGCTTGTCGGTAATGGTCGTCGTAAGACTGTCATTATCTCGCCATCCGAGGCAAGTCGTGAGGTCGCCCTGTGGGTCGGCATCTACAAGGAGTACCTTCTTGCCGAGTCGTGCAAGTCCAACACCCAAATTGACCGTTGTGGTCGTTTTGCCTGTGCCGCCTTTCTGATTGCAGATAGCAATGGTTTTACAGTTTGGCATTTCGCTTTTCCTCCTTCTTATTAGATTTGGATCGCTTGATCCACCAAAACACAGGAAGCGTTTCCTGTGCTTTGGTGGTCGCATTTAACTCGATCTCATCCCCCAAATGCGTAAAAGGAAATCAACAGGCGTTCGGTTGCTGACCGAACTCATAGGAATCTCACCTCTGCCGGGTACTCCGCCAGCCCCATAGGGAAGTATCATTGTCCCTGATTCGTTTCATCGCCTTATCCGTAGCAAACGGATATTTCAGAATGGTTCGGAATCGCTACCAACCTTGCTTTCCGTGATAACCCCTGTGGGCAGGAAGTTCGTGGCGCACCTTCATTCGGCTGGGGCTTTCGCCCCCGATCAGGAATGTACCTGTTGAATGTCTATTCGATTTTCAAGGTTCGTGAGGTTTTTGCCCTCACTAACCAACTGGGAAATTTTTTTCGATTTGTACGAAGTTTTTTTGAGATTTTTCAAAAAAATTTTTTCGACCACCTTTCAGGAACAAAAAAAGCCCCTATCACATCACAAAGATGTAATAGGGGCAGAAATAGAAAAAGCCCGCTGATCGAAATCAGCGGGCTTAAATCATATGAAATTATCGTATGCTATCGGAACTTGTCTGCAATCGCAAAATTCCAAACGCATTTTTGGCGTAAGCTCGGAGTAAATTGGCGTAAGTTGTGGCGTAAGCACCGACAATTTAGGGTCAATCAATAGAGCTTTGCGCCTGCCGGAATGTGAGGATCGACCATCAGCAAATGCAACTTTTCTTCACCGTTTTCGTGATGCACGGCAGAGATCAACATACCACAGGAGTCGATACCCATCATCGCTCTTGGAGGCAGATTGGTGATTGCAATGCAGGTCTTACCAACCAGTTCTTCCGGCTCATAATATTCGTGAATTCCACTCAAAATGACCCTATCTACGCCGGTTCCGTCGTCCAAAACGAACTTTAAGAGCTTTTTGGACTTCTTCACGGCTTCGCATTCCTTGACCTTTACGGCACGGAAATCGCTCTTGGAGAAGGTGTCAAAATCGACCTGATCCTCAAACAAAGGTTCAATCTGAACATTGGAAAAATCAATTTTTTCCTCGACTTCGGGAGCCGCCTGTGCAGCCTCCGCAGGAGCCGAAACTTCCTTGGAAACCTTCTTGTCAGAGTCCAACGGCTTCATTGTCGGGAACAGCAGTACATCTCTTATGCTTGCACTGTCTGTAAGCAGCATTACAAATCTGTCAAGACCCATACCAAGACCGCCCGTTGGGGGTAATCCGTATTCGAGTGCTGTTAAGAAGTCCTCGTCTATCTGAGCGTTTGCGCCCTGCTTTCTCTTCTCCATAACCTGCTTTGTGAAACGCTCACGCTGGTCGATGGGGTCGTTAAGCTCTGAGAATGCGTTGCCGAATTCGCACGCATTTATGAAGTATTCAAAACGCTCTGTGAATGCGGGGTCGGTGGGCTTTCTCTTTGCAAGAGGCGAATTTTCTACAGGATAATCATAGATGATAGTAGGCTGAATCAGCTTTTCCTCTACAAATTCCTCGAACAGTTCGATAAGCACTTCGCCCTTTGTGGCTGTGTCGGCAATCTCTGCGTGCTTTGTCTTAGCCTGAGCCACTGCGTCGGCATCACTTGTCCAGCTGTCATAGTCAAGACCTGTGTATTCCTTTACAGCTTCCTTCATAGTCACACGCTTCCAGGGCTTGCCGATTTCGATTTCATTACCCTGATAAGGAACTGTATCAGTGCCGCATACCTTGAGCGCTACTGTACGGTACATTTCTTCTATTAAGTCCATCATACCGTAGTAGTCTGTGTATGCCTGATACATTTCAATAGATGTAAATTCGGGGTTGTGAGTTGCATCCATACCCTCGTTTCTGAAGATACGGCCTACTTCATATACCCTGTCAAATCCGCCTACGATAAGACGCTTTAAGTAAAGCTCCGTTTCGATACGCAGATACATATCAATGTCAAGAGCGTTGTGGTGTGTTACGAATGGTCTTGCAGCCGCACCGATCTCAAGCGTATGCAGTACGGGTGTGTCAACCTCGAGATAACCCTTGCTGTCAAGGAAGCTGCGTATCTCACGCAGTATCATTGAACGCTTGACGAAAGTATCCTTGATTTCCGGGTTTGCGATAAGGTCAAGATAACGCTTTCTGTAACGTTCTTCCTTGTCCTTCAGTCCGTGCCACTTTTCAGGCAGGGGCAGGAGCGACTTTGAAAGGAGCTTTATCGAATTTGCGTGTACGCTTATCTCTCCTCGTCTTGTCTTGAATACAAAACCGCTCACGCCTACAATATCACCGAGATCCCACTTCTTGAATTCCTTGAAGTTATCCTCGCCTATATCGTCAATGCGGACATAAACCTGCATTCTTCCGCTGTCGTCACGGATATCAATAAAGTTGGCCTTACCCATATCACGCCAGCTTGTGATACGGCCGGCAATCATTACATCCTTTTCTTCAAGCTCCTCAAAGTTATCTCTTATCTGCTGAGCCTTGTGAGTGAAATCAAACTTTGTGATTTCATAAGGATTCTTGCCGTTTGCCTTTAAATCGTTCAGCTTTTCTATTCTTATGCGGTGCTGTTCGTCAAGCTGTGCCAGAAGCTCTTCTTCGGTCAGCTCAACCTGCTCTGCGTTGTTGTTTTCCATTATTTTTTGTTTCCTCTCAGTTTACTTGTCTATTTCTACTATCTTGTACTTCTTTACTCCTGCGGGAGCTTCAACCGATACTTCCTCGCCGAGTTTTTTACCAATGCACGCCTTGCCGATAGGTGACTCGTCGGAAATCTTCATAGCCTTCATATCAACTTCCTTTGAACCTACTAAGAAGAACTTGATTTTCTTTCCGCTCTCGTCCTCGATAACTACCGTATTACCGATGTTAACGTGCTCTGTAGAAAGCTCGTCCTCGTCAACTACCTTTGCGTTTTTGAGAGTAGCTTCAATCTCTGCGATCTCAGCCTCAACAATACCCTGTTCGTTTTTAGCTTCATCGTACTCTGAGTTCTCGGATAAGTCACCGAATGAAAGAGCTACCTTGATTTTTTCAGCTATTTCTTTTCTTGTGACCGATTTTAAGTGTTCTAGTCTTTCTTCGAGATCCTTAAGACCTTGCGATGTTAAAGTTGTCTGTGTTGCCATTGTAAATGACCTCCATAATTTTTTTATATGATGCGGGCGGAGTTTTCCGCCATTAATATCCTTATTCTGTAGCTACTATCTCAAGCGCCTTCTGAAGCTGCACGTCGCTTTTCTTGTCTGCAAACCTTATCTGTTCTGCCTGCTGTGCGGTAATATCAACCGTGTAGTCGGGCTTTATTCCTGTATCTTCAAAATCATCGGATTCGACAGGCACTATATTTGCGGTAGAAATCGAAACCGCACTTCCGTCCTTGAAGCTCTGCGTTGTCTGAAGCTGTGACTTTCCCGCTGTTGACGATCCGACTACAGATGCCTTTGCGAAGTCACGCAGACCTATTGCAAATATCTCTGCAAGGCAGGCGGTGTTTCCGTTTGTAAGCACCGTTACGGGTTTGCTTACAAATTGATTTCCGTCTGTTTCTATAAAGCTCGTATCCCTGCCGTTTGCGTCAACCTGAATTGCTATCTGTGCCTTCGGAAGCACACGGTTCAGCATTGCCCTCACAGGTTCTGTGATACCGTCGGACACATCTCTCACATCGAATACATATCCGAGAACCGACTGTGCCTCATACTCGTCTATAAGCTGTATGAAACGTTCGTCTGTGGTTTCGTTGAAGGTGTATATCTTGATATAGGCGTAACCGTCTATAAGCGTACCCTTTACCGATGTCAGCTTTATGCTCTGTCTTACAAGAGTTACCGTCTTTTCAACACCGTCGGGGGTGCTGTAAGTAACCGAGAGCTTTGTGCCCTCCTCGCCGTCAAGCTGAGCCTGCGCCTGCTCGGCACCTATCTCAAGTATGCTCTTTCCGCCGACCGCCGTTATAGTACAGCCCTTGGTTATTTCTTCAACCTCAGCCGATGAGCCTTCATAAACGTTCGTGACCTCAAGATAATCGCCGTTTACAACGGTTTCGATTCCCGTTCCGATAATCACGCCGCTTTGTAGCTTCTGCAGCTTGTAATACTCATCTGCCGTGTAATATTTTGCGTATTTGTCGCTCGTTCCGCTGATATAGCCGTTTGCGATACCCGTTATCAGAGTGTTTTCGTTAGGCTTATATATCGACGAACTGCGGACAAATGTATCTATTTCCTTTATCTTTGCGTTGATGGTTTCCCGTTCCTGTATACCCGCTACCATTGAGTTGTACATATTTAGCGATACCGTCATAGTCAGTACAAATGTAATAGCACACGCTACGGCTATAAGACTTATCATAACGCCAAGCGATACTTTTTTATTCATTCGGGATTCACCCTTTCCTTGTTCGTTTGTCTGTAATTCCTTTATGCCGTTTATGCCATAGTAACATAATTGAACGGATTTTCGGGTTCGCCGTTAAGTCTTATCTCAAAGTGGAGATGAGGACCTGTCGAATATCCCGTACTGCCGACAGCACCGAGCGATTCACCCTGCGCTACCTCCTGACCGACATATACATACACATCGCTGAGATGTGCGTAGGTCGTGGTATATCCGCCGCCGTGATCGACAACGACATACATTCCGTAGCTGTAGCCGGGTATGTAGCTTGTTTCTGCAACTATTACAGTGCCCGCCTTTGAGGCAAGAACGCTGTCGCCGTAAATACCGCCATCGCCTATATCAACGCCTTTATGCCATCTGCCGAAATCAGCATCCCAGCCGAAGTTACAGGATATGTACGAGCGTCCCGGAACAGGCCAGTACCACTCGCCCTCCTGATATGCCTTGTCGGGATTGGTCTGCTGCTTTATGATTTCTTTTATCTGTTCTTCATACGCTTCAATATCAGCCTCGCTTACGTTTATCAGATACTGCAGATTGCTCTTCTGATCCTCAAGCTCGCTTACTGCCGCCGAATACTTGTTGTAATCGGACTCGTATGTGCTTTTTGCACTTTCGGCATCCGTTACAAGACCGTCAAGCTCCTCCTTTTCACTGAGCAGCTTTGTCATTTGCGTATCAAGCTCGGTCTTCTTGCCCTCAAGATCCTTCTTGTCGGTTTCAAGCAGCTTCTTGTCCGAATCCAGTTTCTTCATATCTGCGGTAAGCTCGTTCATGAACTGAAGATTCTGCTCGCTTATCTTTCCGACGACCTCACTGCTTATCATAAGGTCGTAGAAATCGGCAGAGCCTGCCAGTACCCCGAACATATCCGCTGAGCCGGTCGTGTACATTGTTCTGACTATCTGCGCAAACTTTTCAAGGTTCTGCTTGTTCTCCTTGTCAAGTTCGGCAATGTCGGCCTCTGCTTTCGCTATAGCCTTGTCCTTTTGCGCTATCTCATCTGTGAGCGTGTCTATGTTGCCCTGCAGAGTGCTTATATCCTGATTTTTGTAATAAACAAGATTGTAGTAGTAGTCAACAAGCTCCTTCTGCTCGTTCAGCAGATTGGCGGCTTTGTCGAGGTTTTCCTGCTTATCGGTTATATCGCCTTCGATACGGTCTATTTCATCACGCCTTTGAGCGTTGTCCTGTTTTATCTGCTCTATTCTGTCCTTTATATCATCGACAGTAAGATTCTCCGCACCTGCCGGAGCATACGTTATGATTATACCCGATGTCAATGCAAATATTGTGACGAATGAGGTCAGAGAGTGCAGAATTTTTTTCAGCTTCATCCTATATCCTTTCGCCGTTATACCTTAAGGTATTTGCCTGTGCTGAGTACCGTGCCGATAGCTCCGAGCAGTGCGCCCGCACCGCAGCAAGCCGCCAGTACATACCAGCCGATTTCCGAGAACTGCAGTATGTCGCCCATTCCGAGCGCATTCCACATTCCGAGGTTCTGCGTAAACAGATTGTACAGATTCTCATAAACGAGCTTTGTCACAAACCACGAAAGCAGTCCCGAAAGAAGTCCGATGAACAATCCCTCCACAAAAAACGGTGTCTTTATAAAGGAATTTGTCGCTCCGACTATTCTCATTATCGCTATTTCCTTACGTCTTGAGAAAACGCTGAGCCTTGTTGTATTCGAGATTATTATAACACTTACCGTACCGAGCGCCACTATAAGCACTATTCCGATAATGGTAAACGTCGTTCTCAGGTCCTTTATAAATCCGGCGAAATCCATAGGCGCATTCACCTTGTAAACGCCGTCTATCGCCTTGAACTGCTGAACGGCAGTGCTTATCTTATCAAGGTCGTTTATAGTTACCATATAGGTCGCAGGAACGGGATTATACGGAAGATTCTCAAACAGATCCTTCTGCTCGCTGTACTGCTCGACCATCTTCTTGAGTCCTTCTTCGGCGGAAACGAAATCCACCTTCTCCGTCAGCGTGTTGCTTTTAAGCACCTCGCCTATATGCTTTATATCTGCGTCATCATTAAGATAAACGCTTATCTCGTTCTTGTCCGAAACGTTGTCGAGTATTATTCCGCAGTCAAGCATCACTATAGCCGACATTCCGACTAAAATAAGGCTGACAGTCATAATGCAGAGGCTGGCAAATGACATGAAACGGTTCTTCCATACCGATCTTATGCCCTGCTTTATCAAGTAGCTTAAATTATTCATCCTGCGCCTCACCTTCCACATATTCGTCGAAAATAACTTCGCCGTTTTTCAGGCTGACGATTCTTCCGCCGAAATATTCGACAAGGCTATGCTCGTGAGTAACCATTATTACGGTAGTACCGCACTTGTTGATTTCCTTGAGCAGCTTTACTATATCATAGGATAAAGCGGGGTCGATGTTTGCCGTAGGCTCGTCTGCTATAATCAGCTTAGGATCGCTCGCAAAGGCTCTGGCTATCGCAACTCTCTGCTTTTCACCGCCCGACAGCTTCTCAGGATAGGATTTTGCCCTGTCTGCCAGCTTGACCAGATTCAGAACATAAGGCACCCTATGTCTTATCGTCTTTTTGGATTTGTTTGTAACACGCAGTACAAAAGCCACATTGTCATAAACATTCAGATCCGGTATCAGACGGAAATCCTGAAATATCATTCCTATGGAACGTCTGAAATACGGGATCTTCTTATTCTTTATCTTGGCAAGATTATATCCGTTTACGAATACCCTGCCCGATGTCGGCGCTATCTCTCTTGTCAGCAGTTTGAGCAATGTCGATTTTCCGGCACCGCTGTCACCGACTATAAATACAAATTCGCCGTCCTCTATTCTGAGATTGACGCCGTTAAGAGCGTCAACTCCGCCTCCGTCCTTGAAATGAACGTCAACGTTCTTTAATTCAACCATTTTACCATTCCTTCCTGATACCTGCCGTGCAATAACGGCACACAGCGATGCAGTCCGGTTATGGCGTAACCGGGGGAATCACAATGCTATCCCCTTCTGCACCCACAATCCTTTTCAAACACTTATTTTTCAACAATCAAAAGTATGGTGGAGTAATTCAACTTTTCTCTCCTCATATCCGGCCGATATTGCCGATAATCCGCAGCTTTGCAACGACACTCTTACACCAAATATTCAGACAAGCACAATCAAGTATCTGTCTGAATAGTCCGGTATTATTAAATTTGACATTATTTCCCGACCGTTTCACCGTGTTACACATAAATGCAACATTTCTAAAGGTCGGAGCAGTCAGCGGCGACCCGCCGCATTAGAATTTGACGGGATCTGCGGCAAGGTATTTCTTGACCATAAGAGCGATCTTGAAGATGATAGCGTGATCGAACTCTCTTAAATCAAGACCTGTGAGCTTCTTTATCTTATCCAGTCTGTAAACCAGTGTATTTCTGTGTACAAAGAGCTTTCTTGAAGTTTCGGAAACGTTGAGGTTGTTCTCGAAGAATCTCTGTATCGTGAATAACGTTTCGTGGTCAAGCGACTCTATTGAGCCCTTCTTGAAAACTTCCTTCAGGAATGTTTCGCACAGGGTCGTGGGCAGGTGATAAATAAGACGGGCGATACCGAGGTTATCGTAGCTTACGATAGTCTTGTCCGTATCGAACACCTTACCTACCTCAATAGCTATCTGTGCTTCCTTGAAGGAACGGGCAAGATCCTTTATGCCTGTAACGGGAGTACCGATACCTACGTTTACCTTTGTGAAGAACTCGCCCGAAAGCGTATCCGAGATGGAGCGTGCGAGCTTTTCGAGGTCCTTGTTGTCTATGCCTGCCTTTATTTCCTTAACAAGAACGATTTCGGTTTCTGTGATATTGAACACGAAGTCCTTGTTCTTATCGGGGAACAGATTCTGTATTACATCATAAGCCGAAACCTCGTTTGCGGAAACGATGCTTATAAGGAATACAACACGGCTTATATCCGCATTGAAGTGAAGCTCTCTTGCCTTGAGCGTTATATCGCCGGGAAGAACGTTATCAAGGATGATATTCTTTACGAAGTTATTTCTGTCATATTTCTCGTCATAGTACTGCTTGATGCTTGACAGTGAGATAGCGAGGATAGACGCATACTTTGCCGCCTGATCGTCCGTACCTTCGATGAATACCGCATAATCGGGCTTTACGTGAACGCCGAAGGGCTTATATGTATAGCCGTCACGGATGAACACATCATGTGAGTCACCAAGCTCAATTGTAAAGAAGTCGCTGTTTGTTCCTATCCTGGAAAGCTCACTGCAAGCGACTATCGTACTGTTTTCATCGATAACACCGATAACACGACCGATAGTATCTCTCATCTGATGAACTACGCCCTGAAATAATCTGTTTGACATTTTCTTACCTCTTTTATCTTAAATGGTTTGCTCCTGTGTCCGCCGAAGGCTATAACCCTGTAACTGCCTTGTATGCGGAAATTACTCTTATAATTGTATCTTTGAATCAGCCTGTGAAAAGTCTCGGAAAAAGGCATAAAACGGCCGAAAATAATACACCAAATATATTTTCTGTCTCTTATACACATCT
>ENA-OZEF01000335-OZEF01000335.1-human-gut-metagenome-genome-assembly--contig:-NODE-335-length-20229-cov-4.295777_pt1 | contig 20229 bp, 17 predicted proteins | sample MGYA00245065_ERZ653603 | MGnify/ENA primary metagenome ERZ653603 (study PRJEB26926, sample SAMN06164922) | human gut metagenome | biome: ENVO:00009003; feature: ENVO:2100002; material: ENVO:00002003...
ACCACGACTTGTCCGCAACGCGGAGGAGTGCTGCGAGATCCAAGTCTTCGAGGTTGCTGTAACCCTTCTCGCGGGCAAATTTTTTCTGAGTGAACGACAGATTGTCTATCACGCACACTTGCCACCAATCATCGCCTACACGGGGAAGCATCTTGCTGAGCCAAGCACAGAGCTCTTTTGCCGCTATGTGCAGGTACTCATGCATCTTACTGACAATGGCCTGTTCGTTCATTTGCTTCACTTCCTCTGTATATCTTTACTGGAAAAATCCGTCACTTTCAAAAATGTGATTCAGTTCGTCGTTGCTGGCACACCGGGAGACCTTGTCGCGGATGGAACTCTTGGACATATCCAGACGGAATGCCTTTTCCCGACCAACAGAGTCTCTTTGCATCCGGATCAACTGAATCCGCCCAACGCCAGGATTCTGCCGGGCATACTCAGCAAATCCCTTTGCCTTCCCCAGATTGTCCACCCTCGTCGGATCATGTGGTTCCAGAATATCTACGACATAATCAGGACCATCACGCCGGATAATCAGAAAATCCGGGTAGGTCGGCTTTGTCTCCCCGTCGATCTCATAGGGGATGCAGAGCGCCCATGATCCTCTCGAAGGATTGCGTAGCCAGCATACGAAATCCTCCTGCTGCTCCTCCTCGGCAATGACCTTGCGCTCCCAACCGTTCAGATTGATCAAAGCGGTGCCGGAATCATCCACAAACAGATGATTGCTATACAGCCTGCCTTCCGATTCATGGGGAACCCGGATAGTCTCAGGAAGTCGGAAGTTATGCTTACTGACGATATCGCCATCGGAGACAATATCATCATATTTCTTCTTGAACCGCTCCGGCAACGTGACAGTGCGGCGACGGTTGGCGTCATTCAGATCGTGGAACTTCTCTCTGGCATAGACGTTGAGAGCATCCATACAATCAGTGTTTGCCGCAAAAATGATGACATGGATCTTCAGATTGAGAACTTCATCATCGTTGTAGTAGCGGTTCACATAGGCATTCGCAACTCCTTCATTACCGAGGCGCGTTTCTGCCAGTCGAAATTGACGCTCGATATCAGTATCCGTTGTAGAAAACAGATCATGGATAGAGTAGTCGTCAATCGACCGTCCAAACACATCAAAAATCTGAGCATTCAGCTTGAACTGCAGCACCTGTCCGGCAAGGATATCATACATATTGCTCTGCTTCAGCATCTCAATATGTTCATGAATCGTCTTTGTAATGTCAGCGATGACATGCTCCTTGGCGTCCATATCAATTCGTGTCTGCGTAAGGAAACGCGCCAACGCGTACATCGATTTCAGGTAATCTGTGATGCGCACTCTTCGGACATTGTACGTCAGAAGGCCTGCGTCGTTGATTGCTTTCACGACAGCTTCGCGGTCAATGTCAGGATGATCCGGAACCGATGCTGCAGGAGGTTCAGTGCTTGTTGTCGGCTGAGAAATGGGTGGTTGTGTGGTTTGTGCCGGTTGCGCAGGTTCCTCATAAGAGACGGACGGCTCCCGGACAGCAGACGTAGAGCCACCGACGACTGTCCCGGAAGCAGGCTGATAAGTCGTCTGTCCTGCTGGCGCTTCACTGGATGTGGGCTCTGCCGTTTCTGCTCCACCGGGATTCATCATATCGAAGATCGTCAGCTGTCCCGGTGTCTGAGAACGTTCTCTTCCCGGCTGGCGCGGCGCAGTCTGATAGGTGGGCCGCAAACTCAGCGTATCATAGTTGGCGCTGCCCATCTCTTCGGCTTCAACATCAGTGGGTATGGTCGCGCCTTCTTCATCCTGTAGTGCTTTTACAACATCATACACGGTGGTCTCACTGAACTGTGGCAAATACAGATGTACGTCGTTCAGCGTCTCATCCACGTTGATGTGCTGTTGAGTAGGTGTGCGCACCATTCTGCCAAGAAGCTGCGCGATATAGGTATAGTCTACCGCACGACGGAAAGACATCATGGTTTCCGCTCTCGGACAGTCCCAGCCGGTGGAAAGCGTTTCTTTGAAGAAAACGACCTTGATGCGCTTGTCATCTGCAATGCGGGACGGCTCACAATACGGCACGTCCAGACCGCCAATCTGTATGGTAGATGTCCCTTCGCCGAAAGCATGAACAACCTGTCCCTCCAGGAAACGGTCTCCAAGACGTTCCTCAATGATCCGCAGGCATTCATCCAAATCTGTTGTGGAAATCTGATGCGCGGTACCGTTTTGCACCTGAATGACAAAGATCGGATTCACCTGTCCATAGTGCTGCTCGTAGCAATACTGGTACCAGTGATCCCATTTGCTTTTCCATTCATCCGTAGCAGCCTGCAGTACGGCCATATCGTTGCCAGCATGCTCAGGGTATGTAATGATGATCCGATCCTTCAGCAAGCCGGAAGCGCGGACTTCATCTGCTGTCGTTTTCACATAGTGTGTGGTCGACTGAATGCCCTCTGCCAGCCGGTTGAAGCGCTGCGGTGTGGCCGTCATGCCGATGACCACCGGCATAGGCGGGAGACGATCCGCGTCAGAGCCCTTCAGGAACTTCTGCATGATCGTGGTGTTCTTCGTCAAATCTCTCGCGTTCTGTGCGCCGCGATGGGCTTCGTCAATGATGAAGTACAGCCGGTCGGCTTTCTCTCGCACGGTATTCGCCAGCGTCTCCCAAATGGTATACTGCCGCCCGTCCGAATGCTTTGTCAGATTGCTGGACTTGGAGAGCTTCTGTGTGTTCAGGAAATAGATGTGCCCATCCTCCAGCACTTCCATATCAAAGGAATCGTCGCTGATCGTGACGCACTGATTCAGACGGATCTTGTCCGCCTTCAGGTCGATCTTCAGCCGAGACTGCTCATTGAGCTGCGGGGAATCCGAAAGCCAAATGAAAATGGCTTCGTTCTGATCCGGGTACAATTCGTCGCCGTAGTAAATCGCCTCGATCAGCGCGGACATGACGATGGTCTTGCCTGCGCCGGTAGGTGCAGTATAGGAGACCACCTGCGGTGTATGTGTGCTGCGGTAATTGCCCAGCGCCGTCGCCACGCTCTGACGCAGTCTGGCAAGCGCCGTCTTCTGGAACGGGAATAATTCAACTTTCATATTCGCTTACCTCCTTGCTGCGTTGATGCGGAAGTTGTCGAGATAGTCACGGTAGAGTTGGTAGCTTGCTTTCACGTCCAGACCGGCGATCATATCCCGATAGCCGGATTCCGAATCCGTGATGATGAACACAGTCTCGATCTCCGGGTGCTCATCCAGTTTCTCGGCAAAAGCCATATACTCTTTCTCATCCACCAGCACGGCGAACTTGTTCTCAGGCAGGATCAGCATATCCACTTGTTCCTCACCAATGGTCGGACAGGCACCATGCGCACCGGCCTTCATCCACAACGTGGGCAGCATCTCCCTAAACTGTCTGCCAAGTGCGACAGCATTTTTATCAAGGAAACCGAGCTTGAAGTATGCAACATTTGCCTTGAAACCATCTGCCATTGGAAGATCGCTGCCAAGATAATTACCTTTTAGTGGGCTTCCATTGATATCGTGCCCTTCAATGGAGCACACTGTACGCGGCCATGTAACATAACGGGCAATGCCGAACTTTTCCCATTCTTCATCTCCAGGATGCAATCCTTGACCAGACATGTTTTTAGCTTCTGCATCTGAAACTTCATTATTGGTAACAATAATGCAGCGTCGATGGCCATCATCGTCAGCATTAAGGAGATTAATTGCATGTAGCGTAGTTCCAGATCCTGCGAAAAAATCAACTACAAGCGCATCGTTTTTATTCGCAATAAAAAATTTAAGGCAGTCATATATGGCATAAACAGATTTAGGGTAAGGAAAACGTCCGCCAATCATCGGCTTGATGATATTTGTGCCATACCTCTGCGCATCATGTGATGGCCTGTTCCAATTTGTTGTTGGCATTTTATCCCTTCCCTTTGGATAATATGCTCTGACACTGCCATCTTCTTCATAACCGTCTATTATGGCTATGCCGGCTTCAATATCCTTTATATTCCCTCCGGTCACATAGGAAATAACATACTGCTGCGGAGCAGATGGAGAATGCTTCCCGGCTTTCAGATAGCCACCTTTAAGACGTTCTTTTGCTTCTTCAGGCTTTATGCCCCAGTTCATTTCTGTCCCATCTGGTCTAACTGGAAATACAGCCGTGCACCCGTCTCTCTGTGGTGCCGTATGTCTATCTATGCCCTCAAATACAGGTTCACCTATTGCTTCAATACGCCCGGTTTTGTCATTTACATAAATAGGATAGAACTGATTCGGCCCACATGCTCCTTTTCCGTGCATTCCTCGTGCATTTGCAAGGCTGCTACGACGCAATGTGTCCCATATTACAGGTATGTTTTCCTGTTCCCTGCTTTCTGGCAATATTGAAGAGTCTCCAAGCTGAACAAAAAATATATACTCATCAGTTCTCGAAAACTCCGCTTGTCTACCTGCTCCAGCGGGATTAATAACGCTACTGACCATTTGCATTCTTCCCTCAGGAAACATCTCCTCCAGCAGACATCCAAGATGTAGATACTCTTTTTCATCAATGGTTACTATTAACACAGAATCTCGTGGATTCAGCAGCTTTTTCGCCAACTTCAATCGCTTCTGCATGAAGGAAAGCCATTTGCTGTGACGATATTGATCACTGTTATCCACATAATTGTTGTTGTATTTCCAATCTTTCGCCCCTGTGTTGTAGGGAGGATCGATATAAATGCAATCCACCTTTCCGGCATAGAGGTATTCCAACAGCTGCAGGGCATGGTAGTTGTCCGCCTCGATCAGCGTGTGCCACAGGTCACTGTCCGGCGCATTGCAGACCTTGTCGATGGGCTTGAGATAAGGGTAAATGGGCTCCCCGAACTCCGCCACGCTGACAAGTTCATCGACCTTGAACTCTGCCGTGGCGCTCTTGTCTTTATTCAGGCATGTGGCAATGCCATCCTCGATTTTGAGCACGGTATAGAAATCACTGACCTGTCCTGTCTTCAAAGCGACTTTGCCACCTTTTTTGACAGGGATATCCCACAGAGGCGTGCATTCCGGCAGATGCTCTTCAAACACAAGACCAAATTTCTTCTGTTTCGCCAGCTTTTCCACCTCAGCGGCAATCCGAGCACGCAGATCGGGATTCTCAATCTGGGTGACCAGTTCATCCAAAATAGCCATGTATCTCTTCTCCTTCTCTGATGACGTCTTTGGTACGCTCTATCAGTTTTCTGTTTATTCCTCGGCGAATAATTCTCTTATGTTGTAATAGACCTTTTTGGCATCCTTACGGACACCATAATCAGGACAGCTGAGAAGCGCCATGTGGAGAATATAATTATCATCTTCGTCGTAGTCCACGTACTGGTTCTTCTCGTTATGCTCAGTGATATAGATCGCACTTTCCCGCGAGAAACCGTTTCTCTGAAGGAAAATCGGAATGGGCAACGTGGTTCCATATTCAATGAACTCGTACCAATCCGGCGACGGAGCATCTCCATCATGGAGTGACTTATATACGCTGGAAAAGCGCAAGAAGTAGGTTGACAGACGGAAAAGCAGAATATCATCTATATCCTGAAGAACACTTGCTATCACCTGATTCTTCTGTCTGTCTGAATTGGGATTGAATGGTTGCATACGTCCATAAATCCACACTTCTCCTGTTTCTCGGCAATGATCCAGACTGCCGTTGATTATATGCTTTATTCCTTTGCCGGACGTCCACATCAGGACAAGCTTGGCATACCACCTCAACTTTGAATGATTCCCGTTTTTATCCCTGTATCCGAGCGTGAACTTCTCGAAATGCTCCCACATAAACACATCGCAGAGATTCTCAAGAAAGGCAAGCATCTGAGGGTGTGTTGCATTACGCGGTGGAACAGGTATCTGCCTACGTAAAATGGCCTCCCGCAGGCGCTCATTTTGATCCACAGATGAGTTAATATCATCATCAATCAGATCAGCCCTGTCAGCAAACTTTTCCTTAATCTGACTTAACGTATCGTCATCAAGGTAGTCCCTAAACTCATGTACAATCCTGCTTTTCGTGCCTTTTACAATATCATAAACGAGCATGTTTACGATTCTTCTCAGAAAAGCATTCTGCGCATTTTTCTCCGAGTCTTTTTCGTCGATATCCTCAAAGACCGGTATCTCTCCCTGAGACAGCTTTGATACGATGTCTTTCATCTGCTCTGGCATTATGGGAGCAGCAAACGGGAGCTGTATGGCCGGAATCTCCGATTTCACCAGTACCTCATATTCTGCAAATTTGGTATGGCGCTTCAGACAAAGAAGAAACACATTCCCATACAGGTTAAACTCAATACGACCGACGCGACCGACAAGGTTCCTAAAATCAACGGCATTTAGCTCATGGCCTCCGCTTTTTTTGCTGGTAATGAACAGGTTGTCCGCTGGCAGATTCACACCTTCCAGCAAGGTGCGGGTGCAAAATATTGTTTTTATCTTGTTCTCCCTATATAGCTCTTCAATGCGCATTCTGATAGTCGTAGGGAGATAGCCCATGTGATACGCAACGCCTTTCTTTACCAATTCGGCCAAATAGTAATCATCATGGACAGTTTCCTTGATTAGCACGGATAACTCGTCAAGCTCCGGTATATTCAGATCATCAAGTTTGCCTGCATAATCGCAAGCATTTTTTATCCCAGAATCCCGGCCAGAACAATACACGATATTCCGCATTCCCGCACCAACATCAAAAAGAAAATCCAGCCATTCAAGATCCTGTGGAAGGCTTGAAATGCGCTCTATTTGATCTTTCCTATCATTTACAATGTAAATGCCGTGTTCGCGGAAATCGACAATAAACTTCTCCTGGCTGACCGGCGTATACTGCGTTGCCAAGCTAAAGTCATGTCCATGATCCCACTCCGGTATTACCCGGAAGAATACGTCCGGATTGGCAATACTCGGAGAGGCAAAGAAGACATGTGCTTTTTTGGCCTTGTCCTGAACTGCCATCTGTACTACCTTATAGTAGAAAGCACTACGTCCATCCCGCTCGGAAATCTTGTGCGCTTCATCAACGAACATATAATCGATAGATACCGCTTCTGGATCACTCATTACATATAGCATCCGCTCAGGTGTGACTACAAAAATGAAGCTGTGCGTCTTATCCTTTAAGGCAAGGGCACCTGCGGAATTCACAATACGGTAATCTCGTTCCTGCAGCAGGTCTTCCAACTCACTCGTCAGTTTCTCTGTCACTTCGTTAATCAGCGCCTTAGTGGGAACCAGAATGGCAAAGTTACGCTTTTCGCCATTCTGGATTTTTTCTTTTATCAACAGTCGCATCAGGTACGACTTGCCCAAGGACGTCGGAGCAGAATAACTAATGTACTGATCATCAAAGTGGTCATAGATGCCTTTCTGGACATGGAAGAAATACTTATCAGGCTCAGCCGGAATCTGATAGGCTTCTTTGTTGTATTCAAAAAACATCTGCTCCAACGGATCGTACCGAGGAACCTTATAATCGCTATCTTTCTCAAACCGCAGATCCAAGCCTTGATAGTTACCGGTCGAAGAGAGAACGGAATCCTTAAAAACCCTAAGCACCTTACTCTCACCGTTCAGTTCTTCTGCCAACGCTATCATTTCCTGCGCCCATGTGTGGTGCGATTCGGCTTTCTCCGGATCATCAGATTTGGAAAGTAGGTCGGCAAACCGAAGAACGTCCATTAGTTTTACAGGTCGTTCTTCAACCCCTGTCAGCTTAAAGAGCTTGATGGCATAGTTGTAGAGGAGACCAGAGTACAGCTTGTTCAGATAGGGATTGTCATCTATTTCTGAGAAGATTCGCTGCCCAATGGTGCGGCCTCTGACATTTGCATCCATCCCTTATTCTCCTCCTATCAGTAGCTCCTGCAGGATAGCCTTTTTGTCCGCTTCTGCCTCATCAAGCGGCAGAACGTAAATATAAAACGAGTATGAATCCATACCGAGCTCATCGATTTTTTGCTTTATATCATCGATCAGCGAGCGGATATCCATCTCTATCTTCTGGGCAACCACACCCGGATACTCCCTGTTGGTGTACTTGCTTTTATCCAGATCGATAGAATATCCCAGAAAGATTCCGAAGGCGGGCTCCGGTCGCGTGACCTGTTCTTCGCTTGGCTGCAAAATGCTGACGAAATAATTCTCAGTCTCCTTGTTCTCGAAGCACTGTTTCAAGAACGATGTTGAAACGAGCTGAACTTCATCTTCCTCAGTCTTTTTCAACTCGGTCAAAGCTGCAAACGCCTTGTCCACTGCATCACCCAAGTCACCCACAATATTTGAGGTGCCGAAAACCATCTGGAAATATGAATCGTCATCCGGCATGGGAAGAAGATGGACACTGTCACTATGAACCTGATCAAAAGCGCTGAGTTCAATTTTGCTGAACAGCTTTGGTGCTCCAAGCACATCCTCCAGAAATGCATATAGGAGAATCACGCTCAGCTCGTTACCGGTTCCTTGCTGATCAACTTTTCCATTCTTTAGCATTCTCTGCATGGCACGCCAACCGATGCTGTGAATATGGCCTTCTTCCTCCAACTTCTTTATCTCTGCCCGGTCAAACACATAATAACCGACGCAGTCTACGAGGAAGTCTTTCAGGGAAGCATACGAGAATTTTGTGTTCGTAATATCCAAACAGAATATCCGGAGCTGATTCGGATTCCTAAGCCCTAATTCTTCCGTATGGTGCACTTCATGAAAAATCTTCGCAGTTGCACCTTCTGGTAAAGTCCGCTTAAGAAAAACCTCTCGCATTACTTCTCCTCCATCAAATCATTGTTCCTCTTCGTCTTTCTTTCCCGTGTTGCGGTCATCAGCGCCACCAGAGCGAATCCAGTCGTCAACCTCCGACAGCTTAAATTTCCAAAGGCGACCAACTTTATAAGCAGGCATATTGCGCTTGGAAATCCACTGCAGAATCGTTTCTCTGCCAACGCCAAGGTACTCTTGTACCTCTTTTAATGTTGACCATTTTTCTACTACCATTTCTTTCACGTGCTATACCTCCGTCTTTTTGGGAACATAAACAAACTCGGCTATCAATGTAAAATCAAATGTACTACTGTTTGGAAAACAATCATCACCCTGATCATCAATCATGATCCAATGACATACGGTCTTTCCTTCGTGGCGACGGGCATCCATGCTTGTCGCCACTTTTATATATTCACCCGGCTTCGTGTCCGGGATATCAACATAATTCGACACAGCCCTTGGCCTTACATCTGCGTGGTTCGCAAAGTATAGTCTTCTACCTCTCCATTCTCGCTTTCCTCTGTTCTGGATGATCCACTCATGAATCACATCCTTATCATGGGATGAAATTTGATGTACGGACTTCTGGTTGGGTGAGATCATCGGCACATCAGACGGGTACTTTGTCCGGGCTGGAGCCGTTGAGGGTTTATCGCCGATTTCCTGAAGTTGCTGGTACTTTATCAGGACAATATCACTCGCCTCCTGCGTGGTGCTCTGTACGAAGGCTTCAAACTGATATGCCAACGCCTTACAGAACATATCGGGATTCTTGTCCACATCGTCAGGGACGCCGAAGTTTCTCATTACATCCCTGACTCTACCGTCTGGTATTGCCTGTCGATAGAACGACGCCAGACTATCGATATCAACTTTATGGAATGTTGCCTTCAGTTCTGGCGTGAACTCAAAGTTTCCATTGTAGATCTTCCGCTGTGTTTCGACATGCTCAGCCTTGACAATTCCTTGCGGCAGAACGAAATGGTGGCTTCCACCTGCTATGAAGAGCTTTGTGATGAAGATTCCGCTATTCTTCCTGCTCGGTGAATATAAGTCGCGCACTGTCACTTCATAAATCGGTTTGAAATAGTCCTTCAGTTCCAGATTATTCACCTCCCAGAAAAATCCCATTTATTCTCCCACTTTTCCCAGAATTGATGTTCCCTTGGCCTTGACAGGTATCCCAGTTCCATTTTGTAGGATATATGCAGGGAACGAGAGAAGGCATTTTCTGGGCAAAGATCAACTGCACTTTTTGATTATATCATCTCAGAGTTTGTTTTTCAATTATCTGATGCAGTTAATGTTTGTAAATCCACAAAAACAGACTCTTGTTCTTGGAGTCCTGAGCAAGACGATAAAGGGCTCTGGCTCACCGACGTGATCGTTCCGAGTGCACATAAAGGAACTGTTCGCCACGGCGGTGATGCCGACAACTGAATACAAGGCCAGCACGCGAACAGCTGGACGCAACTTGAAGCGGAGACATTGTTCTCTCGCATCGGGTGGGATTTCTGCGTCCATTTTGCCGCTGGCACCCATACGGGCTCTCCGCTTCTCCACGCCTTCAGCGGTCGTGGGGCCAGAGGAGGGCCCGTATTATGAAAAAGAATGTCAACCAGAGTAAACCCAACACCCTTTACGACAAGCCGACGCGCATGTGGTTTGAAGTTCCTGCTGACGTTTACGAATCCTACGTCCGGGAATGTAACACCTACAGGAAAAAGAAGCAGGATCATTGTCTCTGCAGCTGCCCCCGGAATAAATGGTGGCTGTGCGACATGGTCTGCATGGACTGCGAGTTCCGCAAGACCGACGCCATCTCCTTGGATGCCCCGCAGGGTGACGATGAAGATACCACCCTCATGGACGCCATCCCGGATGGACGCACCCTTTTGGAGGATGACGCTGCCGATCGCGATCTGCTGACCCGCCTGATCGAACGTCTCTGGGAACTCGACCCTGATGCCGACGCCATCCTTGCCCTGTGGCAAGAGAACGACAAGCTCTCCGACCGGGCGATTGCAAAGGCGCTGGGCCGCCCCCAGCGGACCTTCGCAGATCAGATGAAGCGCTACCGAACTGAGCTACGGAAGATCCGTGGTTACTAATTGATTCTGGAATATGGTTTCTGACTGTTATCCAATGGCAGTCAGAAGCCATATTTCCTGTCAATATACGTACTAATTGATACAATAGCGCTTGACAAACGCTGCGATTTCGTGTATTATAATGTTGGGGGTGAGACTGCCTTGAATCCACATTACAATCAGAACTACACGCGGGAAGAGATTGACGCTATCCTTGCAAAAATCAAATCCTGTGTTGAAAAAGGCCGCTTTGTGATTTCGCAGAATGAGAATCGGCAAGAAAACATAGACTTCATCAATGAGTACAACATTCGAAGCGATAAGCAACGATCCATCCTCATGCAGATCAAAACCGAGGATTTTTGCCATTCGCTGCAAAATACGAAGATCGGCTTTGAACACGAGGTCCTCTATGTCTTTGTTCCTCAAGTGCAGCTGTTTAATTCAGACGGTGAAGAAGAAACCGTGGATGTTTATACGAAATTCAACATCATTGACCTTCCGTCCGGCAGCCGTGCTGTAGTCATTTCGTTCCATAAAAGGAACAAGCCAATCGATTATCTGTTCCGTTGATTATCCAGAGGAAAGGAGGAAACATCATGACCGAAAAAACCTTCTGCGAGGAGTGCAGAAATGATGTGGAATATACCACTGTATCCGTTCCCATGACGGGTACAATTAAGGGTAAAGAGTATCACTATACCGGAACAGAAGCCCGTTGCGCGGATTGCGGAAACCTCGTCTTTGTTCCAGAGATTTCCGATGATAACCTGCGGTCCCTTTACAATGTATTTCGAGAGGAGAACGGCATCGTATCGCTTGACGTGATTTGTGCCATCCCGGAGAAATATGACATTGGGAAAAGACCGCTTTCTCTGCTTCTCGGCTGGGGAGAACTGACCTTCTCCCGATATTGCGACGGAGATATTCCAACGAGGCAGTATTCTGATATCCTGCAGCGCATCTATAATGAACCGCAGTTTTATTCGGAACTGCTGGAAGCAAACAAAGCGAACCTGAAATCCCAGCGCACCTATGAGAAAACACGACGGGCCGTCGATGCTTTGCTTTCTGTCGATGTTCCATCGAACAGCAAAATCAATACAGTGATCCAATATCTGTTGTATCAATGTGAGGACATTACTCCTCTGGCGCTCCAGAAAGCACTCTACTATATTCAGGGATTCCATTTCGCTTTCTACAGGACTTTCCTCTTTTCTGAAGACTGTCAGGCGTGGACGCATGGTCCTGTATACAGAGACATCTATTTCCGTTATCGCGATTATCGCTTTGACCCGATTGAAAAAACGACCACTTTTGATACTTCTGTTTTTTCGGCGAGTGAAAAAGCCATCTGTGATAGCGTAATCAATAACATCTGCTGCTACAGTGGTAAAATTCTGGAGCGCTTTACCCACAATGAAGCTCCTTGGCTCACAACCAGAGGCGACCTGCCCGATTCCGCTCCCTCTGACAGGATTATTGAGAAATCAGTAATTGGCGCGTATTTTGATGTAGTGAAGGCAAAGTACAACATGGTGAATCCGAGGGATATCAAAGACTACGCACAGGATATGTTCCATCAAATCTGATTCTGACAATTTGAATTGAATACTCGCACATCAAGAGCATCTACTCCGGTAGGTGCTCTTTTCAGCCTCCTGACTGTCCGCTTTCCGACGGTCAGGAGGCTTTTTTTCTTTTTTTGAATTTTCCTCCGCTCAAATCCGCCGCCCATCTCCAGTGGAAAGTGTAAGGCAACGACACCGGCCTTGCAGAAACGGAGGTGAGACGACATGGATCACGGCAACCGCAGAGACAGCAACATCGCGGCTGAAGAAATCTTGGTGCTGGGCGCGATCAGCCCAGGTATCCGCCCGCATGGCGCGGAGGCTTGCTGCCCTTGCCAAACAAAGACAACCCGAGGAAGGAGGAAAACACTATGAGCAAGATGAGCGATATGGCTCAGACCATCGAAGAGCTCCGCAGTGCTGCTGCCGCTATTACTGACGCCGCCAATTGGCTGTCCCAGCAGTTCAACAGTGACGCTGAGGAAGCCCCGATCACGGAGGCTCATCCGGAGAGGAAACCGGAGTTGACCTTGGAGCAGGTTCGAGCCGTGCTGGCGGACAAGTCCCGCGCTGGCCACACCGCCGCAGTCCGGGATCTCCTGCAGAAGTACGGCGCAGCAAAGCTATCTCAGGTTGACCCCAAGCACTATGAGGCCCTGCTGAAGGACGCGGAGGTGATCGGCAATGCCACCTAATGGACACGCTCTCCTCTCCGCTTCGTCCTCGGACCGCTGGCTCCACTGCCCGCCATCGGCACGGCTCTGTGAGAGCTACGCCGACAAGGGCAGCGACTACGCCGCCGAAGGCACCGACGCCCACGCGCTCTGCGAGTACAAGCTCCGGAAGGCGCTGGGCATGCAGGCCGAGGACCCCACCGAGAACCTCACCTGGTTCAATCAGGAGATGGACGACTGCGCCACCGGCTATGCCGCCTACATCCTGGAGTTGGTGGAGGCCGCCAAGGAGACCTGCGCGGACCCGGTCGTCCTGATCGAACAGCGGGTGGACTTCTCCCGCTGGGTGCGGCAGGGCTTCGGCACGGCCGATGCGCTCATCATCGCGGACGGGACGCTGCACATCATCGACTTGAAGTATGGATCCGGGATCGAGGTGTCCGCCGAAGACAACCCGCAGCTCAAATGCTACGGCTTAGGTGCCCTGGACCAGTTCGGCGATCTCTACGACATCGACGAGGTCAGGCTCACCATCTACCAGCCGCGTCGTCAGAACGTGAGCGAGTGGCGGCTGCCTGCGTCGGACCTGCTCGCTTGGGCGGACACACTGCTGAAGCCTGCGGCGGACCTCACGTGGGACGGCAAGGGCGACTTCGCCTGCCGCCCGTGTTCTCGAATCGAGGTGAGATCGGTAGGCAAATTTCATATTTCCAAACTTCTGGAAAATCAACAAACTACTTTTGCCTTTCAGATAGCCTACAAAAGACGAAACGCTAATTTTGGGCGGGATACTTACCAACAGATGTAGATGATCAGGGCAAATTTCACCTTCAAAAATTTCTACGCCCTTCCATTCACAAAGCTGTCGCTAGATGTCTCTTATTGCTAACCTTTTTTCCTCATAGAAAACTTTTCCACGATACTTTGGTGCAAACACAATATGATACTTACAATTCCACTTTGTGTGTGTTAAACTATGAACGACATGACTCTGCCCACTTGGCATGGCAGTGCACCTCCTAATCTTTTACTTTGCTTGACTGACAGGTCGACTGCATTGTACTTCATTAGGAGGTTTTTTATAGCTATAAGCTTTCCGGAACCACGCCACTATGGCGTGGTTTTCAAAAAATACAAAAAGACCTTGCTGGGACTATTACCCATCAAGGTCCACGGAACGATATGGCTTCCACTTCATCAGGATATGCCGCGCACCCGTTTCACACTTTTCCAACGACCGTCTGTTACCACCGGCATGAATCCCATGAAATGATGCTGCAGCGGGCATCTTCCAGTATGGTTCAAGATGCCCCATATCAGGCAAGAATCATATCGATAAGCGTGCGGATTTTGTAATAGATAAGGGTTGATTCAGGACCTGTTCCCCCAATAAGGCCTAATTTCTTCATGTTCTGATTCCTTTTCATTGATATTTGTTAGACGCATCAATCATTCATGGAGTAAAAGTAAGCAAAAGGGCCCATGGGATGCCTGCTTTTTAGATGATAGCCAGTCCAAGGCAATCATAGGGCCCCTTTTTTCTCAATGAAGGGACAGATCCAGTTCCTTGATCCATTTTTTAAGGTCTTCTTCACTTACCGTCTTTTCAAATCGTCTGCCTTTCTTCCATTTGGCACCAGGAATCAGGGAGGCAAGGTTTTCCTCACTTTTTTCGATACCACTGGAACCGCTTGTGCAGAAGGGAATGATGGTCTTTCCTGTAAAGTCGAGACTTTCACTGAAAGTATCGATGCTGCGCGGCTCAATCCCCCACCAAATTGGATACCCTAGGAAAATGACTTTCACATCTTGGAAATGCTCAGGCGTTCCCCGCAGTTTAGGTCTGGCGGAGGCATCGTTTTGTTCCCGATTGGCCCGACTGTCCTTGACATTGTAGTCAAGGTCATCTTTGCTGTAGGGAATTTCCGGCGTAATTTCGTAAAGGGTGCCGCCCGTTAGGGCCGCAATTTTTTGGGCCACGGTCCGCGTATTTCCCGTCTGGGAAAAATAGGCAACAAGAACGTCCGGACGCCCTTTGGGTGAAGCTGCCTGCTCTGCGCCTGCCTTCTTGGAGGCCGCCTTTTCTTCGCCGCCGGCTGAAGCACAGCCGCCCATGTAGGCCAGAATAAAGCCCATTAAGAGGATGCCTGCTAGTTTCATGATTCGGTTCATGATGATCCGTCCTTTCTTATACAGAAGCTGCCAGAAGCTTTTTCAGTGTGCCCTCACCGACACGGCCATTAAGGATCCGTCCTTCCATAAGGTCTGCATGCGGCCCTGCGGCAGGCTTCAACTTTTCCAACGTCTTTCCAAAACCACTGCCGCCGCTTGTGGCAAATAGGATGATTTTCTTATCGCTGAAATCGTACGCCTTGAGGAAACTCGTGATGATTTTTGGAGCTTCATACCACCAAATCGGGAAACCCAAAAAAATGACATCATAGGACGCGGGCGCAGCATTGTGGTCCAAAAGTTCCGGTAAAGGCGCCCCGGCCTTTTTTTCCAAAGATGACCGTGAACGAGGATCCATCCAGTCAAGGTCCTTGGCCGTGTAGGGCACTTTGGGGCGGATTTCGTAAAGATCCGCGTCAGCAGCCTCAGCAAGGGCTTTGGCAGCCTTTCGTGTCGTTCCAGTTGCACTGAAATAGGCAACGAGGATTTTTTTCATGGAAAGCACCTTCCTTCTCACAAAACCCTAACAGTTTCTACAAGAGGTTTTCTTGATGTATGATTCAAAAGAGGTCCGCCGCCTTCCCCTCTATAGCCTAAATCAAGAAGGAGCACAAGGTCTTCGTTTTCCGGAAGGGTCAAGGCCTTTTTGAGTTTTTCTGGATCAAAGAAATTGACCCAGCAGCTGTCGACTCCCACATTTTTTGCCGCAAGCATCATATGGACGCCCACAATCGAGGCATCTTCGGCCCCGGAATCGCGGGTATCTCCCGGATAATGGAAGACACTGTTCCGATCATAGGCTACGGCAAGGACAACAGGAGCCCCATAACGGCAAGGCGTTATGCTGTCAAGGGCCGCAAGGGCCTTGGGGGAAGTAAGGACGTAAACGCGCTGAGCCTGGGCATTTTTTGCCGTTGGGGCTAGGCGCCCCGCCTCAAGGATGGCTGTAAGGACACTCTCATCGATGGGACGGCCATCAAACTTTTTGCAGGAATATCGCTCTTTTATGAGATTCAAGAATTCCATGGCTATCGCACTCCTTTGGAATCAATCCTGACGCACTGTTAGCAAATACAGTATGTCACGCTTTTTAGGCAGGGTCAAGATGCCGCGCCATACCTTTTGAGCTCAGTCTTTCATGCTCAAAACGCAAAAAAAATCACCCTGCCAAAGAGGCAGGGTGATTTCTTGATCAAAAGCTCCAGCGCAGTCCCACATCCCAGCTCCAGTTCTCATCGTAGCTGGAACCATCGCCCCGTTCAAGGTCGAAATAGGCCTGCAGACCGTCATTGATCTTATAGGCGCCGCCCAATCCATAGGAGAACCAGGTATCGCCATAATCTTCATGGACGCGCAGCCGGTCCGTATCCACGGACATGACCGTCACATGGTTGCCGCCAAAGTCATGGTACCAGTTGGCTTTTGCATAGACCGCAAAACGCGGACTTTCATACCCAGCCCGGGCTCCAATCCGTCCCAGGGCGGTGTTCAGGCTTTCGCCTTCCACGTGCACCCCGTTCGAATCGGTGAAGGCATCATTCCGGAAGTGTCCCAGGACAACCTGGGCCTGCGGCTCCACAAACCAGCCCTTTTCGTCCTTTTTCTTGTAGCCATATTCGGCCCCGAAGGAAAAGCCCGTACTGTTCGACTGACCGTCAATGAATCGGCCAAGACCGGTATAACCAAATTCATTTTCATACCGTGACCCTTTGAGGCTGAGGTCAAGGTACTGCCCGTTTTTCCAGACTTGCGTATCGTAAAGGCCTAGGGTATAGCCCTTGAGGTCCCCTTTCCCCGACACGTAGGTTGCATCGCCATCAAGGTAGGCAAAGCCCACACCGATGACGTGCTCCTTCGTGTCCGTCTTCTTATGGAGCCAGTCGTAGCCCACTTCGTACTCATTATACTTGGAGTCAACAAGAAAATCGCTCTCGCGGCTGAATTTCTTGCCCTTGCCCCGAGCCCAGATCCCGTTATCCGTATTGTCCGTAAGGGACCCATCCGCTTCGCCCATGCGGCGGAAGAGCGTATCCATGTCGCTTCTCCAAAGAAGGTAGTTGCCTCCCGTAATGCCGCCAAGGTTCCGGACCACCGTCGTGTGGTGCCCTTCGTCATTTGTCGGAGCCTTCGTAAAGCCCTTGAGGTACCAATCGGTGCTGTAGCCGTCTGTCACGTTGTCGCTGGTACTTGCAAGTTCAAGGTTGTAGTAGTAGAGAGCCGCTTCCGTTTCGCTGTCGCTCACAAAGGATCCCTGTTCCTCGCCAACGCTCACAAGGACCGTTCCAAGGGCGCCGGACCAGGTATTGGACGTGCTCTCAAGGTGCAGGTCCGTCGTTCCCGTATGGCTCCCCATGACATAGACATGGTCGTTGCCCGTATTGGTCGACCCATCAGCGTCAAGATAGAGCGTTGCGCCGTCACCGGCAAAGGAACCTGCCGTCAGCGTCTCACCCAGCCTGCCGTCCATAAGGCTAACAGACCCCCCTCCGCGTTCAGGGTACTGACAGTAGAAGAATCCGTCAAATTCCACGTGGCGCCGCCTGCAAGATTCAAGACGAGGTCGTTTGTCGCCAGATCTTCGATGGAGTCATCCGAAGTTGTTCCCATAAACGTATTGGCAATGGACGCCGTAAGAGTGCCTCCATGTAATGTCGCGAGGCTGCCTGTTACCGTATCCGCTGTAAGCGTAATCTTTGCTCCCGTATTCACAGCCGTGACAGATCCCGTTACATTTCCTACGTCTGCCGTAATGGAAGCAGGTGAATCATCTTCGGCATAGAGATTGCCGATGACAGAGCCCGCAGTAAGGATAATATCAGAGTCAATGGCACTTACATCGCCTGTCAGCGTCCCACCGATTGAAGCCTTGATGAGGCTGCGGTCCGTTGCTTTGAGGTTCCCAACAAGAGAATCCGAAAGAGTTGCCGTCAGTGTGCTGTCTGGACCTTCTGCACTAAGGTCGCCCTTGGCAGAAGCCGCTGTGAGCGAAAGGGTGCCCGCACTTTTTGTAATCTCATTAGGTTTTCTGTCCCACTTGGCCGTCGCGTTTCCCGTATAGACATCTGAAACAACAGCCGTTACCGTACCAGCATCGGCCAAAAGGTCACCAGTCAGGGTCTTTGTCACCCCAGCCGTACCGATGGCGACCAGCGATCCTTTTCCTTCTGCCTTGGCTCCATTTTTTAAGGTAATCTCCTTGCCGTCGAGCTTCACTTGGGTATTTACGGTACTGCTGAACCATTCGCTGGACTGGACCTTTCCTGTTACGGAAAGGGACTCTGTTCGGCTGCTGCCAAGGACCAGTAAACCGCCGCTTGACGCTCTTACAGGAGACATAAAAGAATCCCATGGTTTTTCTTCCGTCTGGGATATGGTTACTCCATCCACGATGAGGGATGCCAGGCTTCCATAAGCATCTATCTTGCTATCTAAGGTCACGGCATCAGCGGTAATCGTTGTCTCAAGAAATTTCGGTGAAGATGGATGACTCCATACACGAATCGGGCCATGACTTTCTACAGAACTTGTCCCAGCGCCACCGATGGTGGCCGTTCCACTCCATTGATGATAATAATCGAGGTTTTTTGTACCAAGAACAATATGCTGGCCCTTGACTGTAAAATCTGACGCTCGGATTGCAATCCCGTCCCCCACATGAACGGATTCCGTTGCGTCACTGCCAATCGTTACGGAACTTCCATTTACTGCATAGATATATTCATGTCCTATCTCATTCGTCGTGCCGCTGTCGGTTGCTGCTTCATCCTTAAAAACAATCTGTTTTCCCAGCACAGTCAAGGAAGCGTGATTTAGCGTATTTGTTTTCTTAAGGGTAACGAGACGGGTCTCTTCCGTACCGAAGGTTGTCTCCCCCTCATTATATGTATTGACCGCATCCGTTGTAATCTGGGAACCCCGAAGCGTTGTAGCAGCTCCTGCTCCAACGGTGCGAAGCTCTCCGGAAACCTTGACAACATCCGTACTTTCCGAGCCGATTTGAACCGTGCCGCCTGCATAGGCCGTACCGGTGTCATTCGACGGGATGATCCCACCTTCCGTATTTCCGTTAAAGATTCCCTTTGGTACGGTAACGGCGATGTTTTTGCCGGAAAGGGTCAGGGACGCTTTTGAGCCACCAGCCGCGGACGATCCGTCAACTGCAATGGCAGCCCCATCATCCGAATTTTCTACAGCTATCGTAAGGGACTCTGTTTCATCACTGCCATAGCTATAGGACGCACCATCTTTGACCGCTATGCTTGTCGTTTCTTTGATTTCGATAGGATCAGCCGCATACGCAGTTCCTGATGATACGGTCAGCAAAATAGCAAAGGTCAGCAGTGCTCCCCTTTTTCCACTTCTTCCCTGCATCTTTCTTCCTCCTCTACAGCAACAGGTCAATTGGAAGATGTCAAATCTTCTTTTTTTTACCTCTTTCTGCTAGTTATCTATTCTTTGATTATAACATATGGAATCGCTTATGATAAATTTCTTTTGATCATAGTATATGTCAACAGGTTCTCAAAAGACCCCTATAAGATTGTGCCGCAGCCTCATTACAAACAAAAAATGGAGCTTACGTGGCCAATGGCTGCGCGGCTTTCCGTATCCCCATCAATTCCCCCGTTTCTCATTCCCACATATGGAACCATAAGAGATTTCTTGAGAGCACTCCTCAAGGCTTTTCGCAGCGCCGCGCTCTTCGGGACTTCTACGGGCGTAACCTTCCTGAAAAGCCGGCTTCCAGCTTACCATTTTGCAGGCCCGCAAGGACCCTAGCCATGGCTAAGCAGCCTTCTTTTCCCCAGCACCGGCCTTCTTTTTTCATCCCGTAGGCATACGGTCTGTAGTTACTCACGCGCGTCCCATAGCACCTCACCGATTTTTCCAGTCCCTTGCGCATAAAG
>ENA-OZEF01000387-OZEF01000387.1-human-gut-metagenome-genome-assembly--contig:-NODE-387-length-18311-cov-5.340600_pt1 | contig 18311 bp, 20 predicted proteins | sample MGYA00245065_ERZ653603 | MGnify/ENA primary metagenome ERZ653603 (study PRJEB26926, sample SAMN06164922) | human gut metagenome | biome: ENVO:00009003; feature: ENVO:2100002; material: ENVO:00002003...
CCTAGAGTTCGTCGGCAGCGTCAGATGTGTATAAGAGACAGATACCGAGAGGATTGACGTTGGCGGAAAAGCTTGTGATGTCCTCCTTTTTGATGCCGTAGGCAGCTTCTATCTTTTCGAGATCACTTCCGTGAAAATGTTCCTTGTGTTCAATCATAATCTGGCCTCATTTCTATCATTTGTTATCGAACGTTGCACACAGTATACCATTTGACAGGGGTGTTGTAAATGTTGCGTTGAGTTTTTGGCAGTTATCCTCTATAATAAAAGAAATTGACGATATGCGGTCTGTGACGGCAGGCGGCATGCAGAAATTATACGGAGGTGGTACGGATGGCAAGGAAAAAGCAATACGAAGAAAAGCAGCAGCACGGCACGGTCGAGCTTCCGGTCGGACTGCATAAAATGAGCTATCCGGTCGGCACGGATGCGATCTTTTATCTTCACTGGCATCAGGAGTTTGAGATCCTGATGGTGACGGAGGGAGAGATCAATTTTGAGATTGAGGAACGCAAATATCTGCTGCAGGAGGGAGACGGTGTATTTATCAATTCCAATCTTCTTCATTCGGCAAGGGCAGTGGACGGAAAGCCATGCAGCTTTTTCGCGATCGATTTTCATTATCAGTTTCTGCATGAGGACATTCACAGCCGGTTCGGCAGAAAGTATCTCAAACCGGTGTTGGATGGTAAGATCATTTTCCCAGAGCTTATCTCCATGCGTTGTCCGGATGAGCCGTACCGGCCGGAGTTTGCGGATACCGGCAACCGGAGAAGGACGCCTGCACAGCCGGAGCTTGAGGCAGAGTGGGACGATGGAGGCTGGCAGAAGCAGGTGCTCAGGCTGCTTCGGGAGCTGTATGCATGTCCCGAGCATGACACGGAGCCGTACGAGCTGATGCTTCGAAGCCATATCATGGGGATCTGGGACCGGCTGAACAGACAGAGTATACGCGTGTCGAGAAGGGATGAGCCGGGGGAGACAGGAAGGCTTGAGCCTGTTGTGAAGTATATGAAGGACAACTTCGCTTACGAGATCACATTATCGGAGTTAGCGGAAATGCTTCCGATGAGTGAGGGACAGTTTTGCAGGATCTTTAAGCAGACGATGAAGATGTCGCCGATGCAGTATCTGATGCGTTACCGGATATTGCAGAGCTGCCGTCTGCTGCAGGATACCGACAAGAAGATCGGAGAGATCGCCAACCTGTCCGGGTTTAACAATATCAGTTATTTCAACAAGGTATTTTTACAGACGATCGGATGTACGCCGAGAGAATACCGCAGCACCGGAAACTATTAGCCGGGAAAGGAATGTATCATTATTATGAGAGATTACCACAATATTTTGGACGCCGCACAGAGCTTTGAGAGTGCCTGGGGATTTATTTTTGATATGGATGGTCTGATCTTTGACACGGAGAGATTGTTTATGGAGCAGCTTGCCGTTGTGATGGCAGAGCGCGGATACCGCCTCAGCAGGGAGGTTTACTGCAAGAGTCTCGGGCTTACCGGTAAGAGTCTGGAGAAGCTGATGCTGACAGAATATGGTATGGATTATCCGTTTGCACAGCTTGGCAGAATTGCGAGAGAGCACGTAGATGCGATCGCAGCAACGGTCGGTCTGGAGTTAAAGCCTGACATTGTGACGTTGTTACAGTGGATCCGCCGTCAGGGACTTAAAGCTGCCGTGGCATCCTCTACCAGATCCGATATCGTGGAACGTTATCTGGAGGGTGCCGGCATCCGTAAGTATTTTTCGGTGATCGTAGGCGGAGAGATGGTAGAGAGATCTAAGCCGGAGCCGGATATTTTCCTGAAGGCAGCGCATCTTTGCGGCTTAAAACCGGAGCAGGCTGTTGTTCTTGAGGATTCCGAGAACGGTGTGCGCGCGGCTGTTGCCGCCGGCATACCGGTAATCTGTGTTCCGGATCTGAAAATGCCGGAGGACGAAGTGCGCAGGATGGCAAACATCGTTGTGACACCTCAGCTTCCGGACAAATAGAGCCTGGATATTATTTTCTGTTGAAATTTTTATGAAAAGAGGAATTCTTAATAAATTCAAATTGTCTTTTCTGCTGCGGTGAGAGCTGCGCAGAAAAGATTTCTGTCAATATCTGATTTTCTTCCTCCGTAAACTGAATATTTTCCCTCTGCATCGTTTGTTTCCACTGCATCAGCAGAGGAAGTGCCTCGGTTAATTTTTTTCCCTGCAGGGAAGCGGCAAGCTGCTCGATCATTTTCTGTTTGGCAGGCTCCATCGAGCGGAATGCCTCATTCTGATGCCATGGTTCCATAATCTGCCTCCTTTTCTTCTCCGGATGTCTGGGTGAAGCTCTTTAGCTGTTCGAAAAGCTGCTGTTGTTCCGGGGAAAGCTGTGTGATCAGAAATTCCATCAGATGGTTGGAGCTTCCCATGCCGCCAAAGCCGCCCAGGAGCTGCAAAAGCATCTGGAGTGGATTGGCAGATGGGGAGGAAAATCCGGCAGCATGCAGATCCGGATTTTCATCGGGACCTTGTTGTGCCATGAAATCCCGGTAATTCTGGAACAGATGGCCGGCTTTGATAAAATTCAGGATCATCTGTACGAGATCGGCTTCCCGCGGGGTGCAGAATTCCTGCATGTGCATCAGCATTTCCTCGGGCCGGGCTGTCGTTTCACATGCTTCCAGATCGCCTGCCATGCCGCCGCGCGCCGTTGATAACAGTGCATTTGCCTGTAGTACGAGGTCGAGTGCGTACCGCTGACGCCCGGAGGTGTAGGGCTGTGCTGCACGCAGCATCGCCATACGGCGGTTTCTTTCTTCTGTGGTCATAGGATCGTCTCCTTTCTGTAAATGCATGATTTCGTGTTGTTATATGAATATGCATCCGCATGGGAAATATGATTGACAACCAATGCAGAGATTGTATAATTAAAATGTTATGCAGATGACGCGGGAAATGTATAAGAAACTGGATCATAGCAGAGAAAAGAGGCATAAATGGCAAAGAAATTGATAGACTTGATTGGTATCTCCAAAAGCTATGGAGATAAGGTGATATTAGACGACTTAAATTTATATTTAAACGAGAACAGATTTCTTACGATACTGGGACCGAGCGGTTGCGGGAAGACGACAACGCTGCGCATCCTGGGTGGCTTTGAGACGCCTGACAAGGGAAGAGTGATCTTTGAGGGCAGAGATATTACGTCACTGCCACCCAATGAGCGTCAGGTCAATACGGTTTTTCAGAAGTATGCACTGTTTACCCATATGAATATTGAGGAGAATATCGCATTTGGCTTAAAGATCAAGAATAAGTCCAAAAGTTATATCAGAGATAAAGTAAAATATGCATTGAAGCTCGTCAATCTGGACGGCTATGAGAAGCGGATGCCGGATTCGCTCAGTGGCGGACAGCAGCAGAGAATTGCAATCGCCCGTGCAATCGTGAATGAACCGAGAGTCCTGCTTTTGGATGAGCCGCTCGGAGCATTGGATCTTAAGCTTCGCCAGGACATGCAGTATGAGCTGATCCGTCTGAAGAATGAGCTCGGGATCACGTTTGTTTATGTGACACATGATCAGGAGGAGGCTCTGACGATGTCCGATACGATCGTGGTCATGAATCAGGGCTACATCCAGCAGATCGGTACGCCGGAGGATATCTATAATGAGCCGCAGAATGCATTTGTGGCAGATTTTATCGGAGAGAGTAATATTATTGATTCTACAATGGTAGAGGATCGCCTGGTGGATATTCTGGGTACGAAATTCGTCTGTGTGGATGAGGGCTTTGGCAGGAACCAGCCGGTGGATGTGGTGATACGTCCGGAGGATATTGTATTGACAGAACCATCAAAGGGAATTATCTGCGGGCGCGTGACCTCTGCAATCTTCAAGGGTGTTCATTATGAGATGGAGGTGCAGGCGGCAGGCTTTGAGTGGCTTGTTCACAGCACCGTTTTGAAGGAGCCGGGCACCGAGGTGGGAATCTGGGTAGATCCGTTTAATATCCAGATCATGCATAAGCCGGAGTCGGAGGATGAGGAGCAGGAGCGTACGCTCGAGTAGATCGGAATGGAGGAATTGACATGAGAAGATTAGGCAAAAAACTTCTTGCGGGACCATATCTGATGTGGATGCTTCTGTTTACGGTGGTTCCGCTTATATTGCTTGTATATAATGCATTTACGGCATCGGACGGATCCTTTACACTTGCCAATGTGGCTGCGATCCTTGATCCGGTCAATGGAAAGCCGTTTTTACGCAGTATCGGAATGTCGCTTCTGGTGACAGGGATATGCCTGGTGCTGTCCTTCCCACTGGCACTGATCCTGCGTAAATATTCCAGCAACAAGAACAGCTTTATCGTAATGATCTTTATTCTGCCGATGTGGATGAATTTCATGCTTCGTACTCTTGCGTGGCGGCTGATCCTTCTGAACAATGGAATTTTGAATCAGATACTTACATCCCTTGGCTTTGGAAGAGTTCATCTGATGAATACGATGTGGGCGGTTATTTTAGGTACGGTTTATGATTATCTGCCGTTTATGGTGCTTCCGATCTATAACGCCCTTGTTAAGATTGACAACGATGTGATCAGCGCGGCACAGGATCTTGGTGCAGGACAGGGGACGATCCTGCGTCGGATCATCATCCCGCTCAGCATTCCGGGGATCGTCAGCGGGATCACGATGGTCATGGTGCCTTCAATCAGTGAATTTGTCATTGCATCCATGCTGGGCGGCGGCAAGGTTTATCTGATCGGAAATGTGATCGAGCAGGCATTTAATTCCGGTTATGCAGATATCCATGCTGGCTCCGGTCTTTCACTGAGTCTGATGGTTCTGATCCTGATCAGCATGGTGATCTACCGGTTCTTTGATGGAGAGGAGGGGGAAAGCGGCATATGGTAAAACAGAAAGTGACGGATGTAGCATCCAGGATCTATCTTGCATTTGCACTGATCCTGCTTTATCTTCCAATCCTGATACTTATTGTATCCTCGTTTAATGCTTCCCCGCGTAACAAGGCGGTCTGGGGAGGATTTTCGTTGTCCGGATATACAAAGCTGTTTGGAAATGACATGATCATGCAGGCACTCGGCACAACGATCCTGTTAGCGGCAGGTGCTGCGTTTGTGTCTACGATCCTTGGAACCATGGCGTGTATCGGTATGCTTGGTATGCGCAAACGCGCCCGAACCTGGATCATGGGGATGACCAATATTCCGATGCTGAATGCGGATATCGTAACCGGTGTGGCGTTGATGCTGTTATTTTCAAGATTTATCAGCTTGAGTTTCTGGACTATGCTGATCGCACATATCACGTTGATCATTCCTTATGTGGTTCTGTGTGTACAGCCAAAGGTCATGCATCTGAATATGAGTATGTATGAGGCGGCGCTTGATCTTGGGGCATCCCCTTCCTATGCATTCTGGAAGGTTGTGCTGCCGGAGCTTGTGCCGGGAATTGTGGCAGGCTTTATGCTCTCCTTTACGATGTCTCTGGATGATTTTTCGGTAACCTATTTCACGAAGGCACCGGGTATTCATACGATGTCAACCATGATCAATGCGGAGTACCGCAAGGGTATCCAGACAGAGCTGTATGCGCTGTCCACGATCGTGTTTGTGCTGGTGCTTCTGGTGCTTTTCCTGATGAACCGGAAGGCGTGGCGTACAACGAAGAAGGCAGAACGGAAAGGGGGCGGGCTTTCATGAGGAAAAGAACAATGTTAAGCCGGCTCACGGCGGCAGGAATGGCGGTGCTATTGTCGGCATCCGGTCTGCTGACGGCATGCGGCACGACGGAGAAGAAGTCGGACAAGCGGATCGTTGTGTTTAATTACGGAGATTATATTGACCGTGATGTGTTAAAGCAGTTTGAAAAGGAAACCGGCATATCCGTTGCATACGAGGAGTTTCTGACGCCGGAGGCAATGTACACAAAGTTTAAGAACGGAACGATCCATTATGACCTGATCTGCTGTTCGGACTATATGCTGGACAAAATGATCCGGGAAAAGGATGTGCGTAAGATCGATATGAAGCAGCTTTCCAACGCACACAATATCGGTGATACCTATTGGAAACTGTCACAGAACTTTGATCCGGATAATGCGTACAGTGTACCGTATTTCTGGGGGACCGTCGGAATATTATACAATCCGAAGCTGCTTGACTTTACGCCGGACAGCTGGAAGGATCTGTGGAGGAAGGACTATAAAGATAATATTATTATGCAGGACAGCGTCCGGGACAGCTTTGTGCCGGCACTGTGCCAGCTTGGTTATTCGATCAACACCACAGATAAGAACGAGCTGCAGCAGGCCAAAAAGCTGCTGATCGATCAGAAGGAGCTGGTACAGTCTTATCTGGTGGATGAGGTCCGTGATGATATGGCAAACGAGCAGGCGGCGATGGCAGTGATCTATTCCGGAGAGGCAGGGCTTGCAAGAGACTACAATGAAGATCTCGAGTTTGTGGTTCCCAAGGAGGGCTCGGATGTATGGATGGACAGCTGGGTGATCCCGAAGGATGGTGAAAACTACGAGGGTGCCGTGAAGTTTCTGGATTTCCTGTGCCGCGAAGATATTGCCATGCAGAATTTTGAGTATGTATATTATTCTACACCGAATACGGCAGTGTTAGACGAGATCGATCCGGAAGAAAAGGAGGATGATCCGGTGATCTTCCAGTCGGAGGATGTAGTAAAGAACTGTGAAATGTTCCGCTATCTCGGCAAGGACATGGAGGAATATTACAACTATATGTGGAAGGAACTGAAAGCATATTAATTGTCCCGGAGACATAAAAGGGGATTGAAAAGCCATGGACAGGCGTGGTAAAATATATGTAAATTAAGTAATTCTTTGGAGGTAGTATTATGGGAAGAAAAAAGAGCACAAAAAAGGAGAAAAAGGAAAGACGACAGGATAAAGTGGGGTTTATCCATTCGTTGAAATTCCGTATGACCGTGATGATGATCTGCGCTGTGATCGTGACATGCTCCGTGATCCTGGCTCTGATCATCCCGGCCGCACAGAGGACGCTGCTGGATCAGACGATGAATTATCTGCAGGATGTGACGGTAAGCAACGGATCGAAACTGGAGGTGCTTCGTAAGCAGATTCAGAACAAGAACACGGATTCTCTGGATTCTCTGCGTTCTGCATTTAAGGACGTTGGCATCGAGGGCGTTGCTTCCAGCTATGCCTATGTTGTGGATTCGACCGGAACAATGAAGTATCATCCGACCGAGGAGAAGATTGGCAAGCCGGTGGAGAACGCTGTGATCAAGGGTGTTGTACAACAGATGGCGCAGAAGCAGCGCCCGGAGTCAAAGGTAGTTACTTATGACTTTAACGGAGTGAAAAAGTACGCGTCCTATTATGTGGATGAGGCATGTGATACCGTGCTTGTGATTTCTGCCGATGAGTCGGATATTCTGGCACCGCTACACAGAGTTGTTTATCTCAGCATTGGAGTAGCCGTTGTTGTGATCATTCTGATGACGATCCTTTCATTGATCCTGATCTCTGCGAACCTGCGTCCGATCAGCCGGATATCGGATATTGTCAGCAAGATGGCAGGGATGGACTTTACGCCGACACCGGGAGCGGAGAAGTTAGTGAAGCGCAAGGATGAGACGGGAGTGATGAGCCGGTCTGTGGCAAACCTTCGCAAAGAGCTTGTGACGATGGTCGAGGAGATCCAGAGCAAGAGTAACGATCTGTTCAGTGCATCGGAGCGACTGGACCGGGATGCATCCGATACGGCAAAGACCGTAGAGCAGGTTGGCAATGCCGTTGGTGATATTGCAAGCGGTGCTACCAATCAGGCACAGGAGACACAGAACGCGACAGAGCATGTTATTGATATGGGGAATATGATCGAAGCAACCAATAAGGAAGCGGAGATTCTGGAGAACAATTCCCAGAGCATGAAGAACTCCAGTGATCACGCGATGGCCATCCTGAATGAACTGATGGCAGTCAATGAGAGAACCAAGGTTTCCATTGAGGAGATTTATGAGCAGACGAACATCACGAATGCATCTGCACAGAAGATCAAGGATGCAACCTCACTGATCGCCTCCATCGCGGAGGAGACGAATCTGTTGTCTCTGAATGCTTCCATCGAGGCAGCGCGTGCCGGAGAGCAGGGAAGAGGTTTTGCTGTGGTTGCTTCGCAGATCCAGAAGCTTGCGGAGCAGTCGAATGAATCAGCAAGCCAGATCGATGATATTACATCTGCATTGATCAAGGATTCGACCAAGGCAGTTGAGACGATGCAGCAGGTACGCAATATCATGGATGAGCAGAGTGACAAGATGACGCAGACAGATCAGATGTTCCATCAGGTGAACAATGGTGTTGCAAATGCACTGGAAAGTGTGGTACATATTACAGGTAAGACAGAGAATCTGGATGATTCCAGAGAAAAGGTAGTCGATGTGGTTCAAAACCTTTCTGCAATCGCAGAGGAGAACGCTGCAAGCAGCGAGGAGACATCCGCTTCTGTGGCAGAGGTTACCAACATTGTACAGGATATTTCCGAGAATGCGGCACAGCTTAAAGAGATTGCATATGGACTGGATCAGAGTGTGAAAAAGATCCGTCTGTGATCAGGATACATGATAATGGCAACGCAGCAGGAAACTGCTTATACAGAGTTTCTGCTGCGTTTGTCTGTATAAAACTACAAGAAATGAAGAAAGGCTTGGTAAGAAATGGCAGGATCGACATTTGGCAGTATATTTAAGGTGACAACATGGGGAGAGTCCCACGGAAAAGGCGTCGGTGTTGTGGTGGACGGCTGTCCGGCAGGACTGGCACTGGATGAGCAGATGATACAGAAGTATCTGAACCGGAGAAAGCCGGGACAGACCAGATATTCCACACCGCGTAAGGAGGAGGATCTGGTGGAGATCCAGTCAGGCATCTTTGAAGGAAAGACCACAGGCACACCGATCTCACTGGTGGTTTACAATAAGACACAGCGTTCGAAGGATTATTCTGAAATTGCAGGCTATTACAGACCCGGGCACGCAGATTATACCTTTGATGAGAAGTATGGCTTTCGGGATTATCGTGGAGGCGGACGTTCCTCAGGAAGAGAAACGATTGGCAGAGTTGCTGCCGGAGCGATCGCCGAGGAGTTGCTGAAAAGCCTTGGAATTCATGTGCAGGCATATACAAGATCGATCGGTGGGATCGACATTGATGAAACGAAGGCTTGCATGGATAATATCATGAAAAGCCCGTTGTACATGCCGGATCTTGATGCATCTGAGAAAGCAGAGCTCTTGCTGGAGCAGAAGATGAAGGAACAGGATTCTGCAGGCGGCGTGATCGAATGTATCGTCAGTGGTATGCCTGCCGGGATCGGAGAGCCGGTTTTTGAAAAGCTGGACGCTAATCTGGCGAAGGCTGTGATGTCCATCGGTGCAGTTAAGGGCGTGGAGATCGGAGATGGCTTTGCCGTGGCTTCTGCCTTTGGCTCTGACAATAACGACAGCTTTGTGGCAGCAGAGAATGGAAGCATTGCCAAAAAGACGAACCATGCCGGAGGAATCCTCGGTGGAATGAGTGACGGCAGTGATATTATATTGCGGGCGGCGGTGAAGCCGACTCCGTCCATTGCACGTAAGCAGCAGACAGTCAACCGGGATGGCGAGGACATTGAGATTTCTATTAAGGGAAGACATGATCCGGTGATCGTGCCGAGAGCTGTTGTGGTTGTGGAAGCAATGAGTGCACTCTGTGTGCTTGATATGGTGTTTCTTGGAATGACTTCAAGACTGGATAAGATTCAGGAGTTCTGGAAACGGTCATAAAAAGGTCAAAACCAGTGTTTTGACCTTAGTTCATGCTACGTTACGAGCATTTTATCAGGCAATAAAAAAGGTCAAAACCAGCGTTTTGACCTTAATTCACTCTACGTTACGAGTATTTTCCCGGACAATAAAATACCGGCAGATCCGAAGAAACTGCCGGTGGACCAATCTGGTCTGCTCGTTTAAAAGGAAACGATATGTTTAGAATCCGTTTCCGCAGCAACAGCAAAGGATCAGGATCCAGAGAATGGAATTGCATCCGCATCCATCTCCGCCAAAACCGCCGAAGCCGTTGTTGCCATTACCGCAACAGCAGCAGAGGAGAAGAAGGATAATGATCCAACTACATCCTCCGTTGTCTGATGAACATCCGCCGCCGCAACCGGTTGCTGCTAAATCACTCATGGTAACCTCCATTCTGTCAGAAGATCTGACAGTCAAATTTATTTACATTGTTATAGTATGTATCAGTGCTTGGACAGTTTCCGGCAGTTTGTCAAAAGGAGACAGAATCTTTTCTGATGCATATGATGAAGTAACTCCATTTTACATAAACATCCACCGGAGTTTAATTCCGGGGATAGAATGGAGGGTATTATGAGATACTTTTATTACGGACCGGAAAAGGCAAAAGAGACGGCAATTGAGTCATCCGGGGAAGACCGGAGACAGAAACAGGAGGATGATCTTGTGATCGAGGAGGATACGATCTATGAGATCGACCGGGAGTGTGAGGCGTGCCGGAAGAGAATTTCAAAGGGACAGTGGTAAAGCAGTTATGAAGAAAGGTACTAAAAAGGAAAAGGCTGCCCCGTAAGGGCAGCCACGTAAGTAGTTGTGACCGCCGGCAAATGCCATTAACGGTCAGGGTCTGCACGGTTGTCAGAAGCCGTTACCGCAGCAGCACAGGATAAGTAAGATCCAGATGATGGAGCTGCAGCAGCTGTCGCCGCCAAAGCCGCCGAAGCAGTTGTTGCCATTTCCACAACAGCAGCAGAGCAGAAGGAGAATGATGATCCAACTACATCCACTATCATTTCCTCCGTTGCTGCATCCACATCCGCAATCGGTTGCTGCTAAATCACTCATGAAAACCTCCGTTCTGTCATTATCAGTGACAGGATATATTTACATTTTTAACCTATGCAGGGCGGCTTGGACAGTTTCCGAAATAATCAAAAATGATGCAAAGGGCAAAATACCTTTGATTCCAATATCATAAAATAAAAGAAAGGCATGGAAGATCACAATGAGAGATCAACACAAAAGAAAAGACGTATGGCACCGGAAAATGAGATATGGAAAGAAATTATGTGCAGCGGGTCTTAGTATTTGTCTGCTTCTGACAGGATGCTCCGGTCTGCCGTTTGGCAAAGATAAAAGCCGTGACGTATATACGCCGCCGAAATCTACAGATGTAGAATGCACGCAGGAGCCGGAAGTGATCGGGATGAGTGACGAAGATGCAACCTATGCCTCTCTGGAATATCTGAACCTGATGAGTGACGAGGAGAAGGTCGGACAGCTTTTCAATGTCAATCTGGAGCTTTTAGACCAGACGAAAGGACAGTATTACGAACATAAAAAGCTTACAAAAGCAATGAAAGAAACACTGGAGCAGTATCCGGTCGGTGGAGTTACATTGTTTTCCAGAAATATCTGGAACCGGAAGCAGACCAAAAAGCTGATCCGCAAGCTACAGAAGAATTCCTCAACACCGCTGTTTGTGTGTGTGGATGAGGAAGGCGGCGATGTGGCACGGATCGGAAATAACCCGAAAATGAAAACGGACACATTTCCGAGTATGGAAGAGATCGGTAAGACAGAGGATGCCGATTATGTATATTATATGGCTGAGACGATCGGCAGCCAGATCGGAGAGCTTGGCTTTAATGTCGATTTTGCTCCTGTAGCAGACGTTAAGACGACCGAGATGAACAGTGAGATCGGAACGCGCTCCTTTGGTGATGATCCGAAAAAGGTGGCAGAATATGTCAGTGCCTATGTAAAGGGGCTTGAGAGCCAGAATATCTGCTCCACGCTCAAGCATTTTCCGGGACAGGGCTCCTCCAGCGGAGATACCCATCAGGGAAGTGTCGACATTGACAGCAGCATATCAAAACTGCGACAGATTGATTTTGTTCCGTTTGTAAACGGAATGGATGCAGGAGCGGATTTTGTGATGATCTCCCATATTTCGGTGAGTCGCGTTACCGAGACGAGCGAACCGGCAAGCCTGTCAAATCTGATCATGACAACGATCCTGCGTGAGGAGTTAAATTACAGCGGACTGATCATTACCGATGCATTTGATATGGCATCGATCACGGACAAATATTCTGCCGGAGATGCCGCAGTCAAGTCCTTCGAAGCAGGGGCAGACATTATTCTGATGCCGGAGGATCTGCCGGGGGCGTTCGATGCTGTTTTAAAACGTGTGCAGTCAGGAAAGATCACGGAGAAACGGTTAAATGATACGGTTCAGCGTATTCTGAAATTAAAGTTTCAGAAGGGAATTATGACTCTCGAGGATACCGCACAGAAGAAGGAAGCAGAGTAAATCACAAAAAGTTACAAACAAGTCTTGAGATTTTCCGTGGAATTGATATAATATATCTTGTGTTATTAGGGTGTTTAGGACAATTGCATAGGAATGGAGACAAAAATGAGTGAGCATACCAAATGTAACAAACAGACATCATGTGAGAAATGCCATTGTTCCGGCTGCCTGCTTGCACAGGCGGAAGAACCGAAGCTCGGGGAAGAGTGCGGAGTATTCGGAATGTACGATATGGAAGGCAGGGACGTTGCGTCTACCATCTATTACGGACTGTTTTCCCTCCAGCACAGAGGACAGGAGAGCTGCGGTATTGCAGTGAGCCGTACAGACGGTCCTCAGAGGAATTCATCCTCCGTCAAGGGAATGGGACTCGTCAATGAGGTATTCAATGCTGAGAATCTTGGCAAGATGAAAGGTGATATCGGAGTTGGTCATGTGCGTTATTCGACAGCAGGAGCAAGTGTTGCCGAGAATACACAGCCGCTGGTTCTGAACTATATCAAGGGAACCCTTTCACTGGCACATAACGGCAATCTGGTCAATGCACTGGAGCTTCGCCGCGAGCTGGAGCTGAGTGGTGCGATCTTCCAGACTACGATTGATTCAGAGGTGATCGCATATCTGATCGCGAGAGAACGTCTGAAGGTCGGCAAGGTAGAGGAAGCGGTCAAGGAAGCCATGAAAAAGATCAAGGGAGCTTATTCTCTTGTAGTGGCAAGTCCGCGTAAGCTGATCGGAGCAAGAGATCCGTTTGGATTCCGTCCGCTTTGTATCGGCAAGAGAGACGGGGCATATATCCTGTCCAGTGAATCATGTGCACTTGATACGGTTGGCGCAGAGTTTATCCGTGATGTGGAGCCGGGGGAGATCGTGACGATCACGCCGGAGGGAATTTCTTCGGACAAGTCTCTGATGACAGGCAGTCATGCAAAATGTATTTTTGAGTACATTTATTTCGCAAGACCGGACAGTTACATAGATGGCATCAGCGTTCACAGTTCCCGGATTACAGCCGGAAGGATCCTGGCACAGACACATCCTGTCGACGCCGATATCGTTGTGGGTGTACCGGAGTCCGGTAATGCAGCAGCGATGGGCTTTGCCCTGGAATCCGGCATTCCGTACGGAACGGCTTTCGTCAAGAACAGTTATGTGGGAAGAACCTTCATTAAGCCAAAGCAGTCGGCGAGAGAGTCGAGTGTTATGGTTAAGCTGAATGTTCTTCGTGAAATCGTTCGCGGCAAGCGTGTTGTCATGGTTGATGATTCCATCGTCCGTGGAACGACAAGTGCGCGTATTGTGAAGATGCTCAAGGATGCGGGGGCGAAGGAAGTGCATGTGCGCATCAGTTCTCCACCATTCAAATATCCATGTTATTTTGGAACAGATGTACCGTCCAGTGATCAGCTGCCGGCATTCAGCCATACGGTAGAGCAGATCGCAGAGATGATCGGTGCAGATTCTCTGGGATATCTTGATCTTAACAGGCTCAGTGAACTGATCGATGGAGATCAGGGGTACTGTAATGCCTGCTTCTCCGGAGATTATCCGTTAGATCCTCCGAAGGAAGATATCCGTGGAGATTACGACAAATAATGCAGGTGTTGTGGGTATAGGTTGAAGCGGTTCTGTGCCGGATCAATTTGTACTGAACATATAAAACAAAGGTGTGCGAAACAGCACAGAAATGAGGTTAGATATGAGTAACGACAGATACACAAGTCCACTGTCCGAGAGATACGCCAGCAGAGAGATGCAGTACATATTCTCTCCGGACAAGAAATTCAAAACCTGGAGACGTTTATGGATCGCGCTTGCCGAGGCAGAGAATGAACTTGGACTTCTGGATGAAAACGGCAATCCTGCTGTGACAAAGGAGCAGATCGAGGAACTGAAGTCTCAGGCAGATAATATCAATTATGATGTTGCCAGAGAGAGAGAGAAGCAGGTTCGTCATGATGTTATGTCACATGTATATGCTTACGGTGTTCAGTGTCCGAAGGCAAAGGGAATCATTCATCTGGGAGCTACCTCCTGTTATGTCGGAGATAATACCGATGTCATCATTATGACAGAGGCACTTCATCTGATCCGCAACAAGCTGATCAACGTAATTGATGAGCTGTCCCGTTTTGCGATGAAGTACAAATCACAGCCGACACTTGCGTTTACTCATTTTCAGCCGGCTCAGCCTACAACTGTAGGTAAGAGAGCAACTCTGTGGCTGCAGGAATTTCTGATGGATCTGGAAGACCTGGATCATGTCATTGATCATATGAAGCTTCTCGGTTCCAAGGGAACAACAGGAACACAGGCAAGCTTTATGGAGCTGTTTGACGGCGATGAGGAGAAGGTTAAGAAGCTCGACAAGATCATTGCCAAGAAGATGGGCTTTAAGGAGTGCTTCCCGGTATCCGGACAGACCTACTCCAGAAAGCTTGATACAAGAGTTGTAAATGTACTTGCAGGTATTGCAGCAAGTGCACACAAGTTCTCCAATGATATCCGTCTTCTTCAGCATCTGAAGGAGATTGAAGAGCCGTTCGAGAAGAATCAGATCGGTTCCTCCGCAATGGCATACAAGAGAAATCCAATGCGCAGTGAGCGTATTGCATCTCTTTCACGTTACGTGATGGCTGATGTCACCAACACAATGTTCACCTCTGCATGTCAGTGGTTTGAGCGTACGCTGGATGATTCCGCCAACAAGCGTATCAGCGTACCGGAGGGATTCCTGGCAACAGATGGTATCCTTGATCTGGTATTAAATGTTGTGGATGGTCTTGTCGTATATGATAAAGTGATCGAGAAACGTCTGATGGCCGAGCTGCCGTTCATGGCAACCGAGAATATCATGATGGATGCCGTCAAAGCAGGTGGAGACAGACAGGAGCTTCATGAGAAGATCCGTCAGCTCTCTATGGAAGCAGGCAAGAATGTTAAGCAGGAAGGAAAAGAAAACAATCTGCTGGAGCTGATCGCTGCAGACGATGAGTTCCCGATGACACTGCCGGAGCTGCAGGCATTGATGGAGCCATCCAGATATACAGGACGTTCTGCTTCACAGGTAGAGGAGTTTATTCAGGAGATTGTTCAGCCAATTCTGGATGAGAATCAGGAAATCCTTGGAATGAAGTCCGAGATAAACGTGTAGGAATCAATTACCGGAAGTATGCTTCTATGAGTGAACCGAAGTAAGAAGTATTTTCCATTCCCGTGTCGTTGTGCTGCCAGGCATGGGAACCAGGTCAGGGCAGTACAGAAATGGGGGCTATTTATGGTTACAGCAATCGTTGGAGCAAACTGGGGCGATGAGGGAAAAGGAAAGATCACCGATATGTTAGGTGAGAAGTCCGATATCATCGTACGTTTTCAGGGAGGAAGCAATGCAGGTCACACTATCATCAATGATTATGGTAAGTTCGCACTGCATCTTTTGCCATCCGGTGTATTTTACAATCACACCACAAGTGTTATCGGCAACGGTGTTGCACTGAACATTCCATATCTGTTTAAGGAGATCAATTCCTTAGTAGAGCAGGGCGTGCCAAAGCCAAAGATTCTGGTATCTGACAGAGCACAGATCCTGATGCCGTATCACATCCTGTTCGATCAGTATGAGGAAGAGCGTCTCGGAAAGAAATCCTTCGGATCCACAAAGTCCGGAATCGCTCCGTTCTATTCTGATAAGTACGCTAAGATCGGTATTCAGGTATCCGAGTTGTTCGATGATGATGTGTTAAAGGACAAGATCGCACGCATCTGCGAGCAGAAGAACGTTACACTGAAATATCTTTACAATAAGCCGGAGCTTGATCCGGATGAGCTTTTAAATACACTTCACGAGTATCGTGATATGGTCGCTCCTTATGTCTGCGACGTATCTGCTTTTCTTCGTCAGGCGATCAAGGAAGGCAAGGGTATTCTGTTAGAGGGACAGCTTGGTTCCCTGAAGGATCCGGATCACGGTATTTACCCAATGGTTACTTCTTCCTCTACATTGGCTGCATACGGCGCAATCGGCGCAGGTATTCCTCCATATGAGATCAAGAGAATCGTTACTGTTGTAAAGGCCTATTCCAGTGCCGTTGGTGCCGGCGAGTTCGTCAGTGAGATTCACGATGAGGTAGAGGCTGAGGAGCTTCGTAAGCGTGGCGGAGACGGTGGAGAGTACGGTGCAACAACAGGACGTCCACGTCGTATGGGCTGGTTCGATGCAGTAGCATCCCGTTACGGCTGCCAGATCCAGGGTGCAACAGAAGTAGCACTGACTGTTCTTGACTGTCTCGGATATCTCAAGGAGATTCCGGTCTGCGTTGGTTATGAGATCGATGGAGAGGTTGTAAAGGACTTCCCTGTAACCGCAAAGCTTGCTAAGGCAAAGCCTGTTTATGAGACACTGCCGGGCTGGAACTGCGACATCAGAGGTATTACCGAGTATGACAAACTTCCGGAGAACTGCCGTCGTTATATCGAGTTCATCGAGAAGGAGATCGGTGTGCCGATCACAATGGTATCAAACGGACCAAAGAGAAGCGAGATCATCTATCGCTAATTGAATTATGGAATAATCGTGCAGGAGGCTGATCCATTTATGGATAGTCTCCTGTTTTGTTTTGGTATATTCTATATTTTGGCGAGTTTCTTTATACTCGTCAGTATCGATTACAGCGTTTTGTGTACTTAAATAATCAGAATTTTCAATGATGACCATTTTACTGTAGTCTAATCCGGATTTTGATTTTCTAGAACGTATACTGTTCTTGAATTTATATGCATATTTATGATTAATATGACTTCGGTAAGGAATACATATAAAGTATCCATAGCTCGACTGCATCAATAGGCAATTGTATGGACGTTTATTTTTACGCATTAATTCTCTGTAAGGTGGATCTGGATAATCCTTATAAAACTGATGGCTTAATGTTAATATTTGAAAATTGAGAAAATCATTTCTTTGAATTGACATAAGACCCCTTTGTAAAAATGGGAGAGTAACAACTCTCCCATATAGATATCATCACTCGGTCACTTTTTGTTTACCGAGGTGTCAGAACCGTCACACCTCTCATCGCTCTGTCATTTTTTGATTAATGTCCTGTCAGAACAGTCACAGGACTCATTGTGTGATGAAGAAATCAATTTAGATTTCTTATATATATTATACACAGCATGTGATAAAATATCATTGTCAAAAATAAACAAAAAACATATAAATATCTGTTTGTTTTGCATAGAAGATCTTTTTACAATAAAAGGGAGGATGAAACAATGTATGATCGATTAACCAGACAGGATGTTGAAAAAATGGAAAAGGAGCTGGAGCACCGCAAGCTTGTTGTGCGTAAGGAAGCCCTGGAGGACGTCAAGGAGGCGAGAGCGCAGGGAGATCTCAGCGAGAACTTTGAATATAAAGCAGCCAAAAAAGTGAAAAACCGTAATGAGAGCCGGATCCGCTATCTGGAAAGGATGATCAAGACGGCTCAGATCGTGGAGGACGATGCCGGTGAGGAGGAGCTTGGATTGAACGATACCGTTGTCGTTTATGTCCCGGAGGATGACTGTGAAGAAGAGTATAAGATTGTCACAACGATCCGTGCAGATGTAATGAATAATATGATCAGCATTGAATCACCCATGGGGAAATGTCTGTTGAAGCATCGTGTGGGCGACACGGTTACAATAGAGCTGGAAAATGGAGTAAAATACGATGTTGTCATCCGTGAGATCCGTAAAAGTGATGATGAATCGGAGGAGATCAGCCGATTCTAAAATGAAGAGAATTAATATCAGGACTGGCATACTGGCTGTAAAACAGAGAGTATGCCAGCCCTGATTTGTTTTCGAATTGAGCATAACGACAGATTCTGTCTCTTATACACATCTCCGAGCCCACGAGACGCGTAGTAATCTCGT
>ENA-OZEF01000429-OZEF01000429.1-human-gut-metagenome-genome-assembly--contig:-NODE-429-length-17466-cov-9.440641_pt1 | contig 17466 bp, 18 predicted proteins | sample MGYA00245065_ERZ653603 | MGnify/ENA primary metagenome ERZ653603 (study PRJEB26926, sample SAMN06164922) | human gut metagenome | biome: ENVO:00009003; feature: ENVO:2100002; material: ENVO:00002003...
GCTGAATGCCCTGCTCATCACCAGTGCCAACGACGCGGCCAGCGTCATCGCCTGGGACGTGGGCGGCAGCCTGAATGCCTTCATCCAGCAGATGAACGCCCGTGCCGCAGAGCTGGGCTGCACCAGTGCCACCTTTACCTGCGCCCACGGCCTGTACGATTACGGCAATGTGGCCTCGGCAGAGGACATGGCAAAGATCGCGGCGGCCTGCGCGGCCAACGAGACCTTTGCGCAGGTGGCCGGTTCCACCACCTATACGCTGGGCCAGACGAATTTCCACAGCGAGCAGCGCACCATCAGCAGCTCCAACCCGCTGATGGACGCCTCTGGTGCTTATTATAAGGATTCTGTCAAGTGGGTCAAGGGCGGTTTTACCACCCTGGCAGGCCGCTGTGCGGTGGCCCTTGCCCAAAAGGACGGCCACACCTACGGCCTCGTGGTGCTGGGCAGTGATATGGACAACATCTACCGCGAGTGTGCGGAGATTTTGGACTGGGCCTTCTCGAGCTTTTCTGACCGTCAGCTCGTGGACACGGAGACGATGCTGACCACCGTCCCGCTGACCAAGTGCCGCACGGAGGAAGCCGTGGAGCTCTACGCCGCCAGCGACCTCAGCGGCTACGGCCACGCCGACGATGAAGTGACCTTCGAGTTCTCGGTGCCGGAGAGCACTTCGGCCACCGTCAAGGAGGGTGCTGTGCTTGGTACGGCCACCGTCTACCTCGACGGCTACGAGATGGGAACGGTGGACCTTGTGACCCACAAAGAATATGTGTCGGACTTTCGCACCGACGCCAAAACGACTCTTCTTCTCATGGCCGCGCTCATCGGCATCCTCATCGTGCTGGGCTTCCTGACGATGGTGGCCGGCGGCGGTTCGCTGAACCTGCGGCGGCGGAGTCGGTCCCGCAGAAGATAATAGAATCAAATAGCAAGAGTTAATATGTAAAGGGTTGTTTCTGCCACCTAATACATATGACTGCGGCTCATTTGTGGTGAATTGAAAAGCAGTTGTAAGAAAGGAGTCAAAAAGCCTTATAACCGCTGGAAATCAACACAAAAGGAGCTGAATTTTATGAAAACTATCTTTGAAGAAATGGGCGGTACATACCGTCAAGTGGGATATTATTTCATTCCCAACATTACTTTGCCGGATGACGGCGAATATCAGATAGGCAAATACGGGCGTATGCGCCGCAGCTATCTGAAAAAGTACCGTAAAATACCCTACAACAACTATGTGCTGGAGGGAACGCTGTTCAAGCATTTAGCTGAAATCGATCAAGTCTGCAACGAGCGCATTGAAAACATCGTTTCAGCTATGGCAAAGCAGGAAGGCGTAACTGAAGCGTTCAAAGCGGCTGATCAAATAGAATGGGTGCGCCGTATGAACAGTATCCGTAACCGTGCGGAAGAAATCGTTCTGCACGAATTGGTATATGATCTGTAAACCTGATACAAAAGCCCCACACTTCTGACAATAAAATCGGAAGCGTGGGGTTTCCTGATTTATTTTGTTTGTTTGCTGTTTTCTTCGATATTTGCCACAAGACGGTCGAAATCACTCTGATATGTTCTGTCCTGCAAAACACGGAATTTTTCAAATTCACTTTCTGCAAACGCCTTTGCGATGGCAGCGGTCACCTTGCCTTTGTCATGTAAAATATCTTCTTCGTTGAACTGGAGGAACGCATCCAAACGATTAACCCAATCCTGCATATACATGATATTTCCTCGCCGTGCCTGTCTTTCGGCATAGTCCAGATACATTGTCACGATCTCATTCAGATTTATCATTTCTTCTTCGTTCAAGTAGTTTTTGGCGATTGAAACATCAGACTTGCGAATACGCCCCTGCGGAGCATTTTTCCAAGTTGTCAAGCCCATGTTTGGTTTCGTGCTATCGGCTCGTCCATAAACAATCTCAGCCGCCGTATGATGAGTGACAGCGTAATGAAGCTTATTCTGTACTGTGGCAAAAAACTCTTTTGTAACAGGACTGTTCACATCATAGTCAGCACTGCACTGGGAGTAAATGTCCGTGATTTTTTGATAAAAACGGCGCTCGCTGGAGCGAATATCACGAATACGCTCCAACTGTTCCTCAAAATAGTCCTTACCAAAGAGGTTTTCTGGTTCTCTCAGTCGTGCATCGTCCATCACATAGCCTTTAATAATAAATTCTTTTAATACTCGATTTGCCCAAATGCGGAACATCGTAGCCTTTTTAGAATTAACACGGTATCCGACAGCAATAATGGCATCCAGATTGTAATAGCTTGTATTGTACCGCTTGCCGTCTGCCGCAGTTGTTTCCATTTTGGAAACAACTGCTTCTTCCTGCAATTCGCCGGATGCAAAAATATTTTTCAAATGTTTTGAAATAGCCGCCTTTTGCACTTCAAATAATTCTGCCATCTTTGCCTGCGTCAGCCACAAGTTTTCCTGATATAAAAGGATTTCAACCCGAACTTCACCATTATCAGTTTTATAAAACAGGATTTCCCTTGTTTCATAAGGAGTTAGCCCATATTCTTCGTTCATATCCATTCCATTCCCTTCCTATTCTTCACTTTTGTTTCTCGCTCTGCTTTTGTAAACATTATGCTTGTTCTTGCACTGCGGGCTGCAAAATACAGCACTTGGTCTGCTTGCGACAAAAGCTTTGGTACAATGCCTGCAAAGCTTAATCGGGTTTTCGCTGTCGGTCAGCATAAAGCTGAACATCATCTGAACTCCAAGCATGAGAGAGTGAAAATCCCAAATAATCGTCGGCTTATCCAAAAGGGCTATATGATAAGTTGGAGCGATGCCGCCAAATGCCGCCATGCTCTGCTGCATCATCTGCCGGGTTTCATCGTTCAGTGTATCATAATCCTCATAATAAAGGAAACTGTTGATATAGGTAAACGCCCAGTCGATGAACTGCTGTTTTATCCATTCATATCGCTCCGCATATTCCCGCTGAAAGCTCATGTTGACCGCCATCGGCTTATCTGTCATGGTCAAAGCCAGTGCCATCATAACACGGTCATTTTGGATGTTCCACATGGACTCGATACCACGCTTGATCACATCCAATTTGTCAAATGGAAAGAACAGTGCCAGATATTTTTCCGTGGACATAGTTTCTTTTTTGATAAAGTGGTTTTTCGGCAGATACACCGCCTCATATTCCATAAAGTTTGGTGTGGTAGGTAACGCAGTCATCAGTCCAAACAAGCCGTATTTCACCGCAAATTGCTGGATAGCCTTCTGAATTTCGGCATCCGGCTTTTTGCTCATACCCATGCGTCCTATGTTGATGGCATCCAATACAATTTTCTGATACTCTGCCAGCGGATCATAAATACTCGGTTGCGCCGTTTTGGTGGGCGTGAGATACAGAGTTCCGTCCTCTGCCGCCTTCCATTCATATTCACTATACCGCACCCAATTAGAACTGGTGCGTTCAAAAAGGTTCTTCATTTTCTCACCCCTGTTTCCAATCACTGATACCATATTTGGATAAAAGCTCTTTTGCCTGTTCCATACCGCTTTCCGTAATATATACCGATTTGGAACGGGACGGATGATTTCCCTGCCGGATATAGTCTGCATCGTCCAATTCGTTCAGTATATCAAAATCGTAGCCTTTCCATGCATAAAAATCGGTTGCTTCGTGAAACTTTTCTCTCTGTGTAAAGCGGGAGAGGTATAACAGCATCAGTGTTAATTCCCTCATTGCTTCTTCTGCTTTTATATTTCCCATATCAGTCTATTCCTCACTTCATATTGTAACCTGAATAACTCTGTTTTATATTATCGATTATACGATTTCTATTCCCCTGAATCAATCTCCATTCTGGATTCTTCTAAAAAATCTTTCTCCAATAAGGTCATTGGCTGTTGCTTTTCTACCTTATCCAAAAGTGCAGGAAGCAGCTTTTTTCGTATCTTTTTGAGCATCGTGCCACGCACCTTGCGGATGTTCCGGTCGCTTTGATTCCGTATTTTAGCGATCCTTATTGAGCTAAACAACCGGACAGCACAGAGAAAGAGCAGCTCTTTGTGTTCCTCAGTCAATTCCCAGAGAATTTTGGATAGGTATTCTTCCGTTACAAGTTCATGTATATCGTAAGGACAGTAGAAAATTGCGTCAATGAAATCACCTTTTCGTATCTGCTTTTCCAGCACATCATTTAGCGTATCCGGAAAAAAGAGTTCATTGGCAGATGCCCCGTAATCAAGAGGAACATCATCGCCGCTTCTGCTGAGTTCATGATAGCGTTCCCTACGCTCCCGATTAGCGTCCAGCCTGTCCCACCATGCAATCACATTTTCAAACTCCCGCTGTGTTCTGGCGGAATCCTCCAATCGTGCAAGGGCTTCTGCCCGCAGTTCTCGTTTGAGCTTCTTACGCTCCAGTTCTTCCTCGTCAGTACCATCCTCAAAGGGATGTTCCTCGGCGTCGGCTTCCAGTTCTTCGATGAGCTGTTTTTCTTTTGTAATCTGCCGTCTGACCTGTTCGGATAATTCGGTTTCTTCGGTATCTGTATCATTGTCAGCAAGAACAACTTGGTTCTTCCGCTTCCTTCGCTTCTTTTCGGGAAGATCGTCAGCGGGTTCTTCTTCCTCATCGTCCCAAAGGGCGTTTTCATTTTCTTCGTCATCGACTATGTAATCGGAATCGTCCGCTTCATATTCATCTTCATAGTCAGTATCTTCTTCATAAAAACCGTCATGTTCATATCGTTCGGGATCGTCAAACACCGCAGACACCTCCCTTCAAAAATATTTTTGAAATTTTTTTGGATTCTCCATAAAAACAGTTCCGCTAAGTACCCTGTATTTCTCCTATAAGTGAGGATGTAACCTATTTTGCCTGTTATTAGATTACTTTCGACACTGAATGAAAGGAGGAAACCGCCTATGTCAAACAATTATCGTGAGCTGACGGGCAGGGAGAAGCAGCGGATCAAGAAGCTGGTTACTTCTCTCTGTGCCAACTACGACAAAGAGTACGGCTGCCTGCCATTGGATTGTGACTGTCCAATGTTGGGTATCTGCTTTACCAACAGCGCACTATGCAGATATTTCCGCAAGTCTGTCCTGCCGGAAGATGCAGGATTGGAAGCCGTATTCACGCAAATATCGACCACTCATTGTAAACAATGCGGCAAGCCGTTCCCAACTGACGGAAAACGGGTGTACTGCTCACAGCGCTGTGCCGAAGAAGCTCGCCGTAAGCAGACAGCAGCAAGGGTGCGTAAGTATCGGGAGAAACAACAACAGATGTAACGCTTTTGCCCTCGGAAAGCCTTGTGCCGCAAGGCTTTTTTGAGGGCATTTCTGTATTGGCAGGGTGTGAATACCTTTTGCTCGATTTTAACCATGCAAATGGTTACACCGTGCCGGAACTAAACCTATTATACGAAAAAACAATGAACATTTCAACACGGAGGTAACTGCCTATGGCAAAAAACGAGAACAGTAATTTTTCTTATATGACTCGCCGCATTGGCGGCACCACCTATAAAGTTAAAGTAGTATTCAGTGATACAGAGAAGGAAACGATGGAGGATAAAATTTTACGGATGATTCGCAATGAAACGGTTACAACTGGCGGAACTTGTGGTATAATAGATTCACCACAAATGAGCCGACAGTCTGAAAGGAGCGCATCATGAGCGTAAAACAGACTGAAGGAAAAATCACAGCTTTATATGAAAGGCTGTCCCGTGATGATGACCAGACTGGTGATAGCAACAGTATTGTCAATCAGAAAAAATACCTTGAAAGCTATGCCCATCAGAAAGGTTATACGAACTGTCAGCACTATACCGATGACGGTTGGAGTGGAGGAAATTTTGAGCGTCCCGCTTGGAAACAGCTTATTGCAGACATCGAAGCGGGCAAAGTTGCTCATGTCATTGTAAAAGATATGAGCAGGGCGGGGCGTGATTATCTGCAAACAGGCTTTTACACGGAGGTATTCTTCCGTCAGCATCATGTTCACTTTGTGGCGATTGCCAACAGCGTGGACAGCGACGATCAGAACAGCAATGAGTTTGCCCCGTTCCTCAACATTATGAACGAGTGGTATCTTCGTGATTTGAGCCGCAAGCAGAAAACAGCGATCCGTGTGAAAGGCGAATCCGGCAAGCCTACCACCAACTGTGCCATTTATGGCTACAAGAAAATGCCGGGTGATAAGTACAGTTGGTATATCGATGAGGAAGCCGCTGCGGTTGTCCGCCGCATTTTCCGGCTGACCATCGAGGGAAACGGTCCTTATGACATCGCCCGTATCCTCTATGACGATAAGGTGGAAACTCCTGCGGTCTACGCCGCAAAGCAGGGGCGTGGCGTCTGGAAAAGTAAAGAGGAATTTCCCAACCCTTATAACTGGAGTGGTTATATCGTTGGGCAGATTCTCTCCAAGCCCGAATATATGGGGCATACGGTCAATTTCCGTTCTCACAAGCAGTCCTACAAGGACAAAAATCCGGTTATGAATCCGCAGGAGGACTGGCTAATTTTTGAGAACACCCACGAAGCGATTGTAGATAAGGAAATGTGGGAGCTTGCACAGAAACTGCGAAAGACACCGAGACGCCACGATACGCTTGGCGAAGCCAATCCGCTGACTGGACTTTTGTTCTGTGCTGACTGCGGAGCGAAAATGACCAATCACCGTTCCAAAGGCGGTACGAAGAGCAATCCCTATCCCTCTGATTTTTATGATTGCTCCGCCTACACATTGGCACATCAAAAGCGCACTCATGCTTGCAGCGGTCACTATATTCGGACAAAAGCGGTCAGAGAGCTTGTTTTGGAAACCATCCGAACAGCCAGCGCCTTTGCCATCGCCAATCAGGATGAGTTTATGAAAAAGGTGCGTTCTGCTTCTCAAATCAGACAGGCGGAAGTCGCAAAGGATACCAAACGCAAGTTGAACAAAGACCGTAGGCGTATTGCCGAGCTTGATACCATTATCAAAAAGCTCTACGAATCTTTTGCCATTGGGCGCATTACCGATGAGCGCTTTGATACTCTGCTTGCAGAATACGAAGCGGAGCAGAAAGCTCTTGTCACATCTGTATCGGATGCAGAATCGCATCTGTCCTCTTTTGAGGAAGATACTGACCGTGCGGAGCAGTTCCTTTCACTGGCAAAGAAGTACACCGACTTTTCCGAACTGACTACTCCAATGATCAATGAGTTTATTGAAAAAATCATTGTCCACGCCCCGGAAAAGATTGACGGGGATCGGGTGCAGGAGGTTGAGATTTATCTGAAATTTATCGGACGGTTTGAACTGCCCGAACCGGATCTGACACCGGAGGAGATCAAGCGGCAGGAACAGCTTCGCAGACACCGCATCAAGAGCCGGGAACGCTACCAAAAAATCAAGGCTGGTGAGCACGCAGTTGGTCAGCCATTTCAGCTAATCTGTAAATGCTGTGGTGAAGAATTTGAATCCAAGCGGTCAAATACTCTGTTTTGCAGTCCGAAGTGCCGTACTAAATTTTACCGTCAGGAAGCAGCGGAAAACCGAAAGCGGGAATGTGTCTGCGAGAACTGCGGAAAAACTTTTACCGCTACACGGAGAGATGTAAAATACTGTTGTGATGATTGCAGGACGGAAGCAAACCGCAGGATGCAGAAAGAACGCAATGTTGCGAAGCAAATAAAAAAGAACGAACCAGTATTGCTTGATGCCCCGCCTATTAAAGAAAACGGGCAAAAACAGAAAACAGCATAATAAATGACGCTGAAGGCGACTTGTGAGAATAAAATCTCATGAGCCGCCTTCTTTGCGTTTTCAGCCGGATACGGCAGAAAGGAATAAAACCTATGACAGAAAATGAAAAGAAGCTTTTACAGGCGAAGCACAGATTGGAAGAAGCCGAGATGCGTGACCGACAGAAAGAGCGAAAAGCACGGACACGGCGGCTGGTTCAGGAAGGTGCGATTTTAGAGAAAGCATTACCGCAGACAACACAGATGACTTTGGAACAGTTGGAGGATTTTTTATGCGAAGTATTCAAACCAATCCGATGATTTTTATGAGCGACCGGCTATCGGTCGCTTTTTCTTTTTCCCGAAGGGCGCACTTACTCACCACCTGCAAAGCAGGCGGTGGTATCCCTCCCGTTGGTCGGGCTCGTGCGCTCTTCACGAACTGTCTTTCAGACAGTTCTCCAGAGGGGGCAGGCAATGTCGCAAGCGAACATTCCCTGTGCAGTCGGCTCTATATTTGCTCTATCAGCAAAACGATGAGGTGGCATATTGCCACCCCATCTCGCCGCCTGCCTGCGAAAACCTGCCACTGGCAGCTTTTACGCAGTTATGGGTATCGCATTCTCGGCGACACCCATTTTCTCTTTTCAAAAGAGAAACAGAAAGAAAGGACGGTGAAGCCAAATGGCAATCTATCATCTGGAAGCAAAAATAGTCAGCCGTGGTGCAGGGCGAAGTGCAGTCGCTGCGGCAGCGTATTTAAGTTGTTCTAAAATACTGAATGACTATGACGGGATTCAGCACGATTACACCCGTAAAAAAGGTCTTGCCTGGCAGGAGGTGTTCCTACCAGAGTTTGCCCCATCAGAATGGAAAGAACGGAGCGTGCTTTGGAACGCCGTGGAAGAAAATGAAAAGACAAAAGACAGCCGCCTTGCCCGTGAATTTGTGGTCGCTTTGCCGATTGAGCTGAACGAAACACAGTGGGAAAAGCTGCTGTCTGATTTTATTTCTGGAACCTTTGTAGATGATGGTATGTGTGCGGATGTGGCAATTCATGATCCATATCCTCCCGGTCACAATCCCCATGCTCATATCATGCTGACAGTGCGCCCGTTAGATGAAAAAGGAAACTGGAAATATAAGACACAGAAGGAATATCTCTGTGTGAAAAATGGAGAGGAACAAGGATTTACTGCGGATGAGTTTAAGACGGCACAGACAGAGGGATGGGAAAAGCAATACCAGTATAAGGTAGGAAAGAAAAAGGTTTATATGACTGCTTCTGCTGCTGAAGAAAAAGGCTATGAACGGGTATCGAAATATCCCAAAAGCACGAAATACGGCAGACAAAATCCTATTGCTGAGCGTTGGAACAGCGAAGAACAACTTGTTTTATGGAGAGCAGCGTGGGCGGATGTAACGAACCGCCATTTGGAGCGTGCTGGACACAAAGAACGCATTGACCACCGCAGCCATGCAGATCGAGGCTTGAGCGAACAGCCCACCATTCACGAGGGTGTGGTTGCAAGAGCATTGGAGAAAAAGGGAATTGTTTCTGACCGCTGTGAGTTAAATCGTCAGATTAAGGCAGACAATGCGTTGCTCCGTGAGCTGAAAGCAACGGTCAAGAAGTTGATTCAGGTAGTTAAAGCATCTGTTCCTGCTCTTGCAGAAGCAATGGAGTCCTTACGGGCGAACATGGTTATTTTTTGCTATCAGATTCGCTATGCCGGTTTTGGAAAGCACAAATTATCGGAAAGCCTGAATGTGCTGAAGCCCGACTTAGAGCGATATTCCGTACTGGTACAGCAGATTAAAAATACGACCAAAGAACGGAAAACGCTGCTTACAGAAAAGAAAGCGACACCATTTTATCAGTTTGTTGCTCATAATGATTTGGCAAAACAGATTGCCGAACTGACGGAAGATTTAGAAGAACTGAGATCCGAAAAGACGATGCTCCTCAGTTCATTTGATTGTAGTGAGGATACTGGAATTGCTGAGGTTAAAAAGAGTGTTTCGGCTATGGAGGAAAATTTGAAACGGCTGACAAAGCAGGAAGAAAAATATGCTGCTGAGTTGGAGGAGGCCTTAAAGCAGTTCTCAGAATTAAAGGAGCAGGCAAAAAATGTGGATTCGGCAGAACTCTCAGAACAGCGGATCGTCTTACAGGGAGAGAAGATTCAATCTGCCACTTCCAAGATCAAAGCGGCATATGGAGAAAAATTTGATCCGCTTATCCTGTTTGACAGCAAGCGTGATGTTTCTGAATTATTGGGGGAAAAAACAGAAGCACGCTCTATTCAAGAACACCTGAAGCAAAAACAGCAGCCAGAAAAGCAGCAGAAAAAAGCCAAATACAAAAAGCAGGAGCGGTAAAACACTGCTTCAATAATAAGAGAAAACCTTTGTACAATTCTTTTTATGCTTTATTTTGGCAGGAAGTTGCATTATAATATACGCAAATGGAAAATACCAAAACAAGGAGGAACAGGATATGGGAATTCTAATCTCAGTAATTACCATTACTCTGCTGGTGCTCTGCTATGTCAGGATGTATAACCGTCTGAAGCGGCTATTCGTCAAGGTGCAGGAAGGGAGTGCAGGCATAGATGTTGCTTTGGAAAAACGCTACGATATGCTGTCAGAAGAAATTGAGGCAGTAAAAAAGTATCTGACGCATGAGTATCAGATCTACACCGAAGTCACATCTACCCGCGCGGGGAAAGAACTGAACGAAAGCATATTTCAGGAAAAGAAACAACTGTCTGAGGAAGCGGTCAAAGCGATCAGCGAGACGATTGCCGAACAGCAAAAGCAGATGGAAACAATCTGGCGGCAGTTGGAACAGCAGCGAGGGCAGGATCATTCTTTTGGAGCGGAAACGCCGGGGATGGGGGACGACGGGCTGATCGGACATCAGGTAAGTCTGGATCGGAAACTCGGCTTGCTTACTTCCGTCCAGCAGGGACTCACCGGGGTCAACTCTGCCATCAATGCACTGGCTGAGCAATACCCAACCCTTTATTCCTATGCGTCCATGCAGCATTTCCAGCAGGATATTTTTGATGCAGAGGAACACTTACAAGCGGCGAGACGGTTGTACAACTCTAACGCATCTTTGTATAACCAGAGAATTAACACATTTCCCTACCTGCTTTTAGCAAAACTTCATGGCATGAAAGAAGCGAAGTTCTACACTGTGGAAGAAAAGAAAAAAGACTTTAAGCTGCAGTTTTAAGAAGAAAGGGGAAAAGATGTATGAAAATGGTGGAACAGAATATCAGCGGTGTCAAGCTGGAACGGTTGCGGCAGAACGCTGTTAAAAAACATAAAATCCTGCGGAAACTGTTTCCGGTATGCTTGATTTTGTTTATAGGATTGACATTGGTAAAAAACCGATTTTTGTTTGCCTCCATCAGCGAATATGGATGGGGAGATCCGGCAACTCAGGGAGCCTTTTGGATGCTGGTAGGAAACCTGATGCTCAGCGTGATTTTTGCGGGTGTCATTTTTGGTTTTTACTATATGCTGGTCTATAAAAAAGCTTATGACCTCTTTTGTATCAATTTCAAAAACAAATATGTGTTGGACACTCTCCGACAACTGCCGGATTTTTCCGAATTGCGCTACAATGCCGGAGGCGGTCTTTCTTATGAGGAAATGAACCGTTTAAAGTTAATCCCCGGAGGTCAGTCGGTCTTTTATCAATCGTCGGATGAACTGTCCGGCAAGCTGGATGGAGTTCCCTTCCGGGCTGTCAATGTCTGCACTGGCGAAAAAGCTTCCGCAAGAAGCTCTACCCCCAAAATTCTGTTTGAGGGACAGGTCATTGTTTTTTCCTGTTTTGATAATCGGAAGATCAGTGAGGGCTTTGTCCAGGTGTTTTCCAAAAAAGCTCTGTCTAAACTCAGGGAAACCAGAGTCCCGCTGCCAATTCAGACAGAAAACAGTGTATTCAACGAAAATTTTGCAGTGTTTGCAGAGAACGAGCAGAATGCTTTTTACATCCTGACACCCCAGGTGATGGAGCAGATTACAGCTTTTCAGGAAGCTATGGAAGGAAATGTTTATCTTTCCTTTTCTGAAAAATCCCTATATGTAACTTGCAGCCAGCTTCGCAATCCTTTTCATATTTACATCGACATCCCTGTTGAAGAACAGCGTCAAAAGATTGCTGGCGATACGGCGATTCTCCGCAGTGCAAAGGAAATTCTCATCAGAGCCGGACAAAGCAGTCCGAAATAAGAAGGCAGTCCCTGAAAGGAGGAGGATATCATATGGGATGCATGATTGTGTTCGTTATCCTGCTTGTTATTGGAATAGGCATCCTCTGTTTTCTGACAGGGGATATGACGGCTTTTATCGCCCTGGCCGCTACTTTAGTCATAGGGCTTGGTCTTGCCGGTATTCTGTATCATATCTATAAATCGAAGCAAAGACGGATGGAGAAGTATAATCCCCTATCCCCTACATTGCGCTGGATGAATGCCGCAGGGTCGATCCTGATTGCAGCAAGTCAACATACAAATTTTCATCTACTGGCTGGCTGGCGGTACAATAACGAATTTGACCGGGAAAGTATTAAAACAATGCTGTGGGATTATTGGGGCATTCAAGGACATGAGACAGCTATAAAGGAAATGCGCAGCCTGATCGACGAGGGAATGCGTGCCAGCTATCGGAGGAAAATGGAACTCTTGTCGCATAAATATAAGGATGCTACAGAAGTCCAGCTCATTGAGGAGGCCCGCAAAACTAATCCAAAAGCCGATGAAGATAGCTACCTGCCGAAAATGCTGACAGCATGGCGGCGTTATGGGGAAAATGCCCTGTTAGGCTGGGATATGGGACGCTGCGCATATATCACGCAATGTTGCTATCTGGCAGGCTACATCAATATGAAGGAAATGTTGGATTTGTGTGTAGATGCTGGGACAAAGGCGCAGGCTTTTTTTCAGAACTGGGAAGAAATGATGGAGAGCTATCTTCTGGGCGGACAATTTTGGAAGCATGAGGATCAAAGCAATCCAAACTCCATGACGGCAGAACGCTGGAAGTTATATGAACAGCTCTGGCAAGGAAGAAAACCCTTCCAGAGCTCTCCATACCTCGCTGTCCCGTTCGACCAGCCCCTCTCCAAAGAGGTTATTACCAATGAATACGGTATTCTGCCGGAATACCAAAAATATTATAATCATGGATAGTTCGTATTCAGTTTTGGACATGGGAAAGGCGCGGCTTGCTGGCCGCGCTTTGGTGGATGGTGTTTGGTTTTCCGTTTCTGGCTGACCAAAGTGTCCAGAGGTTGGAACGGTGTACCATCAGTCATTTTTTTCCTCCCATCCGCCAAAACGCCATTTAAAATTATCGGGAGAAATGAATGCGCTGCCACGACATATGTAGTCATCGTCTCCATTTATGTACTGATAACTCTTTTGCTCTACTTTGTCGTAAGTTTCGCTGGAAAGATAATCGATATTTGCACAGACAAAATACCTGCGCTCTTGAAGCGCCTCTGTCCATTTCTGCATATCCTCGTCCCTTTGATTGGCGTCTTTTGTTGTATAAACACAAACTTGAACAAGCGGGTATTCTTCTGATGTGCCCAGTAGTTCCAGCGCGGATGTATCTTTCCCATAATTCGATGGACAATCGCCATAGCTAATAACAAATAATTTGCACTTACCAAAGATAGGTTCTGCTATGGGGATTAAGATACTTTCTAATTCTTGCTTTCTCAAATAAACGATGTAATCGTCTTTGTAGTTTTTTTCTTCTTCATACCATTCCACATTTACATAAAAATCTGAAAATCGTGTAGATTGAATACTTCCGTACTCTGTCGCCACAAATTCATCACCATATTTCTCAACGAGGTATTCCAGCTTTGGGTCTGTGCGGGAATGGTACATATAATCTGCAATCTGCTCATGGAGCGGACGGGGCGGACGGGGCGGGTGCAGCTTGACCCGGACGATCCCCGCCGTCACAAGAATAACCGCCGCCGCGCACAAAAATATCACGAACCTCCTTTTTCCTCTTTTTGTCATCACCTATCCCTCCTGAAAGCCTGTGCTTGGCTTATGGTAATTGTTCTTCCTCCGCTTTTAATAGCTGTCTCGCCCTGTCATTTGTGATTTCTGTCCGGGCCGTTTCCAGCAGAGTGCTTGCCTCCGCTGTCCGTCCGGCCTCTCGCAGCGTCCTGATTTTCAGAATGGTTAAATAATCTTTTGCTGGCATTTTGGAAAGCGTGATTTTTTCTGCTCCGGGCATTTTCGCACATTCATCTAATTCTGTCAGATAGGCTTTTTCATCATGGGTGGTTTGATATTGAAAACCTGCTGCGTCAAGTCTCTTTATGAGATGGTTGATCCGCACACTCATATAAACCCACCAGCCGAGGAAGGCGGCGGCACAGGCCAGAATGACAATCCAGAAAACAGGCAGGGTATATCCTGTTTTCTCCAAATACGAGCGTAATACAATCGTTAGAATAACAGCCCACAGGAAAATAGAAATAACTCCCAAAAGTCTTTTGTTCTTCTTTCCGCTCATTACAAATCCCCCTGTTTCTTATGGTCATGTGTTAGCCATTTTCTATCCGCTGGCTGGACAAAGTGTCCAGAAGTTGGGTGGGGCGGTCATGCCCCCGGCTTTGGGACACTTTGTCCCAGCGGGGCGCGGCCCGTAAAACTGATTTCATTTTACCACTGGCGGCAGGAAATGGGAAGTCCCTCACCGCTCCATATCCCTGTCCCAGCGCTTGGCCTGCGTCTGCTCCTGCTGGCGGCGGGCGATATCCACAGCGGATTTCGCCTGATACAACTTCATCAAGTCCTCCCTGATGGGCTTGTACTTGGCGTAGTTCCTCTGGTACTGGTATTGGCTCCGTTGCTATCATTAGCAGTGTAAGAAGAGAAAACTTACAAAGAAAGCCTTGTCTGTTATACGTATACGCAAATCTATTACATTTTGCAGAAAGTACCCTTGACAAATCTCGTCTCAATAGGAAAAGCTCCCCGGAAGGGGAGCTTTTGCTTTATCCAAGCTTCGCTGCAAGAACGGAAAGCGTGATTTTGGGGTTCACCTGCGCGGCGAGCCGCTGAATGGCCGCATCGGCCAGCGAGAGGGCGCGGCGGGCGGCGTCACCCGTCAGAGGGGTGCTGGTACATCCCCGGAGTCCGGCGGCGGCCACGGCCCGGAAATCGCCCAGCAGGGCCGCTGCTGCGGCCTTGTCCTTCTCGTACCCGGCCAGCAGGACGGCGGCGGCATAGCTGTCGTGAGCCGCCGCGGCCTTGGCCAGAGTCAGGGCCTTTTCCACCTGTTCCCGGCGGGCGTCGTCCCGGGCGGCGGCAAGCACTGTGCCGATGTGGCCGTCGAACAGCTCACTGTAGAGCTGGGCCTGCTTTTTGTCCACGCCCTGCCCGATGCACCACCGGGCGCATTCCTCGGGGCTGACCGGGGCTACGGCGAAGCTGATGCAGCGGCTGCGGATGGTGGGCAGCACACCGGCCAGCGAATCTGCCGTCAGCAGGAAGAGCACGCCTTCCGGCGGCTCCTCCATCACCTTCAGCAGGGCGTTGGCGGATTCCTCGTTCATCCGCTCCACATGGTAGAGCAGGACGGCGCGGCCCTCGGCGGAGAGGCTGGTATTGAAAATTTCGGTGCGCATGGCCTTGACCTGACTGACGAGATACCGCCCGCCCGAGCCCATGCCGGTGACGGAGATGGCCTCCCGTACCACGCCGGTCTCGATGCGGCCGCTGTCGCGGTCACCGGCTTTGCCCACGGCACGGCAGCATTCGCCCCGCAGAAGGGCCTCAGCAGGTGCGCCGCCTGCCGGGTAAAGATAGTCTGCCGCCACGCACCGGGCCGCGTAGCCCGCGCCCAGGCCCGTCTCGCCCACCAATAACACGCTGTGGGTCAGGCGGCTGCTGCCCAGCATCAGGCGGATGCTGTCTTTCAGGGCCGCATTGCCCGCAAGGCGGTCTATCATCATGTGCGGCTCACCTCCGGTTCTTCCGCTTCCACTGCTCCCGACGTATCCACGCCCGGACGCTGCGCAGTGCCTGCGGCCCGAAGAAGAGCGCAAATCCCAGCATACTCAGCAGATAGCTCACCTTATACAACCACCCGGCAGTCAGGAAGCTGAACAGCCACATGGCAGCGGCGAAGAGGCCGAAATACTTCACCCTTACCGGGATGACGAAGAACAGCAGCACCTGCACCTCGGGGTAGAGCATGGCGAAAGCCAGCAGCAGCGACAGCGACAGGCAGTAGGTGTCGGCGGGGATGCCGGTGACGAGACAGCCCAGCGCGGTGCCGATCATCCCCAGCAGGAAGTAGAGGTTGAAGCGGAAATCGCCCCACTCCTTTTCCAGCGCCGTGCCGATGAACCATGTGAAGTAGATGCCGAGGATGACGCTCAGCGGCCCGCCCCCCGAAAACGGGATAAAGACGAAGGTGATGAGCCGCCACACCTGCCCCATCAGCAGCAGGCTCCGGCTCAGGCCGAGATAGACTGAGATGAATTGGTTGACGAACAGTTCGATGGCGTAGACTAAAATCTGTCCACCTACGATGATAGAGATGAGGTTGGGAATGCAAAAGCGGCCGTATTTCCGCTCAAGGCGGGAGATCCAGTTCATAGGCAGACGCCTCCGTGAAAAGAAATTTTTGCGGCCCATGTCCGGGGCCATTTTCTGTCTTTCATTGTATCATGTTTGCCCGGCCCATTCAAGAAAATCCGTGGGAAGTGCGGGACTCCATTTTGGTGCGTTATCGGAAGAGTATCCCATCTGGAATGATTTTTTAACTTTTTCCACTGGGTTTTCCACCGATTTTGTGAAAAAGAAGCGGGTTTTCCCACAGTGTTTTCCACTTTTTCCACTGAGTTTTCCACAGAAAATTGAGTTTTGGGTTATACACGATGTATTCCAAAACGGGAAAAGAGGGAAAATCTGGAGAGAAAAGGGGTCGAAGAGCCTTTTTTTGAAAAGAAAGTCGAGGCCAAAAATTTATTTTCTGCGGCGTTTTGCGCTTGGGGCAAAAGCGCCTCTCCCCTCTGGAATTTTTGACACCCGAGTTTTCCACAAACGCTGCCCGGCAAAAACCATGTGTGGAAAACCGTGGGAAAACCCGAGTTTTCCACAAACTTTGCAGGGAGAAAAGAAAAGCGCCCCCGGGGCCGGACGGCCTGCAGAGGCGCTGGAATGCTGGAAAAATTATACGGCTCCGTAGATGCCGTGGACGGAGACTTCGCCGGTGAAGACCTTCACCTCTCCGCTGTCGGTGCGGACGATGAGCTGGCCGTCGGCGTCCACGTCGATGGCTGTGCCGCTGCCTGTGCCGCCGCCCGGCAAATCGAAGGTGACGTGGCGGCCCAGGTTGACGCAGGCCGCTTTGTACTCGTCCCGGAAGGGAGCGAAGCCCTCCCGTGCGAAGGTGTAGAGCGGACGGTCAAAGCCGAAGTCCGTCAGCGCCTCGGCCAGCCACTGGGGGTCGGCGGCAAGGTCCACTTTCGCGCCCTGCAATTCGAGGGAGGTGCCGTTGGGCAGGTTTGCGGCGTCGAAATAGCTCTGGGGCTGTGCCAGATTGATGCCGATGCCGCAGACGATGCCCCGGCCCTGCATCTGGTAGCCGTAGCTGACGCTCTCGCAGAGGATGCCCACGATCTTTTTGCCGTTCAGCAGCAGGTCATTGGGCCATTTTATCCGGCAGTCCACGCCGTAGCGC
>ENA-OZEF01000486-OZEF01000486.1-human-gut-metagenome-genome-assembly--contig:-NODE-486-length-16254-cov-4.421199_pt1 | contig 16254 bp, 15 predicted proteins | sample MGYA00245065_ERZ653603 | MGnify/ENA primary metagenome ERZ653603 (study PRJEB26926, sample SAMN06164922) | human gut metagenome | biome: ENVO:00009003; feature: ENVO:2100002; material: ENVO:00002003...
GAGATTACTACGCGTCTCGTGGGCTCGGAGATGTGTATAAGAGACAGGGTGAACAATATGCCACCAAAGGTGAAAATTACAAAAGAGATGATTATAGATGCAGCATTTGAGATAGCACGAAGTGAGGGAGCAGAAAATATCAATGCACGAACTGTATCAAAAAAATTAGGCTGTTCCACTCAACCTGTTATGTATCATTTCAAAACAATAGAGGAATTGAAAAAAACTGTATATGTTAAGGCAGATGAGTATCATTCCGAATATATAACTAATATTCAGAGTGAAAATCCGATGAAAGATATTGGACTAAATTATATACGCTTTGCTGAAACAGAAAAAAATTTGTTTCGGTTTCTATTTCAAACAAATGAGTTTATAGGAAAAAATATTTCTGAGTTGATAAATTCTGAAGAATTACAGCCTATTATAGCTATACTGAGTAAAGAAGTAGAGGTCAATACAGAACAGGCGAAAACCATTTTCCGTTCATTATTCCTGATTGCACACGGATATGCAAGTATGTTTGCAAATAACGAAATGACCTATGACGAACAGACGATTATATCTGATTTAGACTTGGTATTTGACGGAACAGTTTATTCATTAATACCTTTAACTGCTGTTCGGGATCAGAAATATGCCGATTGATAAGGTCGGTATAAATTTCCTTTACCTCCCGAAGAAAAGGCTCACTTTTGAATTTATTATCTTTTACGGTAAAGAGGTGGCTTTCGTAAACCTCGCCCTTTTTTATGATGGTGCAGCCTTTTCGTATCTGTCCGTCATCTCCTGTGATTTCTTTCTTGGTGCGTACCCTTTTTCCCGTTTCATCATAGAACACGCTGCGTGTGGCTATCTTGATGTCAGGTTCAGGAAGCAGTTTTCTTTCGCTGAAGATAAGGTGGATATGATAGTTTGTCTTGCGTTTGTTGTGGTGGAGGGCTGACACGCACTCCACACCATACGCATTGTATTTCTTCCGATACCCGTACATTCTGCTGCTTCTTCTATGGTTAAACCCATTTTGATGTTACTCATTTTATCGACCTCCTTTCAAAATACGCATTTTGCAACTATGTATCTGTAATTATACTTATTTTGCTATCTCTTGTCAACTTATTAAGAAATATTTTTGCCTATTATTAAATTTATGGTTGCAAAATAGGTTTTGCTATGCTATACTATCAGCAATAGGAGGTGAAAACCTTGAAAAAAGAAATTACATTCACCGCAAAACAGGTCGGTGAACGAGTGAAAGAACGTCGAACAGAATTGAATCTTACGATGCCGGAGCTTGGCAAGCGTATCGGAGTGAACAAGTCTACGATACAGAGATACGAAGCAGACGGCGTAGACCCAAAAAGAACAATGATTATCAATGGACTGGCAGAAGCACTGCTTACCACTCCTGAATGGCTCACAGGTCTTTCAGAGGATAAGGAATATGACAGCAGAACGCTCTGTGAAAAAGATTTGGAAGAACATATCAAGAAGTACATTGATACTGTGTCTACGGTTGTGAATGGCGAACCGCACCAACAGCTCCTTACCACATTTCTCGGAAAGATGATTGATTTATATTCCGTTCTCTGCTACCACTTCTCCGACGCTATGGCAGAGGTTGACCGTGTGGCAGAAGATGAAGGACTGAAACAGTCTCTCCGCAGATATGCGATTGAATCAGGAGCGATTACAGAGCGAGTTTACCATAAAGAGATGGAAGCACCGATTGAGGATATGAAACGATTCTTAGACGGAATTTTACATATCTACGATGAAGGACGCACCGCTGTAAAGATGGGTGACCTTTTCGGGATAGTAGCGGAAGCCGAAGCAAGGCTTGCCGAAAAAGAATAATTCCGTGGCTCTTTGACAATGAAAAAAGCCGATGAAACAATCGGCGGATGTGACACTATTTACTTTACGCACACCATACGTCACAGTTCCGGTTGCCACGGATAGAAAGGAGACTATTTATCAATGGCAAAAGGATCTGTAAGAAAAAAGGGCAAGAAATGGTACTACCGCTTCTATGTAGAAGATGAAAGCGGAAAGATGGTACAGCGTGAGTTTGCAGGCACAGAAAGCAAATCTGAAACAGAGAGTCTGCTCCGCAAGGCAATGGAGGACTACGAAGCGAAGAAGTTCGTGGCAAAGCCTGAGAACACCACAGTAGGTATGCTGCTTGATATGTGGGTGGAGGAAGAACTGAAACCCGGCAATTTGAGCAACGGTACAGTGATGGCGTATATGGGAACAGTGAACAGGATAAAGAAATATCCTATCGGCGACAGAAAGCTGAAAACGGTCACTGCGGAACATTTACAGGCATTTATGGACGTCCTTACTTTCGGAGGACAAAACCCTGACGGAACGACAGCAAAGGCACTCAGCAAAGGGTACCTGAGACTGTTCTCAGCAGTATTGCAGGGAGCGTTCCGATTTGCGGTATTCCCGAAGAAACTGATTTCCTTTAATCCTATGCAGTATGTGGTATGGAGAGGAAAGAAAGAGGAATACGAACTGTTTGCAGACGAGAACGGCGAAGTTGACAATGCTCCTACCATTGACCATCAGCAGTTTCTGATGTTGGAGGACTTTCTGAAAAAGAAAGACAATCCTGCGTTGCTCCCGATGCAGATAGCCTATTACACAGGACTTCGTATCGGAGAAGCGTGTGCATTGACTTGGCAGGACATCAACCTTGACGGACAGTACCTTACAGTACGACGCAGTATGCGATACAACGGGCAAAGGCACAAGACAGAGATAGGTGCTACCAAACGCAAGAAAGTCCGTACCGTGGACTTCTGCGACACTCTGGCAGATATTCTCAGAAAGGCAAAGACGGAACAGCACAAGAACCGCTTCAAGTATGGAGACCTCTATCACCTCAACTACTACAAAGAGGTCAAAGAGAAAGATCGTACTTACTATGAAGTCTACAGCCTGCCGAGAACGGATGAAGTGCCAGACGGATACAAGGAAATATCCTTTGTCTGCCTTAGACCTGACGGAGCATACGAGTCACCGAGTACGGTTGGTGTTATGACAAGGTCGGCAAAAAAGAAACTGGAAGGATTTGAAGATTTCCATTTTCATATGCTGAGACACACATTTACCAGCAATCTGCTCTCCAATGGTGCAGCACCGAAAGATGTGCAGGAACTGCTCGGGCACTCTGACGTAAGTACCACAATGAACATCTACGCTCACTCTAAAAGGGAAGCGAAACGAACTTCCGCAAGACTGCTTGATAAGGTGGTCGGGGAAGCCTAAACAAAAAGTTTCCCTTGTTTCAGCTCATAAGGGCAAAAACAAGGGAAAATGCATAAGGTAAGAACATTAAAATGCCGATTTTCCTTGAAAATACAAGGGTTTCGGAGGATTGATTAAATAAATTGGAATTTGTCTATCTATCCAATAAATGGTTTTAAAGAACCATTACCATAGTTCCCATTCCAATAAGTATGCAACCTATCAACGATTTCGTTGTAAATTGCTCATGTAGGAATACAAATGCCAAAACCAATGTAATTACAACACTTAATTTGTCAATTGGAACAACCTTTGAAGCATCACCTAACTGTAATGCTCTGTAATAGCATAACCATGAGGCACCCGTTGCCAAACCCGACAGAATTATAAACAACCAGCTTCGTTTGCTTATTTCAGCAATTCCGTTTTGTGAATTCGTGAGGAACACCATTCCCCAAGCCATAACAACTACAACAACGGTTCTTATTGCTGTTGCAAGATTTGAGTTGACGCCTTCTATGCCGACCTTTGCCAGTATAGAAGTAAGTGCTGCAAATATTGCAGATAGTAATGCAAGCACAAACCACATACAATATTACCTCCGTAAAATTCTTATTTATCGAACTGATTATACCACAAAACTATGATTTTTTCAATAGAACACAAAAACCTCTCTTGTCTTGGTAGACAAAAGAGGTTTCTTTGTTGTCATAACACAACACTATAGATTTTTTCGAAATTTACTTTCAAAAAATCGTCGTATGACAGCAAGAAAACCTTGACGCGCAGAGCTCACTTGCCTTTTGATTCTTCAGTTGTGTCAGAGACTGCTCCTTCCAGCAGATCTGTCACTACCTGATTAAGCTGTGCGGCATTCTTAGCAGTAATGACCGGCGTGTCTGACTGGGACTCAATGTCTTTTCTGGTTCGTCCAGCCACCTGACCGCCCGCCTTGGCAACTGCCAAATTCTCTTGGAAGGTCGTTGGTTTGCGATCTCTTGAAAACTGAGTGGTAGTGGCCTCCGCCAGCATATTCAGTACCAGTTCCAGCGTAGTCATGTTATCACGAAGGTTTTCCTTTTTCAAGCCCTTCAGATTTTTGTACTGCCGGGTGGACATGCCAGACCAGGCTCGGGAAATCTCGTCCGTGAGGATGGCGTATTCAAGTTGCCGGATATGACCTGGGCGGTATTTTTCAAGGAACAAAGCCGCTGATTTATCAGCAGCGGAGTGAGGTTCAAAGTTCTCTCACTCTATTAGCCGTTGAAAACACCGTTTGCACCAAACTTTTTTGTCATCTCAGCATCTTTTTCAATTTCTGCAAGATACGGATCTTTCGATTATGGATCGTCATTCGATGGACGCCCATCATTTCTTCCAGCTCTCGCTCTGAGCGATCGTCGAAAAACAGCGCATGGATCAGAGTCCGTTCTTCCTCGCTCAGTTGATCCAGTGCGGCCCGTAAACGGCATAGATCATCTTTTCTGATCACGGCATCCTCGACGCCTTCAGCATCGTCCGCAAACTGGCACTTCGCAGAATATATAAGCCGCTCCAGCGAATCCTCTTTGCTGGGAACATAACTCTCCGCACCATTCTCGGCATTTTTCCTGCGCTGTTCGCTTTTCAGATCCACCTCCATGTATTTCATCTTGCGGTCGCTTTTCTTCAAGACTTCCAACACATCCGGGCGCTCTTTTAAGCAGGGATATGTCTTCAAATAATCGACCCGATATGGGTTATTGTGATACGACATTTTCTGTCCTCCGTTTCATCATTTTGAAAATTCCAAAAACGATGAAGCGGAGGGCCTCGGCATCTCTCGCAGGCCGAAGGCCAGCAAAACAAAACGCTCATTCAGTTCCTTTCTGGAACCAAATGAGCGAAAAAAGCCGCTTGATCTGCCTTCCCACTATGGCCGCATTGATTCGTCTCACTCTCTTTGAGAGCAAAGACTGCAAATCAAGCGACACATGGGAAGGTCACGCATCAAGCGGCTCCGGGGTACAAACTTGGATATTCAATTTTTAGTTGTCACGGGTAAGGCGTTTATTACACGCCGTTACAGCTTAGAATCGGTTAAGTCGAAATGCCACTGGCGGGAAAAACACCTGCTCTCCCCAATGGGGACATTTCACATAAACTGCGCCGTGATTTCCTTTACACAGGATCTCTAATTTGTTCTGGCAATACGGGCAAATTCTCGCCATTGTAATATGGCTGGAATACTGTCTTTTCAGTTCCTGCTGTTCTGTCTGAATACAGGAATAGCGTTGCGGATCCAGTTCCCTTGCATTGATTTTTGCCATACTTTCTCCCTGCCATATCAGGCGATCTCATTTTTCTCCGGAAATATATCTACCAGTGCATGCGGGTCATACAAATCGTTTCTCCCTACCAAGCCGAGTTGGGATGATCTTATGACCAGTGCTGTTTTGGACACGCCGAGCCGCTTTGCGGCCTCCGAAAAACGCTCATAGTCTTTGCGTGCGTATATGCGATTCAGCACGCTGATACCATCTTTCAGGCCAACATCTGCCATATGGCGATACACCAGTTCCTTTGGCAAAAGGAGAAATGAAGTCAGCACATTGGTCTGCCACTCCTCCCAATTAAGAACAGGGTACTGAGTATGTTCATCTGCCATGCGAAATACGCAGCGAGGAGTTTGCGCCTCATATTCTTCCGGATACAGCATCCAAAACAGTTGATGTGCTGCTTCGTGCATCATAGTAAAGTTCAAACGGCCGATCTGATTTTCTGCCACAAGGCTCTGATCAATGAAGGCCGTTTTCCCGTCTAATTCATAGTCGAGCCTTGTGCCATCCCTTTGGGGGATCGTTATGATCACTCCCGATGTTGCCGTAAGGCCGATGGCGTCATGTGCTTCACTGATATCTGCAAAGGCAAATTGCAGGTCGCACATTTTCTCCGCAAAATCTGCCGGATCAATATGATCTATCTTTTGCGGAACTTTTCTTAGGTAATCACGAAGCAACCTGCGGGAAATATGTTCGATGTCTTTCCGTGAAAGCCAGAGCATCCACCTGCACCCCTTTCTATTCCAATGCACCCGCAAAATAGAACACTTGTTCGCCCCCCCCTGTTAGAGAGTATAGCACGCCCGTTAATATGTGTCAAGAGAGACATAAGCTGATTATTAGGCGTGCTCTTTGCGGAGCTTTTCTTTTTAGTACCCCGCATTGTCACGTTTCAAAGAACCGCTCTATCACGGATATATTTTCTTCATCTCAACTGTTTTCACCCGCCACATCCATTCATAAAAACAAACCGGCCTTGCGGCGACAGAAGTCATCACAAGACCGGTTTGATTTTTTGGTCAGGGCACTTTAGTCTGGCACCCGGAAATTAGCGTTTCTGGCGTTAGATATGTCGCTTAGGGTCATAGTTGCTCAGCTTGCCATGATACTTGTAGATGCAGTCCAAAATCTCCGGGGTGTCATCCAAATATTTATCTTTAGCCCGTTTCTTTAAGTTTCACTATGCTTACGGCTCCTTGTAGTCATAAGCAAATTCTCCATGATAGGCACGAATACAGTCCACAATTTCCGGTTTATCCTTCAAGACAAAGCTGCGTCCCGCAATCATATCACCGTAGGCTTTATTCCCATTGGCATAGCTTTTCTTTCGAGTAGGAGCGGGATGCCGTGCCTTCTTTGTAGAAACAATGATCGTTGAGCTGCGCCAGTCTACCCGCTCCACATCTCTGATTTCTTTCCACGGAATCACCTGTCTATGTACTATGCCAAGCCAGCTTCGATGAATTCCCTCCGGTGTCAATTCGTAGGAAAACCAATCCGGCCAAAAACAAATCGTTCCAAAAACCACGAACAACCCTGCCATTGCATAAATTAAGTTTGGTTCACTTTTCAGATAGCACAACACTGCAATTGCAACAATTCCCATGGCGAAAAAGCCTGCTACGCCGCCAATATTAGAAGACTTTGCTGTTTTCATTTTTATCTGTTATCCTTTCATACAATTAAACATATTCTGGCCGCATTCCTTTGCCCCATTTACTCCATGAACCATATCGACGCTGCTGTAATTCTTGCTTTTGCTTTGAAATACCTCCTTTATATGTGTTTTTAGGCTCCGGATTTGCTGGAACATTAGAAGCAACGGTTGTTGATACTAAATTACCGCCAAGTCCAAATGTAAGATCTGTCAACGCTGCTTCAAGGCAATACTCGCCAAATCGTGCGCTTAATGAACTGGTTGCCATCGTAGTCGCAGTCGTGAGTAACCCGCACGCAATACTTGTTCCCCAAGATACGCCTCGATTATGACAACTCAATGTTGTGATAAGTCCATTTGCGATGCTCCCACCTATCCGGAAAATAAGTGTAGCTGTATATTTGTAAGCAAACATTGCACCAAAAGTAGCGCCAATCGTAGCACTTTCTACGATTTCTCCCACGCTTCCACCATTTATAGCGGTTGCAAGCGCATTTGTGACGCCGCCAATCAGTGCGCCAATCACTGGAAGCGGGATATCTCCATTTCCGTCCACTTTGTTTACAGGATCGTTTTCACAATAGGCGAAAGCATTTGCGGACTTTACGCTATTAGTATTTGTTGAAGCGTACTCATCCGCATTGATAAACCGTCCCCAAACAGGATTATAATATCGGCTATTGAGGTAGTAGAGTTTTGTCTCTGTATCGTAGATGTACGCACGATATCGCAGAGGATTTGCAGTACCCAAGGTAGACGCCAACGTTCCTTTAGTAGACACGGGAGCACCCCATGGATCATAAATATAGGAGACTACTTGATTCCCCGTCGCATCTATAATACCGGTTATATCTCCCTGTGCGTTCATCAAATAGAAGTATTCCGTTCCGTTATAGATTACCGACATTGGGCCAATGCTGTTATAGGTGAAGTGCATTTTATTGCTGCCCCAAGTCATTTCTATCAGATGTTCGTCAAGGTAATAATAATGATAAGTTACTCCATTTACTGTCTTGGAAATGCGCTTGCCGTCGGAATCATAAGCAAAGGATATGCTCGTATCCGCATTGCTCATACTTTCCAGTTGCCGACCATGCTGCCAAGTATAGGTCCATGTACCATCGGTCAATGGGTTTCCTATGCCATCATATGTAATGGCATCTCCATCATAACTGGTCAGGAGGTCTTTCCATTCGCCATCTGTATAAGCGTAGAGGGTCTCACTCTTTTTCTGGTAGCCGTACTTATCGGTTTCAATCGGTTTCTGGGCATATTCCTCCACGGGCGGCTTGATCGGCGGATCCACAGGGATCACTTCGCTGCCGCCCGTTCCGGGGAACACTCCACCTGACGATGATTTTTTATAAACATATAGCTTCTTCGACAGAAGATTTCCACCATCGTCATAACTATAGACGTAGTGCTGTTTCTGTACAGGGTCGTATTCATCTGTCAGTCTGCCCAGCGCATCATACTCGTATTCAATTCTGCTGCTTCCGCTGGCAATAGACGTGATATTTCCCTTTGCGTCGTAAGTATAGGTATATGTCGTCTTGCCGTCATTCCAGGTTTTGATTTGACCAGTCGTAGAAGTGTCACTTGGCTCTGTATAGGTAATCGTTGCATTGACTACTTGATTATTACCACTCTTCGTCTGGACTCCCGTCATGCGGCCATATCCATCGTAAGTATAGGATGCGCTGGTCTGTCCTTCTATCGTCTTGGTGATGCGGTTATCCTCGTCGTAGGCATACTTGGATGTATAGGTAGTTCCGTTCAGGATTTGTGTTTGAGACGATAGGTTATTCTTGTCATCATATCCCCACTGAACGGTATGGCAATGTTATCAGTGTAACGGATCTGCAGAAGCAGACGACCACCTACGAATATAAGAACAACGATCTGGTAAAGATGACCCTGCCCAGCGGCGCTAAGCAGACCTACACCTATGATAGCTATCACAATGTACTGTCAGCCACCAGCCCGGAGGGTGTGGTTTCCAATTTTACCTATGATGCCTACGGAAACAATACCAAGGTGACATTGGGCAGCGATGCAAAGAAAATCTCTGCTGCGGCCACTTATACTGCAAATGGTGATCAGCTGGCTTCGATAACGGATGCGTTAGGAAATACAACTTCCTACGGCTATGATACGCAGACCGGGCTGTTGAATTGGTTGCAAGCCCCAGGGGAAACAGCAAATACACGAAGTAATTACAGTTACGATAGCCAGCTCCGCACTTCAGGCATCAGCCAAAGTGCCGCACAGGTGAGCTATACCTATTCCGGAGAACTGGTGGAATCCATTTCTACTGCATCAGGAACAGAGTATCTTTTTGATTACGGAACATTTGACACCCTGAGCAGCGTGAAGATCGGGCAGCGAACGTTGGTAAATCATACGTACTCCAAGGATGCCAATCACTGGCTCACCCGTTCTGACTATGGCAACGGTGACTATGTTACCTATGATTACGATAGCTTTGGTCAGTTGATCGGTACCGGCTACGAGGACAATGCGGATGCCGTCTCGTATGCTTACGATAACAACGGGAATTTGGGCTTACGGTTGGATAACCTTTCCGGAAGAAGCACGAAGTATTTCTATGATTTTCAGGATCGTCTTATGCGATATGAAGAGACAGGGGATGATTATAGCAATCGGAATCGTAGACATAGCTATGGCCGAACTCTTCCTTGTACAGCTGAATACCGTCATAGTATACCACATTGGCATTGCTCTCGTAAACCATCAATATCCGCATGGAGGTATACGCTTTTTTTGCAACTGCCCGCAGGGACAGATACTGCCAGTCGTTCTGACTGTTACAATCCGGATTGAAGCTGGCGACCTCCTCGCCCTCCGTACCATCCGAATAGTAAAAACGCAGCACGATCCCGAATCTGCGGCTTGTGCCGGAGGTCAGCGGCACGGAATCGCCTTTGGCCCAGCATCCTAATGCATAGACATCTCCGGCACTGCCGGAAATGAGGATGTTCTGATAAGCCTGTTTGTTAAGACTGGTCCCGCCTACAAAGCGCATACTGCTGCGGTCCATCTGCGGAGCGGCAGAACTGCCGGGGGCTGTTACCTTCGTCTCGCTGGATGTGCAATCGTCTCCAAAGCGCCATCCGAACACCGACCAAGTATCCCACTTCCCGGTACGGAAGTCTCCGTTCTCCATGATGTTGTACCGACTGGCATTTGCACTCTCTTCCAACTGAACGCAATCAAAGTAGGCAGTACCCACCGAGCGGTTGGACAGATGTACCACCAGACTATCCGACGTCGCATTCTCCGGATGCGTGTAGGTAACCTCCAGTCTGGTCCAATTGGAGTTGCTGCTGATAGATCGGCTGCTGGCTACCGTGGCGCCGCTGCTTTTCAGCTTCAGCAGCAGCTGCGCACCATCGCCAGTGCCGCTCATGCCAGTCGTTCGTACATAGGCAGAGAGGGTATATGTTTTCCCTGGCTGGATCGCACATACCGCATCGTCTGTCGCTCGAACGCTATATGGTGTTCCTCCTGCTGTGCGCTGGATCTTCAGAGCCTCCCACTCCAAATAGGTGGATTCTTTCGTGTATTCCCACTTACCGGTGCTGGCGTTCCCACTGTCGCCAGTCCAGTAAGCCTCCCACTCAAAGCTGCCGTTGCGTGCCAGATTGACCACCGTATTCTGCAGCTTGGAAGATAGCGTCAGCTGACTTGCCTTCTGTGCATTTGTGCTGCTGGCATAGCGATAGAACTGCGCATGGCCTTCACCGTCTTGAATAGACATGGTGCTGCCGTAATTATTGAACTGATGGATCTCCCGATTGCCGTTATGATCTTTGAAAGTGGTCTGATTATGACTATATTCAATATCCAATGTTCCGCCTGTCGTGCTGCCATCCTGTTCCGTAACTCGGATAATGCGGTTCGGTTGGCTGGCCCCGGTGGTGTTATAGGTATATTGCAGCCGATATCCAGATGCATCCGTCACTTTATTTAGCAGATGGTTACTGGTATAAGCCAGATCTGCGGAGATGGACACCGTAGAACGGATCCCTGTAAGATTCCCGCTGCTGTAGGTAAAGCTTTCCGAAGCCAGCTCTGAACTGCCTGTTCCCATAAATGCAATTTTACTGAGAAGTCCCGAGGTGTAGGTGAAGGTATATACTCGCCCAACGCCATCTGTGATCTTGGATATCTTCCCGGAAGAATAACTGATTGTAATGCTGCTTTTTGTCGCCTGGTTGTTGGTGATTTTCGTCAAGTATCCGCTGGCATTGAAATAGCTTTTATTTCCGCTCTTATCGGTTAAGCAGTATTTTGTATCACCACTGCCGGTGGTCGTCAAAATTAGGCCCTTGATCAACTCGTCTTCATAAGTACCGGAAGACTTATACTTAAAATAATGGCGAGTACCATCCTCATCTTCCCATACATAGTAAGATGTATCCTGTGTGAACTGATAGACCTTCTGGTTATAGTTTGTTCTCCAACCGTATCCGATCCCATAGGAATTGCTGTCCTTATCGTTTGCGTTATAAATATGAGAAATGGATACCGGCATCCGATTTCCGGAGAATCCAAAGCTGTTGGTAGTCCAAACCAAATTTCCGGTATAGTTATTGATCTGGCCGGAACCTGCCGTACCGGCGGATTGGGTTGTATAGTCCCAAAAGCTCTCCAAGCCACAGTTGTTGATATAGGCGATAGTAAGCACCGGCGCATAGGTCGGGCTGTAATCAGACGAATAGAACTGTTCCCAGTGTTCTCCGTTTTTTCCGGATTCTACCCAATCCTGCATTCTGAACATGACGCCCGTGTTCTTATTATCTTCATACCATGTCTGGGCAATATGGGTAATGTCCCAAGTATACCATTTCTCACCCTGATCAACGGTCTGATAATCTTCTACATTGCTGTTATGGGAAGGCTGGTTGGTCCAAGTGATATCTTCTGAATCCCAGTCGCCATTGACTTGATGGGCTTCAATCACAATAGGTTCATCTGTTCCGCTTTTGAGCATAGACACAGAGGCGCTGACAATGACATCCGCCGAGGTGAGCTTCGGCAGGTTCTTGAATTTCATGAAGATGCGCTCTCTGTAATGGCGGGGATTGTATCCACACTCTACCATGCCCCAGAAGGGGCTGAACTGGTCCTTTTCAAAAACGCTCTGATCCCGAATGGTGTAAGTATTAGACACCGGCTGCAGCACGGGATCCAGTACCACAGGATAAGCACGGTTGCTGTCGGACATCCACTCCACGGGCAGCAAATAGTATAAGTCATACCCACCATCTACTTCCAGCAGTTGGACCTGCACATCTGTGCTGTATGCCTGCTCATCATCCAGAAGAAACGGTGCCGGCATATAATATACCGGGCGGTCTCCTTCAGCTGCACCCGCAGCATATGCCAAAATGGACCGATCCTCCTGTAGGGTCAGTGTCAGACCCGATGCCTCTAAATGATATCGATAACCCAGCAGAGCATCTTCAGGCTGCTGGATGATAATGGATTCCTTCAAGCGTCCAGCAGTTAAATCATACTTCAAATCTGTATTGGCAAAAAGATCCGTATACTCCGCAATGGCATGCATACCTTCCGGGCGTATCTGCTGCTGGGCGGCATCGCCAGCGGTATTCACATCTACCGTAGACACCGATACATCTGCCTCTTGTGTCGGCAGAACCAGTGCCTGTTCGTTCTCCGGCAGTTCCAGTGCATCCGAAACTTCCTCCGGTAGTTCAGCTATTTCAGAATCATTTTCATCCTCGGCGTAGAGTGCAACACTCTCTGTACGCTCCAGACGCCCATCAAAGCGAAACGAAATACTGTGACCGTCCTGCTGGACAGAAATAAATTTCTGATCATCAATTTTTGCCGGGAAAGTCACATCCCATGGGCCAGCTGTATTCTGATAGACGCTTATTTCATCTTCTGATACAGGCAGCAGGGTGTTGTCAATTTCCTCCCACTGTCCGTTCTCTTCATAGTGGACCGGCGTGGGATAGAGAACCAACAATCGCTGCCCATTAGACAACAAAAATTCCTTCTGGTATTCATCTCGCCCGGAAGAAATTTCGCCAAGGATCTCTGCATCCACATCTTCATCAGAGTCTGTAATTGTTGCTGCACCACTTTCACCCTGCATTAGACGTGGATCCGCCTGCAGGGTGTTCTGCTCACGTTGGTCTGTGCTGCTAAGCTCTGCAGCCATTACTTGAGCTGGGAGCATAGTAAGGGAAAGTGCGACTGCGAGGATAGTTGCCAGGAGTTTTTGCATTCTGGTGATTTTCATCTCTCTGTCTCTCTTTCTCATGTATTTGACGTGCATTCAGCACGCCTTTATATATATTATACAAGCGATAAAACTTATTGCAATATAATTTTGCAAATTTGACCATATTTTTTTCGCCAAAACGCACTTGCGATCAAAAATACGCCGCACAATAATCGTCCATCTGCGGAATATCGCCGGTTATTCGGCACAGCTGTCCTTATCTTCTATTTTTATCTTGTGCACAGATAGCAGTTGCCCCACGGATATCGTTATATACTCCTGCCCCGTCGTAGGTGAAGGTGTAGGTGGTCGTTCCGTCGGTGGCCCCGTCAGCTGACCCAGCGCATCATAGGTGTAGCGCCATGTCCTGCCGCCAGTGGTCTCCTCCGTGATGTTCCCGGCGGCGTTGTAGGTGAAGCTGCTGCTGACCTGCTCCTTACCCCTGAAGGCGCTGATGAAGCAAGGACGGAAAAGCTGCTTCTCACGAGAGTCCCGGAAGAATCCGTTATGACTCAGTCTGTAAAACAGCAGTCAAAATTGTCAATATTGTAAAAGTAGAACATACACTACCCTTGCGGGATGGTGTATGTTCTACTAATGCACAGATAAGGGATTGCCGACATAGTTCTGGCAGTATTCGCACGCCACATCTTCGGGTGTGTAACGAAATGGGCTGCGGTATATTCCACCACCTCTGGGCTTTTGACCGGGCTGAGACATCATCAACTGCTCCAACGCCTGCAGCGGCGTGTCTCGCATGAAATAGTACGGCATAAGCGAACTCCTCTCTGAAATGAAAAAAGGGCCGGAATCTTATTGCTAAGACTCCGGCCCGTTCCGTTTGATATTACATTGTCTGTTCCTGTGTGGCTTGTTCCAAGGCTTCTTCCTGCTGCCGGATTCGCTCGTCCAAATCTGGCACACACTCCTCAATCTGCTGCTGAACACTGCGGATCATTTTTTCCTGCTCTCCCGTGAGTTCAAAGAAATCTCCGTCTACAGAGTCCGCACAGCAGCGATAAATCTCGGTCATCTGCTCTGGGGTGAAAAGCCGTTCCTTTTGAATCAGCCCAGAGCGGATGGCAAAGTCCTGTTTGGCTTCTACATAGTTCTCCATGAAATAGTGGCCATGACATACACCTGCGCGCCCATAGGCCCAATCCCATGTGACGAAGTGGACTCCGTATTTACTCTGAACTCCAGCCAGCACAGTGCCATTGAAATCGGCCAGCACCTTGTAGCCGTCCTCTAAACCATCGGCTTTCAAAACGGGCGCTGTCTCCATCTGGCGCATATATTCCGCTGTGTTTCTGACGATCTCATACACCTTGTCCTTGGCGGCGATTCGCTCCGGCTCGTCAATATCCTTATTGCGGTATGCAATACCGCCGCTCTCGGTCACTTCGCACAGTGGCGCACCGTCAAGCAGGATACACAGCCTGTCAGTGTGAACTTCGTCCAACTGGAAACCCTCCTTGGCAAGGACAATTGCTGCTTCTCTGAGGTAACAGACCTTTTCTTCTGCGCTGATGCTCATATAGCTCCTCCCATGCATAAAAAATAAGGCCGGAGCGATCATGCTCCGACCTACAAATGCAGGCGCTGCGACCAGCGCCCTTTTTGAAATGAAAAAGGGCACCGCTTTCTTAGTCCGTCAGGACCAACAAAACGACGCCCAAATCTTTGTGATTCTTTTTTGAGAAAAATACCGCTGCCAGCCAGAAAAATCGCCGCTGAAAAAGGGCGCTGGCTGAACGCATCTGCATGAAACAGGAAAACGCCCGGTTCGAATCGGGGCAGACGCCCTGAAACAGCGATTTGCATCTATGGTTTGAGAGAAGAAATCCGGGCTTGAAAAAGCCCGGAAACGGTTGATGCGCCTGACTTTTCGCCAGACGCATCTATACCGTTTCGTTAATATGGCGCAGTGGGAGGGATTTGAACCCTCGTGCCGCTTTTGACGGCAACACGATTTCCAGTCGTGCTCGTTATGACCACTTCGATACCACTGCATATAAAATGCTGCCGCAACAGCACGGTCTATTATACCAAAAATCTGCGCCTTGTCAAGCGAAAAGCACAAAAAAACCGATAAATTTTGGAGGAGGGCCGCTTGCGGCCCTCCTCCATGCGATACCCTCAGTTCATCTTCTCGGCAACGGTCTCCAGCGCCGAATCCACTGCGTTACCCATCCGCTGCATGGCTTTGCCCACAGCGGTTTTTCTCGTCTTCGGCCGGGGAATGACCATCACCTCTACCAGTGCGCCGGCCACTATGCCGACGCATACGCCAGTGACGAACGTACTGACTTTACACATTCCTGCATCACTCCTTTTTCGGTACGGTCATAGTATATCCATTCCGGCGGGAAATAACCGTCTATGCCTTGCCAAAAGTTGCCGCAGCGCATATAATAAATAAAATATCTGATCATGCCGCCGCTTTGCGGCGAGAAGGAGCGTTTCATGTCCATTACGGCTTTGCAGGAACATATCCGCAAAAAAAAGACACCGCTGGCGCTGGGCCTTGGCCCGGAGGCGAACCGGCTTCCCGCCCCGGTGGTGAAGAGGTTTACCGATCTCTACGGCGAGAGCGTCATGGCCCGGTCGGAGGCACTGCGCTATCACGGCACCCAACTGATGGCTCAGGCGGCCCAGCGGCTGCCGGCAGTGGTGCTGCGGGCCGACCGCTACCTCCTGTGCGGAGCTATGGGGCTGGACGTGCTGTCGAATCTGGTCCA
>ENA-OZEF01000494-OZEF01000494.1-human-gut-metagenome-genome-assembly--contig:-NODE-494-length-16011-cov-5.833605_pt1 | contig 16011 bp, 22 predicted proteins | sample MGYA00245065_ERZ653603 | MGnify/ENA primary metagenome ERZ653603 (study PRJEB26926, sample SAMN06164922) | human gut metagenome | biome: ENVO:00009003; feature: ENVO:2100002; material: ENVO:00002003...
ACGAGATTACTACGCGTCTCGTGGGCTCGGAGATGTGTATAAGAGACAGCTGGTATATGGACTGCCAGGACGAGCCCCAGAAGTACGTGGGCAAGACCGTCCGGTTCCTGGCGCAGGTCTGCCAGACCAACCGCGCGGGCAAAAACAGCTTTGTACCCGGCCGTTTTGCAATGACCTGCTGCGTGCAGGATATCCAGTTCGTGGGCTTCCCCTGCAGCTATGATGGCTACAAGGCACTGGAGCAGCGCGCCTGGGTCACTGTGACCGCCAAGGTCAATTACAAGTTCCACAACATCTACCGCGGCAAGGGCCCGGTGCTGACCGCCATCTCGGTAGAGCCCGCCGAAAAGCCGCAGAACGATGTCGTAACATTCTCTTAAATCCTATCTCATACAGGGAGGACTTCACCATGAAAACTCTGTTCCGTGTTCTGGGTGCCGCTGCCGCTGTGGCTGTTACCGGTGCCGCCATCGTCGTGCTGGACAAAGTTCTGAACGACAAGGACCCGCTCCACGTCGAAAACGTGGAGTTCCCCGAGGAAGCTGAAAAGGACCCCGCCGAGGCCGAAAAGACTGCCGAAGCCTACGCCGAAGCGGAAACCAAAGCCTCCGATGCTGCCAACGAAAAGGCTGCAGAAGAAGCTGCGCCGGAAGCTCCTGCCGAAGAAGCGGCAGCTGCTGCCCAGCCCGCCGAAGAAGCCTCTGCCCCGGCGGCACCCGCGGAGGGCGGTGAGAAGCCGGTGTTCGACCCGGAAGCTCCCAACCAGAACCCTGTGGAAGCAGGCCCCGCCGTTGCTCCCAAAGACGAGAGCGGAAAATTCGACCCCACCAAGATTGCCGAAGCCAGCGACTTTGGCGACTGGGAAGAACAGGGCTGCAAAGGATAACCTATGACCCAAAAAGGGGCTGTTGCAAATAGCTTCCTGAAAAAAACAATGCGCAAAACCCGGAACTTTTTCAGGGCCAAAACGGCTCAAAAAGGGTTCCGGGTTTCTGATTTTGCGCTATTTCTTTATGCAAATTGCTATCGCATTTTTATTTTGCAACAGCCCCTTTTTTTGTCAGCGCTCGTAGTGGGTCCACAAACTTAAAATTTTCACCGTCTGCTCCTCTTCGTATACCTGGTACACCAGCCGATGCTGCACATTGATGCGGCGGCTGTATGCACCGTTCAAATCACCCACTAATTTTTCATATGGCGGTGGATTCTGGAACGGATTCTCCCGCAGCAGATCGATTAGCATTTTTGCTTTTTCGGTCAGATGAGCAGCTTTCAGCTTCGGAACATCTTTTGAGGCCATTTTGGCATAAACGATTTTATACATCACCACTCCACCGCATCTTCAGCTACGCACTCTTCCAACGGTTCTTTCATCGCGTCCATGAGTTTTTCCCGCATTCCGGGTACCGATACCAGATAAAGTGTTTCCATGATGCCGCTGTAGTCTTCTTCGCTCAGCAGAACCGCATTGCCTTCTTTTGTGCTGATGTTCAACGGTTCATTGTATTTGATCGTCTGCTCCACATAGTTGAATGCATTCTTGCGGAAGTTTGTGATATTGGTGGTCGTCATAGTACCGCCCCCTTTATGTACAGTATACTGTACGCTTTTATTTTTGTCAATATCTCACACAGCTGCGTTTATTCTCCTCTTGCCAGCTGCTGCAGCTTTTTCCTGTCCAGCACCTGCACGCCGCCCCGGAACAGCCGCACCCAGCCCTCCTGCGCAAAGTATTTCAGCATCCGGCTCACCACCTCGCGGGCAGACCCCATGTATTTTGCCATCTGGTCGTGGGTCATGCGCACCTCGTCGCCGCCGGTCTTGGCCAGCTCATCGGTAAGAAAAATGGCAAGCCTGCGGTCTGCGCTCATGAACAGCACCTGCTGCATGGTCCACATGCTGTCGGAAAAGCGCTCCGCCGTCATCTGATAGGCGTAGCAGCGCACATGCACGTTCTGCTGCATCAGCCTGCGGAAAACGCCCGCGCTGATGCAGTAGGCCTCGGTGTCCTCTTCGGCATCAATATACAGGTCGATGTTCACCGAGTCCATCACGCAGGAGGCCGACAGGATGCACACCTCCCCGCCGAACAGGCGGTAGAGCGTCACGTCCCGCCCGTCCTCCGAGAGCAGGTAGGCCCGCAACTGGCCCGAGCGCAGCAGCAGGATGCCCACGCAGCTTTCCAGCGGGCTGTGCACCCTTGCCCCCTTTGCGTAGTGCACCGGCCGGGTGTAGCGGCAGAGCATGTCCTGTTCGTCGGGTGTCAGGTCGTTCCAGAAGGGAAAACCTTTGGCCAGACAATCGCGGTGTTCCTTTGTTGTTTCCGACATTGCTTTTCATCCTTTCCGCAGGGCCTTGGCGGCTTCAGTGCCCGCCTGCGCGCCCTCATACACGGCCTTTGCCACCTGCAGAAGGCCGCCGGTGCAGTCGCCCGCCGCATACAGGCCGGGCACGGTAGTCTGCATTTTTTCGTCCACCACGATGCGGTTCCCGTCCACCTCTGCGCCGATCTTCCTAGCCAGTGCGGTGCTGCCCGCCACGCCCAGTGCCACAAATACACCGCTGACAGGCAGCTGCACACCGCCGGACAGCTGCACGCCGGTGACAACGGTTTCGCCCAGAACAGCCTCCACGGTCTGCGGATAGACTGTGACTTCCGGCGGGAAGTCCGCCGTCAGCGGTGCGCCGTTGGTCAGCAGGGCAACACTTTTTGCCACCGGCAGCAGAGCCTGCACCTCGTGCAGGGCATACTCGCCGCTGCCCAGCACCGCCACGTCCTTTCCACGGTAGAAAAAGGCATCGCAGGCGGCACAATAGCTCACGCCGTGCCCCTCCAGCCCGGCAAGGCCCGGGATGCGCGGCACCGCCCGGGATGCACCCGTGGCAAGGATCGCAGCGTCCGCCGGGTAATTTTCATCCACTGTTTCTACGGTGAGTTTATCCGTATAGGTCAGGCCCACGGCTTCGGCTGTGACGAATCTCACACCAAGGCGCTTTGCATTCTCGATGCTGCGGCGTTCCAGTTCCGCACCGGAGACCGGCTCGGCAAAGCCGTAATAGTTTTCAATTTTTTCGGCGCGGTCCAGCGCACCGGGGCCTTTGGTGAGCACCGTGGTATCCACCCCGGCGCGGACAGCGTACAGCGCGGCGGATACGCCTGCCGGGCCGGAACCTATAATGATGATGCTGGGCATGGGGAAGCCCTCCTTCGGATGCATTTTTCTACAGTATACACCTTTTTTTGAAAAATTTCCGTGACCGGGTCGCAAAGCATCGGTTTTTCGGACGGTCCTGCTCCGGTTCGCTGTCAGCGGATCGTCCCATGCACAAACGCGCTGTCGTACAGGAATCTTCCTGCTCGGCAGCGCGCTTTTTTCTTTCTTCAGAACACCAGCTGCACCAGCAGCACATAGCACAGCGTACCGCCTGCGACACTGAGCAGGGTCTCATGCTTCCACTTGTGCAGGCCCACCGTCACCAGCAGGGCGACGGCCTCCGGAATGCCGCGGCTGCCCGCAAAGGGGGTGACGCTTTTCAGGCAGTAGACGATCAGCATACCAAAGATGGCGGCGGGCAGCACCCGGCCCAGATACCGCACCACCTCCGGCGGCTGCTGATCCTTGGAAGAGAACACCACAAAGGGCAGAAAGCGGGTGATCATGGTAGCGGCGGTGCACACTGCAATGGTCAGGCCCATCTGGACTGCGGTCATGCGCCCACCTCCTCGTCGCTTTTTTCTGCTTCGGTGCCTTCGGCCTTTTCGATCGGTTTACGCAGAGCCAGCAGCAGCACCAGGATGCATCCCATGGAGGGCAGCAAAAAGCTGCTGGAGCCAAAAAACACCAGACACGCCAATGGGGCGGCAAGGCCGATCAGGGCGCTGTAGTGCTGCTCGTCCTTTTCCCACTGGTTGAGAAAGATCACCGTGAACATGGCGGTCATCACAAAGTCCACACCCTCGGTGCTGAAGGGCAGCACCGAGCCCACCACCGCGCCAAGACCGGCACTGGCCACCCAGTAGAACTGATCCAGCAGGGTGATGAAGAACATGAACCAGCCCCTGTCCACCCCTTCCGGCGGCTCGGCCGAACAGGTGATGGAAAAGGTCTCATCGCTCATGGCAAAAATCATATAAAAGCTGCGCAGGCCATAGCCCTTGTAGCGCTCCAGCATGGCAAGGCCGTAGAACAAATGCCGCGCCTGGATCATCAGCGCCATCAGAAACGCCGAAAGGGGTGAGAACGCGCTCAGCAGCAGGCTTGCCAGCACAAACTCCAGCGAACCGCCGTACACCACGGTGCCCATGAGCATGGGCATCCACACCGGCAGGCCCAGCGACTGCACATAAATGCCATAGCCCATCCCCAGCACAAAATAGCCCGCCAGCACCGGGATGGTCTGCGGTGCGGCGGCGCGCAGTGCCCGCCATACGGTGCTCTGCCGCCTTGTCAATTGTTGTTCGGTTACGTGTTCCATTGGCCTTTCCCTCAAAATACGATGCCGGTTTCCTCTTTGGCCTCATTGCCGCCGATAAACCCATTCTCTCGATATGAATATGTCTGTATTATAACAGGTCTCACGGCTTTTGCAAAGGTGTATCCCCACTGCTTCTGGCAGAACGACAGATTTTTTCTTTAAATTTTATGCAATTTTTAACGGACACAAAGTGACTCGCGGTCAGTGCTTTATTATTTTAATGCAGTAAAGGTTCTTTGCAGGATCCTGTTCCTGAAATATCCCTAAATGCCGTTTGTGCTTTCGTCATACTCATTTGACAGATGCCGTCTTTTCCGGTATCCCGTCCGTATCGCAAGGACGGCGGGCCGAAAACACCCGCCTTTTTTCGTTCATTCTGTATTTAGTGGGAGGACATTTTATGGCAACCATGAAGGACATCATCCAGAGCCCGCTGCTTCCGGCCCTGTTCGGCTCCATGGCGCTGGGTCTGTTCGCCAGCTCTGCCAGCGGCAGCAAGGTGGTCAAGGGCGGCATCAAGGGCGTGCTGCCGGTGCTCATCATCATGACGGTGCTCTCCCTCGCCGCACGCCTTGCAGGCTACGGCTCCGTGCTGGGTGGCCTTGTGGGCATCTTCATCATCGTGATGCTGCCCATCGGCATCCTTACCTCCTATGTGCTGTGGAAGAAGGGCAAGATCCAGGTAGTAGATAAAGAGCAGAAGTAAGGGGAAACAAAAGAACTCCCGGACGGATGTCCGGGAGTTCTTTGTTGCTTATTCTGCCTTTTCGTCCTTCTTGAGCATATCCAACTCGGGCATCAGCTCGGTGCTCACAATGGTGAGCATCTCCTCCAGCTTTGCACAGTCCTCGGGGGAGAAGCGCTCTCTTGCGCGCTCCACCACAGTGTGCAGGTAGGAATAGCTGATGTTGTAGTAATCGATATACTTCTGGGTGGGGCGCAGGTGATACTCGCGCCGGTCGGTGGTGGACTGGATCTTTTCCACATAGCCCTTCTTCACCAGACTGCCGATCTTATACGCCGCGTTGGGGGTGGAGATCTGCATCATGCGGGAAAACTCCGCAATGGTGGGTTCGCCCATAGCCATGATGCCCTCCATGCAGAAGGACTCCACCGTGGTCAGCGTGGCTTCCCGGGTGGCAAAACGCTGAAAAATGTTCTGGTAGAAATGCAGCTTGAATTTGGTGTATACGTCCTGAAATGCCTGTTCCAGCATAGGTCGTGTGCCTCCGATAGTTCATTTTATTTAAAAATACCACGTTTTGGCCGCGGCGCAAAGCGAAACAGCTGAATTTTGGGCAGGAATTTATTCTGCCGCCTTTTTGTTCGTGCGCACACGGATCACGCTGAGCACCACCAGCTCTACGGCAATGGCAACAGCCAGCAGGATCAGCGAGGTGAACAGGCTGCCGTTTGCGCCAAGGAAAGCCTGTGCAATGCCCGTGATCACATAGCACACTGCCGCGCAGGAAGCCGCCGTAATGGCGTAGGGCAGCTGGGTGGACACATGGTTCACATGGCTGCAGTGGGCACCGGCGGATGCCATAATGGTGGTGTCCGAGATGGGGGAGCAGTGGTCGCCGCAGACGGCACCGGACAGGCATGCCGCAATGGAGATGACCAGCATCTCGCCCTCCGGGAAGGCATGGCACACGATGGGGATGAGGATGGAGAAGGTGCCCCAGCTCGTGCCGGTGGCAAAGGCAAGGAACACTGCCACAAGGAAGATGATGACCGGCAGCATGTACTGCAGCGCTGCAGCAGAGCCACTCAGCAGGTTGGCAACGTAATATTTTGCGCCCAGCAGGCCGGTCATGCCGGACAGGGTCCATGCGAGGGAGAGGATCAGCATGGGGCTGACCATGGCCTTGAAGCCCTCGGGAATGCAGGCGGCAAAGTCCTGAAAGGTCATCACATTGCGCACGCGGTAGAACACAAAGGTGAACAGCAGGGCAATGCTGCTGCCCAGCACCAGACCTGCAGAAGCGTTGCAGTCCGCAAAGGCGGTAACGAAGTCCACGCCCTCAAAGAAGCCGCCGGTGTAGATCATGCCGAAGATGCAGGCCACGATCAGCACCAGCACCGGGGCGAGCAGATCTGCAACATGGCCGCAGGTATCAGTGCCATCGTCCACATCGTTGCCGTAGGGACGGTCGGCGGTGGTAAACAGGTCGCCGTTTTTGGCGTTGTCCTCGTTGAGCTTCATGGAGCCAAAGTCCGTGCCGGTGAAGATGAGGAACAGGCTCATCACGATGGTGAGCAGGGCATAGTAGTTATAAGGAATGGTGCGCAGGAACATGGTAAAGCCGTTGATGCCGGAGCCTTCCGGCACGCTGGAAGTGACCGCAGCTGCCCAGCTGGACACCGGCGCAATGATGCACACGGGTGCTGCGGTGGCATCGATCAGGTAGGCCAGCTTTGCGCGGGACACCTTCTGCCGGTCGGTGACCGGGCGCATGACGGAGCCCACGGTCAGGCAGTTGAAGTAGTCGTCCACAAAGATCATCACGCCCAGCAGCAGGGTGGCAAACTGCGCACCGGCCCGGGAGTGGATGTGGGTGGAGGCCCAGCGGCCAAAGGCGGCAGAGCCGCCGGCCTTATTCATCAGGGCCACAAGGATGCCCAGCATGACAAGGAACACCAAAATGCCCACGTTGCTGCTGTCCGAAAGCTTGGCCACCATGCCGCCGTCCTCATTGAAGAACAGGGTGTTGATGGCCAGCTCCAGATTGCCGTTGGCATATAGCAGTGCACCGGATGCGATGCCCACCAGCAGGGAGGTGTACACCTCCTTGGTGTTCAGCGCCAGCACAATGGCGATCACCGGCGGCAGCAGCGAAAAGATGGTGCTGTACACCGCACAGGTATAGGTGGACGGGTCCGCGATCTTGCCGGGCGTTGCCGCTGTGCACCACAGCAGCAGGGCAAACACCAGCAGAGCTGCGAACCATGAAAGGTTCTTGTTTTTCATAACGGATTCCTCTTTTTTCAAATTTCCGGGGATGCATACCCCTCTTTGCGCAGGAAAAACTATCCCCATCGAATGCAAAGGGAGGTGTGCGCCGCGCCGGACTATAAAGCGATGTATTTTGAGCTGTTCCGGGCCAGCGTGCAGGCCGCCCAGCTCTTGCAGGACGCGCAGAAGCGTGCCGAGCAGCACCTGCTGGAAGCTGACCCGCCGCCGATCCGATTGGAGCAGACAGAGCAGACGGATGAAGAATAGTTTTCTTCGGTCAGCGTCCTCGCCCTCTCAGTCACCTTCGGTGCCAGCTCTCCCAAGGGGAGAGCCTTTGGCAAAACCGGAAACTTTACCGTACTGCCAAAGCCTCCCTCATTGAGAAAGACTTCCCCCGGCCGGGGGAAGATGTCGTGTAAGCGACAAAAAGGGGAACGGTGGCATCGCGCAGCGATGACGGAAGGAGTTTTACCCCTTCTTTGCCTCCGCCTTGGCTGCGAACTTGGCGTTGTTGATGACAAAACGTTCGTGGGTGCCGCCGCCTACAGGGCCTTTTTCGTCGTGCAGGCTCACCTTGAAGGTGAGCTTGCGGCCTTCTACCGCCACCAGCTCGCTCTCGCAGGTAACGGTCATGCCCACAGGGGTGGGGGCAGTGTGCTCCAACTCAAGCTTTGTGCCCACCGAGCCGCTGCCCTCGTCCAGCGCATCGGCCACGCTCATCCAGCAGGTCTTTTCCGCCAGAGCCACAAGGGCCGGGGTGGCAAACACATCCAGCGTGCCGCTGCCCATGGTCTTTGCGGTGTTGGCTGCGGTGACGAGCACGCTCTGTTCCCCGCGGATACCGGTTTCCAATGTCATATACTTTCCTCTCCTTTTGCGCGCCGTATGGCGCATTTTATTTTTGAACACCTTTATAAGATACCACATTTTGCACCAGAACGCACCCTATTTTGCACTTTTTTGTGAATTTCTCTTTTTCTTTTTGCGCAAACGGGCTGTCAAGTCCTCTCTCTTTGGGAGAGGTGGCACCGAAGGTGACGGAGAGGGCGAGGACACTGACCATGCGGCGACCTCTTTTTTGTTTTCGCCTTCCCTCCGATCCGCATCCTTATTGCGATTCAAAAACGCAAATTTTCTGCGTTTTAAGGAAAATTTCATCAATTTAGAGCAGACGCCGAAAATCTTTAAAAAAGCCTTGACAAGGGGCATTCCGCGTGCTACTATGAACACATGAACAGGCGTTCATATGAATTTGCTGCGAAAGGAGCTGTCCACATGCCTGAGACAAAAGACCCCGCGCCCGCCCTGCAGCCGGAAAGCCCGGATATGCCGGACGACGAGGTGCTGTACGAGTTGGCCGATCTGTTCCGGGTGTTCGGCGACTCCACCCGCATCAAGATCCTGTATGCACTGCACGACAACGAGCTGTGCGTGCAGGACATTGCAAACGCCGTGCAGCTGAGCCAGTCGGCGGTGAGCCATCAGCTGCGGGTGCTCAAGGATTCCAAGCTCGTGCGGTTCCGGCGCGAGGGCAAAACCGTTTACTACGCACTAGACGATGACCATGTGCGCAGCATCCTCTCCATGGGGATGGATCATATCGAAGAATAACGAAAGGCTGGTATTACTTATGAAGAAGAGCTACAAGATCGAAGTGGACTGCGCAAACTGCGCTCAGAAGATGGAAGACGCTGCCAACACCGTTGCAGGCGTGGCAAATGCTACCGTCAGCTTTATGACCCAGAAGATGAAGGTGGAGTTCTCTGAAGGTGCAGACCCCCACGACACCATGGTGAACGTTCTGGCCGCCTGCAAGAAGGTGGAGGACGACTGCGAGATCTTTGACATCTGATGCGCGGCAGGTTGCTGCACACGATCAACAGCCTCGCCCTCTCCGTCACCTGCGGTGACGGAGAGGGCGAGCCCGCTAAAGAAAAAGGCATCTGCAGCAAGAATTCGTAGATTTTCTGAGAGCTCAAACGAATGTGCAGATGCTTTTACTTTGTGTGCGATTGTGTTGTGCAATAACTTTTTCTGTTGAAAAATCAGACAGTTTTCAACAGTTTCCACTCAGTTTTCAACACTGTTTGCGGAAAAACCGTAAAATAAACGTGGAAAAGCGCTTTTACGCCTGAAAAACTGTGTGGAAAACACGGGTAAAACCGTGGAATATCCATTTTTATGGGGAAAAGTTGTTGAAATCCCCGCCCGCCGCAGCGTGATGCGGCCCATGGATCCCGCAAAAGGAGAGTTTTGTATGAACAAAAAGCAGAAAAAGAACCTGCAGCGCATCATCATTGCGCTGATTTTGGTGCTCATCCTCAAGCTTTTGCCCCAGTTTCCCACGCCGGTAGAGCTGGTACTGTACTGCATCCCGTATCTGGTGGTCGGCTGGGACGTGCTGCGCAAGGCACTGCTTGGCATCAAGAACCGTCAGCCCTTTGACGAGTGCTTCCTGATGGCCGTTGCCACTGTGGGTGCATTTGCACTGGGCGACTACGTGGAGGGCTGTGCCGTTATCATCTTCTACCAGATCGGCGAGCTGTTCCAGAGCGTGGCCGTGGGCAAAAGCCGGCAGAGCATTTCCAGCTTAATGGACATCCGCCCGGACTACGCCAACATTGAGGGTGAGGACGGCAGGCTGGAGCAGGTGGACCCGGACGACGTGGAGATCGGCACCGTGATCGTGGTCCAGCCCGGTGAGCGCGTGCCCATCGACGGCGTGATCGTGGAGGGCGCTTCTGCCCTGAACACCGCCGCCCTGACCGGCGAGAGCCTGCCCCGCGATGTGCAGACCGGCGATGAGGTCATCAGCGGCTGCGTGAACATGACCGGCCTGCTGAAGGTAAAGACCACCAAGGAATTCGGCGAATCCACCGTTTCCAAAATTCTCGATCTGGTGGAAAATTCCAGCATGAAGAAGGCCCGCGCCGAGAACTTTATCACCCGCTTTGCCCGGGTGTATACCCCGGCGGTCTGCTACGGCGCGCTGGCGCTGGCCTTCATTCCCCCCATCGTTCTGCTGCTGATGGGCCAGCCTGCCCGCTTCGGCGACTGGGTCTACCGCGCCCTCACCTTCCTCGTCATCAGCTGCCCCTGCGCACTGGTCATCTCTATCCCGCTGAGCTTCTTCGGCGGCATCGGCGGCGCCTCTGCCTGCGGCATCCTCGTCAAGGGCTCGACCTATCTGGAAGAGCTGGCCGATACCCGCGTCGTCGTCTTCGATAAGACCGGCACCCTGACCCAGGGTACCTTCAAGGTCGTCAAGGTCCGCCCCGTGGAGGGCGGTACCGAAGACAGCCTCGTGGAAGCCGCTGCGCTGGCCGAGAGCTGGTCGAAGCACCCCATCTCCCTGAGCATCAAGGCTGCTTACGGCAAGGACATCGACGCTGCCCGCGTCACCGACGTGGAGGAGCTGGGCGGCCACGGCGTCACCGCCAAGGTGGACGGCAAGCTGGTCGCTGCCGGTAATGCCCGCCTGATGGCAAAGCTGGGCCTCACCGTCCCCGATGTCCCCCAGACCGGCACCATCGTCCATGTGGCCATCGACGGCAAGTATGCGGGCTATCTGCTCATCTCCGACGTGGTGAAGCCCCACAGCGCACAGGCCATCAAGGGCCTCAAGCAGGCTGGCGTCCGCAAGACCGTCATGCTTACCGGCGACGCAGAGCCGGTGGCAAAGGCTGTCTCGGCAGAGCTGGGCATCGACGAGTACCACGCCGGTCTGCTGCCCGGCGATAAGGTGGACCAGATCGAGAAGCTCCTGGCCGCCAAGAAACCCAAAGAGATGCTGGCCTTCGTGGGCGATGGCATCAACGACGCCCCTGTCCTCTCCCGTGTGGATGTGGGCATCGCCATGGGTGCTCTGGGCTCTGACGCCGCCATTGAGGCCGCCGACGTCGTCCTGATGGATGACGACCCGGCCAAGATCGCCCTCGCCATGCGCATTGCCCGCCGCACCAAGAGCATCGTCTACCAGAACATCGTCTTTGCTCTGGCCATCAAGGCGGCCTGTCTGCTGCTGGGTGCTCTGGGTATCGCCAATATGTGGGCGGCCATCTTTGCCGACGTGGGTGTCATGGTCATCGCCGTGCTGAATGCCATCCGTGCCCTGCGGGTAGATAACCTGTAAACTGCATATAAAAAGAGGACGTCCCACAGACGTCCTCTTTTTATGGGTCCTTGTGTGCAGGCGTTCTCTCTGCCGCTATTGAACGAAAGTTACCCGCCGGGGGCAAAATATCGTACCCGCCGGAGCCTCTTCAGTGCATCTTCTGGAACGAATGGACCCAGTCGGCCTTCAGATAATACAGCAGAAACACCACGCAGCTGAGACACCACGTAATGGGGTATGCCCAGAAGATGGTGGTAATATCCGGCCACACCTTCAGCGCCAGCGTGATATACGTCACACGGATGACGCACCAGCACACCAGCATGGTGTACATGGGCATCTTGGCCCGGCCCGCTCCCCGCATCACGGCGGAGATGCTGTGGGCGAAGGCCAGTGCAAAGTAGAACAGCGCCTCCGTCCGGGTCTGCCGTACGCCGATGGCGATGACCGCCGGGTCATCGTTGAACAGGGCGATGGCATAGGGAGCCACCAGCAGTAGTGTCAGTCCGATAAGCTCCGCCAGCAGCGTGGAGCAGGTGAAGCCCACCCGTGCCCCCCTCTTGGCCCGGTCATACTGCCCTGCGCCCAGATTCTGCCCCGTAAAGGTGGTCAGCGCCATGGCAAAGGAGGTGATGGGCAGGAACACGAAGCCCTCCACCTTGGCGTAGGAGCCGCAGCCCGCCATGGCATCGGAGCCGAAGGTATTGATGTTGGACTGCACCACCACGTTGGCGATGGCGATGATGGAGTTCTGCACACCGGAGGGGATGCCCTGCGCCGCGATCTGCTTGAGCATCGGCAGCTCGAAGCGGATGCGCTTGGGAACCAGCCGATAGGGGCCGTCCGCCTGCACCAGCTTCCGGAAGCACAGCACGGCGCTGACCATCTGGCTCACCACCGTGGCGATGGCGGCGCCGTTGACACCCCATTTCAGCGCTCCCACGAAGATCAGATCCAACGTCACATTGGTGATGGAGGAGATGATGAGGTAGCGCAGGGGACTGCGGCTGTCGCCTACCGCCTGCAAAATGCCCATACAGGCGTTGTAGACGATCATAAAGAGGCTGCCCATGAAGTACAATCGGAAATATTGGATGGACTGGGGCAGCACGTCCTCCGGCGTCCGCATCCACACCAGGATCTGGGGGGTCAGGAAGATGCCCACCAGCGTCAGCAAAACGCCGCAGACCATGGCGAAAGCCAGATCGGTATGCACCGCCGCCTCCAGCCGATTATAGCACTTGGCGCCGAAATAGCGGCTGATGATGACGCCGGCCCCCACAAACAGGCCCATAAAAAAGCCCGTCATCATAAAGATGAGGTTCCCGCTGCTGGACACCGCCGCCAGAGCGTCCTTGCCCACAAATTTTCCCACGATGACGCTGTCCGCCGTGTTATACAGCTGCTGACAGAGATTGCCTAAAAACAGCGGCAGGGCGAAATACGCCAGTTGCTTCCAAATGACGCCCTGCGTCATGTCCACGCTCTGGTTTCTGCTCTTCAATTCAGGACCCCTCTCCTTTGGATAAAATTTCTTTATCGTCTGTTTATTATACCGCCGCTTTTTCAAAAGGTCAAGAGACAGCGACACATCCCCGCACATTGTATACAACCGGCGCACAGTGCCGCTTTTTCTCAGTTTTCGCCGCTTTGCCGGATTTGGAAGCCTTTTTTCTCCTCTTTTCCGGCATATCCCCGCATTGACAAATTCCCCTTACGCCGTATAATAATTATAATCAGTACATGAATCACTCCCACGGAACAAAAAGGAGCTATTGTATGAACGAGATCTATGTGGTCGGGCATCGGAACCCCGACACGGATTCCATCGTGGCTGCCATGTCCTATGCCGCCCTGCGGAACGCTCTGGGCGACCGGAACTACGTAGCGGCCTATCTGGGCCACGTCAGCGATGAGACCCAGCGCCTGCTGAACCGCTTCGGTTTCCAGCCCCCTCAGCTGATCCAGAACGTCCGCACGCAGGTGTCAGATCTGGATTACGACACACCTCCCGCCCTGAACGCCACCGTCACCATGGACCGGGCCTGGCACATCATGCGGGAGCAGCGCATCTCCGCCATCCCCGTGGTCAACGAGGACGGCACTCTGTATGGGACTCTGTCCGCCGGCGACATCGCCACCTACAGCATGAACACCATCAGTGAGCCCCGTGTGGAGGCCCTGCCTCTGTTCAACCTCCTGAGCGTCATCGAGGGCCGTGTCCTCAACGACACCGGTGATCTGGTGGATTCCGTCACCGGCGATGTGGTCATCGCCCTGCCTCAAAGCTGCGAGAATCTGCTGTGGAACGGCAAGGACCACATCGTCCTGTGCGGCGACCAGCCGGATATGATCCGCCGTGCGCTGGAAACCAACGTGTGCTGCCTGATCCTCTGCCAGACGGAGGTGGATCAGGAGCTGCTGGCCGACGCCAGGAACACCTGCATCATCTCCAGTCCCTACGATGCCAGCCGGGTGGCCCGTCTCATCTATCAGGCCATCCCCATCTCCCGCCCTTGCCACACTGACGACATCGTCTGCTTCCATCTGTCGGACTATATTGACGACGTGCGGGAGGTGGTGCTGAAGAGCCGCTATCGCTGCTACCCGGTGCTGGACCAGAACGAAAAGGTCGTTGGCACCCTGTCCCGGTATCACCTGCTGCGCCCCCGGCGCAAGCGTGTGGTGCTGGTGGACCACAATGAGCGGGCGCAGGCCGTGCAGGGTCTGGATCAGGCGGAGATTCTGGAGATCATCGACCACCACCGTCTGGCGGATATCCAGACCACTCAGCCCATCCGGGTCCGCAACGAGCCGGTGGGCAGCACCAATACCATCATCACCGAAATGTATCAGGAACACGGCGTCATGCCTTCCCCGGCCATGGCGGGCCTGATGGCGGCGGCCATTCTGTCCGATACCGTCATGTTCAAGTCCCCCACCTGCACCAAGCGGGATGTAGCCATGGCCGAGCGCATGGCCCGCATCGCCAACGTCTCCCTCAACGAACTGGGCAAGCTCCTCTTCGACAGCAGCTTCGACGGCAAATCCGCCGAAGATCTGCTGCATAGTGACTTCAAGGAGTTCCACATTGCTGAGCAGAATCTGGGTGTGGGGCAGATTACCTGTCTGGATTCCGAGGATATGCTCCAGCGCCGGGAGGAGTTTCTGGAGGCCATGCGCCACGATCAGGAGGATCACCACTACGACATGGTGATCCTGATGCTGACGGACGTGCTGATGGAGGGTACGCAGCTGCTGTATGTGGGCAGCGATGACGTCATCCGCAACGCCTTCTCCGCCGAGCCCAAGGACAACAGCCTGTTCCTGCCCAAGGTCATGAGCCGGAAAAAGCAGATCATCCCCATGCTCACCGCCCTCTGGGGCTGATATCCCCGCACTTCACACAAGGACAGGCTCCCGCCTGTCCTTGTTTTTCTCTCCATATCGTGCTATACTGACACAAATCACCCACGGAGGTATCGCCTATGCACATCACCGTATATCTGGGCGCCAGCTGCGGCACCGACCCCCATCTGGCGCAGGCCGTCCGGGAACTGGGAGCATGGATCGGTGCCGCAGGCCACACGCTGGTCTACGGCGGCTCCAAAACCGGCCTCATGGGACTGCTGGCCCAGAGCGCACTGGAGCAGGGCGGCAGCGTCATCGGCGTGGAGCCGGAGTGCTTCATGGCACAGGACCTGCAGCACGACGGCCTGACCCAGCTCATCGTCACCCGAAGCATGGCGGAGCGCAAGGCCAAAATGATCCAGCTGGGGGACGCCTTCATCGCCTTCCCCGGCGGCACCGGCACACTGGAGGAGATCACGGAGGTGATGTCGCAGGTATCGCTGGGCCAGCTGTCCGCCCCCTGCATCCTCTACGATCTGGACGGCTACTACTGCCACCTGAAGGCCCTTCTGGACCATATGATCGCCTCCGGTCTCTCCTCCCCGGAGCGCCAGCGGGGCATCCACTTCGCCCAAAATCTCCCCGAAATTCAGGTACTGCTGTCCTGATCTCCCATCGGGCCAAATCACCCCCCCTTTGTTCCACAGCCTTCGGCTTTGGAACAAAAAAGAGCCTGCCGGCTGGCAGGCTCTTTTTGATGACCAACTTACTCGGTAACGAAGGGCAGCAGAGCGATCTGACGGGCACGCTTGATGGCCTCGGTCAGCTGGCGCTGATGCATAGCACAGGTACCGGTGGTACGGCGGGGCAGGATCTTGGAGCGCTCACTGATGAAGCGGCGCAGCTTGGCGGCATCCTTATAATCGATATGCTCGCACTTATCCACGCAGAACTGGCAAACCTTACGGCGCTTACGGCCGTTGCCACGGGGCGCTCTATTTTCACGTTCCATAGCCATGGAAAATTCCTCCTTATAAAGATTTCATGTGCCTTGGCACATCAGAACGGCAGGTCGCCGTCCTCCTCCTGTCTCTTATACACATCTGACGCTGCC
>ENA-OZEF01000541-OZEF01000541.1-human-gut-metagenome-genome-assembly--contig:-NODE-541-length-15176-cov-34.689439_pt1 | contig 15176 bp, 8 predicted proteins | sample MGYA00245065_ERZ653603 | MGnify/ENA primary metagenome ERZ653603 (study PRJEB26926, sample SAMN06164922) | human gut metagenome | biome: ENVO:00009003; feature: ENVO:2100002; material: ENVO:00002003...
GCAAGACGGATGCTGCCGAGGCAAAATGGACAGAGATTCCATTCATGGGCAAAAGCGTATCGGCAATGACTCTGATGCCGTATACTAAGAGTGTAAAGGGAGCCAGCATCACTTACAAGTTTAAGATGCAAGTTAGCAAAACTTCGGATGGCAAGGCATTTAATGGCAAGCAGAAGATTCGCATTCATGTGATTACCAAATCAACCTTGGATTATCTCAACAAGGGCGGCTTAACCTATGGTGTAAGTTTAGATGGCGCTTCTCCTGTAGAGGTTAACTTCAACAAAGATTTGAACGAGAAGCCGGAGAACATCTACAATATCTATTATCCAACGATAGCCACTCGCATCGTGGACAAGGTGATAGAGCTAGAGCTGCCAGACTCATCCGATGGCATCCACACCCTCACCCTCACTCCTAACGACCCAGCCATCGTCTTCGAGAAAATCGTGATTGATGGAAGAGGAGGAAAAAAGAGTGTCAAGGTGATTTAAAGGTAGCATATAATAAAAGGTATAGGCACGCACCCACGAAAGGATGCGTGCCTATTCTTTTTACGCAAACTATCACTATCTTCTTATGTTCCATACTTCGTAGCATTCATTTTTATATAAACAATCACAATAGTAACAAATAAATGAAAAAAAAGAGTATTTTTAAATCTTTTTTGAGAAATATACGTTTATATGAGTAAAGTTAGAAACATAAAAACAAGAAACGAATGAATATAGACAACCCAAAACTCATAAAACAACTGGAGAGTCTTGTCGACAATCGGCAAGACTGGCTATTTCGTTTTGCCTATATTCGAATCGGGCAACGTGAGGATGCAGAAGATATTGTACAAGAGGTGCTGCTTGCAGCTTTCAAGAAACTGAAAGAAGGGCAACAAGTGGAAGAGTTGGACCGCTACATCATTCGCTCTGTTAGCAACGCATGCCGAGACTACTTGCGCAAAAATCGTCCGCAAATCATAGCTATCAATGAAGCGGCAAGCATACCTAACAGCAATGGTGACAAACAAATACACGAGGAATTTCTCAGAATATCAAAACTGCTGGAAGATATTCCACAGGAGCAAGCGGAAATCGTAAGAATGAAATGTTACGACAACTTGACGTTCAGAGAGATAGCCGAACTGGAGGAGATAGCCGAACTGGAGGAGATACCAGAAGCTACCGTGAAATCTCGCTATCGCTATGCCATCCAACATATCCAACAACGACTCAGAAAGGAGAAAAGTATATGAAAGATCAAATGAACATCCATAATGACAAAGGATTTGAGGATATAGAGCAACTGCTCCAACCTCAATGTGATTTCTATGCCTCCTCCCAAACCAAGCAACAAGTAATAGAGAAGGCAAGGAAGAGCTTGGTCAGCCATCGCACCTTGCGTATCTTTCCATGGATTTGCGCAGCATGCGTGGCTGGCATCATCGCTATCATCCTGCAACCACCCAAGGATACCACTTCTGCGTCGGGCAAAGCGACAATGGCTGTGAGAAAGGCTACACAGCCGATGCAAAAAGCTATGATGCAAGAAAAGAATTTGACGGCAGAAAAGGAAAATACAGCAGAAAAAGCCATCACAGAAGAGAGCAGAACATACGAGAAGAAAAAGACTTTCGCCAAGCTCAATGCTCCCAAAAGAGAGGCTAAACCTAAAGCTGAGTTTGGAGATGACATGCCAGACACCGAAGAAAAAGGTCCGGTACTCTTCCCTATGTCAACCTTGCCCGAAGAGCATCTTTTCAAAATGCAGACAGCAGAAGCTCAAGCCACTACAAGCAATGCCGTGCAAAGTGAGGATGACCGCCAACAAATACGGCGAATCACCGTTAAACTCTAAAGAAAGTATATATAATAAGGTATAAACATTAAAGAACAAAGAACATGAAAAAGTATGTCATATATTTATTACTCATGATGTTCTCATCAATGGGAGCACAGGCACAAAAGTCTTATTTCAAAGAGGCTTTGGAGAAATTGGTAAGCAACAAGGCGTTCACCATGAATCAATCAGGAGCAAAAAATGAGGTTGGTGACACAGCACAATGGTGTTGGAAAAAATATCGCTTTAAAACTCTCAAGAAAGACAAGTTTCTCAAGGAACTGGACAGAATCAACAAGGCTTTTCAAAAAGATTGCAATCAGCCTGTAACTGACTTTTACTATATGGTAGATGGAAACAACAACCCACTTAAAACATGGATGAACTTTGACATATCTGTAGGCAACGACCTTATTATGGTTGGAAATTTCTCGGCATATAGCGTCCTTATCAATCGCCAACAGATGGGTCACTCTGGCATGCGCAGAGTCTGTGCCATAGAATGGGGCCATATCATAGAGAATGGTTTGGTTAACGAAAAAGGCTATGAAGGAAACATCAGCATCGTAGAAGGAAAAGCTCCTTTAAACAAGCACCACGTAGCAAATGAAATAAACCAGCAAACGTATAAAGCCACACATTATACAGGTGTTCTTATCCCAATAGACACCCAAGAAGAAAAGGCTGCTCCAAAAGAAAAGACCAAAGAAGAAAAAGAAGAAGTGCCTAACGAGCAATTGACCAAGATGCTAAAAGATGCTCAGACCAACCTGAAAGGCAACTTTGAGATTATTGGCAAGCGTGACCCTGAACTTTGGGACCGTGGCTATTTTATCTGTTACAAAGACGAAACAGATATGTATGTAGAACCCATCCTTGTGGCTACCAACGGCACTAACTTCTCATACAAGCACGACCTGAAGGACATTACCATGGGAAGAGTGAGAGCACTGATGAAAGATGGAACCATCTGCTCGGAATGGATAGACATTCCTTTTGTACCAGGAGAGATAGCAGAGCTAAGCGTACACAATGGTTACTACAGCCTCACAGGATCAAGTTTCTATAAGCAGTGGGTGGAAGAGGAAAGCAAGAACCATGATGGATGGGACGAGCGCAAGTATACGGCTTACGCACTCAGCAATATCCATTCTCCTGGTATCATCTGCTATCTGTTCTATCAGCATTTGATAAAAGATTCTTCGAATCAAAAGAAAATATTCAAAGCCCTCCCAACAACTCTACAAGAGAATCATGTGGGTCGCTTTATCAAAAAGCATATGAACAATAAATTATAAAAATCTCAACTTTCAGTCACATTCATTTAATACATATGTGATGTAAGAAAGGACATACTGCATAGAACCCAATGCCACCTCTATCAGTTTTGATGGAGATGGCATTTTTGCTTCAAATTAGCGCATCCCCAATAGAGGTAAATTTCAATGCCGACATGAATGAGAAGCCAGAGAACATCTACAGCATTTACTATCCTACGATAACCACTCGATGAGTAATTTCTATCATTTTTACTCATTTAGAATGAGTAATTCTGAGCAAAACCACTCATTCTGAATGAGCGTTTCTTGAAAAGCGCCTTCTATTCACCTTCTACCTTGCATCCACTGAACCCCATTTCCTGCGCCTTCTCAGGTCCGAAGGTATAATAGATAGTCTCAGCCTCATCACATACCTCCCCTGCGAATTGCCAAGGGTGAGATGGATGGTAACAATGTTGTGACTTATATGATGCAAGAAAGCAATTATAACGATGCAAGAAAGCAATTATAACGATGCAAGAAAACAATTATAACGATTGCGTGACATTTGTCATGTGATTATACGACACTTATCATACGGTCGGATGACAAATGCCGTATAATCACATGACATATACCAATGTTTAAATAAACCTAATAGTTTACACCAAAAGATACAAGTTATCACATTATTATATATATTTGCATCATCTTTCATAGAAGACAAAGAATATAGAAAACAACGAACCATCAAACAACAAGAAATATGGAACTGAAATACGACATTTACATGCTCAACAATGCCCAGGGCACAGGAGAAAAGCGCCAATACATTCGTATCGTGCAGCATGAACCTATGACCGAGAAGCAACTGCAAGAGAAAATCCAGAGCCGCTGCTCACTCACCAAGGGAGATGTGGCTGCGGTGTTGGCAGAGCTTCACGACCTTATGGTGGAAGAATTCTCACTGGGACGCCGCTTTTACATCCCAGAGATAGGCTACTTCTCCATGTCGGCTAGCCTAGAGATGCCAGAGGAGAATCCAGACAAGAAGATTACGGGCAAGGAAGTACGCATCACCGGCATCAACTTCCGACCAGAAGGTAAGCTAATGGAGGAAGTACAGCGCAACGTCCATTTTGTACGCTCTCGTTATTCCAACCAATCCACAAAATACTCTGAGGAAAAGCTATTGGCGAAAATCAAGGAGTATCTCCAAGAGAACCGCTATATCACCACTCGCATCCTGCGCATCCTCTTTGGCTTGACTCCTTACATGGCACAGAAGTGGCTCAACCATTTCTGCGAGAAAGGCATCATGGAGAAGGAAGGCACCCAGCATGCTCCTATCTATTTCTTGAAGTGAAGGGAGGAAGAAATTCTATATTTCAATTTAATCATCATTATTATGACAAAGGAAGAGCTGATAGACAGAATCAACGACATCGAATGGGAGGACTTCGAGGCTAAGGAGGCCAAGAGCGAACTCCCTAAGAATATATGGGAAACCGTAAGTGCATTCGCCAACACTTCCGGCGGATGGATAGTGCTTGGAGTGAAGCAGAATGGCAAGAAGTTTGAAATATCAGGAGTTGACAATGCAGAGAAGTTGGAACAAGACTTCTTGGGCACCTTGCGTTCCCAAAAGTTCAATGAGCCAGTCGATGCCAAGAGCATGCTCTATCATATAGATGGACATAAGGTTTTGGCATTTCATATCGCCTCATCACCCCACAAGCCTATCTACTATAACAATCCACAGAATACATTCATCCGATTTGGCAGTGGAGACCAGCGAGCAACCAATGGTGAGATAACCGCCATGTTTCATAACCAATCATTCGGCATCAAGTCTGAGCAGATACTCTTAGACTCCAATCTCTCCATGCTCAACGAGGATACCATTCGCGACTATCGCAATTACTTCAAGCTATACAGTCCTCGACCTAATCTGATAGGCAATGACATCGCCGACTTCTGCAAGCGCATCGGCATCGCCGATAATGGGGGACATCTGAATTATGGCGGCTTGATGTGCTTTGGCAAAGAAGAATGGGTTCGCCGCTATGTCCCTACGTTTTGGATGGACTTGGTGGAGATTCCTGGCAGAAGCGTGAGAGAAGCACGAACTCGCTATACCTATCGCATCCCAGAGCAAGAGAACCTTTGGGAGTATTTTCAGATTATGATTAGGAGACTGCGCCTCATCGTGGATACTCCATTCATGATGAACGACGAGGGATTCAATGTGGAAGATCGCTCGCAGTTTAAGATTTTGCGAGAAGCATTAGTCAATATGCTCTCTCACTTCGATCCATTCAGCACCATTCACTCCTGCATTCATATCTATACCGACAGAGTCGAGTTCTTCAATGCTGGTGGCTATCCTGTACCTATATCCCAACTGGGCAACCATCTCTATTCCAATCCTCGCAACCCGATTATCGCCAAGATATTCAGACTGGTAAATCTATCAGAAACCATCGGTTATGGTTTCGACATGATGAATGAGTGGAAGGAAATCACAGGAAATGACGTGACTTTTGAGAGTGATATCTGCACCAGCACTGTCACTTTTTGGCTGGATAGTGACAAAGCTAGTGACAGAGCTACTAACAGAGCTACTAACAGAGCTACTAACAGAGCTACTAACAGAGCTGAAGGTGATAATACATATACAGATGCAACAGACAAAGTTGTATCCATTCTTAAGTTCTGCAAAGAACCAAAATACAGAAAGGAAATATACGATTTAATTGGTGTTACGTATCAACAATGGAACTTCAAGGCATTCATCGAACCTTTGCTACTTCATGATTATCTGGAACTTACGGTACCAGATAAGCCGACAAGTCCTAAGCAACAATACAGAACGACCAAAAAGGGTTTGTTGTTCTTGGAGACAATATAAACAATCCGACTCTGTCGTTTTGTTTTGATACAGAACGACAAAGTCAACGACAGAGTCAGATAATTCAAGCTCTGCTACTTTTCATGAAATAGTAACAGAGCTAGTAACTATGTTAGTAACCATGTCGGTAACTATGTCAGTAATTATTTTCAAAAAAAGAAAAATTATGAACGATATAAAACTTACATCAGATAAAATAGGGAAAAAAGAAGTTAAGAAACTACGCCAAAAGCTTTTGAAAGACTTTCTTCACACATTTCCTCTGGATTCGCTCCTAGGCATGACTTTGGAGCAATATACCAATTTGAACAAAGATGACTCTTTCTGCTATTGGCTAGAATCTCGCACATACGAGTTGGGATCTATATGGGGTGGCTCATCATATAAATTTGGTATCTATGAATATCGTATTAAGACCAATATTCACAACACAAAGTTTATCAGCGATGAAAAATATGCTTGGTATGCAAGATATAATAAGCCTACAGCTCAAGAAGCTTTCAACGTAGTAAAGAACGCTATCATCAAAATTGCAACAAACGCCAGCAATGGAAACTTTGAGGTTTTAGATACGATCACAGAATTAGGAGAAGGCTACAGATGGAAGATAGCATTCTTATACTCCAACAACCAACTTATCCCCATTTACAAGAAAGACATGCTTGTACAATTGGCAACACATTTTGGTTTAGCAGGAGCTAAAGCTATGCCTATATCAAAACTTCAAGCTTTCCTAATGCAGCAGAAAGGAGACAAGGACATCTTTGACTATTACGAAGAATTGCTTACTATTTTGAAAGAATTAGACTATGTTCAGACTACAGAAGCTACAAATGAGACAGAAGACAATATCAACAAGCAATATTGGTGGCTCGTAGCCAGTCCTAAGATTTGGAGTTTCTCCAAGATGAAGGTCGGTGAAATCCAAGACTATACTCTTTATAATGAGAATGGCAATCCACGAAGAATCTTTCAGAACTTCGTGAATGCCAAGAAAGGGGATATTGTCATAGGATATGAGGCCAACCCTGTGAAACAAATCGTTGCCATTGCCGAAATCGACACGCCATCAGATGGGCAGCATATTTGTTTCAAAAAAGTTGAATCCCTGCAATACCCTATCGACTACGCCTCATTCAAGGATGCACCAGAGCTAAAAAGCATGGAATTCATTCAAAACAAGAATGGCTCACTATTCAAAGTTGCCCCTGACGAATATGAGTACCTGATTGATCTCATCAGAGAATCCAATCCAAAAGAAGAAAACAAACAGCTGAAACCCTATACACAAGAGAATTTTCTCAATGAGGTATATATGAGCGAAGAAGACTATACCAAGCTGCGCTTGCTCTTGCAAAACAAGAAGAACATCATCTTGCAAGGAGCACCTGGCGTAGGTAAGACATTCTCCGCTAAGAGATTAGCTTACTCTATGATGGGGGATATAGACGAATCGAGAATCGAATTCATCCAATTCCACCAAAATTATAGCTATGAGGATTTCATGATGGGGTATCGACCTAACGAAGATGGTGGATTCGAACTCAAAAAGGGAGTTTTCTATAACTTCTGTAAAAGAGCCCAAAGTAATCCGGACAAAGATTACTACTTCATTATAGATGAAATAAATCGTGGAAACCTGAGCAAGATATTTGGTGAATTGTTAATTAGGGTGTCCAGTTCTGTGTTCCAGTTTTTAGTATCAAAAACAATGTAATAACCATCTAAGTCATTGATAATCATTCGCTAAATAAACTATAATCTTGTGCGAATCTACATCAGACTTTTTGATAGTTAAATTTGTCTTATATTTTGTGCTTAATTTACTGATTTACAGTGTGCTAAGTTGCTAAAACATAATCAAAAACGAGAACATGGAACTGGACACCCTAATTTTTTAGATAACGACTTAAAAGTTAGAATGTAAGATTTACTCCAAACATAAATGTTCTATTAGCTGGATAGATGAATTCATCGAATCCACGCTGATATACACTGGATGAGTTCACGTCAGGACTGTATCCTGTGTAGCCAGTAATGGTAAAGAGATTATCCACACTGGCATAGACACGTGCTTTCTGGAAGAAGCCCAGCAGGCAGTTCTCCGGCAGGGTATAACCCAACTGAACGGTTCTCAATCTCAAATAGTCACCCTTCTCCAGGAATCTGTCAGACTCAGAACGGGCATTACGGTTAGGATCATTCCATACCAATCTTGGTGTCTTGGCATTGTGGTTAGACTCTGTCCAATGATCCAGCACGGTTGAGAGATAGTTGGTACCACGGGTTACATCCTCCAGTTCCAGTCGGGTAGCATTATATATCTTGTTACCTATGACACCCTGAAGTGTGAAAGAGAAGTCAAAGTTCTTGTAATTGACACTTCCATTCAGAGAATAGGTAAACTTAGGGAAAGGACTTCCGCAATATACACGGTCGTCATCATTGATAGTACCATCATTGTTCGTATCCTTGAATCGGATATCACCTGGTTCTGCACTTGGCTGAATCAGCTTGCCATCCTTGGAATGAGCTTGTACTTCTGCCTCGCTATTGAAATAGCCGTCACAAGGAATCAGCCAGAAACCTGCGATAGGATAACCAGCCAAAGTCTTGGTAGTATAGGTACCACCATGGATAGTTCCGCCAGTGATGAATTGAGATTCAGAACCCATAGCTACCACCTCATTCGTATTGAACGAACCGATAGCATTAACGCTATAAGAGAAATCCTTGTCAAGACGATCGTTCCAGCCCAGATTGAATTCGAAACCCTTGTTTCTGATCTTACCCGCATTCTTCACAGGTTCGTTGGCTCCACCTGTAGAGATAGGAATAGGTACCGACAGGAGGATATCCTTGGTATTCTTAACATAGTAATCCATCGTGAGACTCAATCTGTTGTTCAATGCTATCAAGTCGATACCGACATTGGTCATAGAAGTAGATTCCCACTTGATATCCGGATTGGCAAAATTCTTAGGGAATGCGCCCTGCAAGAGCTCACCATTACCATTAGGATAATTGATACCCGTTGTTACAGCAGAAGAATACTGATAATCGGAGATTTCCTGATTACCCAACTCTCCATATCCTGCTCTCAGCTTCAACTGGTCGAGCCACTCAACATGATCCTTGACAAACTTTTCCTCGGCAATATTCCAACCTACAGACACAGAAGGGAAGTTTCCGTAACGATTACCTTTGGCAAACTTAGAAGAACCATCACGGCGCATCGTCATAGTAATCAGGTATCTATCCTGATAGGAATAGAAGATACGACCCAAGATGGAAGTCAATACAGAATGGTAAGAATTGCCGGAAGTACCTAATCCACTGGCTGCAGCATCCAATTCCCAGATACCGGTTGACATACCCTGTCCCCAGCCACTCAAGTATCGATACTTCGTATCCTGATAAGAATAACCAGCCAACAAGGAAATCTTATGGGCACCAAACTGTCTATCGAAAGTAAGGAGGTGTTCCATCAAGAGATTTCTGGTACGTGTCTGTCGCTCAGTTGACTGAGTGATACCGTTTTTATCCAATCCGAAATCGTAAAGACCCTTTTTCTCATTATAACGATAGAACTGGAAATCAGGAGTAAAGTTCATCTTATACTTCAATCCCTTGATCGGCTCTATAGAGAAATAAACGTTGGCATAGACTTTTGCATTGTCACTCTTGCGACCCAGGACGTTATCATCACAGGTACCCAATGGGTTACGGAGATTAACCACGTCACCATACAATCCACCATATCCACCAACACGGCTACTATCATATCTGGACAAAGTAGGAACAGACTGCAAGGTATGTCCCACCATACCTCCACGAATTTCACTGAACAGAGGTTTATCCTTATCATACTCCAAGATGATATTGGTACCCAGGTTTACGATTCCCTTCTTGTAATCCACCTTGCTCTGCATGGTATAACGCTGGAAATTGGTACCCTTCAACACACCGTCCTGATTGGTATAGCCAAAGCTATTATAATAGGTAGTATATTTTCCACCACCCTGAACAGAAAGATTATAATTCTGCATCAAAGCAGGATTGAACATAATATCCTGCCAGTCATTATCCTCTTTAGAAGCCAGATCGAGCGCCATATCCAGCGGCTTCAAACCAGATGCAGCTCTAGACTCGGTGGTAACCGCTGCCCAATCAGATGCATTCAAAAGATCCAAGTATTTGGCAGGAGTATTAACACCAACATTGGCAGTTACGTTTATGGTTGGCACACCCTCGGTATTGCTACCACTCTTGGTAGTAATGATAACGACACCATTGGCTGCTCTAGAACCATAGATGGCTGCAGAAGAAGCATCCTTCAGCACATCGATGCTTTGGATGTCGGAAGGATTGATATGATCGATACTCGACATATACATACCATCAACAATGTATAATGGAGAGGCATTGTTAAGAGTACCAATACCTCTGACCATTATACGAGATCCTGAACCAGGCTGTCCACCTTGTGAAACGATGTCAACACCTGCTATCTTACCTTGAAGAGCTTGTCCTATTGTTGAGTTACTTTGCGTATTTAATTTCGTAGCATCTACATTAGCTACCGAACCCGTAAGATCGGCTTTTCTCTGGGTACCATATCCGATGACAACAAGCTCATTGAGCGTCTTGCTGTCTTCGAGCAATACAACATCCTTAAGGGAAGTGCTACTGGCTACCACTTCCTTTCCCTTATAACCAACATATGAAATCACCAGAGTAGCCCCTTGAGGTACATTGGTAACAACATAATTACCATCCATATCTGTTACAGATCCATTGGATGTACCTTTAACAATGACACTGGCACCAATAATCGGTTCACCATTATTGTCGAAGATTTTACCAGAAACTTTAGGAAAAGTCTTGGAGTCTTGTTGAGCAGTCTGAACCTTCAATAAAGGTGAAGCTGCAGCTTTGCATACCATAGTTTGGCTCAGAAGAGTCATCGTAAGGCACGTCATTAGAACGGTCTTCTTTTTCATTGTCTTTTAAATTTATTAAGTTTTTATAAATTAAGATTTGATGACCGCAAAGTTAAGCGATTCGGCGGAAAAGTGCCTAACCAAAATGGACAATAAAATACCGCATTTTAGACAGTCCAATGTCTAAAATGCGGTAACTAGCTAAAAATAAGAAGTTTAAGTGATTTTACTTTTCCAAGTACAATTTAGGTGTCAAATCGAATTCTGCCTGAAAACACTTAATGAAATACGACATATTACTATATCCTACCATATACATGATCTCAGTAATCGTGTATTGAGAATTTCTGAGAAGGAATGCAGCCTTCTTCATCCTTATCTTCTTGATGTAAGCAATTGGGGTCATACCAGTAATCTGCTTGATCTTACGATAGAGCATCTTAGGATTATAACCAACCTTATCGGCAAGCGAAGCAACATTAAAACTTTCGTCCTCCATATTTTTTTCTATAATTGAGGTAACCCTTTCCATAAACTTCACATCATAGTTTTCGGGGGGCGTTGTTATCTCAAACTGCGGTGAAGCAATGGCAGCAATCTTCGCATCTTTTTCCAATGCCATTTTCTTATCTATCAGGCGGGACACCTGCAAGAGAATCTTATCCAGACTGAATGGCTTGGTAAGGAAGATATCCACACCAAGCTTGATACTTTGCAGCTCTGTATTCTGATCATCCTTGGCAGTGAGCATCAGGATTGGAATATTGGCTGTGGCTTGTTGATGTTTCAAGGCTCTTACCAACTGGAATCCATTCATCACAGGCATCATCTGGTCTGCAATAATCAGACTAGGATGGTATTTCGCTATTTTCTCCAAACCATCCTTTCCGTCAAAGGCAGCAATACAGTTATACTGTTCCGAGAGAGCATCTCTTAAAACAGATACTATCTCTCTATTGTCATCTACAATGATGATGGTATATTTATCAGGATCAAGATCCCTTTCTTCATCAACAGGCTCATTTGTGATGGCATTCTCTCCATCAAGTGGCAACGAGATGGTAAAGAGGGTGGTTTTACCGGAAGTCAATTCTACCTTGCCTCCATGCATCTCTATGTATTTCTTTACAAGAGACAAGCCGATACCACTGCCTTCATTATTCGGACTCTGATTATCACCCTGATAGAATCGGACAAAAATCATCTTGGCATCTTTCTCTGAAATACCTCTTCCATTATCCTCTATGCCAATCAATACCTGATTTTCTTCCTGCCGGACTGTCACATCAATAATCCCAGTATTGTTTTTAACAAACCTGATGGCATTGGAAATGAGATTGGTTATTGCCGACTGTATTTTCAATGTGTCCATATTCATCCATATCTCCTGATTGGCAGAATGGAAATTGAGCTGGATGTTTCTTTCCACTGCGATAGAAGCAAACGACTCCAGGCAGTTGCATACCAGAGAATTCAGATCTATATGCGAGCGAATCATAGAATTATCATCCTTGAAATCAGCATTTTTGAACTCCAGCACCTTATGAATAAGCATATTGAGCTGCAAGGCATTCTTCTGGATGCCGGTCAGCGATTTCTTCAAGGCAGTATTCTGCTGGGTAGCCCTGATAAGCGTACCCAATGGGGCGATGATCAGGCTGAGTGGCGTCTTCAGCTCATGCGACATATTGATGAAGAACTCATTTTTCTGTCTCAACAACTCCATCGACCGATCTTTTTCATGCTGTTCCATGATGGCTTGGTTACGTCTCTTATACCAAATGATGGTAAAGACGACTATACCAACAGCAATCAACACATATACCAAGATGGCAATGGTGCAGGCATACCAAGGACTCGGCACTATAATATAATAAGTACTAATCTTGGCATGTTTGTCAATTGCCGGATTGGTTGAACAGAGACTTAATTGATAAGTTCCACTTGAAATATGAGCAAACGACAAGTCGTTACTTCCTTTTTTAATCGATTGCCAGATATTGTTATCACCAAACTTATAATAAAAGGTAACAGCCTGATGTGGCATATAATGCAAAGTAGATAGCTCGAAAGTAACATATTCTCTGGATTTCAACCGAATTTTCTCTGTTTGAGAAGGAAATAGGATGCATTCTTGACTGCTGCTACTGGAGACACTGGTAATATACACCCTGTTACTTTCTTTTTTCGTTTTTATCTGATAGGTAGAAATGCCATTTTCTCCTCCCCATACTATATGATGAGAATGAGGCAAATACATACCAGACAGACACAGATTATTAGGCTTATCATAGAATGATATCTCATCGTTCTGAGTGTTAATAATGAAGATACCATCGGAGCAAGCAAACCACAGATTCTGGTTTTCCTTAACAAATGCAGAGATAGGACCATCAGAAATACTAGCATTAAAAGTCTTCAATCGATTGGTACGCTGATCATACTTCATGATTTTTCCTTCCTGTGACGACAGCCACAAGGCATGATTGCAGAATGCAACAACCTGATATTGCACATTTAAGTGTTGTTCTTCTCCCGTAAGAAGATTCTTCCTTATAATATGATTATTGGCACATAGCCATATCTCTCCCTTATCACCAGGTAGAATCAGACGAATATTATTATCCCCTTTCAGTTTTTCCATTTTTGGGGTTTGCTCCTTATCTATATAAGTACGATTGGCACTGTTGATCAGTTTCTTCTTATTGATAACAAATAAGCCGCCCGAATAAGTACCCACCCAGAATTGACCTTTGGTATCTTCGTAAATAGCGTATGCCCATTTCGCAGTCTCGCCATGACGATTAATGATGTTATAATAATCAAATTGCTGGGTAACCTGATTGTATCTGGCAATACTGGCATCAGAAGCTATCCATATATCATGGTCAGAATCTTCATATATTTGGCGGATTCTGTTGTGATGTAGATGATGATATTGGTCGGAAGCGGTATAGCAGGTAGCCGCTACATGATTGGGAGGCAAAGAAAGTTTAAGAAGTCCATTTTCTCCACCTAGCCAAAGATTGTTATGACTATCTCCCAATATACTGGTAAAGTTGTTTCCATATTCATTATGGGTAAACTCATATATATTATGATAGGTGTACCATGTAGGATACTCCATTATTGTGATTCCATCATCGGTGGCAAGCCACACATTGTCATCTCTATCAATGGTTATATTCCAAATGATGTTATTACAGATAGATTGATGGAAGGCATTATATACCAACGAATGCTGCTGATGAGTTGTCATATTATAGATGTAAAGTCCAGCATCTGTACCCGCAATCAGATTATCGTTTCTGTCCAAGGCCAGCGACTTGAAAACGCACCCGGATAAGATTTCACTTATTTCCATCTTATCTTGCATTGGATGATATACACACATTTTTCCTTCCATTCCGACAAGGAGGCTTTGATCTTGCGGATACCATAATAAAGAATTTACAAAGTTATCACTAGTTGGCAAAGGGATTCTACGAATATGATTATGTGCCGTATTCACTGCAAAAAGCCCCTCAAGAGAACCAACATACATTGTTTTACCCACAGGACATAAAGTATAGATACTAGTAAGTTTGATTCTAGATGTTGCAATTTGCTGTAGTTTGCGGTTTTTCAGATTATATCTCCACAATCCTTCTGTATTGGTGCCTATCCAAAGGTCATCTCCCGAAACAAGCATCGTTCTCACAGATTTTATCCGATTCAAAGGCTTCAATACCTGTTCCGACTTACCATTTGTTGTATTCAGATAACAAAGTCCTCCCAATGTACCCACTATCAGGCGCTGATCGTCGGTCTGGGCAATGCCCATAATAGATTGCCCTGTCATATACAAGGTAGTTTTATAACCATCATATCTGCAGACACCATGATAAGTTCCAATCCATATTATTCCTTTTTTATCTTGAAATACCGAAGTTGTAGAATGTGCCGCATAAGGCAGTTCTACGGTTTTGAAGATGCTATACGGCAAAGAGTTGTTGGGTATAACAATATCATTTGCTATGCCAACACGAATCGTAAGCAACAAGAACAGTATAATAGTTAGTAATTTTTCTTTCATCTTATTTCTACCACTAATGATTTACAATTAGTTTATAAACCTTAATTCCGCAACACTATAGTTTAATATTATTTATAAGTGCCTGAGCAACAAAAAGCTACCCAGGATTTTGCCATGTCAGAATTTTCACTTACCTTAGTGTTGCGAAAAGAAGA
>ENA-OZEF01000546-OZEF01000546.1-human-gut-metagenome-genome-assembly--contig:-NODE-546-length-15080-cov-5.090383_pt1 | contig 15080 bp, 13 predicted proteins | sample MGYA00245065_ERZ653603 | MGnify/ENA primary metagenome ERZ653603 (study PRJEB26926, sample SAMN06164922) | human gut metagenome | biome: ENVO:00009003; feature: ENVO:2100002; material: ENVO:00002003...
AGATTACTACGCGTCTCGTGGGCTCGGAGATGTGTATAAGAGACAGGTATTATTCAAGGGAGCCGGGAAGCAGAACCGGCGTCGCCGATATGGTGCTGTGGAGCACATGGGGCATGACACTTCAGATGCACGCTTATTTTATAGAAAATATAGTATTGTTTATACCATTTGGGCTTTTATTTCCACTGGTTTTTAAAAATTGGATGAGATGGTTTACAATACCTGTTGGTGCTCTTATAAGCGCAGCAATTGAGTACACGCAGCTGGTTACCGGCAGGGGATATTGTCAGCTTGATGATTTTGTGACAAATACGGCAGGAGCAGCAATCGGATTTTTTATTTATTTGATATTATATGCAGGGTGGCTGGTATGGAAAAAAATAAGATAAGCATTGTGGTACCATGCTTTAACGAGAAAGAGGCTCTGCCTCTTTTTTATAATAAAATAACTCAGGTGTTTAATCAGATGAGTCAAGAGAGTGAGACAGCGGGATTGTCCTATGAACTGATTATAGTGGATGACGGTTCTATGGACGGGACACTCGATGTCGCAAAGGAGCTTGCTGTAAATGATTCCGGTGTGAAATACATATCCTTTTCACGCAATTTTGGCAAGGAGGCAGCCATGTATGCAGGCTTGCAGCATGCTGTGGGGGAATATGTGGCGATAATGGATGCTGACCTTCAAGATCCGCCGGATATGCTGCCTGAGATGTACAAGGCTCTTATGGAAGAAGGTTATGATGCTGTCGGTACAAGGCGAGTGACACGCAAAGGTGAACCAGCGATTAGATCTTTTTTTGCCAGAAAGTTCTATAGGCTCATGAGCAGAATATCAAAGGCAAATATGGTTGATGGGGCACGTGACTACAGGCTGATGAACAGGAAATACGTGGATGCACTGCTTTCGCTTAAGGAATACAACAGGTTTTCAAAGGGATTGTTTGGATGGGTAGGCTTTAAGGTGAAGTGGCTTGAGTTTGAGAATGTAAACAGGGTGGCAGGTGAGACAAAGTGGTCATTCTGGCAACTCTTTTTGTATAGCCTTGACGGAATAGTGGCGTTTTCCAATGCTCCGCTATACATGGCTTCAATAGCCGGAGTGTTCAGCTTTATTGTCGCAATAATTGCAATGCTCTTTATCATTATCAGGAGACTTGTATTCGGAGATCCGGTAGCCGGCTGGGCTTCGACCGTTGTTATCATACTTTTTATAGGTGGGATACAACTGCTTAGCATAGGCATTTTGGGACTTTATCTGTCGAAGCTATATCTCGAGGCAAAGGACAGACCGATATATTTAATAGGAGAATCAAATATAGAAAAACCTACAGAAAAAAATTAAGGCTTTCTTAAGAATTCTTAATTCGATAGCACATGACATTTTTTTCGGATGTTATATGCTATAATTTTTTCGGCAACGTTTATTAATGCATGAAAGAGGACTAAGATGAAAAATGTACTGGAGTGGCTTGAGGCCACAGTAGAAAAATACCCTGACAAGCCTGCATTTTCGGATACTGAATGCAGCATTACGTTTGCGCAGGTGTATGATATAGCAAGAAATACAGGAGCATATCTGATAGAACAGCTTGGAGTGGACAGAACCCCTGTTGCAGTATTTGCCGGAAGGAAAATGGTAACACCGGCATACTTCCTGGGAGTGGTATATGCAGGCAGACCGTATGCGCCGATTGATGCATCGCTTCCTGACAAGAGAATTGAAAAAATACTTGAAAATCTGTGTCCAAGGGCTATTGTGGCTGACAGGGAAAGCCTTGAGCATGTGGAGAGCATAGTGGATGAGCTGGCAAAGGCAGAAGGTTTCGATAGACCGCAGATATTTATTGCTGAGAATATATCGCGCTTCGAGCAGGTGGCGTGCGCTGATAGTAATTGTAAAATCAGTGAATCAGCAGGAGACGCTGTGACGGATAGTGAGAACGATACAGATGGTGGTGTTGTGGCAGGCTGTGCAGGAAAAATAGATGACAGCTCACGGGATATGCTCGCTGTAGTCCGCAGGCAGATGTCCATGACAGAACCACTGTATATCATCTACACGTCAGGCTCCACCGGCAATCCAAAGGGAGTCATGACATCGCATCTGTCACTTATGACATACATCAATGCTTACTGTGATGTGATGCATATAGAGGAAAGTGATGTGCTGGGCAATCAGTCACCGCTTGATTATATTGCGGCAATCAGGGACATTTATCTGCCGCTAAAGACCGGTTGCAGCACAGCTATTATCCCGAAAGAGTACTTTATGGAGCCGAATGCCTTGTTTGATTACATGAATGAGAAGAAGGTCAGCAGTGTCGGCTGGAGTGTTTCGGCATTTACCATTCTCACTTCGCTTGGAGCATTTGAGGAAGTAGGGCTTAAGAGTCTTAGAAAAATCTGCTTCTCAGGCTCAGTGATGCCGTGCAGGGTACTCAGAAAATGGCAGGAAAATCTGCCTGAAGCACATTTTGTGAACCAGTATGGACCGACAGAGGCCACAGCATCATGCACATACTATAGCGTGGATCATACAGTGGAAGATGACGAGGTGCTTCCTATAGGAAAAGCCTATGACAATTACAGGGTTTTCCTGATAGATGAGCATGGAAATGAGCCGGCTGTCGGAGAACAGGGCGAGATATGCGTATGTGGACCAATCCTGGCGCTGGGCTATTATAATGATCCGGAGAGGACAGCTGCGGCATTTACACTCAATCCACTCAACAAGGCTTATCCTGAGCGGATGTACCGCACAGGGGATTACGGAAGGCTCGATGAGGACGGCATACTTCATTTCTGTGGACGTATGGACCGCCAGATAAAGCACATGGGACACCGTGTGGAGCTTGACGAGGTGGAGCATGCCGCCAATGTGGTCGAGGGAGTCGCAGAAAGCTGCGTTATATATAATAAAGCAAAAGAGGTGCTGATACTTTTCTACACAGGTGACTGTGACAGGAGAAGCCTTGCGCTGGCACTGAGAGACGAGCTTCCGGGCTTTATGGTGCCAAGGAAAATCAAGAAACTGGAGCAGCTTCCTAAGCTTCCAAACGGAAAATATGATATGAAAAAACTGGAGGAAATGTAAAATGAGAGACACAATTTTAGAGATTTTAGAGGAATTAAGACCGGATGTGGATTTTGAGAAGGAGACAAAGCTCATCGATGACAAAATTCTTGAGTCATTTGATATAGTTTCACTCGTATCGGAGCTGACTGATGAGTTTGACATCACAATCAGACCAAAGGATCTGGTTCCTGAGAATTTTAACTCAGTTGATGCAATCGAGAAGCTTGTGAAAGAGCTTGTGGAGGAATAAAGCATATGAGACAGACACCGTACTATGTATTTGATACGGACGAGTTTGCGAAGAGAGCAGCCATGATAAGGGCTGCTCTTGATTGTAAAGGAGGACGTAGGATACCGCTTTGCTTTTCGATAAAGGCAAATCCGTTTCTGCTTCACAGGCTGCCGGCGGGCTTAGACCATGTGGAGGTGTGCAGCCCGGGAGAGCTTGAGATATGTATAGCACTTGGCGTGAAGCCGGAATGCATCATCTATTCAGGAGTGATGAAGGAAAAATGCGATATAGAGCGAGCCGTTTCGTATGGCGCCGGCATACTGACCTGTGAAAGCATAAGACATGCGACGCTTATATCAGAGGTGATGCTTGAATGTATGTCTGAAGGCGCGCAGGAAGCCGGATTGGTCGAAAAGAAGGCACAGGTCATACTGCGCCTGACAAGTGGCAACCAGTTTGGCATGTCGCTTGAGGATATTGAATATATCATTTCGCATCCGGATGAGTTTAAGGGCATTGCGGTAATGGGCATCCACTACTATTCCGGCACACAGAAGAGTCTTCGCAAAATAAATAAGGACTTGGAAAAAATAAAGTCTGCACTGACCATGTTAAAGGACAAATACAGCTTTGAGCCACAGCTTGTAGAGTATGGCCCGGGACTTTGCGTTGAGTATTTTGAGGATGACTGGCAGGAAAAGGAAAAACAATCACTTGATGAGGCAGCAGAGGTGCTTAGAGAATTTGCTGTGGAATATCCGCTTGGCATTGAGATGGGACGATTCCTCGCAGCCTCATGCGGTAAATATTACACACAGGTAAAGGACTTAAAATCGACAGGCGATGCCAACTATGCGATTCTGGATGGAGGAATCCACCACCTGAATTACTTCGGGCAGAGGATGGCAATGCAGGTGCCACCGATTAGTATATATAGAGCTGCCGGTGTGGAATTAACACAATTGCCGGACATAGACTATACACTCTGCGGAAGCCTCTGTACAGTGGCAGATGTGCTGGTACGCGAGGTGAAGCTTAAGAAGCTTGAACTTGGTGATGTTCTTGAGTTTGGGCACTGTGGTGCGTATTCTGTGACAGAAGCACCGGCACTCTTTTTGTCAAGACAGCTTCCGGCTATATATGCATATTCGAAGGAGTATGGATATGAGTGCCTGAGGGAGCATATTCCTGCGGCTGAGATAAATCTGGCCGGAAAAAAATTGTAAATAAAAGCGCCATGGTAAATTGCCATGGCGCTTTTGAATATGACATAAACAAAGCCTTTTGTGGGAAGCTAAATTATTAGCCAAGCTCCTTCTCACACATATCAAGTACAGAAGCAATGGTAGTATCCATATCATAGTACTTGTACTCGCCGAGACGGCCACCGAATATAACACCGGTCTCCTTGTCGGCAAGCTCCTTGTACTTGGCATAGAGCTGTCCGTTTTTCTCATCGTTTACAGGGTAGTAAGGCTCATCTCCGGCCTTCCACTCAGAAGAGTACTCGCGGCTGATAATAGTCTTTGGCAGATCATTGCCATCCTCATCCTTGCCGAACTCGAACCACTTGTGCTCGATGATACGTGTCCATGGTGTTTCGCGGTCAGTATAGTTGACTGCAGCATTGCCCTGAAAGTTAGGAATATCGAGTGTCTCATTTTCAAAGCGCACTGAGCGGTACTCCAAAGTGCCGAGCTTAAAGCCAAAATATGCGTCAATCGGACCGGTGTATACAACCTTGTCAGCTAAAGCATCAAGCTCAGCCTTGTGCTCGAGGTAGTCGGTATTCAGTCTGACCTCAATGCCGTCGAGAAGATTTTCAACCATCTTTGTATATCCGCCGATTGGAATACCCTGGTAAAGAGCGTTGAAGTAATTGTTATCAAAGGTAAGTCTCACAGGAAGGCGCTTTATGATGAAAGCCGGAAGCTCCTTGCAGTCACGTCCCCACTGCTTCTCAGTGTAGCCCTTCACGAGCTTCTCATAGATATCACGACCAACTAGCGAGATAGCCTGCTCCTCGAGATTTTTTGGTTCAGCGGTGATTTCTTTTTTCTGCTCATCAATCTTTGCAGCAGCTTCCTCCGGTGTCACAACGCCCCACATCTTGTTGAAGGTGTACATATTGAAAGGCATTGAGTACAGCTCACCCTTGTAGTTGGCTACAGGGCTGTTTGTGAAGCGGTTGAACTCAGCAAACTGCGTGATATAGTTCCAAACTCTCTTGTCATTGGTGTGGAATATGTGGGCTCCGTACATGTGTACATTTATGCCCTCCTGCTTTTCGGTGTAAACATTTCCTGCTATGTTAGGACGCTTGTCCACAACAAGCACTGATTTGCCCTTGGCCTTTGCCTCATGGGCGAAGATGGCTCCGTAGAGACCGGAACCTACTACTATATAATTGTATTTCATTGTTTTCTCCCTGTTGCATATTGATATTATAATTATAAGTACATTTTCCGGAAAAACAAGCAGAAACAATGAAAATAAGTAAATATTAATAAATCCTGTATTAGAAAATTATGATATACTTAGATATAGGAAGTTCAAAAGTAAGAAAATAAGAGGAAAGGCAACGCAACGATGAAACTACCCGGCTACTACTCCTCAGGAGAATTTGCAAAAAAAGCGCATATTACAAAAAAGACCGTCAGGTACTATGACGAGCACAATATTTTAAAACCATCCTACGTAAACGAAAACGGAGCCAGATTCTATAATGATGACGACTTTGCGCGTCTACAGCAGATACTGTTCCTCAAATATCTGGGCTTTTCCCTGGATGATATCAAGGAGATGACACTCAGAAACACGGACAGCGATGTCATGTCTGAGTCGCTTCACATGCAGCTTGGTCTCGTGGAGGAGAGGATAGAGCAGATGAAGCTTATGAAATCAGCACTGCAGGAGGCTTCAGAGGTAATAGACGAGGGGCGAAGCGTGGACTGGAGTCATATGCTGGAGCTGGTTAATATAAACGAGATGGAGCAAAAGCTAAAGCAGCAGTACAGGGATGCTTCAAATATATCAGCCAGAATCAATCTGCACAGGGATTTCTCGATTAATCCGGTGAGCTGGTTTAGCTGGGTATTTGATGAGTGCAGCTTTTTTGAGGGGGAAAAGGTGCTTGAGGTGGGCTGTGGTGATGCCTCTCTCTGGACACAGAACATAGACAGGATACCGGCAGATATGCAGATAACCCTGACTGATATATCGTATGGCATGGTAAGGGATGCGACGAGAAATGTAGGCGCAGATGACAAGCGCTTCACATATGAGGTGATGGATGCCCACAGGCTGTATAAGCCGGATGCATCGTATGACTGCGTGATAGCAGACCATGTACTGTTCTATTGTGACAATCTGGATGCCGTGTGCAGTGAAATCCTAAGGGTGCTAAAGCCCGGTGGCGTGTTCGTGTGCAGTACATACAGCTCACGGCATATGAAGGAAATAAACGACCTGGTGCAGCAGTTTGATGACCGTATAGAGCTGTCAGCGGAAAGGCTGTATGAGCAATTCGGTAAAGAAAATGGTGAGGCAATACTTGGAAAATACTTTGGTGAGGTAAGCTGGCATGGATACGAGGATGAGCTTGTGGTAGAAAAAGCAGAGCCTGTGATAGAGTATGTGCTTTCGTGCCACGGCAACCAGAACAGGTATATTGTGGACCGCTATAAGGAATTTGCGGCATTTGTCAGAAAGAAGACAGAGAGAGGGTTCCATATCACAAAGGATGCAGGTGTATTTATTGCACGAAAATGATTCAAAAACAGGATATTATAAGCATATATTTTGTGAAAAATGCTAAAAATATAAAAAAGTACTTGAAGGTGCCCTTGGGGCACCTTTTATAATGCAGGTAAATGATGAATCAGGTCAGTGTATTCTATAGACCGAAAGCATCAAGTGCAGCACGTAGTTTCAGTTTGAAGGAGAACAACATGAAAGGTATTATATTAGCGGGAGGTTCAGGCACACGTCTTTACCCACTCACAATGGTAACATCAAAGCAGTTACTTCCAATTTATGACAAGCCAATGATCTACTATCCTATGTCAGTGCTTATGAATGCAGGTATCAGAGATATTCTGATCATTTCAACACCACAGGATACACCAAGATTCAAGGAGCTCTTAGGAGATGGACATCAGTTTGGTGTCAACCTCACCTACGAGGTACAGCCTAGCCCGGACGGACTTGCACAGGCATTTGTTATCGGTGAGAAATTCATCGGTGATGATACAGTAGCCATGGTTCTCGGAGACAACATCTTCGCAGGACACGGACTCAACAAGAGACTCAAGGCCGCAGTTGAAAACGCAGAGAGCGGCAAGGGCGCCACAGTATTCGGCTACTATGTAGATGACCCTGAGAGATTCGGTATCGTAGAGTTCGATAAAGAGGGAAAGGCTATTTCAATCGAGGAAAAGCCGGAGCATCCAAAGAGCAATTATTGTGTTACAGGTCTTTATTTCTACGACAACAATGTAGTAGAGTACGCAAAGAACCTTAAGCCATCAGCCAGAGGCGAGCTTGAGATAACAGATCTTAACAGAATCTATCTTGAGAAAAAAGCCCTCAATGTAGAGCTTTTAGGACAGGGCTTCACATGGCTTGATACAGGAACACATGAGAGCCTTGTAGATGCCACAAACTTTGTCAAGACAGTTGAGACACATCAGCACCGTAAGATAGCATGTCTTGAGGAAATAGCTTACTTAAACGGCTGGATTACAAAGGATGAAGTATTAAAGACATATGAGCTCGTAAAGAAGAACCAGTACGGACAGTACTTAAAGGACGTACTTGATGGAAAATACCGCGAGCAGTTATATTAAGGAGGAAATCAAAATGACAATTATCGTAACAGGTGGAGCAGGATTTATCGGAAGTAACTTCGTATTTCACATGCTTAACAAATATCCGGATTACCGTATCGTATGCTTAGACTGTCTCACATATGCAGGAAATCTCTCAACACTTGAGCCTGTAATGGACAATCCAAACTTCCGTTTCGTAAAGGAGAGCATCACAGACCGTGACGCCGTATACAAATTATTTGAGGAAGAGCATCCTGATATGGTTGTAAACTTCGCAGCAGAGTCACACGTTGACCGTTCAATCGAAAACCCACAGGTATTCCTTGATACAAATATCATCGGAACATCAGTACTTATGGACGCATGCCGCAAGTATGGTATTAAAAGATATCACCAGGTATCAACAGATGAGGTATACGGAGATCTGCCACTTGACCGCCCTGACCTTTTCTTCCATGAGGATACACCAATCCATACATCAAGCCCGTATTCATCATCAAAGGCAGCAGCAGATTTACTCGTGCTTGCCTACCACCGCACATATGGACTTCCTGTAACAATCAGCCGTTGCTCAAACAACTACGGACCATACCATTTCCCGGAGAAGCTTATCCCACTTATGATTGCAAATGCACTTAATGATAAGCCACTCCCGGTATACGGAACAGGCGAGAACGTGCGTGACTGGCTCTATGTAGAGGATCACTGCAAGGCAATCGACCTTATCATCCACAACGGACGTGTAGGAGAGGTTTACAACGTAGGTGGACACAATGAGAAGACAAACCTTGAAATCGTAAAGATTATCTGTAAGGAGCTCAATAAGCCGGAGAGCCTTATCACATTCGTAGGAGACCGTAAGGGCCATGATATGCGTTACGCAATCGACCCAACAAAGATCCACAATGAGCTCGGATGGCTTCCAGAGACCAAGTTTGAGGACGGCATCAAGAAGACAATCAAATGGTACCTTGACAACCGTGAGTGGTGGGAGACAATCATCAGCGGAGAGTACCAGAATTACTACGAGAAGATGTATGCGAATAGATAACTGCTACTCTTTGAGGCTTTTGTGCATGCCTAAAGAATATGTGATTGCGTATATATGTTGAGCCTGTTTACGAATAACAGCGTTAAGGAGACAAAAATGAAAGTATTTGTTACAGGAGTTGCGGGGCAGCTTGGTCATGATATAATGAATGATCTTGCGGCGCGCGGTTACGAAGGAATAGGAACAGATATTGCATCAGAATATAATGGTATCTCTGATGGTACAGCAGTGACACGCATGCCATATGTATCTCTGGATATTACTGACAGAACAGCGGTAGAGCAGGTGATAGGGGCGCTTAAACCCGATGTTGTAATACACTGTGCAGCATGGACAGCTGTAGATCTGGCCGAGGATGATGATAAAAAAGCAAAGGTGCATGCAATCAACGCAGACGGCACACAGAATATTGCAGATGCCTGCAAGAAGATAGATGCCAAGATGGTATATATCAGCACAGATTATGTATTTGACGGACAGGGCACCACACCATGGCAGCCTGACTGCAAGGACTATGCACCACTCAATGTATATGGACAGACAAAGCTTGACGGAGAGCTTGCAGTGGCAAATACACTTGAGAAGTACTTTATAGTGCGTATAGCATGGGTATTTGGTGTAAACGGCAAGAACTTCATCAAGACAATGCTAAATGCCGGCAAGACACACGATAAGCTTACAGTAGTAAGTGACCAGATTGGTACACCGACATATACACTCGACCTTTCAAGATTGCTCGTAGATATGATAGAGACTGATAAATACGGTTACTATCACGCTACAAACGAGGGCGGATATATAAGCTGGTATGATTTTACAAAGGAAATCTTTAAGCAGGCAGTGGAGCTTGGTCATACAGAGTATTCTGAGGACAGACTCACAGTCGCACCTGTTACAACAGCAGAGTATGGTGTGTCGAAGGCAGCACGTCCGTTTAACAGCAGACTGGACAAGAGCAAGCTTGTGGAGAATGGATTTAAGCCGCTTCCTACATGGCAGGATGCGCTGCACAGATATTTGCAGGAGATTAACTTTTAGAAAGGACATAGAAATCATGGGACAGATTAAAGTACAGAAAAATGTAGGTGGAATCGAAGGACTTTGCATCATCGAGCCTACAGTGCATGGAGACAACCGTGGATACTTTATGGAGACATACAATTCAAAGGATATGCAGGAAGCCGGCATTGACAGAGTGTTCGTACAGGATAATCAGTCATGCTCCACAAAGGGAGTGCTCCGCGGACTACATTTCCAGAAGGAATATCCACAGGCAAAACTTGTGCGTGCAGTAAAAGGCTCAGTATTTGATGTGGCTGTAGACTTAAGAAGCGATTCAAAGACATACGGCAAGTGGTTCGGAGTAGAGCTCACAGAGGAGAACAAGAAGCAGTTCCTTATCCCGGAAGGCTTTGCACACGGATTTTTAGTACTCTCAGATGTAGCAGAGTTCTGCTACAAGGTAACAGATTTCTGGCACCTTGGAGATGAGAGCGGCCTTGCATGGAATGATCCTGCAATCGGCATCGAGTGGCCACAGCTTGTCGGAGAGTATCCGGGAAGCGCTGACGGAAGCGGATACACACTTGAGGATGGCACACCAATCAACCTGAGTGATAAGGATCAGAAGTGGGAGACACTCAAAAATACATTTAAATTTTAAAAAAATTATTAATTTTGTTTTTTAAGGCTACAGTTGAGCGGAGACACATAAACTGTAGCTTTTATTAAATTTTTGTTATAATTTTTTAAAATTTGGCAATTATATATCAAATATGGTAAAATACATTTCGGGTTGCGTTATTTAGCATTAGGAGATATGAATATATGAATTCGAAGAAAAGTATCGTAAGATATATAGAAGTGTTTTTGGATGTGATGGTTATGTTTACCTCATATCTGATTGCCAATAGGATTAAATTCGGTTTCTTTAGAACAGGTCTGATAAACAGAACAGAGCATTACCTTACTCTGTTTTTGCTGGAGTTTGCGGTATACGTAGTAGTATATTTTGTGGCTTTCAGAAACGACAATATAGTCAATCGTAAGCTGTTTCAGGAAATATATGCTGTTGGAAAGATGTATGCTTATATCATAGTATTGACCTCCGGATGCATTTATTTTGCAAAGATGGGGGAATATTACTCTCGTGTGCAAATGCTTATTACTTTTATAATTAGTCCGATTGCGACAGTTATAGTCAGACAGATATTCAAGAGACTTGTTACGAAGGAATATCATAGGTCCGGAGCTAATGAAAAAATAATGCTGGTTACCACATCTGATCAGGTGGAAAATGTAATAAAGATTATAAAGACTACGAGAAACTGGGATTTCAGAATCTCGAATATTGCGATAGTTGATTGTGATAGAACCGGCCAGATTATAGACAAGATTGAAATTGTTGCAAATGGGGATAATCTGATGGAGGTTCTCGCAACAGCGGAGATTGACTCGGTATTTGTGCATTTACCTAATGGATATGTGTTCGATCAAAAAGCTTTTGTGACTGCTGTCAATGATATGGGAAAAACGGTATATTTGAATGTGAACGAATATGAGATGAAAATCGGGGAGAGAAGATTAGATTTTCTTGGAAGATATGCTGTTGTCACATGGAAGAATAAAACATACAGACTTCGTTATCTGTTAGCAAAAAAAGGATTTGACCTGATTTTTGGACTGTTTGGCAGTTTACTTATTATCCCGGTATGGATCTTTGCTTTTATAGGAAAACTCGTCACAGGAGATTTGGGACCGGTTATCATTACGATTGTACGGGTAGGTAAGAATGGCCGACGTTTTTATTATCATAAATTCAGAACAATGTATATGGATGCTGTGTCAAGATGTGATAAATGGATTATGGAGGGGAAAAAAGGAGTGGATCCTCGATATACTCCGGTTGGATGGATTCTCAAAAAGACTAAATTGGAAAATTTGCCATCGACATGGAATGTCTTGTGGGGAGATATGAGTATAGTTGGAAATCCGGCTCCTTCATTGCCTGAATTTTTGGATTATTCCGACTATCATAGAAAGAGTCTTAGTGTAAAACCAGGTGTTTTTGGTTTTTGGCAGGCATACGCAGATAATGGTGAGAGGCTAAGTGAGGAGGAACAAAGCGAATTTGACAGAGAGTATATACTAAACTGTACTTTGGGACTTGATATAAGGATTGTATTTAGAATTATCTGTCCGTTTTGCAAGTCTATTCCAAAGGCAAAGTTTTCATCTAATGCATTGGCGCATGATGAGATGAAGATGCTTGATGTTATACTTAATGAGAGAAAACCATTACGATATAGGTCGGTTGTTTTAGAAAAACAAGAGAGACCGTCATTTGTAATTTATAAGATGCTTAAAAGGCTGGCTGATATTGTTTTATCGGCTCTTGCGCTTATTGTTCTGAGTCCTGTTTTTATAGTTTTAGGAATATGTGTAAAGCTGAGTGATGGTGGTAGCGTGTTCTATGGACATACCAGAATTGGATATAAGGGAAAGAAAATATCTGTATACAAGTTCAGGAGCATGAAGACGAACGCAGGTGATCTGGAAAAGATATTGACACCTGAACAGCTTGAGCAGTATGTAAAGGAATTCAAGATAGACAACGATCCGCGAATCACCAAAATAGGAGGCTTTCTGCGAAAGACCAGCCTTGATGAGCTGCCACAGCTAATAAACATACTTAAGGGTGAGCTTTCAATAGTGGGACCGCGTCCAATCGTGGAGAAGGAAACCGAGATATACGGTAGTGACATCGCAAAGCTTCTGAGCGTAAAGCCGGGACTGACAGGTTACTGGCAGGCATATGCCAGAAACAATGCCACCTATGAGAGCGGAGAGCGCCAGAGGATGGAGATGTACTATGTGGAGCACTGCTCACTTTGGCTGGATATAAAGATACTTTTCAGAACCGTTTTCTCTGTAATCAGAAAGGATGGGGCACAATAATCAGAACATATGTGAGAAATATGATGAAGAAACTGGATTTAAATAGTATAAAAATAAGTCTCATAATACCTACTCTCAACGCAGCAGAGTATATGCCCGGTCTGATAGATATACTGGGCAGACAGAACCGTAAGCCCGATGAGATAATAGTGATAGACTCAGAATCCGAGGATGCCACAGTGCGTATGGCAGAGCAGGCAGGCTTTAGGACACTAAAGGTCAAAAGGAGTGAGTTTGACCATGGTGGCACAAGAAACTATGCCGTAGCCATGTCAAAGGGTGATATAGTGATGTTTCTGTCACAGGATGCACTGCCTTCGGATGAACACTATGTGGAAAATATGCTGAGAGGCTTTGAAAACGAAGATGTCGTCATGATATCAGCCAGACAGCTCCCCAGAAAGGATGCAAAGCCTGACGAGGTATTAGTGAGAAAATTTAATTATCCTGCGGAGAGCTTTGTCAGAAGTGAAGCTGATATACCAAAACTTGGGATAAAGGCATATTTCTTCTCGGATGTATGCTCAGCCTACAGACGTGATTTCTTTGAAGACATAGGAGGCTTTGAAAGCCCGCTGCTCACAAATGAGGATATGCTTATGGCAGCAAGGGCGCTTAAGGCAGGATACAAGATAGGTTATTGTGCCACAGCGCAGGTGTATCACTCACACAACTATACATTTGAGCAGCAGTACAAGCGCAACTTTGACGTAGCGGTCTTTATGGAGACCTACAAGGATGAGATAAAGTGTGATGGTACCACAGGTGAGGGTATCAGGATGGTGCTTTTCATAGAAAAACAGCTCTTAAAGCAGTTTAAGATATGGGCAGCAGTGCACTGCATATTTGACAGCGCAGCAAAGTTTCTTGGCAACAGGGCCGGAAGAAAGTGGAAGAGGAATAATGCATAGCACAGACAAGATAGCCATTCTCATGGCTACATACAATGGAGAAAAATATATATGTCAGCAGATAGACTCTATCCTGTCGCAGACCTGCAAGGACTGGGAACTATATATACACGATGATGGCTCTACGGACAACACGATAGCTGCTGTAGAAAGCTATGTGGAAAAATACCCTGATAAGATACATCTGATAGACGGCAAATCAACAGGTGGAGCAAAGTACAACTTCTTCTATCTGTTTAGTCAGGTGGAAGCGCCATACTATATGACCTGCGATCAGGACGATGTATGGCTGGAAAAGAAGATAGAGCTGACCTATGATAAGATGCTGGCTATTGAAAAAACAGATGGTAAAGAGCTTAAATCAGGACTTCCATGTCTGGTGTACACGGAGCTATGCGTGGTAGATAGTGAGCTGAATACAATAGCGGACACGATGAGCGAATACCAGAGTCTTGACTGCCACAAGCGCACAATCAATCAGTTTATATTGCAGAATTCTGTGACAGGCTGTACAATGATGGTAAACAGGGCTTTAAGAGATATAATGCTTCGCATTACTGATATAGACAACACAATAATGCATGACTGGTGGGCAGCACTTGTTGCCGCACAGTTTGGAAAAACAGCATTCATAGATGAGCCTACAATACTGTACAGACAGCATGGAGACAACAGTTTGGGAGCACTTGGGATAAATAAGCTTTCATATATTGTGCGTCGTGTCTGGCAGAAGAAACAGATACAGGAGAGCATGAGGCTTGGGCGGCTTCAGGCGAGAGAATTTGCAAAGACATATAATCTGCCCGATGATAGCCTGGCAGCAAGGTATGCGGCACTGGAAGGTAAATCCAGACGCGTGAGACAACGGTTTTATAAGGAAAACGATATGTATAAGACCGGGACCATGAGACGGCTGGGACAGGCTGTGTGGGGATGATTTTTTTGGTTAGGAGTAAAAATGAATATAACGGTTATAGCTGTCTCTTATACACATCTGACGCTGCCGACGAACTCTAGGGTG
>ENA-OZEF01000553-OZEF01000553.1-human-gut-metagenome-genome-assembly--contig:-NODE-553-length-14974-cov-6.368657_pt1 | contig 14974 bp, 15 predicted proteins | sample MGYA00245065_ERZ653603 | MGnify/ENA primary metagenome ERZ653603 (study PRJEB26926, sample SAMN06164922) | human gut metagenome | biome: ENVO:00009003; feature: ENVO:2100002; material: ENVO:00002003...
TACACCCTAGAGTTCGTCGGCAGCGTCAGATGTGTATAAGAGACAGATATAAATACTTACCATCATAATTTTTCAAACTCACATACCTGTAATCTTTTTCGTGCTGCATTTCCTGCGAATATATATCTTTGATATCCCCTGTACTTATATTAAGCTTTCTTACTATATATTTATTATCACCTACGCATGCAAAATATATATTTCCATCACTATCAAAACGCGACTGTCTACACCATTCTGTATATATTATGGTCGATGCTATTTCTGGATACTTCTCATTCATATTACACTGAATAACAACTTTATCTGTTGACACATCAATCTGCTCTGTATAATATCTATACTCATCAGCTGATATTCCACTCAGCCAGTTAACATATAGCTTATCTTCTATTGGATATAATGAAATCACTTCGTGATAATAATACCCACTCGCATACTGTTTTACAATATAAGCCTGCCCATCTGTATCTATAGGCACTGCACACAGATATATCTGATTATCTCCGGATATTTCATAATATAATTTACCATTAGTTAAACAGGCACTGTTATCATTTTTATTAACTGACAGCCCATTTATTGATAGCGTCTTCTCTTCTTTCTTATCTCTCATTGTCTTATCATAGGAAACAAGTATATCTTTTTCTGTAGTCCTCTCAATCATATATAATCTTTGGTTATGATACCATATCTTATTTCCCAGACAGGCATCCTTAGACATATATGCCTCACACTCTTCTGTCCTATGGTCACAGTCCATCTTTGAACATAATGGTATGGTCATATCTTTCACCATATCATAATAATATATATACGAATTCCTATTATTATTAACAGGCGCACCGGCTATATAATAATATCCGGTCTCTGATGCCGCCGCATTATCCGACATATAATACTGTGGTGCATTGTCATCATATACATATGAGGAATACTTATAATCCTCAGATGATGTCTGACTGTTCGTCTTTCCAGAACACGCTGTCATAACTAATGCTGTTGTAACTGTCATCATAATTAATAATATCTTTTTCATAGCCGATACGCCCCTTTCCATAATCCACTCTTAACTATTTAATTACTCTAACCAGTAATCAAAATCTCCCCATTCATCAACGTAAAATTTAAATGTGGCATATCCATCATAATTACCCTCACCAAATGCTGCGTGAGCTGTATAATGGAATACATATGTAGCTGTTGATGTCTGATATCCATAGTCATCTTCATAATCCATATTATCTATTGTTACATTATCACTTGTCTTGCTCCAGCTTTGTGGAATGATATTTATAACCCAACCATAAGCGCCTTCATCATATGCATATTCAACATAAGCTGTTATAGAAATATCCACATTATGCGAATCGTCAAGTACATAATTGGAAGTAGCTGTTACCGTTACTGCACCACCCTGTGATGCGGATGCCTTCTGTGGATTAATAAATACTACAACAGCAATGAATGCTATAATAGCCGCTGTTGCCATTTTACCTATTCTCTTTATTCTCATAATATTCATAATATTTTCTCCTTTCGGTAAATATCTTTAGTTACTCGGTTACTAACTAAATATTATCTATACCTCCTCCCTTCTTAATTAAATTTAACTCTTTGTTGCACTAATACTAAATATTAAGAACTGAGCTCTTGGTTCTTTATAATTAATGCACAAAGTATTTATACCGTTAGTCTAACTAATTAGACCTATCCTGTCAATTAATTTTACTTTTATTTATTACATATTAGCTACCACAATGTTCATTCCCATTATGTTATTAATCATAATATCTATCTATTATTTCATAATCTACACTTGTTTCACCATAACAATCTGCGTATGCTTTTATCTTATATTTTATATTTAAACCGTCAGAGTTGCTTATCGTGCAATATCTTACTCCGTAATCTTGATATATTTCTTGGTTCTCATCAACAAAAACTAAATAGCCCTCATAACACTCTATACTTAAATATACATTATTCATTTCAACCCAATATCCATCAGCATAATCGTATAAAATACTAACTATTACATCTGCAGTCAATTCATTAGTATCTATATCTGTAAGCGTTAAATACATTACTGACTTAGCAGAATATTCCCTCATCATTTGCATATCATCTTCTGAATATGAACTTACATATAAAACATCATCAGCCTTAGCTTCATTAATTGGCATTGTGCATATTAATATTGCTAATAATATATTCGTAATAAATATTTTTTCTAATCTTTTCATAATAACCTCTATCCCTTTCCTAACTAATTTATTCATTTATACTATCAGAACTGCCATCCGGATATTTTACAACAACTTTAACTAAATTGCCGTCATCATCAATGACCTCTTGATATGACTGGACATATTGTCCACCCGTTCCTAATACTTTCCCATCAACTTCCTTCTGCTCTGTCTTAATTACCTCATCTTCTGCCTGTTCTTCATCTTCTATCTGTACGCTCTTATCTGTCTGCTCTATCTTTTCAATGACATCTGTACTTCTATTAACTTCACTACCACCGGCTTCTACATACTGCACCGTAGGCTTTATGAATAATGCAGCCATAACAACCAACAATATCAGTAATGATACTGCCACCTTGCTGGTACTGGCACTTTGAGGCTTCATTATATTACCTATTCTATTAATCGTAATTCTGTAATCATTATTAAATCCCAGCACCCTTACTTTTGTCACATTGCCTTTATAAGCACTATTTAACAATATATTGGCATATTTCTTACTCCAGTCCTCATCGTCCCTATGTCTGTTACAGCAGTCATAATCACAACTTAACTCTATATATTCTGCATAATACTTATAAAACATCCATACCAGCGGATTGTACCAATATATAACCGCTGCTATGCCTGTTATTATCTTGATAATATGATGTCTGTGGCGTATGTGCGTATACTCGTGCTCATAAAGATATGGTACGTCTTCATCATTGACTGCATATGATATATAAACCTTAGGTCTGACAACACCATATACCAATCCAGAAGATATATAATCACTTCTGTATACTTTCACTCTTTTACCGCCAGCTAGTATCTCCTGTGGAATACTTGTAGATAATCCGTTCCTGAATTTCATATCAGCTAACATATTACGCAGAAATATCACAACAATTCCAAGCAGCCATATGACCGCTAATATTTCATACATATTTATTGTTATTCCCGTCACACTATCTGTGTAACTCACTTCTGACAATATGTCTGTTGATACTATTTTTATATTGAATCTGATTGACAGTGGTATCAGAATTCTGACCCACACCAAAGACATTAATAGCAGCTTAAGCTTGGCTGACTTTATGCGCATTAAACCGCATATCAGCAGGCATATTAATATAGCTGCCATTACTCTGATATTATTCTCCAAAACGTCTGTATATAACTTTAACCCCATCATATGTATACCCCCACTCACTGATGTATACGGATTGCCCTAAGCCTTCCACTTTACACAATCCCCATTGTGTTATTTATCTAACCCAAATTGTCTTACTATCTCCTGTCTTTCCTCGTCCGTTATCCCCCTTGCACGAACAAAAGCCGCCACAAATTCCGGCAGCGAACCGTCAAATCTTGAATCTATGGTATTCACGCTCTCTATTGACTGTGCATCTTCTTTCTTAATTATAGATGTGACTATTGTATTCTCGGACTTTATTATTCCGCGGTCGCTCAGTCTTTTTATAACTGTATATGTGGTTGACTTCTTCCAATCAAGCTTTTCCCTGCATAATCTCACCAGCTCCGTGCTCTTAACTGGTTCATTCTCCCACAATATCTTACAGAAGTTATACTCACTTTCATATATTACTGGCTGCATATTAATCTGCACCTCTCTTATCTGATATTTATAGCCTTAGTCTAAGTCACTAAACCTTATTTGTCAATATATATTTTCACAAATATTTATACATCAACCCAAAAACTGTAAATATTAAAAAATCAGGAGAAAATTCGCACAACTGTAATTTTCTCCTGATATATTAAAGTTCTATATTAGTTCTTCTCAACTGCAAGTACAACCTTCTCACCATTGATATCCCAATCCTTAGTGAAGCCTGCTGTCTTACCTGTTTCTATAGTATTTGCAAGAACAACGCTCTTGATCTGCTCTGCATTCTTAACCATAAGGTCTGCTAACTTGTCATTACCATCTACATATACAGTAATCTTATCCATAACCTCAAATCCAGCATCCTTACGCATAGTCTGGATCTTACTTACGATTTCTCTTACGAATCCTTCCTCGATAAGCTCTGGTGTAAGGTTAGTATCCATAACAACTGTGATACCCTTGTCAGAGCTTGCTACAAAGCCTTCCTTCTGAGTCATCTCTATAAGAACATCATCCTTCTCAAGAACGATATCTTCACCATCAGCATTGATTGTAAATGAACCCTTAGCGTTAAGCTCATCCATAGTTGCATTGCCATCAAGTGTTGAAAGTGCTGCTCTGATAGCATTAAGATGCTTGCCATACTTTGGTCCAAGTGTCTTTAACTGTGGCTTGAATGAGTATGAAGTAAATGCTCTTACATCATCTGTGTACTCAACTTCCTTAACATTAAGCTCATCTGCTATGATAGCTGTAAAGTATTCGTTTAACTTCCAGTCAGCCTTGATGTACAGCTTGCCGATTGGCTGTCTGTTCTTGATGTTAGTTGAGTTACGGCATGCTCTTCCGATAACAACAGCATTTAATACATCTTCCATATTATCTTCAAGTTCCTTGTCAATCCATTCTTCCTTAACTTCTGGGAAGTCGCAGAGGTGGATACTGATAGGAGCAGTCTTATCTATACTGCATACAAGGTTTCTGTAAATGCTTTCTGTCATGAAAGGAATCATAGGTGCTGCTGCCTTGCAAAGTGTTACAAGTGTTGTGTAAAGAGTCATATAAGCATTAATCTTATCCTGCTCCATACCCTTTGCCCAGAATCTTTCACGGCATCTTCTTACATACCAGTTAGAAAGCTCATCTACAAAGTCCTCAAGTGCTCTTGCTGTTTCTGTAATCTTGTAGTTGGCAAGATTGTTATCAACAGTCTTAACAAGAGTATTAAGCTTTGAAAGAATCCATTTATCCATAACAGGAAGCTTATCATACTCAAGTGTATACTTAGTTGCATCAAAATCATCTATGTTAGCATAAAGTACAAAGAATGCATATGTGTTCCAGATAGTTCCCATAAACTTTCTCTGACCTTCTGTAACAGCCTTGTCATGGAATCTGTTAGGAAGCCATGGTGCTGAATTCTCATAGAAGTACCAGCGGATAGCATCTGCGCCGTGCTTCTGTAATGCGTCAAATGGATCTACTGCATTTCCCTTTGACTTACTCATCTTCTGTCCATCTGCATCCTGAACGTGACCAAGTACGATAACATTTTCATAAGGTGCTTTATTGAAAAGAAGTGTTGATATAGCAAGAAGTGAGTAGAACCATCCTCTTGTCTGGTCAACGGCTTCTGAAATGAACTTAGCAGGGAACTGCTGTTCAAACACTTCCTTATTCTCAAATGGATAGTGGTGCTGTGCAAATGGCATTGAACCTGAGTCGAACCAGCAGTCGATAACTTCTGGAACTCTCTTCATCTTGCCCTTACACTTAGGACAAGTACAAGTAACAGCATCAATATATGGTCTGTGAAGCTCGATATCATCTGGGCAGTTATCAGAATGTTCCTTTAATTCTGCCTTGCTTCCGATAGATAACATTTCTCCACAATCATCACATACCCAGATATTAAGAGGAGTACCCCAGTATCTGTTACGTGATATTCCCCAGTCCTGAACATTTTCAAGCCATGCGCCAAAACGTCCAGTTCCGATAGTTTCTGGAATCCAGTTGATTGTCTTGTTGTTAGCTATTAAGTTAGCCTTAACTTCTGGATCACTCATCTTTATAAACCATGATTCTCTTGCATAGTAGATAAGTGGTGTGTCACATCTCCAGCAGTATGGGTAATCGTGCTCGAACTTAGGAGCATCGAATAACTTACCTTCCTTATCAAGATCCTTAAGAACCTCTGGGTCTGCTTTCTTAACGAAAAGTCCTGCATATGGTGTTTCCTTTGTAAGCTCACCCTTTCCGTCAACAAACTGTACGAATGGAAGGTCATACTTACGTCCAACCTTGGCATCATCTTCACCAAATGCTGGTGCAATATGAACGATACCAGTACCATCTGACATAGTTACATAGTCATCACATGTAACAAAATGTCCCTTCTTGTGCTGCTTAGCTGCAACATCTGCCGCACACTGATATAATGGCTCATATTCTTTATATTCAAGGTCTTTACCCTTGTAAGTTTCTAATACTTCGTAGTCAACGCCAGCGCCGCTTCCAGCTTCCTTACCTTCTTCGATAACATTTCCGCCTACTGTCTGACCTGCCTTAACTGCAAGTCCACCAAGTACCTTATCAAGAAGTGCTTCTGCCATATAGTAAGTATAGCCGTCTGCTGCCTTAACTTTAACGTATGTTTCTTCTGGGTTCACGCAGAGTGCCACGTTAGATGGAAGTGTCCAAGGTGTTGTTGTCCATGCAAGGAAATATGCATCTTCGCCTACACACTTAAAACGTACTACTGCTGAACGCTCTTTAACAGCCTTATAGCCCTGTGCTACTTCGTGTGATGAAAGTGGTGTTCCACAACGTGGGCAGTAAGGAACAATCTTAAAGCCCTTGTATAAAAGACCCTTATCCCATATCTGCTTTAAAGCCCACCATTCAGACTCGATGAAGTTATCATCATATGTGATGTATGGGTTATCCATATCAGCCCAGAAACCAACTGTAGATGAGAAATCCTCCCACATACCCTTGTATTTCCATACGCTTTCCTTACATTTCTTGATAAATGGCTCAAGACCATACTCTTCAATCTGTTCCTTGCCGTCAAGACCTAATTCCTTCTCAAGCTCAAGCTCAACTGGAAGTCCGTGTGTATCCCATCCGGCCTTACGTGGAACCATATAACCCTTCATTGTTCTATATCTTGGAATCATATCCTTTATAACTCTTGTAAGAACATGTCCGATATGTGGCTTACCATTAGCTGTAGGAGGTCCATCATAAAATGTATATGTCTCCCCCTTCTTGCGGTTATCAATACTCTTCTGGAATATATCATTATCCTTCCAGAACTTTTCGACCTGTTTTTCTCTGTCTACGAAATTCATATCTGATGAAACTTTCTCGTATACCATTGTGTTACTCCTTTCAAATCATTTACTTAATCGTAACGATGTCAGCTTGCTTTATTGGTGCTGTAACAAATGTCGTTACATATGCAAAAAAGCCCCTGCCGTAATACGACAGGGGCTGAATCAACTTAACCTATATCAATTACGACATACCATCATATGCGTCCCTTGTAACGGTAGGATTACCGTCCTTACTTACTTTTCGTAATATAATACTATCCTTAATGTTACCCATAATATTATACTGCAAAGTTCTGCAAGGATGCTTGGAAGTGATATTCAACTATGCTCTACTCACACCGGCTTCCACCCTCCCGGCTCGCTATTGCTTTCTTTCATAATCTACTGTCTTCGTCATCGCAGATAATGTGATTGTATATAATTGATCTTAAAATGTCAATAATTAAGCTGTATTATTTATTATAATTTATCACAAAATTTCCTGTTATTGTGTTACATGTATTGCTTTAGCCCTGCTATGCCCGTCCTTTTCTGCGTTCAACACCTTTTTCTTTATAATATTGTGCTTTATCAGCATACATCAGCTCCTCAGACTCACGTAATATTTCGCCAAAGCCTGTTATTACGTTCTCCCTCCAGATAACACCGGCTGCCATATTCACAGAACGCTCTTTCATTAGTTCTTTTAACTCTGTTATATGCTTTATTAATGTATTCTCGTCTATCTGTGTACAGATTACAAGGAATTCATCACCACCTATACGGAACACCCTATCTTCTCCAAACACATCCGTAAGACATGCACATGCATTTAGAATAAGTCTGTCACCAGCCTCGTGTCCCATCGTATCATTCACATACTTAAGTCCTGTAACATCACAATATACAACGCCTATACTTTGTTTTTTATCTATATTATCTACACATGCACTCATTGCAAAGCGGTTTCCTATATTAGTCAGGGCATCCTTATAGCTCATATTCTCAAGCTTTCTTATCGTATTCCTGCGCTTTATACACGATATAATAAAAGCACTCATAATCTCAAGTATACTTAAGGCATATTTAAGTGTAAGCAGTGGCGGATTGCCTATTCCCATAAATGCAACAACATTTCCTTCGTTATATATAGGAATTGCAATTATTGAATGAATTCCCCGTCTTTTTAAATTATCATATTGCAGTGGATCACTCTCTTTTATCTCTTCAAGATCCTTAATCACGATATTTTCACTTTTTTCAAAGCACTTATACCAGTTAGCACATACCTCTGGAGGCAGATTCTGGAGATTCTCCTTCTCCGGACTTATTCCATCTGCGGTCCACTCATATGTATTATCATCTCCACCATATATATTTTTTTCAAATATATAGGTTCTTTCTCCACTAAGTGCTTTACCTATATACCCAAGAAGTGTGCTTATCGTTTCATCAGGTGTATCTGCTGCAAGTGCCACTCTTAAGCCCTCATTGACAAGAGCCTCAGTTTCTCTATACTTCTGGATAAGCTTATCCTGTGCAAGCTCCTCACTTATATCTATGCCTATTTCCAGCCTGTACTTTCTGTTTCCTTCACCCTCTATCAGTGTATCCTTTATTATCATATATTTATCTAATACAGGATTATAATAACGCCATTCCTCAAAGGCTCCTGGTAAAAGTCTGCTGTTATTGCACATACCACATTTAACAGAAGCTTTTTGTAATACCTCATAACACTTCCGGCCTTTTATATCCTCTATTGATTCTAAGCCATACGCTTTCAATGCTTTATGATTCATATATACAATCTCATTGGTTTCTATATCTGTTGCATATACATATTCATTCAGATTTATAAAAAAATCCCCTATTTCTTTTATATTTTTCATACGCATGTCTCCCTTTATTATTGAATCTGTAATATTCCCCATTCATTAAACGAATCAGCATATTCTATATATAATTTCTCCGTAACAGCCCCTGTTTCTTTTACATTTATATCACTTTGTTATTTTTTTATCAATGCGTAGTATAATATTTTTATTATTTTTTCATGCATATTATACCACAATATTTGCACAGCTTTTCAGCGCACATACAAAGTTCCGTAAGGAACTTTTAAGATGAGCACTATTGTGTTCGTTATACCACAAGCGGAACTTTTATCTCAATAATAAAATCATTTCCCTGTATTCTTGCACTTATATCTCCATTCATACGCTCCACAAGCTCTTTTGCAATAGATAAACCCAGTCCGGTTGAGGCTCTGCCTCTTGCAACATCCGCTTTATAAAAACGCTCAAACACATGGCTTAAGTCAATATTTTCAGGATGTTCTGTATAATTGCTGATTTTAAGCAAGGCGTGATTATCCTCACGGGTAAGCTTGATACTTATATTCTTTTCCCCATGATCAAGACCATTTTTTATGACATTCTGTATAACTCTCCTTAAGCCCTGCTTATTACCTGATATATACAGCATTTCCTCAGTAATACTAATATCCGGGCAGATGCCCTGCTTCTTCCATTCATCATAATAAGAAAAGACAGTTTCTTTTAATATTCTGTTCATACAACAATCCGTAAGCTCCAGCTTATACGAATCATTTTTCAGCTTGGTAAATGTAAAAAGCTCCTCCAGCATTTCATTGAGGCTGTTAAGCCTTTCTCTGATTATATCAAGATATCTGCTCTGGTCATCTATATTGTCACATTCCTCTATAAGCTGGAAATACCCATCCAGCGATGTAAGCGGTGTCCTTATATCGTGTGAAAGATTAGTATATGTGTCTGCTATCAGCTCTTCTTTTTTTCTGTACTCGTTTCTTTCTTTTTTACGCAGGTCAAGCAGTTCATTCAATTTATCTGAAAGCTCACCTATTCCCCCCATATCTATTTCACGTTGAATCAGCTTGTTACTATCGTGTTCCATAAGAAACGACAACTGGCGGCAGATGTCCTTAATCTGCCGCTGGTATTTCCACATAATAAATGCCTGTATAATAATTATTACTGCTAATATTCCAATAATAATCCTCATTCTCTAAATATCCCTTTTCTGAAAAATATAACTGCTTAATGACAGCATTATAACAATAAATGTGGCTGCCACACACATTGAACTAATAACATCGTCCCTGCCTGCATTCATAGGAAGCATTGCCATCCTTCCAGTTACTGTATACTTATATATATTGAAGTTATGAAGTCCCACTCTATTGCCCACATAATCTATAAGGGCATACACAATGCTCATTATATTCATGGTAAGACATACCGATAAGGTCATGCTTATAACATTATTCTTAATTATAACTGCTATCGCCATACATATTAACACAAACGCATAATGAAGCATAAGTTCTGTTAAGAAATAAGGTATAATCTCTTTCCAGTTACCCCACACCACACATTTAAACGCAAGCATATTCGCTGCTGCCTGGAATACAAATATCCCTGCAAATGTAATTGCTGTAAATAAAGCAAGCGCAACTGCCCTTGAAACAATAAGCATCCCCCTTTTTGACACCTGTCCACCAATATTCTTAATATAACCGCTCTTAATATCTGCTGTTGCAAACATAACCGCAAATATTACAAGAAAAAGTGCATAAAACTTTCCCTGTGCATTAGAAAAGAAAACATCCATTACCGTAACCTTCTTCCCTGGCTCCGTAGGTAATTCCACACTCATACCAATATTGACATTATTTGTATTCTGCTGCGAAAGCTGTTCTTTGTTGCTGTCATCTGCCTGTTGTTCCTCTATGTCTTGTGCATTTATCACATCAACTGTCTGACCATCAGTATCTGCCTGACTTTCCACTGCCTGCTGCCTCTCCCACTCTTTATTAGCAGCATCATAATCTATTTTTGAAAGAAATGAGGTAAGCAGTGCTGATGCCAGCAATATAATCCATATTACATACATACTCTTTGTACGAAACATTCTGTATACATCCATCTTTATCATATTAAGCACGATTGTCACCCCCTGTAAGCCTTAAGAAATAATTCTCAAGTTCTTCACTTGTAATAGATATTCCTTTAACCGGAATTCCCGCCTTTGCAAGCTCCATATTCAGGCTGGCACTTTCTCCCAGTCTTTCAAATATATGAATATGTTCTTTATCTATAACCTGATAGCTGCTAAATCCCATATCATCAAGCACAGGAATAGCCTGCTTAGGATTATCAAGTGTAAGCTCTATGCGCTCACTGCATTTTTTCATAAGCTCTTCTCTTGTAAGCTCCTGCACAAGGCATCCATTATGAATAATGCCATAATCTGTAGCAATCTTTGATAATTCCTCCAGAATATGACTTGAAATACATATTGTCATACCTCGCTCCTTAGCAAGCTTCTGGATGGTTTCACGCACCTCCACAATTCCCTGTGGATCAAGTCCGTTAATCGGCTCATCAAGAATAAGCAGGTCAGGCTCACCTACAAGTGCAAGAGCAATTCCTAAGCGCTGCTTCATTCCAAGCGAATAATGCTTTGTTTTCTTTTCTCCAACAGTATCAAGACCCACTGTTTTTAACAGTTCTTCTATATATCCTTTTTTCTTAATCCCTGTAAGCTTGCATTTAATGTTCAGATTGTCATATGCCGACATATTGCCATAAAGTCCGGGAGCTTCTATAAGACACCCTACTCTTGAACGTACCTTTTGTAAGTCCTTTCCTTTATACCCAAACATTTCTATTTCGCCATAAGACGGTGTTGACAGTCCGCTAATCATCTTAAGACAGGTCGTTTTACCGGCTCCGTTTCTTCCAATAAAGCCATATATCGCACCCTTTTTAATGTGCATATTTACATCATTAACCGCCCTGTGTCTGCCATACTGCTTAGTCAGATTCCTTGTCTGCAATAATAATTCACTCAAAGCTTTTTCCTCCTTTTCTTAACTGCTCTTATCATAAAAAATAAATCCTAATCAATCGCAAATAAATAGTAAAAAAAGAGTAAATTATTCATGCAGGCGATATCCAATCCCCCATATTGTTTCTATATATTCATCAGGTGTAACAGTTTTTATTTTCTTTCTGATATTGCTTATATGCACATCCAGGGTCTTTGTTTCACCCATATATGGCTCATCCCACGCATATTCGAATATATCCTCCTTGCTAAACACCTGCTTCGGGTTTTTAAGCAGCAATTCCAGTATTGCAAATTCCTGTTTTGTAATCTTAGGAAGCACCCTGCCACCGATACTTACCTCAAAGGTAGAGCGTGTAAGCACCATATCTCTGAACTCAAGCCTTCCGCTGCCTTGTCCTTCCTGTATACCAGCCTTTGTTATCACTTCCGTTTCTGTTTCTGCCTCTGCTTCACTTTGTGTTTCTGCCTCTATATGCCGAAGCTGCACCTGAATACGTGCCAATACCTCTCTAATCTCAAATGGCTTTGTTATATAATCATCTGCTCCATCTGTCAGCACTCCGATTTTATCATCTATACTATCCTTTGCAGTCAGCACAATCACCGGAAGCCTTCCATGTTTTCTTATTTCTTTTAAAACCTCTTCACCACTTGCACCAGGCAGCATTAAGTCAAGCAGTACAAGCGTATAAGCCTTTTCTTTTATATTAAGAAGCAGCTTTGCTTCTGTTCCTGAAAATGCCTGTTCACACGTATAACCAGCCTTCATAAGCACCTCACAAAGAAGGTTATTAATATTTATATCATCCTCTACAATTAGTATATTAGGCATAATTTTTACTCCTGTCCGATATTGTTTTATCACTGATTCCCTGTTTAATCTATATCATAATATTAACATAAATCATATTGTTTCATAGTTTCTACATTTCGATATTCATGCTTCTCATAATATCCTATCAGCTTACCTTCATCTCTGAGTGCCACCATGTAAACATCTTTATTCTGTTTCTCATTGTGAAAAGTATAGACGATATTATGGCTTTCATCTGCTGCAAACCAGTCCACTACCTGCTGTATTTTATCTCTGGATTCCGGATTATGACAATCTAATAAACTTCTTCCAATAAGTTTATCGCCACCTCGCTTCTCATAGCTGGTAACAGCTGCCGGATTCATGTAAATAATTTCATGCTTGAGATTGCATATAACAACGGATGCCCTGTCCTGATCAACAATACTCTTATAAAAGCTAACATAGGATTTAAACTTAATTACCTTTTCATTATCCAGTCTCTTTTGAAGTTGTGGTTTCTTTCTTCCATAATAATCTTATATCTCTCCATCAGGTATCCAGATTTGTGCCTCATTTATCTTATCAATTACAGCTTCAACAATCTGCTCATCTGCCAGTAAATCAGGTACTTTATCATACTCTATTACATACTTTTTGTATTCTTCATACACCCAGCCTATAATCTTATCCTTCTGTTTCATCTTGAGATCACTAAACTTCTTATTCATCTGTAAAAGCTGACCATCTATCTTTTTATGTATTTTTGTCTTTTTACTTTTTGTCAAATTTCTCACACCTTTATATAATTAACACCTTTTGCTAGTATAGCACATGTTTCGCACTTATCTTTTCACATTATAACATCTATCATATTTATCCGCATTAAAAAAGGACGCAGAATCTCTCCCACGTCCTCACATCTATCTGGCTTTATCTTCTCTTACCTTCGATACTTCCTTATGTGCCGCTTCCTGCTTCACCTCATCCACACCTCTAGCCTCAAATGCATCTGCATTATACTGATACTCTTGCGGTTCAGCGACCATTGGTGAATATACAATCTCTGCTTCCACTCGCTCAGTTTCTGCCCTCTCCGGCTCTGTCTGTTCCTGCTCCTTCACATTCTCCATATGCTCTTCCTTATCAAGCTGCACATTCATAGCCAGATTATCCAGCTTATTAATCGAAGCATCAAGATGTAGCTCCATTGATACAAGTATCTTTTTCACTGCTTTCATAGGTGCAAGCACCGCCTTTGTAATGGGATGTTTCTGCTCTTTCCGTGAGTAATCCACCTCCGGCTTGTCAGCAAAAGTGCGGAATGCATTGGCTACTGTCTGCCCGGCTTCACGAAATCCTTTTGCAAGAAGTGCTGTCTTTGCTATATCCTTATCCGTAGTCTTGATTGCACCTCTTACATTTTCCTTTGCTTCTTTGACTATGCTCTTAGCAGTAGATTTGACCTGTTCTTTCACCTCAGATACCTGCGACTTTATCAGCTCACACTTGGTATAAAATTGCTCCTGTGCCTCTGATAATACCTTTTTAGCATTATTGGTAATGGGTAAAAAATAGCCATCTAGATTGTTAGTCCAAATGGCTTATGTAAAAAAAATATTATTTTCCATAAGGTAATCAGCCTCAATCATTGAATACATATTTGCCTTTTTATTGTATTTAAACACTGTATCATTACTATCTATCATTTGTTCAAGTAATGGCAAAAAATGTATTCTTTGCTCTATCTTTTTATAAAAATCAGATGATTCTATTTTCTAAATTGCAATTGTTCCATCTGCTATTTCATCAAATACTTTGCCTCTGTCTCTACTCAATTCAGGTCTATCAACAAGATATTGCAGTCCCATAAGATGAAAACAATCTTTTTTGTCAAATAAGATTCTTAATGTAACTGCAACACCTTTTCTGCCCAACACAAGCTCATATTCTGTCGATAATAGCGGAATAAAGGCATTTATACAATCTATAACATTTCTCATTACAGTTCTCCACTACTTCTTTAGATTAAGAAAGGCTCTGCAAAAGCAGAGCCCTTCTAACATTTTCTTTCGAGGATTAACCTCTAGCCAGATTGTGG
>ENA-OZEF01000572-OZEF01000572.1-human-gut-metagenome-genome-assembly--contig:-NODE-572-length-14639-cov-5.106144_pt1 | contig 14639 bp, 12 predicted proteins | sample MGYA00245065_ERZ653603 | MGnify/ENA primary metagenome ERZ653603 (study PRJEB26926, sample SAMN06164922) | human gut metagenome | biome: ENVO:00009003; feature: ENVO:2100002; material: ENVO:00002003...
GGAGATGTTGATAAGAGACAGGGATAATATATGCACTAAATAAACTCAACAAACTATGCCCCGACGAGCAACTACAGCAATGCATCCTTAAGGGATTGTATTATGAAGATGGACTATATTGCGAAGAGGAGGATAATTGGAGAGATATAAGAAGAGGTTCAACAAACGGGAAAAATTTATGCGCATGGTGTCACGGCGCAGGAGGAATACTGCTATCACGCATGGATCTCCTTGGCAGTACAAATATTGCCATTAACGAACTGGTCAAAGAAGATATACACAATGCAGTAAAGTCAATGCATCACCATATGTACATACAAAATCCCTGTGTATGTCATGGAATTGCAGGAAATGCCGAAATACTAATGACTTATGGCAGATTATTCCATGACCAGTCATCAAGTTCTGCCGCAGAAGGTTTGTATACCCAGCTAATAGATAGTGTAAACTCGGGAACTTTTGAATGCAGCCGCCCTTATTTGTATGGGTTCAATATTCCAGGATTCATGACTGGCCTGGCCGGTATCGGATATTCACTATTAAGGCTACTTGATCCTGACCTTCCTAGTGTTTTGCAGCTAGATATCTGAGGATATGAGATATAAGAATTATACTGCAAAAGAGAAATTCATCAATAGGAAAGTATGTAATTCTTCTTGATTCTGCTCTGCTGCATCCCAGACAGATAGCGTATAAGCAAACATTAAAAGCAAATAAAAAAGGGCGCAAGCGCAATTTTTTGTTTTTACCTCTTAACGGATTGGAGGTGTTTCCATTGGGCTAGGATTACTTATTTGCTTCTTCGCCCACACCCAAGTGTAAACCAAAACAAAGGAGTCTATAGTAGAAAGGAAGATATTGTTATGATGAAAAAACTGTTTTCTGCGTTTCTGGTTTTGACTATGCTCTTTGCTTGTGCGTCCCAGGTATATGCCGCAGAGACTGGCCTGGCACCAAGTACAGTGAGTGTTTCACCGGAAGTTGAAGAACGCGTTTATAATGAACTCGTCGAAGGCCGCATTACCAATGAAGAAGACACGTTGAAGGTTGCCTTGATGCAATACCAAGAAAGGCAGGCAACAACGAGAAGTCGAAGCCAAAGTGAAGAGGACAACTCTTTCACCATTACCCAGACGCTCTCCAAAGGTACGGATGCTAACGGAGACGAGATCAAGCAGATCCTAAGCACAAACTTGCTGGTCTTGGACGACTCAAACAATCTGGTAACTCCTAGGGATGTTAAAAGTAACAGCATCGGTCTTTCCAGCTATCAGATTTATGCGTACATGAGTGTCAATTATACTGAGAATGCGAGCAACTTGGAGGTTCGGATCGACAATTTCGATACAACGCTCACATATGGTACCTCTATGCATGCTTCTCAGCTTATTCAATCTTCCAAATATGTAGCTAATCTGATTGTTGGCGAGGTTTATGACAAGACCCAAACGATAAATAGCCCTAGTGCGAATGTCGCTTACCACTATGCACCGAATAACAAAACCTTTGTCACCCTTCAGCTTTTGGGTTGTGGTGCTTCCTGCACTTCCACCATCAAGGCTGGAACGCAAACTGCCACCCTGGCATTTTATTTCAGCGCTAGCGCCCCGCGCGGCGGCTGGGATACCGCATTTTCTTAAGGTCTCTTATACAGAATACAACTCAGGGAGAGAACGGTTATGAAAAAACTGCTTTGTGTAATGGTGTCTACCGCCATGTTGCTTTTCTGTGCCTGCTCCAGCTCCAAACCGGAGCAGAATCTGCAAGATGGAACCGCTCTTGCATTTCCTGGTACGAACTGGAACATGAACATGGACGAGGTCATTAGTGACTGCGGCTTTGAGGATGTCGATGATCTTCAGATGTCTCCCGATGACTATGCACCGGCTTTTTTGCTTTCCGACCGTGAAGTTTTTGGGGAAACGGCAATGACCCTCTCTTTTTCCTTCATCAATCTCAATGCCCTTGCGCAGGATTCTGGGAAAGCAACGTCTTCGGGTGAGGAAGTCTTATCCAGTGTTATGATCGTCTACCCTGCCAACGCTGATATGGAAAAAGTTCATCAGGAACTGGATTCGCTTTATGGGAAAAGTTCTCTTGACGAAGTTACATTATTTTCCTTGTACAGCCCACTAGATTCGGATATGCTGTCCAGCCAAAAACAAAAAGCTTCTGACACAATCTCGGTATGGGGAACCCCGACACTATCTTCTGAGATTGGTGACGAGAGCAAAGCAATTTTTCAGGAAAATTGGCCCACGTTCCAGCCTGGACTGGCACCTGAAGATTGGGACTCCTTCTCCAACGATGCGCGGTTTGTCACTATCGTTTGCGAGGAAGGGGATGATTTTTCCACCCTTCAGTTTAATGCCTACAATTTGAATGTATACAATGAGATTTCCGCCTCAATCGACTCCGAGTAAAGAGTATCCTTTTGATTAATCCCTGAGAACGAACTGCGCGACGTAAAAGGTCGTGCAGTTCGTTTTTAGCAAAAAGTTCTCTACACGAGGGGGTAAACATTATTTACGTGTGATGAATCACCACCGTACCAATAGCAAGTATTTCTACAAAATTGAGCAATACAAAAAATACCTACCACAATAATTTTGTGACGGTCAAAAGAAGTTGCTAAATGTCCTAACAGGTGTGAAACTATTGCCTCATAAGGACTTTTGCTTCTACAAACCATACACCACGCTTATATCGCTCTTGAATGGATACAAATTCATCCTCCCAAACTTCCGGCAGGGTATATACCCCACGGGAGACCTGATCTAAACGGCCTGTATCGGCCAAATATTTCAAACTTCCGCGTGATATTCCGGCAGAAGAAATCATAGCAGCAGTTACGATGCCATTATTTTGGGAAGCCAACTCTATAATCTTCGTTGTAGAATCCATAGCACACACCTTCTCTCGAATTGACTTTCACGCTAAACATTATACGCTTATTTAGCATAAAAGTCAACAAGACGGCATCGCTTACAGAATCATATCAAGAATATCCTTTGCAAAGTAAATGACCACGCCGCCAAAAAACGTCATAAAACCTTGCGCCCGCTGGCTGGCATCGTGGCCTTTGAGAGCAAGGCCGATTTGCACGATGCCGAACCCCAGCAGGATTGCGCCGATGGCTTTGATGGCGCTGAACACAAAGTCGCTCAGATTGTTGATGGTCGTCAGCGGATCATCTGCAAACGCAGGCATGGCCATAACAAAAGCAGCGGCAACCACCGTCGCCGCCACAAGATAAAGGCGCTTGATTTTGCGGTCAGTCACCTTGGTTGTATTGAGAGAAGTTTTCTTCATTTTCATAATAATTTTCCTCCGGGTGTTTTTCTAAGTAGTCGAGCTGTTCGTACATTTCTTCGGTGATTTCGGGTGCTGTCGCTGCGGCAACAGCATCCATTGTGATAGTGACGGCGTCACCCATATAGTCGGGCGGGATTACATAAGGCTCACCTCCTGCATCGGGTGTATATTTTACATTCGGGTGGTGGAGCAGATTATACTTTTTGTCGATGACAGGGTCCTCGCTGCGCATCAGCAGCAGGCACTCATCGTCACGCATACGGCGGATTTCGTCGGGCATACACAGTTCGCGGCCAGCGGTTTGCAGGCTGTCGCTGCTGCTGCCCCGGCTGCCTTTGCCAATGCTTTGGCTTTTGGTACGTTCGGTTTCCTTGCCGAGAATTTTGGAAAGATATTCGTAGGTACCGTACTCGTTACCGCCGAGGTAGAGCAGGGTGTCACAGTTTCCGATTATGCCTTCCCAATCGTCTTTGAACAGGCTTTTTAGTTGGGCAATGTTCTGCAAAATAATGTCGCAGCTGATATTTCGGCTGCGGCACACTGCCAAGATATTTTTGAAGTTCTTGGGCAAGGCAACATTTGCAAACTCGTCCATCATCAGCCGCACATGAACCGGCAGCGCACCGTTGTATTCCGGCGTGGAATCGGCCAGCCGAAAAAGCTGGTCGAAAAGCTGCGTGTAGAGCATGGTAGCGATGAAATTAAAAGTCGTGTCATTGTCGGGCAGCACAATGAACAGCGCCCGCTGCTCCAGCCCCATACGCGGCAGGAACATTTCATCGCGCGAAGTCATTTCCGCAAACTTGCGGGAGTTAAACATGTACAAGTTTGCTGCTGCCGAAATCAGGATGGATTGCAGCGTCTTTTTCGCACCCAACATAAAAGACTTGAATTGCAGGACAGCGGGGTGCTGCGGGTCACGGCGCTCCAGTTCTCCAAACAGCATCATCAAGGGGTTCTCGACCATTTCATTTTCGCTGACTTGGCAATTCAGAATCATATACATCAATGTGGAAAAATTCTGCTCACTGGCAGGGGCTTCGTACATGAGATAGAGAATCAGTGCGGAGATCAGCAGCACAGAAGAATCATCCCAAAACTTATCACCGCCGCTGGGGGCATCTTTGGGCTTCGTATTGTTGACAATCGCAAAGGCCAGCTTGATAGCGTCCTCGTCAGTTTCAAGATAGGCCATCGGATTGTAATGGCCTTGAAAATGCACAAGGTCAAGCACGGTCACATGAATACCTTTTGCTTCCATGATTCTGCCGAGGGTGCGTGTCAACTCCCCCTTGGGGTCCAGAAATAGATATGAGCCAATCAGTTGCAGCGCGTTGGGCTTCACATAAAAGCGTGTCTTGCCGCTGCCGGATCCGCCGATTACGATAATGTTGAGATTATGTTTATGCGCGTGGCTGTCGGTGCTGAAGCGTACATTCTCGGTCAAGATGTAATTTTCTTTGGGGTCTTTGGTATTGCGGTACTTGATGTTTAGTCTGTGGGCGCTGCCCCACTTGGCCGTACCATGTTCCGCGCCGGGGTGGCGGTCTGCTTGGTCGAGCATATAGCAGTAGACGGCCAACGGATAAAGCACCAGCACCGCCAGCAGAAATTTTGGAGTGCTGGCGCACCATTTCAATGCCATAGGATTGTTGAGAATAGAGCTTAGTACAACGGTGATTTCTGCCAGCCCCTGCGCCTGTTCAGTTGCCTGTGCCAGCGCTGCGGCAGCAAACAGCAGCGATATCAGCAACAGCCCGTACAGAATAATTTCTGTGCGGCGGTCTTTATTCGGGCGCATGATGTTTAGCGGGCCTCGTCCCGCTGCGGTGAGCTTTGGCCGCGCTGCAAACCGAGTGCCTTTTCCACAGTGTCTCCAATAGTCACAGACAGTTCCCGAATTTCTTCCAGTGTTTTGCGTTCCTCACCGGGTGGAATGTGGGTGTCCATCCCGTCCAGTGTAGCGGCAGCGGTATCGGGCATCGGCAGGGAAAACCGCCCGCAAAACTCCACCGAAACGGCCATTGCTGTTTTTCGCAGATAAGGCGCTTGGGAGATACCCGGCGTGTGCTGCTCTGCGGTTGCAATGACGATTTCGGCGGGCAGTCGTGCCAGCACTTCACGCTGCGGCATGGCCGTTGGGAACACAATCGCGTGTTGCTCGGCATCGTACCCGACAACGCCCTCATTTTGAAAAATGATGTTGACCGGAGAAAGGCGCTCCAGTTCCTTGATGGCCTTGTCCATCTGCTCCGGCTTGATTTCAGGAATCGGATACGGCTTGTTGCCGTAGGTCATGGACACATCGAAAATTGAGCCGACATTATAATAACCATTGACGCGCACAAGCTGCGGGATGCCTTTTGCCCCTTTGTTTACGCGCCGCCCGAATTTATCCCAGTCTTTGGCGGTCAATACGGCCCGCGCTTGCGGCAGGGTTTGCAGCACAAGTGCTGCATTGCCGGATGTGATGTGACTGCCTAGCCGCCCTCTGCCGTACAGATAATCGGCAAGGCGCTGGCCGTCCTGCACGACTTCCTGCAATGCGGATTTCTGTGCCGCAATGGTTTCTTTGAGTTCGGCTTGCTTTTTGGCTTTCCACTCCTCGATGGGCAATCGCTGTTCGTACATTTATCGCTCCTCCTCTGCAATAATATTCTGCACTTTTTTCTGTGCCTGTGCTGCTGTGCGGGCGGCTTTTTTCAGTGCCATAATGGTTGCCCGCACAGATGGCCGGGGGTCAATATCCAAAGGATTCTTCCCGCGCGTCAGCAAGCTGTCGCCGGATTGACGGCGGGTTGGGTCTTTTTTTCTGTCTGCCGTAGTGACCTTGGGAATGGCATATCCCAACTGCTCATAGATGCGGTTCAGTTTGGCGACATCTTCGGCTTTGAACATGACGTCAACTTTTTCGTTCTGTGCCTTATCCTTGATGACCGCGAATAAAACGCCGTACTGCTTGGCCAATTCCTTAAACTGTCCCACGTCTTTGCTTTGCAGGGCAATAATTTTCAATTCTTTGCCCTCCCGCAGCAGACGGTCAAGGCTGGTTTTGCCTTTCACTTTAGGATTTTCCTTGGCGTAGGCCAGCGATAAGGCCAGTGCATTTTTAATACCCAGCGCAGACAGCTTAATGGCCACCTCTGTAACCTGTAAGGCTTCCCGCACCATCTGATCGGCTGCTTCGCCTCCGTTGTTCATCTTGTTTCACCTCATTTCGTTCTTCCTGTGCGGCAAGTTCTGCTTGCCGTAGTTTTTCCTGCACCTCGGCAGCATCTGTTTCGATGTCGGAACAGATGTAAACCTCATGGCGCAGGGCTTTCATTTGCTGGGTCAGTGATTTGATTTTTTCTTCCCGCGCGGCACGTTCCGGTTCACGCTTTTGCCGATATAAAACTTTGCGCTGGCGGGCAAGCTGTTGGATTTGGACTTCTGCATTTTCCTTGTAGGCCAGCAGTTCATCCATAGTTTCAATATGGTTTTCCCATAGGAATTTTGTCTGCTGCTGGTATCGGCTGAACAGCAGAAAATCCTCACGCAGCAAAAAGTAGCAGCGCTTTGTGCTCTTGCCGTGGTAGGCTTTCCGCAGCAGGGCGCAGTAGTGATAGTAGCAAGCCATAAAGCCGGATGCATTCGGATACTGGCGCGCCAGCTTGCCGCGATACCGCGCCCGCCGCACAATAGGCTGCAAGTCAGCGGACAGCCATTGCGGTTTAGCGGGGGCGTTTTCCTGCTGATACTCCTGCTGCATTTCGGTGGGCATACGGTGCAGTTTGTGGTAGTACTCCCGCAGCGCTGTCTCAGAAAAGCGCGGGTCGAGCCGGTCAATGCGTATATTTCGCTGAGCGTCTTTATGGCGCACGGCCATGTGTTCCACACGCGGGCCATATTTGACCGTGTAGCCCATGTTCTGCAATTCGAGAATAAAACCATCAAAGCTGTCGGCGGCAGCAATGGCCTGTTCCACATCCTTGCGCACCATACCGCGCATGGTAGGCTTGCCGGCCTGACCGCTTAGCCACTCGTCATAAGATTTTCCCTTGCCGTCCGTTTCGATGACGGACAGCCGATTTTCTCGGCAAAGTTCATCCGATACCTGTCGGATTCCGTGGTAGTAGGTGTCAAAGTTGTTGCGGAACATTTTTCCGTCCGCATAGGATACCGAATTGACGACTATATGATTGTGCAGGTGTCCTTTGTCCAGATGGGTGCTGACCGTACACTCAAACCGATCCGCAAGAAACCGCTGTGCAAATTCACAGCCAATCTCGTGTACTTGGTCGGGCGTGGCTTCACCGGGGCTGAAACTTTGAATGATGTGGTAGGCCAAAACTCCCTTATCCGTGGGTTGCTCCCACAATCGTTTGGTTAATTCCATGCTCATACAGGCTGTCTCCGGGTCACAATGAAAGCCTGTCACATACAGTTGATGCTCTGTCTTATCTTGGTTCTGCGTATAGGATAAGAGCCGCCTTAAATCATCATCAGCAAATTTTTCAGTTTTGTTTGGATTGCTGGTATAATCCAGACATCGTTGCAGATGATGCTTTACTGCTTTGATTTTTGTATAAGCTATTGGACGCCACCTCCCTTAATGTACCTCCATATTTGCTCCATGATTTGTTTTGCAGTCAGCAAGTCGGTATTACTTACTTTTCCGCTGGCGTTGGCAATGTGGGCAAGCTGGTTTAGATTGTTGCCAAGGGCTGCAATTTGGCGTGACATTTTTATGTAGTCGGCTGTCGGACGCTCCAGAAGTGGAGCGTCCATCAACACTTTGCGCAGCACTTGCTCTTGATTTAGCCCTGTGCTTTTACTTAAATACCGCAGTCGTTCCTGCTCGTCTTGATTGAGCCGTAGGAGTTTTTTATAGGTTCTTGCTTTCATAATTCACCATCCGATGCAGGGGTTTTAGGGGTATTCCCCTAACAAGTGGGCGATGTGATATCACATTGCCGTGCTTGCTCGTACTGTGCCATAGGCACAGTACGCCGCCTTCTGAAAATCACCACGGCAGCCGCAACCCCTTTCGGGTCGCATAGCGTTCGACCCGTCTGGCCAGCCGAAACATATTAACCCGGTCACGCAAGCTGTACTCGGTGGCCGTGACCTGTACCCCATGCTGCATAAGCCGCTTGAAAAAAGAGTACAAGTGGCGCTCCTTGCCGCTGATCTGCCGCATACGGCAGATGTAAACCCGGTCAACTTTTCCGGCCTTAATCTGCCGCAGCATATCACGGTAGCCAGGGCGCAGCAGCCAGCCGCCGCGTTCGTCGATGCTCCCACCGACAATATCACAGCCGTCATGCAGCGCCTGCATTGAGCAAACTTTATAGCTGTTCATTGTGCCATCGTAGTCGCCGGGAATTCTCGCGTACACCCACGCGCGGGGTCTTTTCTGTTCGTCCATTGTTCACCGTTCCTCATAAAAACTTAGTTGTTCGCCCTCCTGCCGAAAGCGTTCGTCTATCTCACGAAAAGTTCGCCGCCAACTAAAACGTTCGGTGGGTTTATTCGGCACGTCCTGTAATTCAAGCAAAAGCTGCCAGAGTTCGGGGTGGTATCTGTAGAGATGCCGCAGTTCGCTGATTGATGCGTTCGGGCAAAACCAACAACCCCCGCGTTTAGTGAAGTCATACAGCGGGGACAGCAGTCCCTCAGCTGCGCACATAGACCTCGCTTCGGGTTCGGCCACATGGTACTTGTCCAGCAAAGAAATCTGACCGGGCTTTAATCGTGCCAGTCGCTTGGGTTCATCTGCGGCGATGCCGATGTACTGCACCGTGTCCGGGGGCAATGCCTTCTGATATGCCTTGATCGGCGGCAGCTTGCAATCCCGCTGAATTGTACAGCGCCCGCTCAGAGGAAATCCCGAAAGCATCCCCTTGGTTTTTCCTCGTGTGACAACATGGTAAAAGCAGGATAGATAGGTCTTTTCGGAGCGCAAAACCCGTGTCGGGATGCCGCGCTGTTCAAAATACGGGATTGCCGTTTCGTGGATAAATCGGTTGTGTTCGGGCAGCTCGCCGGATATTTCCTCGTTGAACATGACCTCGCAATACACAAGTTCGTCCAGCGGTTCACCATGCTGCAAGGCCAGCAACGCGGTGGCGATACTGTCTTTTCCGAAACTGCAACTTAAAATGTGTTTTGCCATCTTCTCTCCTATAAAAATAGGGAGGGCCACGCGGTCCTCCCTGTAAAAAAGTATATTTCATTTTCCGATTATTTCTTAGTCCTCGGTGTCCTCGTCATCATCGTTACGGAGCGCAATATCTTTGCGGCGGGCGCTCTTGTAGACCAGAACGGCCAGCCCTGCAAGAGAGATTCCCGCAATCGCCAGCAGCAGTCCCAACGAAGAATTGTCGCCGGTCTTAGGAATCGTCAGCAGCGGCGTGGGTGTTGCAGTGGGTGCAGCGGGCACGGGTGTCGGCGCTGGGGTCGTGTTCGGCGTGGGCTGCGGAGTATGGTCCGGGGTCGGCGTGTTGTCGGGGGTAGGTGTCGGTGTGTCCTCGCGGGCATCTTTCATTACCACGGTCTGCATCTCGCCGGTGGGCAGAACGGTAAAGTCGATACTTTCTGCAACCTTGTAGCCGTTGGGTGCGGTGATTTCCGTCAGTGTATAATCTCCTGCTGGCATCTTTTCCACATAATGTGGTTCGTTTGTGGAAATCCAACGGTCAATCTCGGTGCCGTCCTTGTCCTTGATAACCAGTTCCGCACCGGGAAGTTCTTCATTGGTGGTAAGGTCTTTCTTGGAAATCTGCACCTTGGTAATATCATCCTGCATAATAACGGTCGCATCGTCCAGCAGTTTCCAATCATCCCACTTCCAGAACAAAATGTTCTTGGTGGTCAGATAGTAAACTTCGCACTCCTCCAGAGGATTGCCGTCCTCATCGGATTTCTGAATCAGGCGGAAAGTAATATCATTGGCCAGTGCGTACCCATCAGCGGCGCGGATCTCCGTCAGTGTGTAAGATTCACCGAAATGCAGCCCGGTCACGCGATGCGGCTCATCGGTGGACACCCATGTGGTTACGGTATTGCCGTCCATGTCCTTGATAGCAAGGGTGGCGCCGGGCAGTTCCTCGTCGTTGGTAAGGTCACGTTTACTTACCCACATTTCCGTAGGCTTGTTGGCACAGGTGTTATCCAGCACCATAATAGCTTGTCCATCATAGGCGAAAGTGACTTCCATCGGCTCCTCGTTGACGTAATAGCCGAGAGGGGCGCGGAGTTCCTTGACGATGTAATTACCACTGTTGGTGGTGGCGTCCTTGCGGATGCTGCTGCCGTAATACTCGCCGCGAATAGGAATATCGCAGTCAAAATAGGTGTGGCCGTCTGCGCCAGTTTCGGGGCTGGTGGCGACCAGTTCGCCCGCTGCAAACAGCAGCTTGCCATCTGCGCTGTAAATATCATCAGCCGTGTACAGGTTGAACACTGCACTGGCAAGGTAATTGCCGGTTTCGGAGTCAACCTTGTATACGCCGACTTTGGCCTTTTCACGGTCATTGTGAAATTTTAAGGTCTGCTGCTCGGTGAAATCTGCGTTGGCATCCTTGCTGCGCACGACCTCAAAACTCTGGGAAGATGCAGCGCCGTCAGCCTTGGCAATGCTCGTGGCCATAACCACATCGTTCAGTTCGTTATCCCATGCAAAGGTGACATCATAGCTTTCAGTGGTGCCGATATAGCCGTAAGGCGGCTTGGTTTCCTCAATGTGGTAGCTGCCCAGCGGCAGGGTCACACTGACTTCGCCAATCGTGCCGTCATGGATTACGGACAGGAAATCGTAGGTGGCCTTGGTGCGGGCAGGGGCAAAGGCGGCAATGTCTGCGCTGCCGTCGCCGGTGGTGACTACGGCGACTACATCGCCCTTGGCATACCAGAGCGTGCGGTTGCCATAATTGTCGGTCTGCCGATCCTGCGTATAAATATCCTCGGCGGCGGTGATGGTGTATTCCGCACCGGCCAGCGGGCGGGTTTCATACACGAAATTGCCGTCCTCGGCCTCGCCGGTCATCCACGGGTCAAGTGCGCCAACTTCTGTTTTCCAGCCAGCTAAGACCTCGCCTGTTTTGCGGATCGTCAATTTGCCCAGCGTCTCATGGTTAGAGTAGTTTTCACCAATCACAAGGGTATCCATGCCGTTCTCGTTTTTATCGCCGGTGGCTGCATAAATGCGGTCTGTGGTGATTTCAAAATCCACATAGTAGCTGCCATCGGCATCATCGGCAAGGACCCCGTTTTCGTACCCGGCAGAATCCAGCCATTCGTTGTAGAATCCGTTCGGGCCGGTGACTTCTACAATGCGATACTTGCCCAATGGCAGCTTTTCGGGCAAGGTCAGAATACCCTCGCCGTTGGTATGAAAAGTGTTTACATCTTTTGTCAGATGGCCGTTGACAGTATCGGTCATTGTGACGAGCTTCGGGTTGCCGTTGCTGTCATAACGGTAATGCCCCTGCTCGTCCAGCCAGTAGATTTGGAAAGCGGTGTCGGGCAGCAGTACCGGTTTGCCGGTTTCCTCGTCAACTTTGGTGATGCGGAGATAAACTTCGATTTCCTCGTCCAGTACCGTAAATTTCTGATAACTGTCAGAGCCTGTCATTACGCTGTCCTTGGGGGTGGCCATAGCGCCCCACGGGTTGTTATCCTGTTCGGGGTCAACGGTGACAATAAAAGGCTCAGCTTGGAACAGGTCGTGCGGTACGGTGGTTTCCACGACCAGATAAGTGCCATAGGGCAAGCCCTGCACACGAATATTCCCGGTGTCATTGCTGAAGATTTCGGCAAGCTGGTATTCGTTGGCGCTGCCGGTGGGCTGCCAGCCATCGCCCTTACCGTTCTTGTTTTCTCCTGCGGCAGTCAACGTTTTGTTGTACGCGGTAATTTCGTCAGCGTTGACCTCATAGGTCTTTGCGATGGCCTGCGTTTCCGCAGAAAAATCCCACTTCGGATGCTCGTTATCGTAGGTCTTATCAATGTAGGCATCCAAAATGCTTTGCAGGGTGTAGCTGCCGCTGCGGGTCTGCTCAAACTGCTTCAGTTTGGACAGGTCGGACACAAGGAAGAATGTAAAGCCTGCGCCCTCCAGTTCCAGTCCGTTGCTTTGGCCGCTGGAGGATACGATTTTACTGATTTCCACATTGCCTTTTGCTACTTGGTCTTGGCTCTCGGCCAGTGCATTGTCAGCATGGATGTGGTAATTGGCGCTGTAACTGGTCTTGTCGATCTGTTCACCGGCTGCCTGTCGGTTGTCGGCAAAGGTGGTCTTTTCTACATACCAACCCTCATCAGAATAGGCAGGCGTGATGTAGTAATTATGCTCATCGCAGAGGTAGCCATCTGCAAAGGACAGGTAATAGGCATCGTAAGTCCAAGAGCCATCCAACGCTTTACCTTTAGAGACTGTAGAAAACTGGTTCTTGTACACCCAATCCGTGTACTGCCCGCTGTCGTTCTTGGCAAGCGCGGCGGTCTGCCCGGTGACTGCCTTGGTGCGGCTGTCCACGGTGGGATAGGTGCCGGAAACAGCAAGAGCGCCGTCACGCAGCGGGATAACCACGCCGGTGGAGCGCTCTACGACATAATATTTGCCGAGGTACAAATTGCTGAAGCACAACCAGCCATTCTCGATTTTAGCGCTGGCTACAAGGTGGTCTTTTTTCAGAACGGGTAAATAATCAGACACCCACTGCCCGCTGTTGTCGCGGATTGTGGTGTGCCAGATGGGATTGCCGTCTGCATCCACGATTTTGGAGTAGTCCACCACGCCGGTCACGCCATCGGGGTGCGTAATATCTTCGGCGGCGTAGAGGTCATACACCGCGCCGTCCAGCGTGGCATCGCCGTGGGCTTGCCCGCTGGCAAGAGCTGTGCCGTGGGTGGTGCTGCCGCCCACATACCGCACGGCATCAAGGTCAACCTTGGAGATGCTGATTTCGCCCAAGGTGCGGTCATTTTTCATAACGCCGTCTGTTGGCGTGATTGTGTAGCTGTCCTCATTGGCCGCCTTGCCGCTATTGTCGGTGTTATAAGTGCGGCTGGGGTCTTTGGCAGTGTCGTAAATGGTAACGGTAGTTTCTACACCTGTACGGGTGACAAGTTTGGTGCCGCCTTTGTCGGTAGTGGCAATGTCGGCATTGTAGTCAGCGTTGTCCAGCCAGATTACAGAATTGTCGCTGTCCTCGGTGATTTCGATATAGTAACCGCGCTTGCCCAGCGGAGTGTTGGCTATGCCGGGATGATTGATGTCTGTCCAATCGCCAAAATAGCCTGTGGGCGCTTTGCTTTCCACAATGATAAACTTGCCCGTATTACGCTGGGTGTAGTAGAGAGTATGCCGCATGGAATCCGTGGTCGCATAGGCCGCACTGTTGATGACCGCATAAGTGCCGTCATTCTGACGCTGCACACTGTAAGTGTTGTAGCCGCCGGTGGGCTGGTATTTGCCTGTTACAGTATCCCACTGGAAAATCTCATATTGCGCGTCGGCAGCAATCTGATTGCCGGTTTCGCTGTCGGTTTTCTTGATGTTGACCTGCAAGGACCATTCATCGTTTTTCATTAGATAGGCATTGTTGGAATTGGCCGGTACAGAAATAGTCTGTTTGCTGCCATTGCTGCCCCAATACATTTCAAAACCGTGAGGAACACCCACTTCCTCATAGCGGAATTTGATGTTCGCCAGTTCTGCCTTTGCAGATGCAACCGCATTGTCCACCATGCGCTGGGCCTCGCCCTGCAACTCGGCAATCGCAGCATCGCGGGCGCTGTCGGCGGCTGCATCGGCTTCGTCCTGCGTGGTGTAGGGGCCTACTCGTCCGTTGCGGCTGTCGGTGGTTTTGCTTACGGAGTAGTGCAGCGTCCAACTTGCAGATGCAGCACCGCCATTGTTTTGAAAATTGTCATCGTTGGTGTGGCCAGCAGTGGTAACGCTCTGTTTATCTGCGGGAGAAATATTCCATGTGCCGCCGTCAATAGTACCGCTTTTGGTGATGGGTTCAATCTCGATGGTCGCGCCGTCCACTTTCTCGGTGGTTTTAAGCTGCACCTTGTTGGTGATGATACCGTAGTCAAAATCAAAGCTACCGCTTGCGGTCTGCGCAGGGGCTTCCCAGTTGGCGTAAATTTCCTGCACGATGGGTTTGGGGTTCGGTTCGTCATCGGAGATTTCGGGGCCAATCACAGCCACAGTCTGCCAGCCCGCACGGCCCGGCTGATAAATATAGGTATAGTAGCCGCGGGCGGATGCGTAAGCGCCTGTGCCCTCCAACAGCTGTCTCTTATACACATCTCCGAGCCCACGAGACGCG
>ENA-OZEF01000608-OZEF01000608.1-human-gut-metagenome-genome-assembly--contig:-NODE-608-length-14044-cov-4.250054_pt1 | contig 14044 bp, 16 predicted proteins | sample MGYA00245065_ERZ653603 | MGnify/ENA primary metagenome ERZ653603 (study PRJEB26926, sample SAMN06164922) | human gut metagenome | biome: ENVO:00009003; feature: ENVO:2100002; material: ENVO:00002003...
TAGAGTTCGTCGGCAGCGTCAGATGTGTATAAGAGACAGCTCTCTACGAGAGCACAAAGACGTCTCTCGATACCGCTGATTCAACGGTGATTGAAAATTACTTCACAGAGAACAGCGGCACTACTCCCCGCAAGGGTGATGTATTCGTCATCACCACTATTGTCGAAAGTGTCGAATATGAGCAGGCCGCCTACCGTTACGATGGCACGGACTGGGTTGCCATGACGGGCAACGTAGATGCCGATAAGGTCATCATGCGTGATAACATCACTATGGCTGGCAACTACACTCAGTTCGGCAACCTCACGAAAAACGCAGATGGCACTGCGATGCTGAGTTCAAAAGGCAAGAGCGTTATGGACGTTTTCACCGAAATCTTGTCCAAGCGTTTACAGCCTTCCATCACGGCCCAGCCCAGCATCAGCGGATTCAATCTCTCTGGTGCAAAGGCGGTTGAGGCAGGCACTTCTCTGGCGGCTGCCAGCTTAACCGCTGGCACTCTGAATCCCGGTAGTTACCAGTACGGTCCCGAGACCGGCGTTGCGGCAACCAACTGGACGGTGCAGCGCGTTACTGACCTCGGCACCGAGCAGATTGCCAGCGTGGACGCGGCCAGCCTCGATGCACAGACGGATAACAACGGCGGCGCAGGCTTCATCATTGGCGATGAGGGCGGTGACAACGTGGTGTCCAGCCTGAAGTACACCGCCACCGCCACCCACGGTGCAGGTGTGACCGCTGACGATAACCTCGGCAGCGATTCCGACCCTGCGGTGGCGATTGCCGCAGGCACCAAGTCCAAGACCACCGGCGCCTACACTCCGTTCCGCAATTATTTCTATGGCGCTACTGCTGAGAAACCTGCTCTGGACAGTGCATACATCCGCGGGCTGACAAAAAGCAATAAGGCGTATGCGGCTGGCACCATTACAATCAACGTGGCTTCGGGTACTCAGCGCGTGTGCATCGCCTGCGATGCTACTAAGACCGGCGTCACCAAGGTTATCAATCAGACCGCAATGAACGCAGATGTGACGTCCACTTTCGTGCAGACAACCGTGGATGTTGAGGGCGCTGAGGGCTACACTGCAAAGTCGTACAAGGTATGGACCTTTGAACCGGCTGTGCCTTATGAAAACGCCGCGACCCTCGTGGTCACTTTGGGATAAAGGAGGGAATGAAATATGGCTATCAACAACACCGAAAAAAATTCTGCCTTTATGGAGTTCCCTATGGCCTTTTCCCGTCAGGACTCGTTCCCGCTGGACAAGACCTCTCAGTATGGCTCCTACACAGAGGCTCAGACTTACGCACAAACCAGCCCTCTCGCTTATGTAGGGCAGGTGCTTTCTGTTGTGGAAAACGGAGAGTCAAAGCAGTACCAGATTAAAGACACCGCTGGGACGCTGGAGCCTCTTGGAGGTTTAGGCGACATCGGGGTCGCTACGGATGAAGAAGTCGAAGAGATGCTCACCGAAGTATTCTCTGATGACGATAACACTTAACAGGAGGAATCAAATATGCCTTACAACACCGAGAACCTGACCAAACTTAGCCAGTTAAAGCTGCTGGCTCAGAAAACCAAGCAAGAGATTGACGCCATCGTGGCTGCTGGAGGCGAACCCAACGTCCTCGAAGGCGTTAAGGTGAATGGCACAGCCCTGTCTATCGCCGAAAAGATGGTAGACATCCTTGTTGCTACTGGCACAACCAACGGTACGCTCGCCGTGAATGGCGCTGACATCGCCGTCAAGGGCCTTGCGGCTCTGGCGTACAAGGCGCAGGTGTCTGAATCCGACCTCGATACCGCATTGAAGGCTGTGCTGGACGCCAAGGCCAGCGGCGCTGATGTCTCCACCTTGATTGGCTCTGACACCGGCAAGTCCGTCCGTACCATTGCCAACGAGGAACTGGCTGCACAGCTCATTCCTGAGAGCGCTCAGGAGAGCCTCGACACCCTGTCTGAAATCGCGGCGTGGATTCAGGAGCACCCCGATGACGCTTCCGCAATGAACGCCGCCATCACCGCCCTTCAGGGTGTTGTTGCGGGCATCGGTGGCGAGGACGACGACTACGCTACCGTTGTTGCGGCTATTGAGGGCAAAATCTCTGCTGCTCAGAACGCCATCTATGCGGCTATTACCGTAGGAGATACCAACGGCCATCTGAAAGTCAACGGCACCGATGTTACTGTCTACACTCACCCTGCCCATGCCGCAAAGCAGAGCGGCCTGTACAAGGTGACTGTTGATGCTGAGGGCCATGTGTCTGCCACCACCCCTGTGGAGAAGGCCGACATCACCGGTCTGGGTATCCCTGCTCAGGACACAACTTATAGCCCTGCTGTGGCTGGCGGTGCGAATGGTCTGCTGACCGGCACTGACAAGCAGAAGCTGGACAGCATCGCCGAGGGCGCTACCAAGGTAGAAGCCAGCACCACTCCCGGCAACATCAAGGTGAACAACGTGGAGACTCCCGTGGTGACCATTGCCACCGATACCGAGGTCACTGAGATGCTGAACGAGGTCTTCGCCGCCGAAGAGGCGTAAATCTGAATGAAGGAAGAGGGATGGCCTTGTGGTCGTCCCTTTGTCCTTCCTTTTGAAAGGAGAAGCGCAAATGAGCGATAAACTCAATACTCTCAATGCGTTGAGGATGGCTTCTCTCAGGTCTAAAGGCTATACAGCAGAACAGATTGCCTCGCTGGTCGAAACCATTCAAGGCATCATAGATGACATCAACCAGTCCCTTGAAACGTGCGAAGCGCACGTCCAGTCTCAACACGCACCCGCAAACGCAGAGGAAAACGTCATCGAAGGCATCAAGAAGAATGGCGTGGTGATTGCCCCAGTCGGCAAGGTGGTCGATATTGCGGTTCCTGTCAAAACCAGCGACCTGCAAAACGATAGCCAATTCGCCACCACTTCCGATGTATCGGCGGCGGTATCTTCTTCAGGACACTTGAAGTCCGAGGTGGTGGAGCAGGTCCCTTCGGCCTCCGAAGCGCAGCCTGATACCATCTACTATGTTCGGACCAACGACGGGTCTGGTAACAAGTACACGGAGTATATGCTCATCAGCGGCGCAGTCGTACCCATCGGCAGCAGCGATGCTGACCTAAGCGGCTATGCAACGAAGGAGTATGTCGCCAAGGCGGACAGCCAGCTCATTACAGAGCTGTTCAACACGCTGACAGTGACCGCTGAGAAGTATGTCGGCACTGGAAACCTGAATACGTTTTGGGGGCTTCTGAAACCGTCCATTGCTTCGCTCAACTCTTCCGTGTCCGACGTTTCTTCCCGGATTGACCTGCTGGAGCTGTTTGTGACAAATGGCGAGATTGAGGGCAACCCGTTCTCTGTTACCTTTGAAAACCTAACGGGAGTCTCTGTTACCGGCGTGTGGAATCAGGCCAGCAGCAGAATCGAATTTTAACGGAAGGAGTGATACCCGATGGCTGTACGGAGGCCAAAGCGAGAGCTTGAGAAGAATAAAGATGTCGCCAGAGGGCGTCAGGTCCTCCGAGAAACCAAAGGCAAGGCCGTTAGACCGTATCGTGGAGACGGCTACACCAATGTGCTGAACAAATATGGCACTACTCAGGATAACTCTGAGGCATACCGTTATGAGAGAGAGCCTATCATTCCCGATATGCAGCTCACCAGCTTGTATGAGGGAAATGGCCTGTTTTCCAAAATCATTGACACCCCTGCTGAGGAGGCGCTGAAACACGGCTTCAACCTCAACCTGAACAGCGACGAGCTGGACAACTTCGTGGAAGAGTGTCTGGATGAGCTGGAATGGGAAGAGAAGGCCGCAACGGCTATCAAGTGGGCACGTCTCTATGGCGGGTCCATCATTGTTATGCTCATCGACGACGGCAGAGGGCTGGAGGAGCCTGTTGACTGGCAGAACATCAAGAGCATCGACGAACTGAGAGTGTTTGAACGGGCGGTGGTCCAGCCGGACTACGCCAGCCTGTATATGCAGGACTATGGCGGCAAGGGCAACGTGAACCGGACTTCCAAGTTCGGCGAACCGGAGTTCTATTACGTCACCAGTATGTACGGCTCGTTCATGGTTCACGAGAGCCGATGCCTTGTATTCAGGAATGGTGTTCTGCCAGAGCAGGTGTCCAATACCACCTATCAGATGTGGGGTATGCCTGAGTACATCCGAATCAAACGTGCTCTGAGGGAAACCGTTACGGCGCACACCGATGCCACCAAACTGCTGGAGCGTTCGGTTCAGGCCATCTACTCCATGAAGAACCTTGCGTCCCTGCTCGCCACCGATGACGGCGAGGACCAAGTAGTCCGTAGACTGGAAGTCATCGACATGGCCCGTGGGCTTTTGAATAGCATTGCGATTGACGCTGACGGCGAGAACTACGATTTCAAGAGTATTTCGTTCAGCGGCGTCAAGGACGTCATTGACTCCACCTGCAATATGCTCTCGGCCCTGACCAACATCCCGCAAACCCTTCTTTTCGGTCGCTCCCCTGCCGGTGAAAACGCCACAGGAGCCAGTGACCTTGAGAACTACTACAACTTCGTCGAGCGAATCCAAAAGCTCATGCTCAAGAGGAACCTCCGGTATCTGCTGGATGTGGTTTTCAGAGCCGGGGTCGCCTCGGGTGAAATTGACGAGGAGCCGGATTACAAGCTGGTATTCAATCCCCTCTGGAGCCTCAGCGATGCGGAACAGGCAACGGTTGAGCAGACGAAAGCCTCTGCATCTCTCACAAAAGCGCAGACGGCTCAAATCTACGTTGATATGCAAGCTCTTGACCCGTCCGAGGTTCGCCGCAAGCTGGCGTCCGATGACGAGTTCACCGTTGAGGAAATCATTGACGAGGAAGATGAGGACCTGTACTCAGCGATGGTTGAGGCCCAGAACGGGCAGGTTGAATCTGAGGTTGAAGCTGCTGAGGCAAACGCCGAGCAGCAGGAGCTGCCTAGTGGTTCCGAGCAATCCGCCCCCAATGAAGCTCCCGCAGCCACAGAGGTTGCCACTGATGAGGATGAAAAGAGCGACGCCGCCATACCTACGACCGTCGGAGTGCTTGTACTGCGAGACGGCAAGGTGCTCACCGGCGTCAGGAAGTCCGACTTCTACCCGTTCACCATTGGAGGCCCCGGAGGGCATATCGAGAAGGGCGAGACGCCGGAACAGGCGGCAGTCCGTGAGACACAGGAGGAGTTCGGTATCACCCCGACGGAGCTGATTCCGCTGACGGTGCGTACCGGACTCGCTGAAGAGTTCGGAGTCCCCGAATACTTCCTCTGCACACAGTACGATGGAGAAATCGACTGCGCTGACCACTCCGAGGTCGTTGCGCCCCAGATGTCCGACTTGGGTGAGGTTCTGAAAGCTGTAAGCGACGAGCGTGAATCGCTCTTCGCCCCGTTTGCGGACAGCATCCGTGTTCTCAATGACATCCTGTCTCAAGAGCAGGAATCCATTCAGGATTCCAAGGAAGATTCTGATACCGCCTTGCCCTTTTCGGAGGACAATACTATAATAGAATCAAGCGGAGACGGAGGCCCCGGCTCGGGCCGTTACCCGAAGGGCAGCGGCGCAGAGAAGCCCTCGGCAAAGGTGTCTGCGACGGGAGCGAACGACCCCTGCAAGGGCTTTGGTTCTAAGGCAAAGCTGAAAACCCACGTTAAAAAACATGGGGCTGAGGTAGGAGCCAAGAGCGATGCCGAGTACGAGAAAAAGGCTGTGAACTTCCTCAAGCAACCTTGTGGAGGGGACATTGATGGGTACTCCACAGCGGACGGCAAGGTTGTTCGGTTTAACCGGAAAACCACAGAGTATGCCGCTGGCTACCCCGGAGGTTCTGTCACCACATATATGCTCGCAAAGTTCAACAAGAAAACCGGTCAGCCCAACGTGGAGCTGGCAAACACGTATTTCGATAACTGCAAGAAGGAAGGTAGGTAAGGCGTGAACGAACTGTTTTGCCCAAGGTGCGGTAGCAACCAGATTGGTGAGAACCATATCTGCGAGACCTGCGGGTTCGAGCTTCACCCGCACCCCTGCCCCGTGTGCGGAGAATATCTCTTCCCTGAGACCGGCAGCTTTGATATTTGCGAAGTGTGCGGCTGGGAGGATGACGCCGTTCAGGAGGACAATCCTGACGAAGAGGACTGCGCCAACCACATGAGCCTGAACCAAGCCAAAGCTGCCTATGCCAGAGGCGAAGAGATTGAATAACGCCTCATCATAGGCGGCTCCCATGTGCCCTCTGGAGGCCCTTCAGGGCGTGTTTCTTTTGGGGGTAGAAATTATACTCCCAACGACGTAGGTACGAATCCCACCACTCTCTCGTCGATAATACAACCGAATAAACAGTAGAGGACGACGGTATTTTACCGCCGTCCTTTTTTACTGCCCGAAAGGAGGCGATGCTCGTGAACGATATTGCCCATCAGCGCATGGTGCAGGAGGCGGTGAAGAAGAAATTCGGCAGCCATAAAGTTCTCCTGAGCAAGCGCCCCTCTCATTACCCCGAACAGGCAGAGCGGGAGTTCCAGCGTGTTACCAATGCCTATATGCAGCTACTCAACAAGAGGTTGAAGGAATACCTGCCGCAGATAAGCCGAGCAGCTAAGGCTGAACACCTCGATGATGCAAGAAGCGACGGGCTTCTTGATTTCCTTGCGAAAGTAATGCACCTGCTGGTCAAGCTGGCTTCCGACCTCCAGAAAGATATGGAGGAGTTCGGGCTGTACGACCGTATAGAGAGAATCGCCAAGAATACCAAGCGAACTACCTCTCGTGAGTGGAAAAAAGATGTCAAAGCCACTCTCGGTATTGACCTTCTTGATGACTACTACGAGGGCGAGTTCTACGAGGAGCTGCTGAAGAAGTGGATTGAGGACAATGTGGCTCTCATCAAGACTATTCCGCAGGACACGCTTGGCGAAATGCGGGAGGTCATCCTTGACGGCTACCGCAACGGCAAACTGACCAAGGATATTGCCAAAGAAATTCAGCATATCTACGGAGTTGAGAAACGCCACGCTCAGTTCATCGCAAGAGACCAAACCGCAAAGCTCAATGCCCAAATCTCCCGCAAGCAGCAAGAAGATGCGGGAGTGAAGGAATATGTGTGGTCCACTTCTGGAGATAGCCGAGTTAGAGATAGCCACCGGGCGCTCAACAATAAGCGATTCCGGTGGGACGACCCTCCAGTTGTTGACATAAAGACAGGCCGAAGATGTCACCCCGGCGAGGACTACCAATGCCGGTGTGTTCCGCTGGCGGTGTTCGACTACAAGTCCATCGACCTGCCAATATCCAGCAACGGAGGTGGTTGATATGATGGAACGATAAAATACGAGAGGAGGAATGGAATGGAAACTCCGACCTTAAAGAGAGTGCGACGCCTGGATAGCATACAGCTCGATAAAACCTACTTCACCGAAGAGGGGTATCTCGTTGACCACCCTATCGTCACTTCGGTGGGCATCTTCGAGTACACCAATCCAGACGGGAGCACCCGCAGGGAACTTCGACTCCCTGAAGATGTCTTTGCCCCTGAGAGCCTTGCCAGTTACAAAGGCAAGCCCATCATCATTACCCATGACGCAGGTTATGTGAGCAAGGATAATGTGGAGGACGAAACCATTGGAACGATTCTCTCCGCAGGCTATCAGGATAGCGATAACGTCAGAGCTGAAATTATCATCCACAACACGGATGCTATGAAGCAGAGCGGTCTGAGGGAACTATCCCTCGGCTACAACCTGCGACTTGAGGAAACTCCGGGCGTCTGGGAGGGCCAGCCGTATGACGCAATCCAAAGAGACATCGTTATCAACCATCTTGCCCTTGTAGGGCAGGCGCGGGCTGGAGAGCAGGCCCGCCTCAACATTGATGCTCGTGAATCTACCAATACACTCAAAGGAGGAAAAGCAATGTCTGACAAAAAGGACCGCAAGGACGGCATGATGAATCCCGACGAGATGAACGCCGCCGTAGAAGCGTTTAAGCAGCGCCGAGCCGAGCGTATGAAGGCCGGTGACGAGGGTGCTCCCGACGAGACCACCGCTGCCGACACCACCGTTGCTCAGGAGGGCGATGAGGGCTTTGCCGAGGTTCAGGCCCCTGCCGAAGAGGAGCAGGATGGCCTCCAGATGGTCAAGGACCGCAGAGACCGCCGTGATGCCGAGGGAGACCCTGAGGACATGGACAAGGCTATGGGCGTGATTGCCCAGCAGGACGAGGACATCGACACTCTGCTTGGCATCATCGACTGCCTGAAAGCTGCGAACATGGATTCCGAGGAGAGCGAAACCCCTGCCGAGAACGAGGACTCTGAGGAAACCGACGAGAAAAATTGTGACGCAGATACCAAGAACGACTCTGGTCGTGCTGATTCTGCTACCGACTTCCGTGAGCTGCTTCGTGTTGTTCGCATCGGAGACAGACTCAACATGGATGGTCTGGAAACCATGACCGTCAAGAATGCAAAGAAGGCTGTGCTGAAGAAGCTGAAGCCCTCCCTGCGTCTGGACGGCAAGAGCGCTGCCTATGTCAACGCCGCCTTCGATATGGCTGTGTCTGACATGAAAGCCCGCAAGGACACCAACTACCAGCGTCAGCAGATGATGAACAAGGACTCCAAGCCCGCCTCCAGAGCGGTTGGCTCCGCTGCCGACGCCCGCCAGAAGATGATTGACAGACGAATGAAGAAGGAGGAGAAGTAAGATGAGCGTACAGACCAAATACGGTTTCGCTACCAGCAAAGGCATCGCCGGTGGCATCTACGATATGTACCACTATCCCGTTGACTCCCGCTACAACGAGGAGGACAACGGTGTGCTCCGTTTCGGCATGGGCGTTGTTCGCGGCTCCCTGCCGGGTAGCAATGTGGCTCTGCCCACTTCTGCCAGCAAGGCTGCCGATTTCGAGGGCGTCATCGTGAACGGCTTCTCCAATCAGCACGACCTTGAGGGCGTGGTGAGCATCCTGAACAACCAGAACATCGGCGTTATGAGAAAGGGCCGCATTTGGGTGGCTCTGGCTGAGGACGCCGAGCCGAAGTATGGCGATGCTGTACACCTGATTGTGGATGGCGACGAGGCTGGCTGCTTCGACACTACTGGCGGCGTGGCAATCGCCGGTCGCTTTATCGGCGGCCCTTCCAACGGTGTTGCCCCTGTTGAGCTGTACGGTGTTGACGCTGCTGCGTCCTCCGGCTCCGGCACTACCGAGGTTGCCCTGAGCGACCTGACCGACGTGGACCTCACTGTCCCTGCTACCGAGGGGCAGGTCCTCAAATACAACGCTTCTGAGAGCAAGTGGAAGCCCGGTAACGACGCCACTGGCGCTTAACGAGAGGAGGAAATCACACAATGAGCAATCAGAAACACATGAGATACGACCAGAACGACTATGACGCTCTGCTGGCTTCCAGCATTCCTGCGTCTCTGGTCGGCGTCCGCAGCATGAACTTCGATGACGCAGAGGCGGCATCCGTGTTCTTCGCTCGTGAGCTGGACTTCGTTAAGTCTCAGTCCTACGATGTCGAGTACCCTGAGTTCACCGCCCTGTCTCTGTTCCCGATGTCCAGCGAGGTTGACCCCGGCGCTGAGACCGTCACCTATTACAGCTACGATAAGACCGGTCTGGCGAAGATTATTTCTAACTACGCCACTGACCTGCCTCGTGCTGATGTGAAGGGCAAGCCTACCACTGCAATCATCAAGTCCCTCGGCGATAGCTACGGCTACTCCATTCAGGAGATGCGAGCTTCCCGTATGGCTGGCAAGTCTCTCGATACCCGCAAGGCTGAGTCTGCCCGGTATCAGATTGACTACCTGAACAACAAGATTGCGTGGAATGGCGATGACGAGACCGGCCTGAAGGGCGTACTCTCCACCGACAACGATGTGCCTCTGTACACCATTGCCAATGGCGCAAAGGGTACTACCTCTTGGGCCGACAAGACCGAGGATGAGATTCTCGCCGACATCACTGGTATGCTGAAGCAGATGGCTACCGTCACTAAGAAGGTGGAGAAGCCTGACACTTTGGCGCTGTCCTCTGATGCCTATATCGAGATTCAGAACAAGCGCATCGAGGGTACCGCCACCACCGTTCTGAAGTACATTCAGGACAACATCCCCGACATCAAGCAGATTGTGTCCTGCCCTGAGCTGGACGCCGACAGCGTGGAGACCAACCCTTACGCCGCTGCTTCCGATGGCAAGGCCGTGGCCCTGCTCTTCAAGAACGACTCTCGCAAGCTCTCCATCGAAAACCCGCTGCCCTTTATGCAGTACCCTATCCAGACTCAGGGTCTGGAGGTTGTGGTGCCTTGCGAGGCTCGTACCGCTGGTGCCATGATTTACTACCCGATGAGCCTGCTCATCGCGGTGGGCGTGTAAGACAAAGTTGAGACGGAGGGGCCGGTGTCGGCCCCTCTAATTTTTATAGGAGGAAGATACCATGAAATTGAAAAACACTGGCAACTCCGTCATCAGCGTCGGCAAGACCGTTATCCTGCCGGGTGAATCTGCTGACATCAAGGAGAAGGGCTATCAGAACAACGCCGTGATTTCCTTTCTCATTGCTCGTGGCATTCTTTCTGAGGACACGGGTGCTGAAAAGCCTCGCAGCAAGAGGACGCCCTCCTCCAAGGCTAAGAATAAGCCCGCCGCTGAACCTGAAACGGAAAACCAGCCGGAACAGGAGTGATGGATATGTCCAAGACTCTTCAAATTGTGCGGCTGGTTGCTACGGAGTTTGAGGACTTGTCCGACGAGACCGTTGAAATGTGGATTGACCTTACGAAACCGCTCATCAGCAAAAAGGTGTTTGGCAAACTCTACGAGCAGGCTCTCGCTCTCCTGACCGCTCACCGTTTGAAGATGTCTGGATATGGTGACAGCCAGCTCGGTACTGTCGGCGACTCTTTGAGAGTGGGCAGCTACTCCGAAGGCGAGACCTCTATCGGATTCACCGTGAGCCAGCAGACAAACCTCCTTGCCGATGCCGAGCTTGCGCTCACCCCTTATGGTCTTCAGTTTCTCTCCCTTCGCAGGCTGGTGATTATCCCCATCAGGTCCGCAGGTGAAACACGATGAGCGGCGGCTGGGACAGGCTCACTCCAGAAGGACAGAAGTTCTTCAAGGAGATAGATGAGCTGGTTGCCAAGAAGGTGTTCGTCGGATTCCAAGCGGGTCATGCCGCCGAAGAGGACGGCACCGACATCGCTGCCGTTGCCGCATGGAATGAACTTGGCACTGAGAACATTCCTTCGAGACCGTTTCTCCGTATGAGCGTTGATGAGAATGAGGACAAAATCAATTCGATGTGCGCCCAGCAGGTGAAAAACCTATGCAATGGCGGCTCTGCGGAATCTGTTCTCAAAGAGGTGGGCGCTTTTGGCGTATCTCTCGTGCAGGAGAAAATCGGTAACGGGTCGTTTGCACCCAACGCACCGGCAACCATCAAAGCAAAAGGCTCCGACCATCCTCTGATTGACTCCGGGCGTATGCGCCAGTCGGTGCATTACGTTGTAAAGGGAAAGGGGGAGGAGTAAATGGGCGGCCTGAAAATATTTCGCCGCAGTTTTACCATTAGACACTTCGGGAACGAGGAGATTGTAGACGGGTATGGCTATGCCACATACGAGGACCGAGAAGTGCTCTTGAATGTACAGCCATTGTCCGCTGACGAACTCCAAGCCCTTCCTGAAGGCGAACGCCGCACGAAAAGGCTGAAAGCCTACGGCAATTACACATTTACCACAGCAGACCAGTCAACCGGCAAACGAGGTGACTGGCTTTTTTATTGCGGTCGCTGGTACGAGTGTGTCAGCTCGCTCGATTGGGACCACACGATGCTCTGGCATTGCAAGAGCGAGTTCGTGGAGGTCGCTGAGAGCGAAACCGCTCCATATACCGCAGCGGTAGACGAAGGAGGTGACTGCCCTTGGATGTAAAAGGAGTCAGAGAAGCCCTGTTCGAGCTTACCAGCTCCTACTTCAAGGGTGCCACCGTCATGTTCGGGAGGCAGAGCCGGGTGGCGAAGCAGAAGAGGGACAAACCCCTTGTAATTCTCGCTACTGGCCCTGTCACCAGACCGCTGTTCCCGCCTACCAAGATAATTGATGGGCGTCCAGTCAGCTTCTATCCCTCATCTGTGACGGTCCAGATTGACCTGTTCACCTTTGGAGAGAAAAGGGAGCTGGCATACGGCTACACCGCCGTTATGGAGAACACTGCCACCGATGACATGATGGCATTCGTGAACTTCCTCAATTCTGAGATGGCGGTGCAATACTGCCGACGCAAGGACATCTCCATCATCGTGCCAAACACGGTGCAGGATTTGTCGGACCTTATCAGTGACACGAGCTACGAGTACCGAGCCATGATAGAGGTCACTGTGAATTTCACCTCTGCCGCAATCGGTTACAGCGGAACCTTGTCCCCGGACAGCGTTCATCACGAAGAGCTGGACGAGGAAGGCAATCCCATTACTGGCGGTGACATCCAAGCTGACGATGTTACAGAGCTGGTTCCTGTGGTGGATGAAACTCCGAGCGGCGGCGGCAACCCCGAAGTGGTCGAGAACGAGGGCGGCTACTTCGAGAATGTTGAAATCAACGACAAACTCGTAAAGGAGGAAAAGAACCAATGAGCGCAAATCTCGACTTGATTGCGACGGTTGACATCTCCTTGGACACTCCCATCTCCAATGATGCCAACTTCGACAATATCCTGATTCTTGGCCCTGCTCCCGCAGCCCCTACGGGCGAAGTTCCTTCGGTCGGCGTGTATCGCAGCCTTGAGGAACTTACTGAGCTGGGCTTTACCGCAACCGGCGATGGCGCTGACCCTGTTGGTGTTGCTGCCCGTGTTGCGTTTTCTCAGTCCCCTCGCCCGAACAGAATCTATGTGGCTGTCATCAAAGAGGTCATGGTAGAGGACGCGCCCACCCCTGAAAAGGCGGTGGATGTTCTGGCGACCGCTCTGGGTACTGACGGCTGGTACTGCATCTGCCCTGTGGGTATTGAAGATGACGAGGTGGAGGAAATCATCCAGTGGACCGAGACGCATGCCAAAATCTGCGGCTATATTGAGGACGACCCTGACCAGCCTATTGTGGAACCGAACCTGTATTTCCGCTCCTATCCCGTGTACCCAAAGGTGACGGAAGACCAGCTCGACAACGACGTACCTGCCGAAAACAAGTACGGCATCGCTGCTGCGATGGCGGTCAAGGCCATGAACTACCATGCCGGTGAGGAAACTTGGGCGCTGAAGTCTCTTGCGACTGTCACGCCCTCCAAGCTGTCCTCCACCTTCATGAACAAGCTCAGTGCGGCAAACATCAGCTACGTCGTGACCGTGGCATCCAAGAACGTCACCATGGGCGGCAAGGTCAATGGAGGCGAGTGGATTGATGTCATTCGCTTCCGTGACTGGTTGCAGAATGATATGCAGGTGCGGGTCGTGAACCTGTTTATTGTCAATCCGAAGATTCCTTATATCGACAACGGAATCGGGCTTATTGATAACCAGATGCGCGCCTCTCTGAAGGATGGGCAGAAGTATGGTGGAATCGCTCCTACGGAGTATGACAAGGACGGCAATGCCATTCCCGGCTACACCACAAGTGTCCCGCTGGCTGCTGATATTACCAGCACTCAGAAGGCATCCCGAATCCTTAAGGACTGCGGGTTCGCCGCACGACTGGCTGGCGCTATCCATCTGGCGGAAATCAAAGGCAACTTGACCTATGAGCGCCTGAGCTAAGGAGGGATAACAGATGTCCAGTAAGATTAAAACCTACAACCCTAAGGAAGTCACCATTGCGGCTGGTTCCCATATCGTCACAGGCTTCGCAGATGACACCTTTATCTCCATCGAGGCCAACGGCGACGGCATCACCAAGAAGGTAGGCTGCGACGGCGAGATTGTTCGAGCTGTTTCTCCCGATAATACCTTCAAGGTGAACATCACCCTGCCTGTCTCTTATACACATCTGACGCTGCCGACGAACTCTAGGGTGTAGATCT
>ENA-OZEF01000621-OZEF01000621.1-human-gut-metagenome-genome-assembly--contig:-NODE-621-length-13865-cov-3.668429_pt1 | contig 13865 bp, 10 predicted proteins | sample MGYA00245065_ERZ653603 | MGnify/ENA primary metagenome ERZ653603 (study PRJEB26926, sample SAMN06164922) | human gut metagenome | biome: ENVO:00009003; feature: ENVO:2100002; material: ENVO:00002003...
CAGCCTGCAAATGCTGGCGTTCCGGCTCGTTTTCGGCAACGTTCGGCGCCTCCATGGTGCGGCGATAGCCGGTTTTGGTTGCAATCAGCACTTCGTCGCGCGGACCGGCCCAGCTGGCGAGCGCGTCGCGCACCATTTTTTCGCCGTAGCCCAGGTCTTCGGCGGTGCCGGTGCCGGGTTGGCTTGGCAGGTAATACGACCAGGCGGTGTCCAGATATCGCACGCCCGCGTCCAAGCCGGCGTGAATCGTACGAATCGCAGTATCGCGGTCCGGACGCCCCTCAATCGCCAAAGCCATCGTGCCCATGCCGAGCCGTGGAATCGCAAATCCCGCCAATTCGCCCATGTTTCGTGCGGTCGTCATAACCGTCTCCCTTCCGTCGCCACATCCGTCGCTACAAAATCCGCCACCCATTCTTGCACAAAACAGCGCGGAGCGGGTTGTCGGGCGGGTGCGGGAAGATGAGGGCACAACCGAACGGGAGCCGAAAGGCTGAGAGGGAGCTCGACGAGCTTCGACCGAGGACTTGATGCGGGTAATGCCGCCGTAAGGAGACGGGTTGTTCGCGCCGCGAGGCGCATCTCATTTCCGTTCGCGATAACCGAATATCGCGTGATTAGGGTCACGGAGGGGCGCACCACCTCATAGGGTACGGTTCCTTCGGCGACCCTTTTTTCGTACCAACCGTGAATGTCCGATTCACCGGAAGCAGACGCTCGGAAAGCCCACAAAGCAGTTCTGAACGTCCGTTTCGGCGGGAACGGCACTCGTGGGGCCTGACATACAGAAGGGAACCGAAATGATCATCAACGGCAAGGAAGAGGACGTCGCCACGCCGATCACCGTGGCCGAACTAGTGGAGCAGCGCGGTCTGCGCGCCGACCGCGTGGCCGTGGAGCTCAACGGCGAGATCGTGCCGCGCGCCCAGCGTGCGCAGACGCAGCTCAAGGGCACCGACACGTTGGAAATCGTCACGTTCGTGCAGGGCGGCTGAGCACAGCAGCGAAACAAACCATACGAGCGGAAACGAGAATACGAGAACAACCATGACTTTTGAACCATCCGCATCGCAGGCGCAGATCGACGCCCGCCAGCACGCTTTCGACAACCAGCCCGACCCGGCCACCTTGGTCAGCCGCGAGGAGATCCGCGCGGCCCTGCTCGACCGTCACACGGCCGCCACGCAGGACAAGCTCGACGCGGCGCACGTGGCCATCTGCGGCTGCGGCGGCCTCGGCTCCACCATCGCGGTGGCGCTGACCCGCATCGGCGTCGGCCACCTGCACTTGATCGACTTCGACCGCGTGGATATGACGAACCTGAATCGCCAGCAGTATTTCCTGAAGGACCTCGGCCAGTACAAGACGGAGGCGCTGCGCAGCAATCTGCGCCAAATCAACCCGTTCACGGACATCACCATCGACACCGTCAAGGTGACCGACGAGAACGTGCCGACGCTGTTCGAAAACGAGGACATCATCTGCGAGGCGTTCGACGTGCCGGAAAACAAGACGATGCTCGTCAACGCGGTGCTGGAGAATCTGCCGGGCAAGAAGCTCGTCAGCGCGTCCGGCATGGCCGGCTTCCGCAGCTCCAACCTGGTGAGCACGCGTCGCGTTTCGAAGAACTTCTACTTCTGCGGCGATGGCGAGACGGCTCCGGTACCGGGTGCCGGCCTGATGGCGCCGCGCGTGGGCGTGGTCGCCTGCCACGAAGCGAACATGATCACGCGACTGATCCTCGGCGAGGAAGACGCCTGACGCACTGCTACGTTACTCCACTGCCGTAATCGAAATTTTTATTGCGATTACAAACGCACGTTGCACACAACACAACAGCGACGCAACGGCAACACAACAGCAGCACAGCAATCGCAACAACAGCAACACCAAACACCCCAACGAAAGGAACCGACGATGAGCACCGAAAACACCATCACCACCGCAGCCGCCGACGTCGCGGCCGCACCGAACGCCACGCTCGACGAGCTGGTCGGCACCACCACGAACACGGCGATCCTGCCGGAGCCGGACGCGCACGCGTACGACGAGATCGCCACAGGAGACGCCGATCCGCTGATCCTCGGCGGGCACAAGTTCACCAGCCGCTTCATCCTCGGTTCCGGTCGTTACGACCTGAACCTCATCAAGGCGACCATCGAGAACGCGGGCACGCAGATCGTCACCATGGCGCTGCGCCGCTGCCGCACCACCGAAAACAACCTGCTCGACTACATTCCGAAGGGCATCACCATGCTGCCGAACACGTCGGGCGCGCGCAACGCGGAGGAGGCGGTGCGCATCGCACGTCTCGCGCGCGAGGTGTGCCAGACGGACTTCGTGAAGGTGGAGATCGAGCACGAGTCGAAGTACCTGCTGCCTGACAACGAGGAGACCATCAAGGCCACGGAAAAGCTGGCGAAGGAAGGTTTCGTGGTCATGCCGTACATGTTCCCGGACCCGATCGCGGCGAAGCGTCTTGAGGACGCGGGCGCGGCATGCGTGATGCCGCTCGGCGCGATGATCGGCTCGAACAAGGGCCTGCGCGCACGCGATTTCATTGAGGTGATCATCAAGAATTCCAACGTTCCGGTGATCATCGACGCGGGCATCGGCCGTCCGAGCCAGGCCTGCGATGCGATGGAGATGGGTGCGGATGCGGTGATGGCATACACGGCGATCGCATCCGCCGGCAACATTCCGCTGATGGCGCGCGCCTTCAAGAACGCGATTGAGGCCGGCCGTGAAGCATACCTGTCCGGCCTGGGCAAGGTGACGGAAGACCACGCCGTCCCGTCCAGCCCGACGAACGAGGCCGACTACATCGGCTGATTCGCGCCGATTTCGTACGATTCGTGCACTAACGTTTCGCACTGTTTTATTGCGATTACACGACGAGGGTCGGTGGAAACGCACATTTTCGCAAGGTTTCCACCGGCCCTCTTTCGTCGGATGCGCGACACGTAGCGCAACACGCGCATGCCACGCATACCGCAGCGACAGGCAATACGTCTACTTCCCTAGAGCCGCCTTCAGGTCGCGGTTCTGGAATCGCTCGTGCAGCAGGCAGTAGCCGCCGAACACGACGAGCCACAGCAGGCCGGCGATGGCGGAACCGCGCGTATCTGCGGACAGGAACAGCGTGACGTACACGAACACGTAGAACGCAATCGCAATCCAGTCGCACACCTGCCATGCCGGCATGACGAAGCCGTCCGGCAGGAAGTCGGCGCTTTGACGGTAGCGGCGGTGCGCAAGCATCGTCAGCACGTAGATGAAGATCACGACGGCGCTGGCGGCCGAAGCGAACAGCACGAACGCACCGGAAACGCCCGGAATCGCGTTAACCAGCGGGGAGAACAGAATCATACAGCCGGACACGATGATCGCCTTCGCCGGCACCTTGTGATCCGACACCTCACCGAGGCGCTGCATAGCGGGCGATTCGGAGTCCTGCGCAAGCTGGTACAGGTGGCGGCCCGCCGAGTAGATCAGCGAATTGAGTGCCGACGCGGCTGCGGTGATCACCACGAAGAACACGAGCGCGGCAGCCCAGTCGAGGCCAGCGTATTTGAACACCATGATGAACGGCGAACCGAACGAGCCGTCCGCGTTCTGATGGAAGTTGCGCCACGGCACGATGGCCATGATGGCCACGAGCGCGCCCACGTAGAAGATGAGGATGCGCATGATCAGCTCGTTGACGGCTTTCGGCAGCACTTTGCGCGGGTTCTGGGTTTCGGACACGGTCACACCCACGAATTCGATGAGCTGGTAGGCGAAGAACACCATCTGGAAGCTCATGAAGAAGTTCATCCAGCCATTCGGCGCAAGCTGGAAGCCGTCGGTAATGTTCGTAAGGCTCACAGTGGCACCGGAGACCGTGCCGTCCACGCCTTCGATATGCGTGGCCGGGTAGCTGAAACCGAGGAACAGCATCACCACGGCGGTGACAATCAGACCCACAATCAGCGTGATTTTGATCATGGAGAACCAGAATTCCGCCTCGCCGAACACTTTCACGGCAATGAGATTGATGCCGGTGAGCGCCACGAGGAAGCACAGTTCGATAAGCCATTTCCACGCGTTGAGGTCTATGCCGAACGTACCGAAGAACGTGACGAAATACGTGCTGACGGCTGTGATTTCGGTCATGCCGGTCAGAATGAGCACGATCCAGTACGTCCAGCCGGCGAACTTGCCCCACCCGCGGCCGAGATAGCGCGTGATGAAGTTGATGAAGGTGTGCTGGCTTGGGTCGCTGTACATCATTTCGCCGATGGCGCGCATGAGCAGGAACATGATGAGACCCACGCCGATGTACACGAGGATGATGCTCGGTCCGGTCAGCGCGATCGACTTGCCGGAGCCGAGGAACAGGCCGGTGCCGATGGTGCCGCCGATGGCGATGAATTGGACGTGGCGGTTTTTCAGGCCGCGTTCCATGTCGTTGCCTTTGTCGAGGCTTTCGACGGATTTGATTTGCGCGGTTTCCGTCGCTTCGGACGTGCTTGTACCAGTTTTTCCGGTTTTCGTATTCCCAAAAGTCATAATGTTCACACCCTACCGCGCCAACCGCACAATCTCCGCCGTTGTTCGCACCGCGAAATGCGCTATATGTGGCAGATTCGCATCTTTTCCAAAAAACGCTTTGCGACGGGTGGAGTCAGCTTGCCAAGGTTTTCAGCTTGCCACGGAGCGATTCGTTTTCGCGTTCCAGCTCGTCGATGCGCCGAGCCTGTTGTTTGATGATGACAAGCGCCGTCTCGCTGTCAAGGCCGCTGCTCGCGCTGAGAGGTGCAGGCGGCACGGCGATGGCAGCCGCATCGGACGGGACGGGCACGTCAGCGGATATATACCCCCCCCGACACGTTCGCCCCGTCCAGCGGATGCGGAGCATTTCCAATGTTCGCCTTATCGGGATTGGCGATTCCTGCGAGGTCGTCGAGTTTCTCCTTGCGCGTCACCGCATGAACATACAGGTTGACGAGCTCCGTAATGATTTCGCCGTTACTCATGTTACTGCTACCACTCACGGATTTGAGGACGGCAGCCTTCCAACGCGCCACACTTCGTTCTATACGTTTATACCCAATCAGTTCCGGCGGCAATCCCGCCTCGCGGAAGATTTTGGTCGGCGATTCCCCCGCAAGATACCGTATGACACACACCTGTTTGAAAGCGTTGGAGTACGTGATGCGGTCTTTCGATACGTTGGCCACCGCCGGCAGATCCCGCAACATTTGGAGCTCGTCCATGCTGAATGATCCTCCACCGCGCATCGTTTTACCCCCTTTGCTATGCCCCGTGATGAAGCAAGTGTATATCCGACTTCTCACAAGCAGCTTTTCAAATATTGCTGACCGTATATCACTTCAACCGGTCGGTCACACGTCAATGCGGGCGATTATGGAATATCCACAACCGCCCGCATTGACTTTTATTGCGAGTGAGTCAATTCACAACTCACTCACACCGAACGCATGCGCTCAGTACGTGCGGCGACGACTCTTGACCGCCACAGCCACGCCAGCGCCACCCACCAGCAGCGCCACGACGGTGAACAACACGGTTCCCGCGGCACCGGTCAGCGGCAGCTGAGTGACATTCTTCACGTTCAGCACGGTAGCGGTGGCATTCGCAGTGGTGTTATCGACCGGTTGGACCTGACGAAGGGCATCCGGCTCGAAGGTGATGAGACCTTCATCTGTGATCTCCACATTGAAAGTGACCCTGAAGTTCTGGGCGTAGCCGGTCGGAGCCTGAGTCTCCACAACCGTGTAGGTTCCCGCCGCAAGACCCGCGACCTTCACCAAACCATCATTCTCAGTAGTGAACGTCTTGGCATCATTCTGATCGGAAACAAACGACCACGCACCGTCCTCAGCCTGCTTAAGGAACTTGCCCTCCGCATTCTTGACAACGAACTTGGCGCCGGCTAGAGGCTTGGCCTCATTCCCTTCCTTGCCAATCTTCGTGAACTGGAAACCGTAGGTCTTAAGGACAGTCTTGCCTTCACCGCTGGTACCATCCTTGGTGGTGATTGTGGCCTTGTTGTCCACACTGCCGCTCAAGCCATCCAACGCATCCTTGGTGACGGTGCCCTGGTACGACACGACGATCGTCTTACCGGCCAGCGTTGTGGCATCGGCAAAATAGATGGTCGTGGTGGTGCCGGATTGAGCATTGCCTTCCTGCGTTATCGTGTACAGACTGTGATCCACGGTAGTATGATCTCTGAACTGGACCTTGAAGTCACTCGTTTCCGCAATCCGCAAACCTTTGGACGCGATATCGGTAATGGTAAAGGGGTACGCATCCCAGCCAGCCGCAGCATGAGGAACCTCCGCGGCCACAGTGAAGTCCACGGTGTCGCCCACCTTTACGCTCTGACCGTTCACATCCACGTCATTCATCCGGGCGAACTTGAGCGGCTCGTCGGTCGGATTCGCGTTCTTCGCGTTGAACTGGCCTTCAGTCGTGATGTTGCCCTGACCGGTCGTCGCATCGGCAGCAATCCTCAGATTGGACAGTCCATTGACGGTGGTGGCCACCACAGCCGGAGTTCCCGACGTCGCAGTCGTTTCGCCAGCCTTGGTGAACGTATCCTTCACCAGATACCAGCCTTCTCCGTCCACATTGACCGCCTGGCTCGTATTTGCCTGCTCCGTAGTTACGGTCAGGCCAGTACCATCAGGTCCTGCCGGCGGAGTAATTCCAGCCAAGGTCTTGGCGAAGACACGGAGCTGATCCGCAGTGAACGTCGCCACATAGGCGGCTGGATTATCCTTGTACTCTGTCGGGATGCCGTTGTGGCTTCCATCAGCCGCGTCAGCAGCGGTGGTCACAGCTCCCTTCCATGCGTCAACCGTTTTCACTTCGACCGAGCCATCGCCAGGATTCTCGAACGTGGCAAACTTGTATGGCGTGTACGTATGGTCTTCCTGTGCGTGGTTAACTTGCAGCAATGGAGCATCATCAGCCTGTGCGGCGACGCCGATGGCCATGCCGCTCAGCAACGTTGCCGCGGCGGCCAGCCCTGCGAAAAGCTTCCTCATCTTCATGAGAATCTCCTCTTCCTTGATTGTTGGTTACTGTTTTCTGCAATCGCGGGAGGCGGGAACCCAACGCGCCCCCGCGATCCGCAAATCCTGTGTTATTCAGCTGAGCCGCTTCTTGCGTCTCCACTGGTCGGCCGCAGCGACGGCGAGCAATGCCAACACGCCAACTCCGCCGGCCGCAATCTGCCACCATCGTTCCGCACCCATGCGGCCCGTCAATGGCAGTGACGATGCCGAAATGTATTGGTTGGTGAACAGCATTGGCCGGGTCTCGTCCCAATTCGAACCAGCGGCACCATAATCGGTTTGCAGCTGGGTCACCGATTCGACAACGGCCTTCCATTCACCGGACGTTCCGTCTTTCATCACGGACACGACCACCCGGTATTCCGCCTGCGAGTAATACATTGCGGAAGCATTACCAGCGTTCTCCGTCACAAGATATGTGTACTCGGCTTCACCTGCGTCATACGTGATGTCGCCGAAGTAAGCAACGTGATCGTCAGACGAATCGCGTTTCACCGTCACCGTGCACGCCGACTGGTTCTTGCAGGAAGCTGGCATCGGCGCGTCTGGATTGGAATCGTCTGCCTTCAGCTTGAAAGTGAACTCGTCGGAATCCTTCCAATCGCGGCCGACCAGCTCCTTCTGCACGCCAATCGCATGCGTCAGCATGGTCTGCTTCAACGTGTTGGTGATGACTACTGTGGCGTTCTGCGATGCCATGGATTCCGGCACCGTCACCACATTGCCGTCAGCAAGATTTCCATCGCCGACCTTGTGCTGGTAGGAAGCCTTCCACAAGTGGCTGTCCGGTTCGACTTCCGTCACCGCGTACGTCTTTTGGGCGCCTGCCGGAATAATCACGTCGGTGGACCATTTGCCGCTATCGTCACGCTTCAGCGTGACCGTCTTATAGGTATCGTTGCCCTGTTTGATATCCACCGTGATGCTTTCCGGCTTCTGGCCGTTACCGCTCCACTGCTTGTCGATGTGCAACGTCGAGGAGACTACCTGCACCACCGGGTGCGGATACGGGTTCTCACTACACTTATGATCCACGCCATCGGCCGAGTACGCCAGGCACGCGGAATCGTTCGCATGGAAACCCGGCTGGTTCGAGGACGTGGCGTTTCCCGGCAGATCGGTGTTCGCGTCACCCTTTACGCCGTCATATCCATCCTTACCGGCGTTCAGGTTGGCGGCATACTCGTCATACGCTTTCTGTGTGGGTTTCACGTTGTATTCCAGCGTGTATGTCACGTTGTTGACCAGAGGCTTCAGGAATGCGACCGTGAATTTCTTCGTGCTCGCGTCATACGTCAAGGTGTAATCGACATTCTTAGTCAAGGAGACCACCTTGCCGGAAGCATCCTTGGCAACGACCTTGTAGTTGCTATCCGCAAGCTCGACATAGCCGGAGAGCGTGTCCTCCATGGTCACCTTGGTGTATGCGGATGTGGTGGTCTCGCTCCTCTCAATCTCGTCGAAGATGGCATTCAGCTCCGAAGCGTTCGTGGCGGCCTTGTAATACCCGGCGTCTTTATCTCCGTCGCCACGATTGTCGTACGCTGTCGCCTTTGGGAAGTTGCTGGACACCGCATGCATGAACTGGTTCTCGTTGCTTTTGGTCGAGGACGGATCAGCACCGGAGAAGATGCCGATGGAATACACCGTGTCACCTTGATCCTTCAAAGTTTTCGCTGCGGTGACCGCGCCGTTCGCCACCAAAGCATTGAAATTGGACACCGACGTAGGCGTGCCGTCCGTAAAGAAGATGACGACTTTCTTCGCATCGGTCCGGGCATTTTCCATTACCTTGACCGCGCGCTTGAATCCATTGTCGGCGCGGGTGGCGCCAGCGGCTTTGAGTTTGCTGACTTTGTTCTCCAGACCGTTCATATCCGCAGTCAGATCGCTAACGATTTGGGAGTAGTTGTAGGTGTACCCACCACTTCGGTACGTGTCATCCCCGATTTTGTCCTTTTCATCGCCGGCGAACTTCACCAGTCCAACGCGAACCAGTTCGGAACCGGCCTCCGTATTAGTATCCGCAGCTTCATCAAGAAATGCTTTAACCGCTTCGTTCAGTGCGACTAACCGCCTGGTCCTATCCGTTGAGCCCATCGGGTCATCCATCGAACCGGACACATCCAGCACCAGCGTGAAGTCGATCGGCTGGGTGGTGGTGACCGTGGTGCTGTTGACGGCGCCCTTCACATCCACGTTCACGGTGTAACTGCCATCATCGTTCTTCTTGATGCGCTTATGCTTCTCCGGAGCGCCCAACTGAGAACCGGTCTCGTTCTGCGCAACCGACTGCGCCCGATTTGCTCGCGCAATCGGTTGAGCGGACAACGTAACTGGCTGCTCATCAGGTTGTTCAGATTGTTGTTCAGATTGTTGTTCAACCTCCTGCTCAACCCACTGCTCAGTCTCTTCTTCCGTTTCTTGTTCCGTTTCTTGTTCGACTTGCTGGTAAGCCTCTTGATCTGACGGCTGCTCTTGCTCTGACGGCTGCTCTTCTCCCACCATCAAATTTTGTTCCACCGGCTGTGAATCCTCTTGCCCAGATTCTTGCAATACCGGCTGCTCGATTTGTTGTTCCAAGGCTCCCGTGGCATCTTCCGCCGCCGCTGACGAAGCAGTGACGCACCCCACGCCGGCGAGCATTGCGACCGTCGCGACGGCCGCAATGACACGACGCGTGAACAGACCTGTGCCCCTCGCCCTGTTTCGCTCAAAGACGTGTCTCATACGCCTACCCCCTTGTACCGTTAAGCGATCGGGGAAATACCTTCCTCCTTCGACCGGTATATTTGATGCGTCTTCGCTTCACATACCGTCCGACAATCGCTTCGTTGCCTAAACCTTAAGGAGAAAAACAGAGGGATACATACCCTCCCAACGAGGTAATCAAGGGGATATACTTTCCTTGAAATCGCACATATCATCGCGATTCTAGAGTATTCTTGCCCCCGTAAATCGCGATGCAAAAACTATAAGCAAACGTTGTCATGTCTCTTTCAGAATTTTCCCCGACAAAAAAGCATCTGTCAAGTGCAACATTAACGCCATCAACCCCTAGTTGCGCTTTGGCCACCAAGCGGCATGCCTACGGACATGCCACGGACAGCGGAGCAGCCAAACCAACAACAAACCGACCAGCAACGTGGCAGCTGACACCACGCCCGCAATCACACGCACATCTTTTGCCGCATCATCCTCCGCGGGAATCTCTTCGGGAATGGCGGAACGCAGCGCAGAAACCAACAGACGGTGCGTATTCACGCCATACGGGGTGCATGTCATCAACGTCACACGGTCCTCGCCGGGCACGATCTTCAACTTCGACGTGTCATCCGGGTTGATTTCGGTGATGCGATCCACCATATAGCCAAGCGTATGGCCCATCACATCGATATAGAAGTAATCACCAACCCGTATCTCATCCAAACGCGTAAACATTGAGGCTTCAACCAAACCCCGATGTCCGGTAATCACCGCATGCGTATCCTTGCCACCCACCGGCAGACTACTGCCATACAAATGCCCCGCACCGGACGCAAGCGTCTGCTCCGACGTGCCATGGTAAATCGGCAAATCCACAGAAATCTTTGGAATGCGGATGGAACCCATCACGCCATCGCCAGTATCCAGCAAACGCTGGTATTCCGCGTCTTTGGAGCTAGCGGAATCCTTGTTACCATCGCCAGTGGCGTCTGCGCCCGTCGAGCTGGAACCAGAACCGTCGCTGGAGCCAGACTGATTGTTGTTGTACAACTCGGCGAGCGGATCCTCAGCCTCGCCAATCACCGGCTGCCCCGACTTGGCGAGACGCTTGTTGTACGCCCCAGCTGCGGCGAATGCCTCGTCGGCCTGCGGATACGGCCAGCCCGCGACGCTCTGCTCGGAACGGGCGGACGTGCTCGCCAGCTTTTGCGCGGACTGGTATTGCAGCACTTTCGGGAAAAGACCAATGCCGATTGCGGAGAAAATCAGCACCGCCGCAAGCACGCGCATGGCAATGGACTTGTTGCGATCCGCGCGACGCTCGCGAATCTCTTCGGACACATCGGTCGCCTCCGCGAACGTCGGCGGAACGTAGGTGCGCGTATCTTGCGACCCGCTGCTTCTCGACCCGCCGCACGTGCCCCCTCGCAAAATGCCTGCCATCAGTCTAAGCCCCCTTGAACCACCTAGTACAGGGACATTATATGGCGTTCCGGACGGACTTTGCACCCTACCTAGTGCGCTTACAAACAAAACAGTTCCGCCATTTTCCACGGATAATAAAAGCTTATAGAACCCCCCTCCCCCATAAAATTAACAAAAACTTAACCTCACCCCCAGCGCGTCATGGGGGTCACCGCGTATCCGAGCACCGTCACGCAGACTCACTAGGCTGGAAACATGACGCAAGAGCTCGTTTCATTAACCATCATCATGGCGGTGGCGGCCGTCAGCCCGATTGTGGCGCAGCTGATTCCGGGAAGGTTCATTCCACAAACCGTACTGCTGCTCGCCGCCGGAGCCGCACTCGGCCCGTACGGACTGGGCATAATCGAAGTAAACGACGCCGTGAAACTCTTGAACGAGCTCGGCATGGCGTTCCTGTTCCTGCTCGCCGGCTACGAAATCGACCCCAAACGACTCGCCGGACATCAAGGCAAAGTCGGACTGCTTACATGGGGAATCACGCTAGGCCTCGCCTGGCTGGTTGTGACATTCCTTCCGTTCTTCACCAAGCAAGGCATCAACGGCGTGGCCACGGTAATCGCACTCACCACCACCGCGCTCGGCACGCTCATGCCGATTCTCAAGGAACGCAACCTCGAAGGCACCCCCATCGGCGACGCCATCATCTCGTACGGAACGTGGGGCGAACTCGGCCCAATCCTTGCCATGGCTATCCTGCTATCCACCCGAACCGGCTGGCAAACCATGCTCGTGCTCGGCGCGTTCCTTGCCATCTGCCTACTGTGCGCGATGCTACCTACGAAAGCACTGAAAACCGGCCATCGCCTGTACCGTTTCCTTACGGAAAATGCGAACACGTCATCGCAAACGCTCATGCGACTGACCACATTCCTGCTCATCTTCCTTGTCACCATTTCCGCGCTGTTCGAACTTGACGCGGTGCTCGGCGCGTTCGCCGCGGGCTTCATCCTGCGTTACATCATCCCCGACGGCAGCAAGTCGCTGGAAATGAAGTTGGAGGGTGTCGGCTACGGCTTCCTCATTCCTGTATTTTTTGTGGTGTCAGGCGCCGCGATCAACGTGCGCGCCGTGGCAGGCCGGCCCGCACTGCTCGTCGCGTTCATCGTCATGCTCATGCTGATTCGCGCGGTGCCCGTATATGTTGCGCTATCGCTCGACAAACGCGAGAATCCGCTGTCATCGCATCACCGCGTCACCGTAGCGCTGTATTGCACGACCGCGCTGCCGATCATCGTCGCCGTCACGTCGCTGGCGGTGAAGGTCGGCACCATGCAAAGCGACACCGCGTCGACACTGGTCGCAGCCGGCGCGATTACGGTGTTCCTGATGCCGCTGCTCGGCTCGATCACGTATCAGGTGGCCGACATCCACCCCGTCACCGCGGTGCGGGAGATTGCGCATACGCCATCCGAATGGCGTGCGATTGTGCGCGAGCACGTGCAGGTGCGTGCGCTGCTGCACCATCAGGACCGGCTCAAGCGTATGGCGGAGACGTTGGACGCACTGGAAGCGCATGGGCGCGGCGACGAACATCGGGCCGAGCTTGTGGAACGCGCCCGACATGAGATTGACCGGCAACTGAAGGAACTCGGCCTCGACCCGCAGCTCACCACCCAACTCCCCCACAGCTACCGCTACCCGAAGAACTGAGAGGGCTTCGGAGGGGCGCTACTCCACGGACTTGAGGGAGCTGATGGGGTCGATGCGGTCGAGGACGGGGTTGACGAACAGCTGCACGAGCAGCGCGAACGTCATGGTCGCCGCGGCCGCGATCACGTAGCTCAACGGTTTGACCTCCACCTCGAAATACAACGAGGGCATGTTGAGCGCCATCGTCAGCATGCCGCCGACGAGTCGGCCAAGCGGCAGGCCCAGTATCACGCCCATGACGGTGAGGATCATCATCTCACGGTTCACGTAATGGTGCACTTCGCGGTCGAAGAAGCCAAGCACCTTGAGCGTGGCCATCTCGCGCACGCGTTCCGACACATTCGTATTGGCGAGCGTGAACAGCACCACAAGCGCCAGACCGCCGGCAAGCGCCACAATCAGCGCCACCACCGCGCCCATGAGGTCGAATTTGAAGCTGTCGGCCATGTGCGCGCAGCTTACGGCCTTCATCACCGAACTGTCCTCTTCGAGCGATTCCGCATAGTCGGTTTGCGAAGTGTCGGAGCCGGAAAGCTTGGCGAGCATGGCGTTCCACGTCAGAGCCTCGGAATCCTCGGAACTCTTGGAATTCTTGGTGTTCTTCGCGTCTTTCGAGTCGAAAAGCTTGGCGTAGTAGGTTTCGCTTACATACACATCCGAGCCGATGAGGTTGCGATTCACCGCGCTCACCTTCGCCGTGGCCCGCACACCGTCGCCGTTGGTCAGTCGCACCTTGGAACCGGCCTTGACGCCCAGCGCGCTTGCCGCCGACTGCGCGACGATCACGCCATCGTCATCGAGTTTCAGCGAACCGGTTTTGCCGACGCCGGACGTGCCCAGCATGCCGGACGAGACCGGCTGCAACGTGACCATTTCGCCCAAATCGGACAGATGCTTTTCCGGCACCGCGACCAGCTGGATGCTTTCGCTGCC
>ENA-OZEF01000640-OZEF01000640.1-human-gut-metagenome-genome-assembly--contig:-NODE-640-length-13580-cov-60.051608_pt1 | contig 13580 bp, 9 predicted proteins | sample MGYA00245065_ERZ653603 | MGnify/ENA primary metagenome ERZ653603 (study PRJEB26926, sample SAMN06164922) | human gut metagenome | biome: ENVO:00009003; feature: ENVO:2100002; material: ENVO:00002003...
AGAAAGGCAAGCCGAAGGATACAAGAACCCGAGACCAGAAAGCGGCAATGCGCTCCCTCATCGAGCAGCTGAAGGAGGAATATCCATTAGCCACGATTCATGGTCATAATGAATTTGCCAACAAAGCCTGTCCCTGCTTTGATGTAAAGAAGGAGTGGGGGAAGGAGTAAACAAAAAAATAGCGAGTCTTCACAGACCCGCTATTTCCTATTATTTTAAATTTTTTAAGATGTTTATTAAAAATTTTCTAGCCTTATACAATGCCCTGAGCCATCATAGCCTTAGCTACCTTCAGGAAGCCGGCTACGTTTGCACCCTTTACGTAATTTATGTAACCGTCTGGCTCTGTACCATACTTCACGCAGTTAGCGTGAATATCGTTCATGATGTCGTGGAGCTTAGCATCAACCTCCTCACGAGACCACTTCAGACGCTCTGAGTTCTGGCTCATCTCAAGACCTGATACTGCAACACCACCTGCGTTGGCTGCCTTACCTGGAGAGTAGAGAATCTTAGCATCCTGGAATACCTTGATAGCCTCTGGAGTAGAAGGCATGTTAGCACCCTCGCTTACTGCGATTACGCCGTTGGCGATGAGAGCCTTAGCTGCCTCCTCGTTGATTTCGTTCTGAGTAGCTGATGGGAGAGCGATGTCTGCCTTCTCAAACCAAGGCTTAGCACCTGCAACATATTTTACACCATACTTCTCTGCATATTCCTTGATACGGCCACGCTCTACGTTCTTGAGCTCCATGATGTAATCGAGCTTCTCGCGGTCGATTCCGTCTGGGTCGTAGATGTAACCGTCTGAATCTGAACATGTAACTGGCTTAGCACCCAACTGGAGCAACTTCTCCATAGTGTACTGGGCTACATTACCTGAACCTGAAACCAAAACTGTCTTGCCCTTGATGTCAATACCCTTGGTAGCGAGCATGTTGCAGAGGAAGTATACGTTACCGTAACCTGTAGCCTCAGGACGGATCAATGAACCGCCGAACTCCTGACCCTTACCGGTCAAGACGCCCTGGAACTGGTGTGTCAACTTCTTGTACATTCCGAAGAGGTAACCTACCTCACGGCCACCTACACCGATGTCACCAGCTGGAACATCCTCGTCTGGACCCATGTGACGATAAAGCTCTGTCATGAAAGCCTGGCAGAAACGCATTACCTCGTTGTTGCTCTTGCCACGTGGAGAGAAGTCGGAACCACCCTTAGCACCACCCATTGGGAGAGTAGTAAGAGAGTTCTTGAATGTCTGCTCGAAAGCCAAGAACTTCAAAATACCCAAGTTTACTGACTTGTGGTAGCGAAGACCTCCCTTGTAAGGGCCAATCGCGTTGTTGTGCTGAACGCGGTAACCCATGTTAGTCTGTACGTTGCCCTTATCATCTACCCAAGATACGCGGAACTGGATGATGCGGTCTGGAATGCAGAGACGCTCGATGAGGTTTGCCTTCTCAAACTCTGGGTGCTTGTTGTACTCTTCCTCGATAGTACCGAGAACCTGACTAACTGCCTGAATGTACTCAGGCTCGTTTGGGAATCTTCTTTGGAGATTCGCGATGACTTCTGATGCTTTCATAATCTTTAATCTTTTATTGAGTTTAAATTCTTATTTTTTATTTCTGGTTGCAAAGATACATGTTTTTCTCGAAAACACCAACAAAAAGAAAGAAAAAATGCAGAAAAAGTAGAAAAAAGTTATTTTTTAACATTCTTAACCTCGATTTGTAGCGCTTTTGTGTACGCATACCTTATTATATAAGAGACATTTTTCGGGGTTTAAGCCTTTATCTCCGTTTTAGGGAATCTTGCATTCTGACGACTTCTGTTTATCTATCCTGCGCCATAGGGCATAAATGAGCAGGATGATAGCGTAGAGGCCGATTACCTGAGGCAGACTGATTCTTACGTTTTCGATGCTTGCTCCAGGCAGCATGCTGATCAGTTTTATGGCTGTATTCAAAAACTGGGTGATGCTGGTCAGGGCGCCTGATGTAAGGCTGATGAGTGGGGCGGCAACCGGTGCTATGGGCGCCCATAACGTGAGTGGGGAGAACAGGATTAATGCTGCCCCAAGATATAGGATGAGGGTTGCTGCGGGAATGGCGATGTAATTGGTGAGAAGTGAATAGCACGATATTCTGCCGAAGGTGTAGACGATGACCGGAAGGGTTCCTATCTGGGCTGCCAGTGAAACGCAAAGGAGTCCCCATGCCCAACGGATGAAACGGCTGCGGATGGGGAGGAGGGTGTAAAGGGGTGTGAAGAACAACAGAATGGAGGCTACGGCCAGGAACGAAAGCTGGAAACTCAACTCGAAAAGATAGAGCGGACTGATGAAGAGCATAAATATATAAGCTGAGGATAAAGTGTTGAGCGGCAGACCGGTACGATGGAAAGCTAAGCTTAAGCTGTAGGCTGAAAGCATGATGGCTGCACGGACTGCACTTGCCGGCAATCCTATGAGAAAAACGTAGGTCCAGATGGAGATGAGGGACAGGATGATGGTGTAAACTGAGTACTTTCTGCCGCCTAGCAGAAAGATGAAAAGCTGGAAGATAATGCCTATATGAAGTCCGCTTACTGCCAAGATGTGACTGGCTCCGGAAATGGAGTAACTGTTTCGGGTGTTCGAGTCGAGTGCGCTCTTGTCGCCCAGCGCCATGGCTGCGATGACTGCATAGTCTTGCTGTTTTACGTGAAGGGAAACCAGTTTGCTTTCAATATTGCTTTTATAGCGTTCGGTATTGATTTTTGCCCGTGTGAGGTAAGGCAGTTCCTGCCAGTTTTTCAGTTGTGTAGAGGTTTGGGAATCAGCTATTTGCTTGCAGGTAAGAAAAGCCCCAAGGCTCAGAATGCATAAATGAATCATCACGCATTGGGAGTAGATGAGAAACTGGTGGCTCCTGCTGAAGTAAGCTTTTTTGCTTAAAAACTTAGTAAGGAAAAAGATGATGCTGCTAAGGGCGCATGAAATGATGGAGATGATGAGCCAGAAGCGCATATTGAAATCATCATAGCCCCATTTGGCTATGATGATTCCGATCGTCAGTGTGAGGCTGATGGTCATGAGCGGGGTGAGGGGTAGCGCTTTCATCATTCCTCTTTTCTTTTAAAAGATAATTTATTTCCTATTTCTTGAATCCGAAGATGCGCTTGATGAATTTCTTCACAGCATTTTCTTGCTTCTGTGGATTTACGATAGGGGTGTGCTTGTGTGCAGCCGGCTTGTCGCCCTTTTTCTGGGCTACGCCTCTGCCACGGCCGTTGCTGCCTGGGCGAATATTGTTCTCGGTGCCTGGGCGCTGATGGTTGCTGTTATTGCTGTTATTGCGGCGCTTCTGGCTGTTGCTGTTCTTTGGCTGCTCGCCTGGCTGGGCTGGCTTTCTGTTCTGCTGCTTTGCGTTCTGCTGCTTGTTGCCCTGCTGTGGCTGCTGCTTTGCGTTCTGCTGCTTGTTACCCTGCTGAGGCTGCTGTTCGTTGCTGCGTGGTGCTTTTTCCTGACGCTCGTTTGGCTTGTTTGGCTTGCGCTTGTGAGAAGTCTGGTCGCGGTCTTTCTGTCGGCGGTTCTTGGCACTGTTCTTTCCGGCCTCGCCGTTTTTGCCGTTACCGCGTCTGTTGTTTCTTCCGTTTGCGCCTTTCTTCTTCGGCTTGTTAAGCTTGATGTATTCAGGACCTTCGCCGCATCCCTCAGGGAGAGGCATTTTGTCTACCACCTTCTCCAGGAACTTCTCTATCTGCTGGAACCAGTACTGGTCTTCTTCGCTCACGAAGGTGATGGCTCTACCATCGCGGTTGGCACGGGCAGTACGGCCGATGCGGTGAACGTAATCTTCTGTATCGTGAGGAACATCGTAATTGATGACCATCTCAATATCATCGATGTCGATTCCGCGCGCCACAATATCGGTAGCTACGAGAACATCATACTGTCCGCTCTTGAACTTGAACATCACATCATCGCGCTCAGCCTGTTCCAGGTCGCTGTGCATGGCTCCGCAGTTTACTCCAATCTGCTGGAGGGAAGCTGCGAGTTGCTTCACCTTGAATTTGCTGCCGCTGAAGACAATGACGCGCTTCAGGTCGCCCGCCTTGAAGATGTCCTTGATGATGGTCATCTTCTGGGTTTCGTAGCATACGTATGCTTCCTGCTTGATTTTCTCGGCTGGCTTGCTGACGGCAAGTTTGATTTCTACCGGATTCTTGAGCAGGGTCTTAGCCAGTTCTTCTATCTTCTCAGGCATGGTTGCCGAGAACATGATGGTCTGGCAGGTCTTTGGCAGTTTTGACGCGATGGTCTTGATGTCGTCAGAGAAACCCATGTCGAGCATGCGGTCGGCCTCGTCAAGAATGAAGAAACTTACCTTGCTGAGGTCTACATTGCCCAGAGAGATATGGGAGATGAGGCGGCCCGGGGTGGCGATGACTACATCGGCGCCCATGCGGAGGCTGCGCAACTCCTGATCGTAACGGTTGCCGTCGTTGCCGCCGTATACGGCTACGCTGCTCACGCCCTGCAGGTAATAGCCGAAGCCTTGCATCGCCTGGTCTATCTGCTGGGCGAGCTCGCGGGTTGGTGACATGATGACGCAGTTGATGGCGTCTTTCGGATAACCGCCGTCATCGAGCTTGCTCAATACAGGCAGCAGATAGGCTGCGGTTTTGCCGGTTCCGGTCTGGGCTACACCCAAGACATCGTGACCTTCTAATATCTCTGGAATGCACTTTTCCTGTACTGGAGTGCATGTGTCGAAGCGCATGTCATATAATGCGTCGAGCACGTTGTCGTTTAAATCTAATTCGTCGAAATACATTCTTCTATAGTTTATAGTTTACAGTTTATAGTTTATAGGGGAGTATGGCTGCTATAAACTATAAACTCTTAATTATTAATTGATAATTACCTCGGTGCCTTGCGGTAGCAGAAGTAGGCTACGATGGCGAAGAGGAAGTTTGGAAGCCACGCTGCCAGAACAGACGGGAAGTTGGCCTGGATGGCGAAGGTGGCAGAAACCGTCTGCAGCATGATGTAGCCGAAACTCAGCGCAAGTCCAACGCCCAATGCTGCTCCCATGCCGCCCTTGCGCTTGCGGGCTGAGAGGGAGACGCCGATGATGGTGAGGATGAACGAAGCGAAGGAAGAGGCGATGCGCTTGTGGTATTCTACCTCGTACTGCACTACGTTGCCCGAACCGCGGTTAATCTGCTTGGAGATGTAATCGCGGAGCTCAGGACTGGTGAAGGTTTCCTGCTGACCCTTGGAATAGACCAGGTCGGTAGGTTCCATCATGATGATGGTGTCCTTCTGGGCTCCGCTCGTAATATGCTCCTTCATGCCCTGGAGCTTGCGGATTTTCCAGTTGCTCAGTTTCCAGTGATACTTGCTGTCGGAAATGGTGTCGTACTGGATGTCCATCGCTGTAAGGTGGCTTACGAGTTTCTTGTCCTGGAACTTGTCGAGACAGAATCCGTAGCCGCGTTTCATGCTGTTGTCATAATGCTGCATATAGGCAATCACTCCCTTGTCTACCTGCAGCTGTACATTCTCGGCACTGGTATTCTTCTTCTTGTTCTTGTACATCGTCTCGAAGTTCTGCCTGATGACGGTTCCGTGGGGAATGACGTAGGCTGAAAGCCCGAAGGAGAGGGCTGAGAGCAGCACGCAGGTAATCATGTATGGGCGAAGGAGACGCTTGAAGGATACTCCCGACGCCAGGATGGCGATGATTTCGGAATTGCTTGCCAGCTTGGTGGTGAAGAGAATGACCGCCACGAACACGAACAGCGCACTGAAGAGGTTGGCAAAATAGGGCACGAAGTTGGCGTAGTAATCGAAGATGATTGCGCGCGCCGGTGCATGGTGCTCTGTGAATTTTGACAGGTTCTCGTTGAAGTCGAAGACGATGGCGATGGAGATGATCAGGGCGATGGAGAAGAAATAGTAGCCCAGAAACTTCTTGATAATGTACCAGTCGAGCTTCTTGATGTACCTGAACGGGTTGAGAAACCGGAATATGCGCAGGAACCGGAGCTTGTGAGCCAGCCAGCGCACAGCCCTGATGAGCCACCCGAACTTGCGGGAAGCCCATCGGCCGGTGCGGTAGAGCCGGCGGTGTTTTCTTATTTTCTTAAAATCTTTCATGATGCTTGCTTACTTAAATTCTTCGGCCAAGCTGGTCGATGATGGAATTCTTCCATGCCACGAAATCGCCCTGCTCGATATGATGGCGGGCATCGGTCACGAGGCGCAGATAGAAAGAGAGGTTGTGGATGCTGGCTATCTGCATCGCCAGCAGCTCCTGGGCCTTGAAGAGGTGGTGGAGGTAGGCCTTCGTGGTTACGAGGTCGATGTCGCAGCCGTCTGGATCTATCGGACTGAAGTCTTTCTCCCACTTCTTGTTGCGCATGTTCATCGTGCCCTGATAGGTGAAGAGCATGGCGTTGCGGCCGTTGCGGGTCGGCATTACGCAGTCGAACATGTCTACGCCGCGCTCGATGGCTTCGAGGATGTTCTGCGGGGTTCCTACGCCCATCAGATATCTCGGCTTGTCTTTCGGCAGGATTTCGTTCACTACTTCTATCATCTCATACATCACCTCGGTAGGCTCTCCTACGGCAAGTCCGCCGATGGCATTTCCGTCGGCTCCCTTGTCGGCAATGTATTTGGCTGCTTCGCGGCGCAGTTCCGGGAAGGTGCAGCCCTGAACGATAGGGAAGAGACTCTGCTGATAGCCGTAGAGGGGCTCGGTTTCGTTGAACCGCTTGATGCAGCGGTCTAGCCAGCGCTGGGTGAGCATGAGGCTGTTCTTGGCGTACTGGTAATCGCTCTGTCCCGGTGGACATTCATCGAAGGCCATCATGATGTCGGCTCCGATGATGCGCTCGGTGTCCATTACATTCTCCGGTGTGAAGAAGTGCTTGCTGCCGTCGATGTGGGAGCGGAACTCGCAGCCTTCTTCCTTGAGCTTGCGGATGCCGGTGAGCGAGAAGACCTGGAAACCGCCGCTGTCGGTGAGGATAGGACGGTCCCAGCCGTTGAACTTGTGCAATCCGCCTGCTGCCCTGATGACGTCAAGACCTGGGCGCAGGTAGAGGTGATAGGTGTTTCCGAGGATAATCTGTGCCATGACCTGCTTCTTGAGTTCCTCGAAGTGGACGCCCTTCACGCTTCCTACGGTTCCTACGGGCATGAAGATTGGGGTCTTGATCTGTCCGTGGTCGGTGGTGATGATGCCTGTACGCGCATCGCTTGCTTTATCTGTTACTTGTAATTCAAATTTCATTTCTATTCTTTTTTATCATTTTCCTCAATGCTGAAGTCTGTAGGTTTTTTCACCTTCTCGTCGGTCAGCGCGAACTGCCAGACGTCAGCCACATTCTCTACATAGTGGAAGTCTACGCCCTTGAGATATTTCTCCGGTATTTCCTCTACGTTCTTCTGGTTCTCCCTGCACATCACGATGTGCTTGATTCCTGCCCGCTTGGCTGCCAGAATCTTCTCCTTGATTCCGCCTACCGGGAGCACTTTGCCGCGGAGGGTTATCTCGCCGGTCATGGCTGTGTTGGCACGCACCTTGCGCTGGGTGATGGCTGAGGCGATGCTGGTGGCGATGGTGATTCCGGCAGAAGGACCGTCTTTCGGGGTAGCTCCCTCAGGCACGTGGATGTGGATGTTCCACTGCTCGAAGATGCGGTAGTCTACCTGGAGCAGGTCGATGTGCGACTTGACGTATTCCAGTGCGATAATGGCTGATTCCTTCATCACGTCGCCCAGATTTCCGGTCAGGGTGAGCTTGCCTGCCTTGCCCTTGCTGAGCGAGGTTTCGATGTAGAGGATTTCGCCGCCCACTGAGGTCCAGGCCAGTCCGGTTACCACTCCTGCATAGTCGTTGCCCTGGTAGATGTCGCGGTTGAACGGCGGATTGCCCAGCAGGTCTTTTACTTCGGCAGGGGTGATGGTGTAGTTCTTCAGCTCCTGGTTGCAGGCAAGTTTGTAAGCCATCTTGCGCAGACTCTTGTCAATCTGCTTCTTCAGCTGTCTTACGCCGCTCTCCCGGGTGTAGTGCTCGATGATGAACTCGAGGGCATTCTTGTTGAAACTTACCTTTGGCGAAACCTTGTCGAGTCCGGTGCTTTCCAGCTCTTCCGGTACGAGGTGGCGCTTGGCAATCTCTGTCTTCTCTTCGGTGATGTAGCCGCCTACTTCTATCAGCTCCATACGGTCGAGGAGCGGACGCGGAATGACGCTCAGGTCATTGGCTGTGGCGATGAAGAGTACCTTGGAGAGGTCGTAATCCATATCGAGATAATTGTCGTGGAAGGCATTGTTCTGTTCCGGGTCCAGCACTTCGAGCAGGGCTGATGCTGGGTCGCCGTTGAAATTGCTCTGCGCCACCTTGTCAATCTCATCGAGGATGAAGACCGGATTGCTGCTGCCTGCCTTCAGCATGTTCTTGATGATGCGGCCCGGCATGGCTCCCACATAGGTGCGGCGGTGACCGCGGATTTCGGCTTCATCGTGCAGACCGCCCAGCGACATGCGTACATACTTGCGCTTCATGGCTGCTGCGATGCTCTTGCCCAGACTGGTCTTTCCTACGCCCGGAGGACCGTAGAGGCAGAGGATAGGACTCTTGCCGCCGCCGTTCAGTGCTCTTACGGCGAGGAATTCCAGGATGCGTTCCTTCACATTCTCCATGCCGTAGTGGTCGTGGTTCAGAATGCGCTTGGCACGGGTCAGACTGAGGTCGTCCTGGGTGTAGGAGTTCCAAGGCAAATCTACCATGGTCTGCAGGAATCCTATCTGTATCGAATAGTCAGGACTCTGCGGGTTCAGGGTGTCGAGCTTGGCAATTTCTTTCTTGAAGATTTTGGCAGTTTCCTCGCTCCAGTTCTTCTTTTTCGCCTTCTCCAGAATCTCCTTCTTCTCCGGACTGGCGTTGCCTTCTCCCAGTTCTTCCCTGATGTTCTTGATCTGCTGCTTGAGGAAGTATTCCTTCTGCTGTTCATCGAGGTCGTAGTGGGTTTTGTTCTCAATCTCAGTCTGGATGCGTAGCAGATGGCGCACCTTGTTCAGGGATCTGATGGCAATCATGATGCGCTCGCTGAGATTTTCCTCTTTCAGCATCTTGATTTTATCCTCGATGGAGAAAGGGAGGAGGGAGCACATGAAGTTGCACTGCATATGAATGCTCGAGAGTTCGTTGATGGCCTGGATGGCCTCATCAGTATAGTTGGCGTTTGATTTGATATAGTCTGTCGCTTCGTAATGGAAGTTCTCGTAGAGCATTCTGAAGAGTTCATCGTTGTTCTCGTCAGGCCATTTCTCCGGAAGACTTTTTACGTCAATTACTGTGTAAGGCTCTTTTTGAACGAGATGTTTCATCTGACATCTGCCCAGACCCTGGATGATGATGCTCATCTGCTCTGTGCCAGGCATCTTGATCACCTTGATGAGTTTGGCGAAGACACCTACAGGGTAGAGGTCTTCTTCGTAGGGCGATTCTGTATCTTTGTTCTTCTGGCAGAATACGCAGAATATGGTGTCTGGTTTCTTTTCCAGCATCCGGACGAGATTCAGACTTTCCTTTCTGCCCACAACGATAGGGGTCATGTTGGTAGGGAAAACTACAATATCTCGCATGCAGAGGGTAGGGTACAAACCTTCTTCCTGGTCTTCGATCAGGGTTTTCGGGTCGCCCTCGTAATCTGCAATCATTTGTATTCGGGTACTTGTTCTTCTATTATCCATTTTGTTATGATTTCTATTTTCCGTGCAAAGGTACTCATTTTTTGTGAAATATCGTGGAAGATGATAGATTATTTAATAATAAAATTGCTTTTTCTATATATTAGTACCCGTTTTTATAGATGTAAGTAGCTGCTTTTGCAGGTGGAAGTGGCAATTTCTGCTGGCTTGCGATAAAATAAATCGGCGGCGCATTCGTTTTCTTCTGTAAAGAGACAGAAGAATTTATGGGTAATTTTCGATTTAAACAGTTTGAGATAGAGCAAGACCGTTGTGCCATGAAAGTGGGAACTGACGGCGTTTTGCTGGGTGCATGGGCGCAAGGTGGCAGGCGGATTCTGGACATCGGTTCCGGAACGGGACTGATTTCGCTCATGATGGCGCAGCGTTTTCCTGAAGCTGAGGTCGTAGGGATTGATATGGATGCTGATGCCTGCGGACAGGCGAGGGAGAATGTGATGGCAAGTCCGTTTCGCGACAGGGTGGAAATAGAATGCTGCAGACTGCAGGATTTCGGGGGAACTTCGGAAGCTGCTGAGGCTTTGGAAACTGCTGAAGATTTGAAGTCTGCCGGTGTTTTTGATGCGATAGTGAGCAATCCTCCGTTCTTTGTAGATAGCTTGAAAAATCCGGACAGTAAGAGGACGATGGCGAGACATACGGACAGTCTTCCGTTCCGCGATTTGTTTGCGGGTGTAAAACGGCTGCTTTCTGATGACGGTATTTTCTCTGCGATTGTTCCCGTAGAAGTAGTGGAGCAGTTTGTTGCAGAGTCTTGTATATTAGGTTTTTATCTTATACGGAAGTGTGGTGTGAAGACGGTAGAGCGCAAGCAGCCAAAGCGCTTTATGCTGAGTTTTGCCAAGCATCGCATTTCGCCTTATGAAGAGCATGTTGAAACGATGATGGATTCGCAGGGAAACCGCTCGGAATGGTATAGGAAAATAACGGAAGAATTCTATCTTAGTGAGTAGTGATTAGTGATCACTACTCACTACTTAAAGGTTCAGCTTCTTCTGTACCAGTTTGCTGATAGCTTCTACTCTTTTGCTCTGGCGCTGGATGTCTTTATGAATATCATCGCGCACGGCATTGATGTCGTTGAAGAAATCGGCAAAGGCAGACTGAATCATGTTCGGCTTGCGGTCGTTCTTGTTGGCAAATGGGTTCACCACCATCTTGATTCCTTTTTCTTCCAGATGGACATCAATCTCTGCACCCGTCATCACAGGGTCGCCATCATAATGGATTACGCCTGGCTGACTGCGGGTGATATGGAGCTTCTTGCAGCGGAACGACTTGATCTTCGAGTTCTTGTCCAGCGTCTTGTTGAACATGTCGAAACTTACCTGAGGCGCCTCGATTACATCGAATGGTTCCATGATGACAACATCCATCAAACCGTCGCTCATGGATGCTTGAGGGGCAATATAGGCATTGTTGCCATACTGAGATGCGTTGGCACAGGAAATGAGGAACGCCTTATACTGCTTGGTGCCCGTCTCGTCCTCCAGCGTGTAAGTCTCAGGCTTATACTTCAATCCCTCGCGCAGGATATTTTCAGCATAAGTGATAGGACCACGCTTGCCGCTCTCGGCAAACTTCATGCTGACGAAAGCGTCAAAGCCCATGCCGCAGGTGCAGAAGAACGGGTGGTCGTTGATGACACCATAATCCAGATCTCTAATCTGGCATTGGTTGATGACCTCTATGCATTTCTTCAGGTTCATTGGGAGCAGCAGATGTCTTGCCAGTCCGTTGCCCGAACCGCAAGGCAGAATGCCGAGGGCAGTATCGGAGTGAACCAGTGAGCGGGCCACCTCGTTGACGGTTCCGTCACCGCCAACCGCCACAACCACATCTACATGGTTGTTCTTCGCTTCGGTAGCAATTTCCGAAGCGTGCCCAGCTCTTTCAGTCATTCTTATCTCGTACTCAAAAAGTTCTTTGTCCAAAACAGAATCTATCAGACTGGGAACTGCCGCCTTGCTGGCTGTTCCTGAAATCGGATTCATGATGAAAAGTATCTTTTTCTTCATTATATAGTCAAGAGTTTGTAAAATTTAGGCTGCAAAAGTAATAAAAATACCCAAAATAACAAGAAATATCGATTAAAAAAACTATAAAAGTAAACTTTCTTATAAAAAAAGCCGTTTATTGAGTTCTTTTTTGTATCTTTGCACCCTGAAAGTTAGAAAAATATAAAAAAAGAAAATAAAGTACACCTATTAATAATGGGACAATTACAAGAAAGATACAAGAATTATCGTGAACCTCAGAAGTATATGGCTGCCGGTGTGTATCCATATTTCCGCGAGATCACAAGTAAGCAGATGACAGAGGTAACCGACATCGATGGTCATAAAATCCTGATGTTCGGTTCTAATGCTTATCAAGGTTTGACTAACGACCAGCGTGTTATTGATGCAGCAAAGGCTGCGCTCGACAAGTATGGTTCTGGTTGTGCAGGAAGCCGTTTCCTCAATGGTACGCTCGATTTGCACGTGCAGCTCGAAAAGGAGCTTGCTGAGTTTATGGGCAAGGATGAAACTTTGTGTTTCTCTACAGGATTCTCTGTAAATCAGGGTGTCTTGGCTTGCGTAGTAGGTCGTAACGACTATATTATCTGCGATGACCGCGACCACGCAAGTATCGTAGATGGCCGCCGCCTCTCATTCGCTACCCAGCTTCACTACAAGCACAACGATATGGAAGATTTGGAGCGCGTGCTCTCTAAGCTCCCTGAGGAGGCTATCAAGCTCATCGTTGTTGACGGTGTGTTCTCTATGGAGGGCGACCTGGCTAACTTGCCTGAAATCGTTAAGCTCAAGCATAAGTACAACTGCTCTATCATGGTAGACGAGGCTCATGGTCTTGGCGTATTCGGCAAGCAGGGTCGTGGTGTCTGCGACCACTTCGGTCTGACCGATGAGGTAGACCTCATCATGGGTACATTCTCTAAGAGTCTGGCTTCTATCGGCGGTTTCATCGCATCAGACAAGGATACGATCAACTTCCTCCGTCACAACTGCCGTACTTACATCTTCAGCGCCTCTAACACTCCAGCTGCCACAGCAGCAGCTCTCGAGGCTCTCCACATCATTCAGAATGAGCCAGAGCGTTTCGAGAATCTCTGGGATGTAACCAACTATGCCTTGAAGCGTTTCCGCGAGGAAGGTTTCGAGATTGGCGAGACAGAGAGTCCTATCATTCCTCTCTACGTACGCGATGCTGAGAAGACATTCGTTGTTACCAAGATGGCTTACGATGCAGGTGTGTTCATCAACCCTGTTATTCCTCCAGCTTGTGCTCCTCAGGATACATTGGTACGTTTCGCACTCATGGCTACTCATACTAGAGAGCAGGTTGAGCAGGCTGTCCAGATCTTGAAGAAGATTTTCGTAGAAGAGGGAATCATCAAGTAAAATCAGATTTGCCGGTCTGAAATCAGATTTGCCGGTCTTCTCGGTTTGACAGATTCGGGCAGTCGGTTTCTGATTTAGAAGTTCAGCAAGTATGGTTGCGGTTCTTTTCCGCCACTATATATAATAAGGTATAAGGGCAATTCCGGATAGGGGTTGCCCTTATTTTTTGCCTGTTTCCCAGCCATTTTGCATTAAAATGCATATTTTTTTGAAAAAAGTTAGGGAAAAATTTGGTGGAATCGAAAAAATGTAGTACCTTTGCACTCGCAATTCAGAAATGATGCTTAAAGCAATGCTTAAGAGGTATCGTAGAGATGAGTAAGCGGGGTGTAGCGCAGCCCGGTAGCGCTCCTGTTTTGGGAACAGGTGGTCGCAGGTTCGAATCCTGTCGCCCCGAC
>ENA-OZEF01000641-OZEF01000641.1-human-gut-metagenome-genome-assembly--contig:-NODE-641-length-13556-cov-3.455670_pt1 | contig 13556 bp, 3 predicted proteins | sample MGYA00245065_ERZ653603 | MGnify/ENA primary metagenome ERZ653603 (study PRJEB26926, sample SAMN06164922) | human gut metagenome | biome: ENVO:00009003; feature: ENVO:2100002; material: ENVO:00002003...
GCATCGCGCGCTTGGGGGGAATCGGCCGGCGCATGGGCCAGCACGCTTCGCGCGGCGGCGACCAGGCCACGCGGGTCGGCCTCCAGTCCCGCGTATTCGCCGGCCTCGCCGACCGCCGTGTACACGCGTGTTTCCGCATCGGCATCCCGGTCGCGGTCGAACCATTCCGGCAGGTAGCCGTAGAGGAAGTCGGACGGCACATGGTCTTCGTTGAGGACCGCGCTTACCGTCACGCGCTCATCGGCGCGGGTGAGCGCCACAAGGAGGCTTTTCTGTTCGGAGGCGAGCACCGCGGCGAGCTGCGCGTTTTCGCGGCCTGCGGAAGTGACGATGTCGTCGGACAGTCGTCCATGCAGCATGATGTCGGCGAGCTCCTCCCCGCCGAACAGGGTGTTGCGCGGCGCGAGGTTCGGCCATTGGCCTTGTTGGAACGCAGGCATGAATACTAGTTTCCAATGTTTTCCGGCAGCTCCGGCGGGCGTGGCGAGCGTCACGGCCTGATCGATCGGCGCGGTGTGCGCCAGGGAGTCGGCTTCGATGGCGAGCGCGCGGACCTGTTCGATGAACGCGTCGATGGTGTGCGCTGCCGTCACGCCGTTCGATTCGCCGCCGGACGCGTAGCTGAACAGGCGCATCGCGGTGTCGAGCCGGTCGTTGGCCGCGCGGCCTTCGGCGTTGTTGCGCAACGCCGTTTTCTGCCAGATTTCGGCTTTGCCGAACGCCTGCCATGCACAGTCGAGCATGTATTGCGGTTCGTGGGATGTCAGGCGTGCCTCCGACCGCAGGGTATCGTCAAGCGTTTTCCACAGGCGTGCGAAGGCTTGCGCTTGGGGGTCTTTGCGGCCCAGTACGGAGGCGATCGCGTCGAGCACGCGGTCAGTGTCGCCTTCCAATAGCAGGATGTACAGCGCGTTCATGCCGAAGGATGGTTCGTCCGCGTCCTCAGCGGCACGCTCTCCCGTCATCAGCCGGTCGTCGGTGTCGATTGCCGGCAGGCCCATGTCGGCAGCGTTTTCCGTGTCCGACGCCGATGCCGCCACGCGTGCGGTGTGGAAGGTTTCGACGTAATCGTTCCAATCGTCGATCAGCTGTGGCAGCAGCGCGCGTCCGGACGTGTCGGACGTGGTCGGATCGGCTGTATCGTCATGCAAAACCGTGGCCAGCGAGCCGAGCGCGTTCATCGCCGATTCGACCACGCACAGCCGAGCCGGACGTTCGCCGGGGGTGGTGATCAGCGGCGAGTTCATGATTGATGCGACGCGTGAGCGCACGTATGCGCCGGCCGTGTCGAGGTTCATGGACGAGGTGGCGATGCCTTGCCGTTTCAGTTCGGCCAGTTCGATCATGGAGAACAGGCCCTGCACGAACGGTTCGTCCTTGAGGGGGTGGGTCACGCTCGAATAGCGTACGGGCACGCCGTCGGCGCGTAGCCGTTCGCCGAACGTGCGCACGGTGGCGTTGTCGTGGGCGATCACGGCCATGTCGTTCCAGTCGCGGCCGTGTTCGAGATGTTCGGTTTTGATTTTCCACACCACGTCGTCGAGTTCTTCGACGGTGGAACGGTACATCGCGGCTTCAAGACTGCCGTCGTGCGTCTCCGGTATGGCGATGGCCGGCATTTTGCCGGGGCGGTTCGCCAGCGCGTCGTCGGTCGATTCCGTGCTGGCGATGGTCAGGCTCACGCGGCTCGCCACCGCGGCCAGGTCCGTGCCTTCGGCCATATGGGACGGTTCCAGCCGTACCAGTCGCGCGCCCAATCGCGATTGCGCCATGTTGAACAAATATTCAGGGTACGATCCGCGGAACGTCTGCACCGCCTCGTCGGGGTTGCCGACGAGCAGCAGTCGCACGCCACGGTTGCGCAATGCGGTGAGAAAGTCGAAGCCGGCGAGTGTGGCGTCCTGGAAATCGTCGACGATGACGAGTTTCGGCAGGTCGGACGTTTCGGCTTCGTTCACGGCGGCCGCGGCGTCGATCATGAGCTGCGAGGCGTCGAGACGGTATTGGTCCGGATATGCCTCGTTGATGGCCTGGTTGTATTCGGCGCGCAGCGCGAAGGCGAGCCGCCATTGCACGCGCAGTCGTTCGCGTCGTTCGTCAAGCGTGCCGTGCTCGTCGGCAGCGCGGGAAATCAGCGCGTCTTCGAGTTCCGGTTTCGCGCCGATCTCGTTCATGCGGGCAAGCATGTCGCGCAGCTGGTTGGCGAAGGCGTCGGTGGCGTCGTCCACCACCATGCCCGACCAGTCGGCGACCACGAAGTAGGTGCGCAATAGCGCGCAGGTGGAGCATTCGTCGCCGTGCTCGGCATGTTCGGCATGCTTGGCGAGCACGCGGCGGATGACCACGTCCTGTTCGGCCCCGTTGAGCAGTTTCGGCAGGGGTTGTCCGGCATGCGATCGCACGGCGGTCATGATGCGGAACGCGACGGCTGGCAGGGTGGTGACGGGGCGTGCCTGCGAGATCGCGGACAGTTCGCGGATCACGGTGTCGCCGAGCCGGTCGGCCACCTGTCTGCCGGAGACCGTCATCACGGCGTACGCGTCGCCATGCCGCTTCATCGCGGCGACCAGCATGTCCAGCGCGAACCGGGTCTTGCCGCTGCGGGGTGCCCCCGCAACCAATGTCGCGCCATCGAGATCGTCCACATCCATCATGTCTCCCCAGCTTAGCCGAACGGTCCGGCCACGAATCGCATATCATCGTCCGAAGCCGTCCTGAAAACGTCATCGTGGACACCGCCATCTTTATATATGGACATCGATACCCTCTACAAAGTTTTTCGGACACCGCCACCAATAAGATTGACTAGCGGCGCAGCCCGGGAAGGTTCAACAGCGAACAGACGGCCTGCCCATGACGACGAGTACGGTCGAAGCATAGACGCAACGCACGGAACCGGGCAGGAACTACAGGAAAGAGGAAGCATGGAAGCCTCAAGGAGCATTCCCCCTCAGATTCCCGGCTACACACTGATCAAACGGCTGGGCTCCGGTTCCGAAGCCGACGTGTACCTGTACCAGCAGCTTTCCCCGGCCCGTCAGGTGGCCATCAAAATCAGCAAGAACACGCTCGACCCACGTGCCGCGGTCCGCTTCCGTTCCGAAGCGAATTTCATGGGGCAGATCTCCACACACCCCTACATTCTTTCCGTCTATGAGAACGGCGTGACCGTCAACGGGCGCGGCTACACCGTGTTCGAATACGCTCCGGGCGGCAATTACAAGACGTTCCTCGAGCATGGCCGTCTCACCGCCGACCAGATGCTCACCGTCGGCATCGATCTGGCGAGCGCGCTGTTCACCGCGCATCGCAAAGGCATCATCCATCGAGACATCAAGCCCAGCAATATTCTCATCAACGCGCACAATATGCCCATGCTCGCCGATTTCGGCATCGCCGGGTCCGTCTATGGGCGTCCGGGTGTCGGCTTCACCATCGCGTGGGCCGCGCCGGAGGTGCTTGCCCAAGGCGGTGGCGGCAATGAATCGTCCGATATCTATTCGCTTGGCGCCACGCTGTTCGCCATGCTGATCGGCCAATCGCCGTACGAGTATTTCTACGCCGATGTGCTGGGCGATTCCCAACGGCAGGTGCGGGCCGAACGGCTCAAGTCCGTCATTCTCAACAATCCGCTGCCCAAGCTCAACCGTCCCGACGTGCCGGCCGAAGTGGAACGGGTGTTGCGTAAGGCCTTGAGCCGTACGCCCGAGGATCGTTACTATTCCGCGTTGGAGTTCGCGCGCGACATGCAGCGCGTGCAACAGGCCTTGTATGGCAGTGCCGTGCAGACCACCGTCGAGGGTGTGCCGGATTATCCGCAGAACATGTACGCGCAGACTTCCGCATTCGACCAGTCCGCCCCGGTTGCGAAACAGCATGCCCGGTGGGCGAAGCCGTTGGCCGTCACGGTTGCTGCGGCGGCCGCCGTGGTCGTGATGGCGTTGGCGTTCGTCACCGTCGTCATGCCGAATATGGATGCGTCCTCCGACAACAGCAAGGTGCAGGTGCAGAACCATGGCGCCCAGAACCATGCCGAGGACGATCCCGATTCGGCGATCACGTCGGGCAGTGTGCCGAGCGTGCAGGATCTTACGGGCGAATACACCGCCGACGGCAAAGTGCGGTTCACATGGGTCAATCCTTCGCCGAAGGATGGCGATTCGTACGCGTGGTCGCTGGTCGGCGATTCGGGAACCGACCCGAACGCGCAGGGCACCACCACGGAGTCGACGAGTATCGAAATCGATCCGGCCGACGGCGCGCAGACGTGCGTGCAGGTGAGTCTGGTTCGCGCGGACCGGCAGATGTCCGAGAATCCCATGATCGCGTGCGCGGCCAAGCCGTGAGTTTGCGACCGGATGCGGGTGACATGAACCGATACGAACCAATACAGCCCGGCATGCATGCGGGCAAACAGGTAGGCGCATGCGGTTGGATGCGCGGTCAAGCAAAGTTTGGGCACAATCAGGGAAGAGCCAGTCGATGAGCAAGCATAGGAACGCCGAGAACCAGTCGGCGCAATCGTACGAACGGCAGTTGCGATTCGGGTCGATGCTGCGCAAGCTGCTGCCTTCCGGCAGTCGCCGGTGGATCACGCCGATCGTCATGCTGCTGCTGTTGCTGGGCATCGTCGCCGGAGCCGTCATCGTCAGTTCGGTGACGCAACGTCACGTGCAGCTCGACGATGGCACCGTGTGGGTCACTTCGCTCAAGGACCGCAAGGCCGCCCGTTTCAACGTGCGCAACCGGGACGCCGACGCGGGCGTCGCCTCCACTGCGGCCCGGTTCGACGTGGCCCAGCATGATGGCTCCACCGTGATCTCCGAAGGTACGAAGGCCAGCAACATCGAGGCCTCCACCGTCAGCGAAAGCGGCAACACCACCATCAAATCGGATATGCGGACCGTCGTCGGAGGCAACACCGCGGCGTTCATCAACGTCAAGACGGGCAATGTGTGGGTCGGGTCCGCCGATGATGTGAAATCCATGAATCCGACCACCGATTCGCCGAAGATGAAGCTGGGGTCGGGTGGCCGTATCGCGGTGACGCATGACGGTGTCGTCTACGGCTACCGCACGTCCGACGGCGCGGTGCTCAGTGTCGACGGACCTCAGGGAACGCCCGGCAAGGATGCGACGATCAAGGGCGCCACGAATGTCGAATCGTTCACCGTGGTCGGCAAGACGCCGGTCGTAGCCGGTGCCGGCAAGGTGTTCTGGCCGAAGGGCAGCGCGGATATCGGCCTGCAGGGTCAGGCGACGTTGCAGGCGCCGTCCACGGATGGCAGGCAGACTGGCTGGGTGGCGGTTTCCACGCCGCGGGGCATCGCCATGGTCGATTTGGGTAGTAAAAAGGTCACGCAGCTGCCGAATGCCGGCAAGGGCGATGCCGCGCAGCCGGTGTCCACCAATGGCTGCGTGTTCGCCGCGTGGGCGCAGAAGGCCAACAATTACATCAGGGTGTGCGCGGCGAACGACAAGGACGCACAGTTTTCCTCGTTGGAAGATGTCAATCCCACCTCGCAGCTCGTGTTCCGCACCAACCATCGTCTGGTGGTGCTCAACGACGTGGTCAACGGCAATGTGTGGAATCCGCAGGAGTCCACCAAGGTCATCAAAATCCAGTGGAACAAGGTGGAGACCAAGCAGTCGAAGCAACAGCAGCAGAACAACGACAGCGCCAACAACCAGCACAATTTCAGCAAGAACTGTTCGGCGCAGTCGGGGCAGATCAAGGCCGTGGACGATTCGTTCGGCGCGCGCGTGGGATCGCAGCAGATTCTCGACGTGTTGCGCAACGACGAGCAGACCGACTGTTCCGTGCTGCGCATCACGTCGGTGAGCGCTCCGGATGGCGCGAACATCACCGTCTCCCCCGTCTATGACGGCCGGTATCTGCAGCTCGACGCCTCCGGTGCCGCCGCGGGCAACGTGTCCTTCAGCTATGAGATTTCCGACGGGCGCGGGCAGACGTCCAGCGCCACCGTGTCGCTCACGCTGGCCGGCGGCGACGACCATGCGCCGCTGCAGAGCGACACTCCGCCGGAAATCGACGTGGAGCAGGGTGCTTCGTACACCGCGAACGCGTTGGGCAGCTTCTCCGACCCCGACGGCGATCCGCTGACCTTGGTGTCGGCATCGCCGCAGAACACCGATCAGGTGACGGTGTCCACGCGAGCCGACGGACAATTGGTCTTCAACGCCGGTTCGATGTCGTCCGGCAGGGCGGGCATCGAGGTCACGGTGTCCGACGGCCAGCAGACCGGCACCGGCATGATCTACTTCTCCGTGAAGCCGGCGAACACGCTGGGCGCGGTCATCGACCCCGTGGTCAAACAGACCACGCCCGACACCCGCACCACCATCGCGCTCAAGCCGTACGTGCACGGCACGTCCGTCGAACCGGCCGAATTGACCGCGGTGGAGACGCCGTCCGGCGCGGCCACCACCATGAACGCCACCGACATGTCGATCACGTTCACCGCCTCCAATCCCGGCACCTACTATGTGCCGTACACCATCACGCAGGGTTCCATTCCGTCGACCGGTCTGGCTCGTGTGGAGGTGCAGGCGGTGGCCGGAGACGCCGCCAAGCCGATCGCGGCGAACGATGTGGCGCTGCTCGGCGCGGACAATACCGCGATCGTGGAGCCGCTTGCCAACGACGTCGACCCGATGGGCGGCGTGCTGTCGGTGACCAGCGTCACCGCGGACGCGCAAAGCGGCATCAAAACCGGTGTGGTGAGCAACAAGCGCGTCTATATCACCGCGCGTCAGGTGCCTACCGAGCCGGTGCGGATCTCCTACACCGTGGCCAACGCGGCCGGATCGTCGACCGGCGTCATCGTCCTGCAGCCGCCGGCGCTGACCACGTCGAATTCCGTGCCGAAGGCCGAGAACATCACCACACAGGTGCGCACCGAAGGCATCGTGTCCGTGGACGTGCTCGACCATGTCACGTATTCCGACGGCACCACGGTGAGCCTGCAGAACGATTTGCAGTATGACAAGAACACGTTCAAGGGTCTGGTGTTCGTGTCCGGCGACACCGTGCGCTATCAGGCCACCAGACAAACCGGCTCCTTCCCCGTCACCTACACGGTGAAGGACAATCTCGGCAACGCGGCCTCGGCCACCATCACCATCAACGTGCATCAGAAGGACGCGTCCAACAAGGCGGCTCCGACACCGTCCGACGTCGAGGCGCAGGTGGCGGCCGGTCAGAAGGTGCAGATTCCGATCACGCTCACCGGCATCGACGCTGACGGCGATGACGTGCAGCTGCTCGGCTTGGGCAACAAAGCGCCGAAACTGGGCCGTATCAGCGAGGTGGGCGCCACGTATCTGGTGTATGAGGCGTATGCCGATTCGTCCGGAACGGACACGTTCTCCTACGCCGTGGAGGATTGGACCGGTCAGAGGGCCACCGCGCAGGTGCGTGTGGGCGTGTTCAAATCCGGAGCCGATTCGGGTGTGTACGCGCGCGACGACGAGATCACGCTGCGTCCGAACACCGCGGCCACCGTGCCGGTGGCGCAGAACGACATTTCCGGGGACAATACTGATCTGACCGTGGCCAAGGACGTGGAATCGCAAGGCATCGGCGGCATTCAGGTCGTTGACAACATGCTGTCGTTCACCACGCCGAAGCAGGCGGGCACGTATTACGTGTTCTACACCGTCAAGGACAAGGCCGGCCTGTCCGATTCGGCGACGTTGACGGTGAATGTCGACGAGAACGCCGCCATCGACCCGCCGACCGCGTACGATTACCGTGTTCCGGCCGCCGCCACGATCGACAAGAAATCCGTGGACGTGGACGTTTCGCAGTGGATCGCCAATCCGTCCGGCACCGCCGACGAGCTTCAGGTGGGCGTGGATCCTTCCGCGACCGACCATGCGCATGTCAAGGGCGGCAAGGATTCCACCATCATCACCGTTGATCTGACCGACGAGGCGCGCGCGGTGCCGTACACCGTCACGAACACGACGTACGGCATCACGTCCACCGCGTTCATCCAAGTGCCCGCATATGGCGTGTTTCCGCCGGTTCTACGTCCGAAGGCGCCGGCGTTGAAGGTCAATGCGCGTGAGACCATCACCATCAACATCGCCGACTACGTGCGTGTGGGCGCGGGCAAGACCGCGTATGTGGACGGCGCCGATTCGGTGAGCGCCACGAAGGCCGCGGACGGCGACCTGTACGTCAACGACCAGACGTTGAGGTTCACCGCGCCGAAGGATTACGCGGGTCCCGCGTCCATCACCTTCACCGCGGTGGACGGCAAGCGAGACAAGAACGACAAGGTGAAGATCGTCAATTCGGCGGTGCTCACGCTTCCGATCACGGTGATCGGACGTGAGGTTCCGCCGCCGACGTTCTCATCCTCCACCGTCGATGTGGTGGCCGGCGAGAAGGCCACTACCATCGATCTGACGGCGCTGACCCATTCGGCGTCGGGCCTGTACGAGGATGAGAAGCAGTACTCGTATTCCGGCGGCGTGAATTCCGGCAGTGTGGATGCCAGAGTGTCTCCCTCCGGCACGTTGACCGTGTCCGCGGACAAGACGGCCACGCCGGACACCACAGTGAGCGTGCCCGTCTCGATCAAATATGCGAAGGGTACGGTGAGCGCCGGTATGACCGTGCGCGTCACCGCGTCCAACAGGCCGCTCGCCCGTGTCACCGAGAAGACCGTGAAAATCAAGGCCGGTTCCAGCGAGCAGGTGAATCTGCTGTCCGACGCGTACAATCCGTTCCCCGACACTCCGCTGACGGTGACCGGATGCACGTCCGATGGCGCGTCGAAGCTGACGGTGGATTGCCCGTCCAACGGCGTGGTGTCCATCAGGGCGGCTTCCGACATCGGCGCGAACACCAACAAGGTGGTCGTCACCGTGCGCGACGCCACCAAAACAAAGGAACGTGAGGTGACCGGCACCATCAGCGTTTCGGTGATGGACAAGCCTGATGCGCCGCTGCTTTCCGCGGTGTCCGGCGACCCGCAGGATGGCGCCGTGAATCTGAGCTGGACGGCCGGTTCGGCCAACGGCAGCCCGATCACCGAATACAAGGTGATGTGGGGCGGAGACGCGTCCGGCGAGCGCTCGTGCGGGCAGAAAACCTCCTGTCTCATCGACGGGTTGAAGAACGGCAAGACCTACTCGTTCAAGGTGCAGGCCAGGAACGAGGTCGGCTGGTCCAAGGATTCCAACGCCGTCGAGGGCACGCCGGACAAGCTGCCTGATGCGCCGACGGATGTGACGGCCAGTGTGAAGGGCAACACGGTGAGCGTCACGTGGAAGGCTCCGGACGGCAATTTCTCGTCGGTGAACAATTACGAGGTGACTTTGTCCGGCAGGAACGCACCGTCCAAGCAGACGACAAATTCCACCGGAATCGATTTTGTTTTCGATAACAACGCGATTTCCGACGGCGACTCGTACACGGCTACGGTACGCGCCCACAACAAGGTGAATTGGAGCCAACCGTCCAAGGCGTCCGACGCTGTCAAGCCGTGGGGCAAGCCCGATGCGCCGAAGATCTCCGTGACGAACGACGACACCACGGGAACCGTCACCGTCGAATCCGTGGGCAACACCCGCAACGCGGGATGCAAGGCCGTCGAGATTTCCGGAGATGTCAGCGCAAGCATCGACGGATGTTCCGGATCCTACGATTTCAAGATTCCGGACCATGATCTCAACACCAGGGAATACACCATCAAGGCGGCGGTGGTCGGCAAGGAGAAAACGACCAGTGACGATTCGACCGTACGTTTCACACCGAAATACGCGGTGAAGGCGCCCGAATCGGTCAGCGTCAAGGGGCATGACGACGTGTGCGTAGTCAGTTGGAAGGAGAACGGCCACGCCGACGGGTTCACGGTGAGCGCGGACGGACTCGGCTCCTACCATGCCGGCGCTTCCGAACGATCGCACGATTTCCCGCTCAAGGAATGGCAGTTCTGTTCCTCGGGTTCCGTCACGCAGCATTTCAATGGCGCGGCAAGCACCTCCAAGTCCGGCAGGGCCGATCCGGCATACGTCCGCAAGGTGAAGGCCGCCGTCAAGGCGCCGATGCTGACGTGGGACGCCAATGATCCGAACATCATCAAGGTCAGCGGCGGATCGGTGAACATGTACGGCCAGCCCGGCAGAACCGTGATCACCTTCACCGCGGACGGCAAATCCTATGACGTCGCCTGGGTATTGGGCTCCGACAAACTGAACGTCAAGGATGTGCTGCCGACCGGAGTCGATTACGCGTGGAAGGCGAAGGTGGTGGGCACCGACACCGCGCTCAACAACGAGGACAATGGCGGCACACTGCTGGACCATGACAGGTACAAGGCTCCCACGCCGAAACCCGAACCGTCGGAACCTTCAGAACCATCAAAACCGTCGGAGCCATCGGATTCTGACGCGTCCACGGAAGGCGAAGCGGCCACGCGGAATGACCGGCCTGTGGCATCCTCCGTCGCCCTGTCCACCGTCGACGGCGCATCCAAGCCTTGGATCCGCGGCCTGGCCTACTACGCCAGATGGTGAAACGGACGATCACAGCAATCGCAAACACAACGAACCATCCACACGAGCAACACAACAAGCAAGGAGCAACCCATGAGCAACGATTTCGATGATGCCACCCAGCTGGGTTCCATCGGCCATAATCCAAGCGTTCCCAGCCAACCCGGCCAGCAGCAGCCGGCGTTCCACACGCCGAATCTGCCGGAGCAGCCGCAAGCCGATGAGGATCCGGAGGGCACGCTGCTGAGCGCGCACGGCACCGCCCAACCGGCGTTGCCGCAACAGTCCGCCCCGGCAACGCCGAACCAGCCGCGGTTCCGTCAGCCGATGCCGCAGAACCTTCGCCAACCGGCCGCCAATCCGGCAGTCGCAATGCCCGCGCAGCAGCCCGTCCAGCCAACCCAACCCGTCCAGCCCAGCCAGCCTGTACAGCCCGTCAAACAATCCCAGCCGGTCGTCGACACGTCCATGATGACCGCACCCAGCAAAGACATCACCGAATTCCATGAGAAGTTCGCCAAGCTCGTAGACAACGTCTCCCAGGTCGTGGTCGGCAAGGAAGCACCCATCCGCCAATGCGCCACAGCCATGGTGGTCGGCGGGCACATCCTGCTCGAAGACAACCCGGGCACCGGCAAAACCCAGCTGGCGCGAGGCCTTGCCAACTCCATCGACATGTCGTTCAAACGTATCCAGTTCACCCCGGACCTGCTGCCGTCCGACGTGGTCGGCGTCACCTACTACGACCAGAAGCGCGGCGAATTCGAATACCGCGAAGGCCCGATCTTCGCGTCCATCGTGCTCGCCGACGAAATCAACCGCGCCTCACCGAAAACACAGTCCGCACTACTCGAAGTCATGGAAGAGCAGAAGGTCACCGTCGACGGCGTCACCCACCCGGTGCCGCAGCCGTTCATGGTCATCGCCACCCAGAACCCGATCGAACAGCTCGGCACCTACAAGCTGCCGGAAGCGCAGATGGACCGTTTCCTCATCAAAACCACCATCGGCTATCCAAGCCACGACGTGAGCGTCAACATCCTGAAACAGGTCAACGTCACCGACCGCGCCGCCACCGTGCATCCGGTGCTCACCGGCGAAGACGTGCTGCGCATGCGCAACATCAGCGAAACCGTGCATCTCGACGACGCGATCCTCGAATACATCGTGCGACTGGTGGAAGCCACCCGCCACAACGAACGCATCCAAGTCGGCTCCTCCATGCGAGGCGCGCTCGCCTTGACCCGCTGCGCGCGCGTATGGGCCGCCTCCGACAACCGCGGCTACGTAGTGCCCGACGACGTCAAAAACCTCGCCGTACCCGTGCTCGCGCACCGCATCACCCTCACCGCCGAAGCCACCTTCGCCGGAAACACCCCCGAACAGATGATCGGCCAGATCCTCGAAGACGTGCCGGCCCCAACCCTGGGCGCCAACGCCTGAAACACAATCCACCCCGGCATACGCACCACACAATCCGAAAGGTCAAGGAATGCGGCATTCGCACACAGTGCAGCGCAGACGGACCATCCAACGATCCCTACGCCGCCTCAAACATCGCATCAAGCGACTGGCCACCTCATACGTGTCGCCGCTTGGCTGGGCGGTGGCGGCGCTCGCCGTCGCCTCGCTGGTGGCGTTCGTCCTGCTGGGGTGGCATGAGCTGCTGGCCATGGCGGTGGTGTTCGCGGTCATGCTGGCCGCGGCGGTCATGCTTTCCCTTGGCAACACCTCGTTCCAAGCCACCATCGACGTGTCCAGCAGACGCATCACGGTGTCAGACACGGTGAAAATCGACGTCTGCGTGGACAATCCGGGCCGCACCCCCACCACGTCGGCGCGCGGCGACCTGCCCATCGGAGACAACCACGAACGGTTCGCCATTCCCATGCTCGCCGCAGGCCAGTCACGCCAGACGACTGTGGAATTCACCGCCGTCAGCCGCGCGGTGCTGCCCATCGGCCCGCTATCCATCCGCAAAGGCGACCCGTTCGGTCTGATCCGCCACGAAAAGAAACTCGTGGACCAGATCAACGTGTTCATCCACCCGCAGACCGTGCTGCTCAACGCCCTGAACGCCGGCATTCCACGCGATCTGGAAGGTCAGCCAAGCGGCGAAATCGTCGACGACGACCTCGACTTCTACGGCCTGCGCGAATACGAGCCCGGCGATGACGTGCGCAACGTGCATTGGCTCAGCTCCGCGAAAACCGGATCGCTTATGATCCGCCAATACGAAGCCACCCGCCGTACCGACACCGCTCTGACCATCAGCGTGAACCCGGATGATTACATCGATTCCCAGGAATTCGAACTGGCCGTATCCGTCCACGCCTCCATCGGCGTGCAATGCCTGCAGCAGAACCGGCCAGTCACCGCGCATGCCGGTTCCACGCACGCCATTCCGCGCAACGCCACGGAATTTCTCGATGGCTGCAGCGGCATCGACCCTGACATCGACGACAATCCCAACCTCGCGCAAACCACTCTCGAACATGCCCCCGACGCATCCTTCTACTTCTTCACCGTCGGCAGGCTCAAAACCATCGACGACATCAAACACATGGTCCTCGCACTCCCCCGCTCCGCAACCTGCGTGGTGCTTCAAGCCGCAACCGGCCAACCGCGCGCCATCAAACGCTACTCCGACTTCACCTTGGCAACCGTGGGAGACCTCAACGACCTCCCCATGATCATGGGGGTGCTGGCATGAGCACCACATTCACCAACACCGGCAATTTCACCGGCAACCTCACCGGCACAGGCACCGGCTCATGGGCGAACTCCACCCACTCCGTCATCTGGATGTCCCGCAGCGGCAAGTCCCCAGCCATGCCCAACACCAACCAGCCGCACGCCGCGCAATACGCAAGCCTCACGGTCGCCGCCCTGCTGACCATCGCCGCAGCCAGCAACCTCATCGACGTATACGGCTCCGCCCTGTCTTGGACGAGCGCCGCAATCCCCGCCACCATCATCGGCTCTGTCTCTTATACACATCTCCGAGCCCACGAGACGCGTAGTAA
>ENA-OZEF01000647-OZEF01000647.1-human-gut-metagenome-genome-assembly--contig:-NODE-647-length-13500-cov-3.965861_pt1 | contig 13500 bp, 7 predicted proteins | sample MGYA00245065_ERZ653603 | MGnify/ENA primary metagenome ERZ653603 (study PRJEB26926, sample SAMN06164922) | human gut metagenome | biome: ENVO:00009003; feature: ENVO:2100002; material: ENVO:00002003...
AGAAACGACTGGGCGAACACATCGTACTCTGGCCATTGCGATAACGGCTTCTGGCGTGTGTCAATACACAATTTTCTTCCGCACGAGTAATGGCGACGTAGAAGAGGCGGCGTTCTTCCTCCACCGCTCTCGGATTGTCTTTCGACATGGCGGAGGGAAACAAGTCTTCTTCCAGCCCGACAACGAAAACATTCCGGAACTCCAGGCCTTTGGCGGCGTGCACCGTCATCATCGTCACCTTGTTTGCCTGCTCTTCCTTATCATTATCCTGATCTGTCAACAGCGAGACTTCAGACAGAAAGTCAGCAAGCGAGACATGCTCCATTCCTTCCTCGCGGCGTATCTCGCAAAACTCGGCAATACCTTTCAACAACTCCTGCAAGTTTTCCTGCTTGCTGATTCCTTCCACCGAGCGATCCTGAAACAAGGTACTGACAATGCCACTCTCCTTCACTACTGCAGCGGCGATTTCCTCGGCAGAGAGCTTAACATTCCGTTCGATAAAACCGGAAATAAGCTCCCGGAAATCGCTTAGCTTCTTTGCCGTACCGTTATTGACCGGCAGAGCGTACCCGATCGGATCGTTCAACACGGTCCACAAACTGACATTATGATCTGTAGCGGCAACGACCAATTTATTGAGAGTCGTATCGCCTATCCCACGAGCCGGATAGTTTATCACACGTTTGAAAGCCTCTTCATCATGCGGGTTGACAATCAGACGAAGATACGAAATGACATCCTTCACTTCCTTACGCTGATAGAAAGACAAGCCTCCGTATATCTTATAAGGAATTCCCCTTTTACGCAAGGCCTCTTCCAAGATGCGTGACTGTGCATTTGTCCGATACAGGATGGCAAAATCAGCATAATCGTAATTCTGCATCCTCATATCGTTAATCTTACCAGCAACGGCATATCCCTCTTCATAATCGGAATAGGACGAACAAATGGAGACCTTGCTACCCTCCTCCTTTTCTGAATAAACGGTTTTGGGGATCTGCTTCGTATTCTTATGTATCAAACTGTTCGCCGCATTTACGATATTCTGCGTCGAACGATAATTTCGTTCCAGTTTGAAAATACGGCAACCCGGATACTGGTTCTTGAATTGCAGGATATTATCGATATTGGCTCCCCGGAAAGAATAGATACTTTGCGCATCATCTCCGACCACGCAGATACGTCGGTGTATTTCGCACAAGCGCTGTACAATCAGATGCTGGGCAAAATTCGTATCCTGATACTCGTCCACCAGCACAAACTGAAAAAAGCTCCTGTACTTCTCCAATACGTCCGGATGATCGCGGAAGAGTATATTCGTTTGCAACAGCAAATCGTCGAAATCCATCGCCCCCGCTTGCTGGCAACGATTCTGATACCGCTTATATATTTCACGCAGCAAAGGAACTTTAGAATCTATATCATGTTGCACCAGCTCCTTGTTCTGTTCGTATGCCTTATAGGTAATAAGTGCATTTTTTGCATTCGAGATACGGCCCTGTACCATTCCCGGCCGATACACCTTGTCATCGAGCTGCATCTCCTTCATTATGGAACGGAGTAGACTTTTGGAATCTGTCGCATCGTAAATGGTAAAATTAGATGGATAGCCGATGCACTCCGCCTCGGAACGGAGAATACGGGAAAAAACGGAATGGAACGTCCCCATCCACAACCGCCGTACCATCCGTTCGTCTGTCAGGGAGGCGATACGATCTTTCATCTCGCGTGCCGCCTTATTCGTAAAAGTCAGTGCCAAAATGCTTTGGGGAGGCAGTCCCTGCCTTAAAAGATAGGCTATCTTGTAGGTCAGCACGCGTGTCTTTCCCGATCCGGCTCCGGCTACCACAAGCGAAGGCCCGTCTGTATAGACAACTGCTTCGCGCTGACTTTCATTCAATTGTTTCAGATATTCTTCCACGTATCTTGTATTTTTAGGGATACAAAGGTACGAATTTTTATTTACTGTCCTGCCTCAGGTCACTGTTCTCGATGCTATGTGTGCCACTATCCGTACTCATTCTTCGGATTACCAAGTGTGTAAAAATGCCCCCGTTCACTGATTATACGGCCTATAAGGCGAATGCATCACATTCAATGTCTTCGGCAGCCACACCCGGTAACGCTGCGTCTTGTCCCAGGTATTTCCGGCAGAAGCAAAATCGCAGAAATGAATCTGTTTCGGAGCCCGGTTGCTTTCCAAGTCCGTACCCAACACCATCGGGACAGTAAAGGCCAACCAGGCAAAACCAGGAGCCTTTACAGGCGTCAACGCCACATACCCGTCTTTACTAACAACAACAGACGCCTCATCGACAAAGCCATCCCCGAAACGGCTGTCGCGAGCCAAGACGATCGGACCGCGCACGATGGCCTGTGCTTGATTCCTTTCCACCAGACGGGCACGTAAATCGAGTTTGACAGTGATCCGGTCGCCCTTTTTCCACTTACGGTTCACTGGCAAGTATGCACCTTGCAGGACACCATCCTGGGGTTGGCCATTTACGGAAACCACCGCAATCTTGCTCCATGCCGGGATGCGCAAGGCAATGGTGAAAGTCGTCTCTTTCGCAGGATCGACCTCTATCTCGATCTGATCAGTCCGCGGATAATCGGTCGTTTGCTTCAACCGGACCGGCTTCTTGCCCGGCAATACCAACTCCGCTTCCGAGGGAGCATAAAAATTTACCCGGACACAATCGTCCTGAACCTGATAGGCAAATTGAGGAATCATGGCAAAGGCACGCGGGCCGTTCGCATTGCAACAGTTGATGTGCATGCCGCACTGTTCCTCCCCTTCATGACGCCAACCTTCCAACGGGCTGTATTTGGCTATTTGCGAAGCATCCGCCTTCAGAGATGCCATCAAAGCATTATAGATAGCCGTTTCCATATAATCAGCATACAGGGAGTTACCCGTCATCTGTAACAAACGGTTACAGAGCTGCATCCAGGTAAAGGTCACGCAAGTTTCCATCGTATGGTAAGTAGGTTGCGTCTGACGTTCTTTCCCGCCATACCAGCATTCGAATGCACTACCCGATCCGGCCACGTTGATCTCTTCGCGTACGATATGCCCGACCGTCTTTTCCACGACAGAGAGATAGAGTGGATTGCCCGTTACCTTATACAGTTCCAACAAGCCTTCATAGCAGGACATCATTTCATAAGCTTTTTGTCCGTTTTCCCTCGAAAACCAAGTTTTCGGATGCGGAAAACGGTTGGCTACGGGCACATCGGCAATAGCTTTGCTGATCAGCTGCGGACCACCGGGTGTCTCCCATTGTCCGACAATATATTTGGCAAAATCGAGATAACGTTTTTCTTTCGTTCTGTTATACAGATACATGACAGGTTCGAGGACGGACGAGCTCGGCATGCCAATGTAATTGCCGGTTGAGACGATATCCACCTTTCCGGGCCCAACCTGCGTCATTAGATGGTCGACAACTCTGCAAGCTGCTTCCAATGCCTTCTTATCACCCGACAGGTCATACCAAGCGATCAATCCCAATGATGTATACTTGCGCCCCCAGACATCCCATTGCTGTAACTGGTATTCCGGCGCATAATTCCCGATATAACCGTTCGGCAACTGCGTTGCCATAAGCGATTCGGCCGCATCCTTTATGATCTGGTACAGTTCGGGGTCCCGGTTATAACGATAGGAGGCGATCGCACCCTGTATCCATTTCCCCCAGAACTCGCTTTGCCAGCGCGACTTCTCGTTCTGGTGGCGGAATGGTTCGACCAAATGGTCCACATCCTGCGCTTTCACACGATGTTCGATACAATCTGTGATTCGAGTCCCTACATAACCAGATATTTTTACCTGCTTTACAGGAGAGTCATTGCCTACTTGCGCCATCCCTGCCGTCGAGCAGGCACAAGCCAACAGGAAAGAGAAAGTCTTCACCTTAAACGGAATCATCATAATATTGAGAATTTAAGAATTATAAGAACAAAAATAAAGAGTTAACCGTGATATTATGTTATAAAATTGACAGAATACCTGTCAATTATGATAAGTGTCTACTCCTCTACTACACTCCGCCAACATATTTCATGAAAAAAAAACGAGAATCGATTATTTTATTTCTATATTTACCCCCAATAATACTTAATAGATATGGAAGAATACATCGGTACAATCATCAAAGTCGGAGGTATCCTGATCGGAAGCATCATGGTCCTATTCGTGATTTGGTACATAGTCAAGGATATACTGGACATTAGTGGAAAGGATTCATCCGATGGCAAATGAACCAATATATAATTAAGGAAAGACATCTGAATTTAAAACATAGGTGTTTTACCTACAAACCATATATGTCAGCATGTAGGTATGACACATCAAGAATACAGAGGTAAAGCCTACATCTATTGAATTTGAATATACCAAAGATAAGGCTTCTCGTGATGGGACGCCTTATTTTTTTGACCTATTTCTACCTCATTGCCTCTTTGATACACATAGTTCTCATAGGACTAATTCAATTTAGATGTACAAAGTTATAATAAAATTATCATAAACTTTTAATAGTGAGGTCTAAATTCGATATGATATTCAAATCGAATTTGCCTCCATTTGGAGAAGTGTTTCTCTTATTAAATTCCCTAATCAATTGATATTCTTTTATATACAGACGGTCTAATTAACGTAGTCCTATGAGAACTTAGTAAATATTTGTTGTCATCAAACGAAAACATGAAGGAGACACTGCCACATACAATCGACAAGTTGTTTTGGAACATCGCTGTAAACGACGACGAGAATGCCTTTAAAACATTATTCTTCCAATTCTTTTCTCCCCTCTGCATCTTTGCCCACCGGTACATTGAACGTTGGGAAACATGTGAAGACGTCGTACAGGAATCTTTTCTCAAAATCTGGGAAAACAGAAAAAGTATCAGAATCGAAACATCTGCCCGCAATTTTTTGGTCACAAGCGTACGCAATAATTGTATCGACTATCTCCGAAAACAGGAACTCGAGTTGGCCTGGAAACAATGGAAGATAGGCAAGGGGGACGAACCAAGTGGAGATATCTATTCGATTGTCGAACTTAGAACGATGTTGGCTGAAGCATTGGATAAACTACCGGAGAACACTCGCCTCATTTTCGAAAAGAATCGTTTCGAAGGAAAGAAATATACAGAGATCGCCGAGGAACAACAAATATCAGTCAAAACAGTCGAAGCGCATATAAGTAAAGCACTTAAAATTTTACGCGTCGAACTGAAAGACTATCTGCCATTCCTTATTTTATTATTTCAAACTCCTGATAAATATATTTAACATAGGGGAATCTCCCCTTTATGCGTCTAATCACAAATACATGACAAACGTGAATATACAAACCGAACATATCATAGCCTATCTGGAAGGCAAACTATCGAAAGAAGATAGCCTTGCTTTTGAAAAACAAATGTTGGATTCACCTGAATTACGGAAAGAGGTCGATGATCTCCGTTTTATCTGTGACACCAGCCAGATGCTATATTTGCAAGAAAAAATAGATGTAGACAACCACTGGAAAAATGTATCGAGAACCATGCAGAAAAACCGGTTCCGACAAAAGATCGGTCGCTATTTTCGTTACACGGCAGCCATATTGCTCATTCCAGCCTTAATTAGCAGTATCTACTTTTACCAGCGTATCTACAGATTGGAAAATCAGCCGATCGAACAGGTGGAATTGTCAAGCGCTTATGGCCTTGTTTCTAAAATTACACTGCCGGATGGTTCCGAAGTATGGCTGAATTCAGGTTCCAAGCTGCATTATCCTAAACAGTTCGTCGGAAACCATCGTAAAGTATATCTGTCCGGCGAAGCTTATTTCAAGGTTTCATCAGATAAAAAGCACCGCTTCGATGTAGCACTTTCAAACGGAATTACGGTAAGCGCCTACGGCACAGAGTTTAATATTAATGCTTATGAAGATGATGACGAAATACAAGCCACTCTGGCAAACGGTTCCATAGAAATCAGAAATGAAAAGAAACCAATCCCCCAAGTTCTGAATCCGGGTGAACAGGCCGTATATAATAAGATAACAGATAACACTAAGGTTTCAGACATCAATCTGTATATGGTTACTTCATGGAAGGAAGGAAAAATGGTCTTCCGCCGGACCGAAATGGCAGAGATAGCTCAACGCCTGTCACGCCATTTCAACGTAAACATCATCTTACAAAGCAAAAAAATATTCAATTATAAATATTCTGCAACCTTTACGACCGAAACCTTTGAAGAGATCCTGCAACTGCTCGAAAAGACTGCTCCTATCAAGTGCACAATGATCGAACCGAAACAGGCCAGCGACTATTCTTATACCCGTCGGACCGTTATTATCGAAGCAAGATAAAAAAATTGCATTTTGGCGTAGGGGATTTTTTGTCTCCTACGTCTAATAGCCGTAATAAACAGAAATGAATGATTAACACAAAAATTGAAATACCATGAAGACATAGCTGCTACACACATCTGAATCAAAAAGATGGAAAGATGCTTGCAACATCTTCCCATCCCGTGATCAAAAATAATTATCAATCCGAAAATCTCACCTGACGAATGATAATTGTCTAATTAAGTCATATAACTACCTAATTAAATTTGATAATGTAAAGTTATGAAAATTACATCAAAACAAAAAGGTTTCAGGTCATATTTCGACTTGTCTCCTCAAATTCCTACGCGTATGAAAATCGCCGCTTTATGTTTAACCTGCTTTCTTAGTGCAGCAAATGCAAATAGTCTATATTCGCAATCTGCACGTCTTTCTATAGAAATGAACAACGTTTCGATAGAAGATGTATTGAACAAAATAGAGGAAAACTCTGAATTCCATTTTATTTATAACAATGAGCTGGTAAATGTAGACAGAAAAGTCAATGTAAAATTCGACAATGAGACGATCGAATCCATCCTAAAGAAAGTCTTCAAATCCACCAATGTCGAGTACAAGGTAAATGAGAAACAAATTATCCTTCGTCCGAAAGAGATGGATATCGTTGCCAAGGTCCAACAAGAGCAGAAAACCGTTAAAGGTGTTGTTTCCGACCAATTTGGCCCTATCGCCGGAGCAAACGTTTCAATCCAGGGAACGACCGTCGGGACCATTACTGATATGGACGGAAACTTCACGATCGAAGTTCCTGAAGACGCAACTTTACAAATTTCGTTTATCGGTTACAATACTTGTTTTGTGAAAGTTGCAGGACAAAGCAACCTGAATGTCACACTGACGGAAGATACACAAAAGCTGGATGAAGTGGTCGTGATCGGTTACGGTACGCAAAAGAAAATGAACCTGACCGGTTCGGTCGCCACTATTTCGGCAGATAACATTGCGACAATCCCGGTTTCCAATATCTCCAATGCGATGGCAGGACGTATGCCGGGTATTTTCTCTTACAATAAATCCGGTATGCCGGGTGTATCTTCCCCGATCACGATCCGTGGCGTCAATACACCCAACAATACAAATCCGACTTACGTCATCGACGGCGTTGTTCGTGAAAAAGCAGACTTCGATGCTTTGGATCCGAACACGATCGAGAACATTTCCGTATTGAAAGACGCAGCATCCGCTGCCGTTTATGGCTCTCGTGCCTCTAACGGCGTGATTGTCGTTTCGACAAAACGCGGTAAAAACCAAAAGCCTCAGTTTAGCTATTCAGGTCTATTCGGAACGGACCGTCCAACCCGCACACCGGAAGTGATGAACGCTTATGACCGGACTGTATATCTGAATAACCAATTCATGTATAATGGCATCCCGGAAACAGATTCCCGCTACTACACAGCCGACGAACAAGAATACTTCAAAACACACAGTACAAACTGGTTCGACCTCGCTTGGAAAAACCCGTTTACGACACAGCACAACCTAAGTGTCAACGGGGGTAGCGAACGTATCAATTACTTTATGTCAGCCGGTTATTACAGCCAGAGCGGGACATTCAACAACCTAGACTTCACACGTTACAGTTTCCGTTCGAATGTAGATGCCAAAGTTGCGGATAACTTTACGATAGGATTGGATGTGGACGGTAATATGAGCGACCAACGCACACCTTACTGGCCTCATGACTCTGATAAAGATTTGATGAACGATATGTATCGTGCCCTACTAAACTTCCCGACTACCGAGCCGGCCTATATAAACGGAAAGCCGAACGCAACCATCTACAACTGGAATATTCTGGAAGCAATCAACAACGGGCATGTTTCCAAAAAACATAACACACTGAACACGAAGTTAAGCGCCAAATGGGAAATTCCTTGGGTAGAAGGCTTGACAGCAAACGCGATGTTCAACTATCGCCGTTATTACGAGAATGAAAAACAGGTAGGAAAAGAGTATACCTTATATATACACGAAACGAGCGGCGGACATAACCACATCATCCGCGACGACGCCCCGGTTGTCGGCACACGTACGAGAACCGAAAACGGAAACTTCGTCCGAAAAGACTTCAACGAAACGAGCGCTTATACGCTAAACTTGCAGTTAAACTATAACCGGACATTCGGCAAACACGACATCGGCGCCATGTTCCTCTATGAGCAATACGAAGAATGGGGTGATATGTTTTGGGCACAGCGCAAGCAATTGCTTTCATCTTCCCTTGAACAGCTATTCGCCGGAAGTGCGGACAGCCAGTGGAAAGATGCTGATGGTCACGAATCGGAAATTGGACGCATCGGTTACGTCGGCCGTGTGAACTACGGTTTCGACAACCGCTATCTATTAGAAGCCAACTTCCGTTACGACTCGTCCGTAAAATGGATTCCGGGCAAGCGTTGGGGATTTTTCCCGTCTGTTTCAGCCGGTTGGCGCGTGACTGAAGAAAATTTCTTCAAGCAGAACGAAAAACTGAACTTTATCAGTAATCTGAAATTACGTGCATCCTATGGTACATTAGGGAACGACGGAGGAGACGATGTTGCTTATTACCAATATTTAAGTAAATTTACAACAGGAACCAATGCCGTCTTCGGTTCAGGTGCAACCGGTATTCTACCGGGTGTTTATCCAAGCAAAGGCATCACTTGGGAAACAACCACGACAGCCGACGTCGGCTTTGACTTGGGATTGTGGAACGGACTGCTAAGCCTCGAATTTGATTACTTCCATAAGAAAACTTCAGATATCCTGATGGACCGTAAACGTACAATTCCGGGGACTTTCGGAGCCACATTACCGAAAGAGAACTACGCAGAGATGGTAAACCAGGGATGTGAGTTCATGTTGCGCCACGATAATAAGATCGGTAACTTCACATATTATGTATCCGGTAACTTCTCTTTCGCCCGCAACCATTACACGTATATCGACGAATCGGCAAACGCCTATGAATGGGAAATAAAGACAGGACGCCCGATCAACTTCATCACTGGCTACATCGCCGACGGTATCGCCCGTACGGATGAAGATTTAGCTGGACTGCCGCTCTATAACGGCGGATTCGAATGGTCGAAAGGCGACATTATCCTGAAAGATATCCACGGTGCAGGCGGCGTCGGAGGCCCTGACGGAGTTGTCGACGGTAACGACCAAGCCGTTCTTTCGCTCTACAGCAAAGACCCGGAAATCATCTACGGTATCAGTTTAGGAGGTGAATGGAAAGGTATCGACTTCACAGCCTTCTTCCAAGGCGTAGGCCATCGAAGCATCATGTTCCCGAACCGCGGCGATACCTGGACAGAACAGACCGTTCTGAACATATGGTCGGACGCTTATTCACCCGACAACACAGACGGTAAATATCCGCGCGTCGGTGGTACAGGCTCGAAAGGCGCCAACGGACAGGCTTCTTCATTCTGGTTGATGAACGGTAACTATTTCCGTTGCAAAAACATCGAGCTCGGCTATACGTTGCCGAAACAGTGGGTGAATTCGATCGGTGTAGATCGTTGCCGTGTCTACGTTTCAGGCACAAACCTGTTCGTATTCGACCACATTGGCATCTACGATCCCGAAAACAGCGGTGACCGTGGAGCTTATCAGTATCCGTTGACAAAAAGTTTCAACTTTGGTATCAATGTAAGTTTCTAACAATTTGAGTAATTAGATATGAAAAAGATATTTATAACATGTGCTGCCATTCTGGCATTATTCTCTTCCTGCACCAGCGTACTGGATAAGGAAGACCTAAGTTCAATCTCGGAGGACAAGGTTTGGGTTGACAAAACGCTGACTACAGCTTTTCTCAATGCTTTATATGTTTCCATCCCAAGTTGGGATACGGCCGTGGCCGATGCGACCGACGAAGCGACGGGCGGAGGCAACTGGACACAGGGAACCACCACACCGGACAATATGAGTGACACGAAAGATTCCGCCCCGACCTGGTATTGGCCCTATTCTGACATCCGAAACTGCAATATTTTCATTCAGAATGCACAGAATCCCGAAGTCTGTACGATAGACCGTGAACTAGCCGACCGTCTGACTTACGAAGCCCGTTTCATTCGTGCTTACCTCTATTTCGAAATGGTCAAACGTTACGGTGGTGTCCCACTGATCACTATCCCGCAAGAAATGACGGACGACCTCTATGTGAAACGTAACTCTACAAAAGAATGTTTCGATTTCATTATCGACGAACTGAAAGCTTGTGCAGAAGGGTTGCCAGACTCTTATTCGGCTGAAGACTTGGGCCGCGTGACGAAAGGTGCAGCCAAGGCATTCCTCGGACGCGTATTCTTGTTCCGTGCTAGTCCACAGTTCAACCCGAACAACAACAACGAACATTGGCAAACCGCCTACAACTACAACAAAGAGACACTGAATTACCTGATCGGACAAGGCCATGCCTTGTATGATGATTACGGAAAACTGTTCCTAGATGAGATGAACAAAGAGGTAATTTTTGCCATCCGCTACGAAAACCCGACCCGCACACAGAAAAGAGATGCAACCGTCCGTCCGATCACGTTCTCGATGAACAACACCGGTGGTAACCACCCGACACAGGAAGTGATTGACCGCTTCCCTACTATAGACGGAGGGACTTACACCTATGCCGATTGGGAAAAGGAAGGCAAAGATATCTTCGCCTTGTGGGAAAATCGGGACAAACGTTTTTATGCGACAATCGTCTATCAGGGGGTGACTTATTTCAATACCGTAATGGAACTGAACGAAAATGCGCAAAACGACTATGCCTACGGCAAAAACGTCGGATCGAAAACCGGCTATTATTCCCGTAAAGCCATTGACGAAAGCCTTTCAGTGACAGACTGCCAAAAATCTGGAACCGACTATATTGACATTCGCCTGGCCGAAGTAATGCTGAACTATGCCGAAGCTGCCGTCGAGGTCGGAAAGACAAACGAAGCATTCGATATGTTGAAACAGATCCGCAAGCGTGCAGGCATCAATGAAACTAGTTCCAATCCGGAAATGAAAGGCAAAGTTTACGGATTGAACCCAAACATGAACCAGACGGAAATGCGTGAAGCAGTTCGCGAAGAACGTTTTATCGAATTGTTGTTCGAACAAAAACGTTTATGGGATATGCGCCGCTGGATGATCTACGACAAATTGATGAACGGGCAAGGCAAACGCCATGCCTTAGTGATGAACAAGCAGGCCGATAATACATACACGACCTATCTGTTCGACCGTGATAACACGCCGATGATCACCAACCAGAACATCTACTTCCTGCCGATGAAACGCAGCGAGATGAGTAACAATCCGAACCTGGAACAGACGAAAGGCTGGGAAAACGGGACGTTCGACCCGCAAGCTGGACTCTGATCCCTCCTACATTTAATAACGAAAGCCCTCCCCGCTCCGGAAGGGCTTTTGTTATTAAACTCTGCTTCCATCGGATTCCCGATATGGCAGGAAACAATGTCAGAACTGGAAGTAGATAAATGGTTGCACCCCGGCACTCTTGAACTGCACGACAACAAAGATCGCAATCGCCAGCATCACCGCCTGAACAAGCAAAGGAGAACGGGTAACGACTGCCTGCAAACCGTTTTCCGCCGATTTCGGCATGAAATGCAGGATATAACCCACCACCATCAAGACGAACACTCCTTTATAGCCCACCACAAACTGCATAAAGACCTCCGGATGGAAATTCGTGAAAATCTGCGTCAGCACCTCGCCAACCGTTTGCATCGAGTCAGCCCGGAACAGAATCCAGCCAAAGCACACCAGATGGAAAGTGATCAGAACACCTATCACTCTTCTCCAGGGTTTCATTTCTGATCCTAATGGTTTGAAACTGCTGAAATGGTTCATCACGAACTTATGGACGGCCAGTGCAACTCCATGCAGGGCGCCCCAAAGGATAAAACTCACGGAGGCTCCGTGCCATAAACCGCCCAACAACATCGTTATCAGCAGGTTGATGTATGTCCGTATTTTCCCTTTCCGATTACCTCCGAGTGAAATATACAAATAGTCTTTCAACCAAGAAGAGAGCGAGATATGCCAACGTCGCCAGAATTCCGTAATGGTCGCCGATTGGTAAGGCGAATCGAAGTTCACATTAAAACGGAAACCTAACAACAATGCAATTCCGATCGCCATATCCGAATAGCCGGAAAAATCACAATAGATCTGCAAGGCATAACCATACACACCCAACAGATTTTCCACCCCTGTATAGAGCAAAGGAGCATCGAATATGCGGTCGACGAAGTTCAAGCTGATATAGTCGGATATGACGGTTTTCTTGAAGAGCCCGCACAAGACGAGGAAAAGTCCTTCTCCGAACTCCGCCCGCGTAACAACCGGAGTTTTATAAATCTGAGGAATAAAATCGCGTGCCCGGACGATTGGACCGGCCACCAGCTGCGGGAAGAAGGATACATAGAAAACATAGTCGATCCAACGCCGGAGGGGATCTATCCTACCCCGGTACACATCAATCACGTAGCTGATGGTCTGGAAAGTAAAGAAGGAAATACCGACCGGCAGGAATATATCAAGAGCGGTAAACTCTCCTCCCATCAATGACGTTATCACTCCACCCAGGAAATTAGTATATTTGAAATAGACAAGAAGTCCCAGATTGATACTCAGGCTCAAAACAACTAATCCTTTACGTCTCCAATACCCCTCTGCACAGTCCATTAGCTGTGCAAGAAAGAAGTCGGCAACGGTGACTATAGCAAGCAGAAAGAAATATGTGCCACTACTCTTGTAGTAGAAATAATAGGAAAAAAGGGTGACAAACAAGATACGGGCAGTGTATTTACGTTGTAACAACACATACACTACCATGAAAGCAGCGAACAGCCAAAGGAAGATACCGCTGCTGAATATCATCGGGGCTTGCGGATCGTAGGTAAGTACCTCTTTTAGTCTACTGAAATCTATATCAATGGGAAACATAGTCATTATATGCTTGTATAAGTGCTTGGTATAATAAATTTCCTTGCAGGATGTATCCTTCAGGTAAATAATGTACATGATCGGGACGCATCAGGTTCTGTCTCTTATACACATCTGACGCTGCCGACGA
>ENA-OZEF01000678-OZEF01000678.1-human-gut-metagenome-genome-assembly--contig:-NODE-678-length-13114-cov-3.801440_pt1 | contig 13114 bp, 15 predicted proteins | sample MGYA00245065_ERZ653603 | MGnify/ENA primary metagenome ERZ653603 (study PRJEB26926, sample SAMN06164922) | human gut metagenome | biome: ENVO:00009003; feature: ENVO:2100002; material: ENVO:00002003...
GCTATCAGGATCAGATCACGGCGGCGCTGGTGAAAAACCGGATGCCGGAGGAGGCAGAGCGCGGCATCATGCATTGGTACCATAAGCCTGACAGCATCAACGCAAAGGTCTACTCCGCCGTATTCACGGTAGACAGCCGAGGCGGAGAGCTTTGGGGCATTGCGGAGTGCCGTGTTGCCGGGGAATTGTCGGACACCGAAATGGATACTTTGAAAGAGTTTATCACCGGACAGGCTTCGGACGGCTGGTGCGAGGGTTTTGAGCAACGGGAGATCTCCGTGGATAACGGCGGTGAATTGTATGTCCACTTTTGGAACTCGGACGAGTGGAGCATCCAAACGGAGCAGGAGCTTTTCTCCCCCAAGCTGGCGGATGGACTGCCGGAGCTGTGCTTCTCCACGCTCCCCGGCACCGGTGAGCTCATCTGTATCAAGCGCGGCGAGAGCGGCTACTATCCCAGCGACTGGTCCACGAACGATCCCGCGCATAACCGTGAGATAGCGGACTACAACAACGAACGGCTTGGCGTTACCCCCGCGCAGGAGAAAGCCATGAAAACGGGTTCCATGTTCGGCTGGGGCGTCCCTGGCGCAGACCCCGCCTGCTATGAACAGAAACAGGAAATGGGGGGGATGACCCTTGGGTAAAAAGATATTTGGCATCTATCTGGCAAAGCTGGACGCACCCAATAGTGAGGCCCACGCAAGGCTGGAACTGCCCGCTTCCCCGTTGGAATTGCACGATGCAATGGACAAGGTGCGGCTTCAGGAGAACGAGGAGGTGTATCTGGAAATTGACGATTACTATGGCTTCGAGTATCTCGCTCCTCACTTGATGGAACTGGACGCCAGCCTCAATGAACTGAACGATCTTGCCGGTCGTCTGGCTGTGCTGGATGAAACGGAGCAGGAAGCGTTTGACGGCCTGCTCCGTCTGGAAATTCAGAGAAAGGTAGAATCCAACGGCAGTATTCTTACCATGCAGGACCTGAGAACTCTGGCGGTCAGCGTGGGGGCAGATTGCTGCCATGTGGTCGGCGCGACCAGTGACGCAGAACTGGGCCGCTTCTATGCGGAAAACGGCTTCATGGAGGAACTGGACGGTCTATCCGACGATGTGTTCGAGATGCTGGACTTTGGTAAAATCGGCAAAGCCCTGCGTACAGGCGAAAACGGCACATTCACACGGAACGGCTATGTGGTGCAGCACAGTGAACTGGTCACCGCACCACCCTGCGCCAAGGAACTTCCCGAAAAGCCGGAATATCTCTTCCGGCTCACTCTTGGCCTTCATCCCGACCTCGAAGATGACCGCACCGTCACGCTGGAATTGCCTGCGTCTGCTGAAGCATTGAGGGAAGTGCAGAAGCAGCTCGGAGCGGACGGCTGGGAGGGTGCTATGGTTCTCGACTATGACGGGATCATCCCACAGGCGGCAGAGTTTGCTGACCTGCCAATGGAGCTGGATGCCTTCAACGATTTTGCGGAGGTAGTGGAGGCTATGCCTTCCCGCGAAAAACAGATCCCGAAGCTGAAAGCCCTGCTGGAGCATTTCGAGGTAACGGATCTGGCTACTGCTGCGGGCCTTGCCGAGCATATCGGGGATTACATCCTCACGCCGGAGATAAGTTCACCGCAAGAGGCGGCCATTGATGAACTGAACTTCACAATGGATGTCCACTCAGCGGAACTGCTCCTGCCTCATGTAAATCTCTTTACCTACGGGAACGAGATCATCAAGGATGACAATGCTGCACTTACCTCCTACGGCCTGCTGCATCGGGAGGACTATCAGCCGATGCAGACACCGGTGCAGGAAACTCAAGAACAAGCAATGACGATGGAATAAGCAAAGGACCTAATCGAGCCACTATGGAAATGCGTAATGCCGTTTTTAACGACACTGACTTGCAACATATGTAATGAAATCCTCCGGCGTGAGTGTGTCGCCAGCATGAGGAATCGCGTTCCATCTTTTCTGTATGGCAGGGTCTGGATTACACATCGCCGCTATCATCGCAAGCCGAATCTCTTTCCGCACTTCTTCCACGGTAGTATGGTTTTTGCGAGCCACTTCTCGCAGTGCTGCTTCGGCGCAGATGTTCTTTCTCTTCATAGAATCACTCCTTGCTGTTTTTTGAACGGAAACCGTTCTTTTAGAACTATAATAGCATAGGAGCTTTGAGAGAAAACGTCGAACTCTGTCGAAAAAAATAGAGGCTTGCAAAAAGTGCAAACCTCTGTGCCGCTTATCATTTCAACTCTGCAATCAGGGCATCCAGTACGTTCATTACCTTACGCTGTCCTTCTGGAGAAAGCATCTTAAGTCGTTCGGAGATTTCCGTGGCATGAAACATTGTTGCCGTGTTCAAGTCATCTTGAAGGAGTTCATCTGTTCCAATATTGAGTGCATTGGCGATGGCGACCAACTTCTCCAGTTTTGGAGCCTTCACGCCTCGCTCTACTACACTCATGTGATCAACGCTGTAATCTACAGCGGCGGCGAGCTCTTCCTGTGTCATGCAGGCTTTTTCACGGGCTGCTTTGATTCGTTTTCCCAACGCTATCTGGTCCATACAGTAGTCTCCTTTAGAACGGTATCCGTTCTTAAAGTATATGGGAGATGCGGTATGTTTCACAGGAGCATATAGAACGCCGTCCGTTCTGAATGAACGGAATGGATAAAAAATATCACAGCAAGGGGCCGTATTCCCGGACGGGGAAAAGCGACCCCTTCTTTTTTGCGCTCTTTTTGTCTCCTATTCCGGGATAACGGCTCCGGAAAGGAGGAACTGTGGCAATCAACGAAGCCCTTGCGGAATATCTTGCGCTTCACCACAAGGGTGAAGCAAATGCCGTCACCAGCCGGGAGTTGGAGTGCAGCTTCCAAATGCGTGGTTCTGAGCTGCGCCGGGAGATCAACGCCCTGCGCGGTGACGGCATTCCCATTTGCAGCTTTGAGGGCGGCTACTATTACGCCGCCACTGCCGAGGAGCTGGAGCGCACCATCCGGCAACTCCGCAGCCGAATCAAGAAGATCGCATTTGCGGAGCGCGGCCTGTCCAGTGCTTTGCCGGACTATGTAGATACCGGTCAGCTTTCTCTCCCGCTGGATGGGGGTGACGCCCCTTGAACAGCTTTATCCCATGGGTGGGCGGCAAGAGCAAGCTGCTGTGGATCATCAACAAGATGGCGCCGGATCACTACAGCCGGTTCATCGATGTCTTCGGCGGCAGCGGCACGGTGACCATGAGCCGTCCCATCCAGCAGGGTTGTATGGAGGTCTACAACGATTTCAACAGCAATCTCACGAATCTCTTCTGCTGCGTGAAAAACCGCCCCTTAGCGCTGCTGGCGGAATTGGGCTTTCTGCCTCTGAACACGCGGGATGATTTCAATGTCCTGTACAAGTTTCTCTCCAAGGGCGAAATCACGGATGACTATCTGCAGGAAGAAATGGAACTGACTGAGATCCTGCTCAAGCCGCCCGAGGCCGAAGCTATCCGTACTCTTCTGCTGGAGCGTGCTCCCCGCGGAGATGTCCGCCGTGCCGCAGATTTCTTCAAACTGGTTCGGTACAGCTTCAGCGGCAGCTCTAAATCATTCGGTGGTAAGCCCTGCGATATCCGCCGCTTCTTCCACCTGATTTGGGAGTGCTCTCGCCGGCTGGCGAATGTCATTGTGGAGAACAAGGACTTTGAGGATGTCATCCGTCAGTATGACCGGGGCGATGCATGGATCTACTGTGACCCGCCGTACTTTGAGGCCGAATGCTATGAGGTGGCTTTCCCCAAGGAAAATCACCAGCGCCTCCATGATACGCTTCTGAACTGTCAGGGGTATGTCATGGTGTCCTACAACTACTGCCCGTACATTTGCGAGCTGTATCATGAGTTCTACATTTTCCGCGTTGTGCGCCCCAACAGTATGTCCCAGACGGCGGGCAGTGAATATGAGGAAGTCATCATCACCAACTACGACCCCCGCAAAGCCTGCTGGCAGCTCAGTTTGGAGAGCCTGCTGAACTGCGGCAGCGAGGCCCGGTATGAACTGATCCATGAGCCGGAAAGACCGATCAAAACGACAAATTAAAGGAGGGTCCCCCCATGAATTTTATGAAATACCCCACGAAGAACGATATCAGCATTTCCAATGCAGTTCTGAAGCTGGCCAAGCTCCAGAATGCGGAAAGGCTGGAGCTCACAGCGGCCACGGGCGCCGTCATTGTGACCAGCGGCAGGATGACCGTAAAGGAGCTCCTCAGCACAGTACAGTCGCTGACTGGACGAGCTGCCGAGCTTATGACCTTGCTCCGTCTCACCTGTGGTGACTGCACGAATTGCAGCGAAAAATGTGCGTATCGGGATAGGTCGATCACCGAGCTTATCCGCCCCGCTGTGGTCGTTCCCGATTGGGCGCGGCAGGATGCGGGTTTGGCCGGCGATGCCAAGCTGGACTGCTATGTGGACGAGGACACGCACGAGCTTACCGTAGTGGAAGCGGACTATGCCCACGACCTCTCCGACGTGCCGCCCGAGCTTCTGTTCGCCCTGCATCAGAGTGGCTGCTGCCTGTCCGCGCTGGAGGATGCGCTGATGGAGGACGATGTCATCTACGATAAGTGATACGAAAAAGCAGGAGGAAGAAAAGTGAAATGAACGAAACCTATCTCTATCCCTACTCGGCACAGGAGGCCAGAACAAGAAATCAGCTTCCCATGTGGCGCGAGAGTTACCACGCCAATGTTGCCTGCCGGAATGCCATCGAGGAGACGATCCGTCAGAGCTTCGACGGGATGCACCTGAAGAAGGACTGCCTTGAACCTGTGCTTGCGGAATATGGCTACAAGCGCACGGAATGGGTGCTGGCCACCACCCTGCAGGAGCTTTCCTGGGATGGGCGTTTCAGCAGAACCAACAAGCAGTGGGCGGCGCGGCGCTATATTCCGCAGGACGAGCGACACAACGCCGAGATCACCGTCCGAAGTCACCCCGCCATACTGGATGGCTTCGTAGACCTCTATCGGAAAGCGTATCAGGAGCTGGGCCTGTTCGGCCCGGAGCATTGCGTCGGTGACCGTGCCGAGGCGCTGGATAACGCAGAAGAATAATCAACCCACTGGATGGCCGCAGGGAAACCTGCGGCCATCTCTATTCTCCGGAGGTGAGAGCAATTTATATTTACCCTGATAATTTGACCGCAAAAGCCATGCTGTGGCTTTGGGAGCTGCGGGACATCGGCATCATCGGCGTGGGGCTTCTTATCTCTGTTCTGGCGCTGACCCAGACAGGCATCGCCCTGCCGCTGGTGCTGACGGCTGTTTACGCTTTCCTCAGCATTCGATTCGACGGAACCAGCATATTGGATTTCCTCAAATATGCCGCCGCGTTCCTGATTACAAAGCAGCAATTCTATGATTGGAGGTTGGAGTCGTGAGTAAAAAGCAGAAAAAGGACAAAGCCGCCTGCTCCACACGGCAGCTCATGGGCATTGAGGAGATCAAGGACTACTGCATTGCCACCCGTATGGGCAATCTCGTGTTCTTCATCATCAAGCCCACTAACATCTCCGTCCTGCCGGATTCCAGCATCAGCGCCCGCATCTATGCGCTGCTGAATGTCGTAAAGGGACAGGCGGAGATCGAGATGCTGGCCCTCAATTCCAAGGAATCCTTCGAGCGCAATAAGGACTTTTACCGGGAGCGTCTGAGCCAGGAGGAACTGCCAGCAGTCCGCAGACTGCTGGAGCAGGACAGTAAGCATCTGGACCGCATTCAGGTGCTCATGGCGTCCAGCCGTGAGTTTTATATTATCATCCGGCTGCGCGGCGAACAGGAGTCCGATGTGTTCTCCTACCTTTCCCGCATCGAGCAGAATATCAACGACAACGGCTTCACGACCCGCCGAACCACCGAGCAGGATCTCAAAAAGATGCTGGGGGTTTATTTCGAACAGAATGTGACGACGGAAAAGTTTGAGGACTTCGATGGTGACCGCTGGGTCATTGTTGGCGAATAAAGGAGGGATTCATTTGGCAAAGAAAACGAAAAGAGCAACGCCGCAGAGCCGGGAGAATGCAGGCATCAAATCCTTTCTGGATATGATCGCACCTTCCGTGGTCAAGTTCGAACCGGATCACTTCATCTGCGGCAACACATTCCGCTGCGTGTGGGCACTGCGGGAGTATCCCACCCAGACCGATGAGCAGGCCATCCTTCGCCATCTCGGTGAAAAGGATGGAATCACGCTGCGTATCTACACCCGGCAGGTAACACCTGCCGAGGAAAAGCGCATCATCCAGAATGCTGCCAACAAAAACCGCATGGGCAGCTCCAACACCAACGACCTGCAGCAGACGATCACGGCGGAAAGCAATCTGCATCGAGGCTATGGGTACCAAGTACGGTGTGGTGAAAACGGAACTGGCGAACCGTGGTTGGACGCACTGGCTGAAAATTCCGTATATCAATTATGACTGAGGAGGTACAACATGAAAAAAGAAAATATCACTCTCACCTTTGACGATGACAAGCTGGACGCGCTGGAGTTCTCGCTCCGCAAGGAACACTCCTCCGTGCAGGCCCGCATGGACGATGCGCTCAAGCAGCTCTATGAGCAGACGGTGCCGGAAGCTGTGCGGGAGTATCTGGACAGCAAGGCTGTCCCTGCTCCCAAGCCCAAGCGCACTGCCAAATCTGCCGCACCCAAAACGCCGAATAGTGAGCCGAAGGCCATGGCAGCCGTGGTGAAGGAGGGCAACTGATATGTCACAGCAAGAAGAAATCGTTCTGTGGATCGACCAGCGATGGAAAAGGGCCATTGAGAAACATCTCAATGATGAAACTTTGCAGGAGCATCTGGAGAATGTGCTGGATGAGCTGTGCAACCAGCTCCCGGAGCAGGAATACAAGTGCATCAGTGCCGAGATCTACGCGGAGGATGCCGCAGAGCGTGAAGCGAGGGAGGCTGCCCGCACCTACGCCGCCTACCATGTGACGGAGCACGGGCAGGAGTGGTACTTCAAGACCTCGCCCGGTGAGGAGCTGTTGGTCGCCTGCAAAAAGCTGCGCGGCTATGTCACCGCAGAGAAAGGCACTGCGCCGGACAAATTTATCGGAATGTTTTTCGGCGGGCAACCCATCACAGCAAAAGAGTTTGACGCCCTGACCGCTGTACGCATGGAGAACACCGGCAAGGTGCGCGGCGTGTTTGATCTCAACTTCGACAAGCGGGAGTTCTCCGCCGTTCACATCATGGACGGTTGGCAGACCTGGGCGATGCGGGATGTATCCGTGGCGGCGTACCATGCCACCCGGTCACAATTCGCGTCGAGCGATGATCAGTGGCGCAAGTTGATGGATCATCTGAGCGGTAAGGAAATCACCTCGGCGGGACACCTCTCCGCGCGGAATTTTTCTTTCAGTGATGAGATCATGGTGGAGGAAGACGGTAAGCTCAACTTCTATGTGGACGCAGATTTTGATGTGGACGCTGCCTTCGGAACCTTCGTCCTCACGGACAAAAACGATGACTGGCTCAACATCTATGCCAACTACGACATCGCGGAGGATAGACCCTGCGACACGCTGGAGCTGACGCTCTGCAAGGGTGACGGCTCCGAGGAGAACTGGAGCTACCCGCTCAACGCAGCCGAGCAGGATGTTCTACTGCGAAAGATGGAGGCGTTTTGCCAGCAGCAGATCGGTATGAGTCTGTGCGAGTACGCCCAACAGCTTCGTGAGGAACAGGCACAGACTTCGGAGATGCAGATGTAACCACCGTGTCCGCCCCTGTGAGCCGCTGTGTGCGGCTTTGGGAGCGAGGGTGGCATCCCTGCACCCCAGACAAGCATCGGCGCTGTTTGCCCCCGCTTTCCCCCCGCCTATTGGGAACTGTGCTGGGAACTCGGCTGTTCGATAAAAGCACAAGATAAAGGCCCGGTGTCGTTTCCGCCCCGGACCGCCCACAAAGCCCCGCAGTGCGGGGCTTTTCAGCATTTTGAATTGTAGGCGTTTTCGCTTGATTTCAAACAGGCTGTAGGCGTATTTTCCCCAAAAGCTCCGTGTCGCAGGGGGTTGCGCCCACAAAAAGCGACATCAAAAGAAAGGACGGCAACTATGTTAAAAGAACAAATGACCATCCGGCTTTATCCAGAAACGCGCAGACAAATGGATGGTTGGTTGGAAGAAAGCAACAGCAAAAACCGGAACGAATTCGTGGAAAAGGCTCTGCGCTTTTATATGGGCTACCTCGGCACGGAGAATATTACCGAGTATCTCTCGGACGCGCTGGTGGCGACGCTGCGCGGAATTGTAGCTGACAGTGCAAATCGTACCAACAGTCTCCTGTTCAAGTGCGCGGTAGAGCAGGGCATCATGGCGCATACTATCGCTGCCCACTTCCGTGATACGATGGAAGATCGCCGTGCCCTGCGTGGATATGTGGTGGATGAAGTGAAGCGCACCAACGGTCAGATCAAGTTTGAGGATGCCCAGGATGTCCAGCGACAGTTACCTGATGATACATGGCTCGAATAATTTTTATCTCGCCCTACATGAAGGGCGGCAGAGATTCTTCTCGGCTGGCCCATCGAACCCGCTACTTCGCCACCCGTGAAGGCGTGCAGCTCCTCAAGGATGACAATGCCCATCTTCCTGTCACGAAGAAACAGCAGCAGTACATCCAGCGTCTGCTCCGCAGCTTCCCGGAGGCAAGGGAGCTGCCGGAGTATGAGAACTATGCAAACACACCCAACCGAAAGACTGCCTTTGCTTTCATCGAACAGATCCACGAGGACTTCATTGAGCCGATGGATAGCCGTGAAAACTATCTTGACTATGTCGCAAACCGTCCCGGTGTAAAATCGATGGGCGAACACGGCTTGTGGAATGCCCATGGCAAGGTGCCATCGCTGGAGAACGCTATTGCGGAGGTAGCGCAGCACACGGGAAATGTGTGGACACCGATTATCTCCCTCTCTCGCGAGAATGCAGAGCGTCTGGGTTATACCGACCTTAAAAACTGGCAGGAACTCATCAACGCATCTATCACCGACATCGCCAAGGGCTATAAGATCCGTCCGAGCCATCTACGCTGGTATGCTGCTCTCCATGAAAGAGAGAAGCACCTCCATGTCCATATGATTATCTTCTCCGCTGACCCGAAAGAAGGCTTTCTCACCAAGCAAGGTATCCGCAGCATCAAGTCCGCACTGGTCAGCACGATTTACCGGAACGACCGCCTGCACATCTATGAGCAGAAGGACGAACAGCGCGGCCTGCTCCGGCAGGAAGCGGAAACACGGATGGCAACGCTCATCGGGCAGATGGCTACCGGTACTCTGCAAAGCGATAAGCTGGAGCTTTTGGTGGCGGATCTCGCCCAGCGGCTTCAGGAGGTCAGCGGCAAAAAGGTCTACGGTTATCTGCCGCCCCGTGTCAAGCGCATCGTGGATGAGATCGTGGACGAACTGGCAAAGGACGAACGGGTGTCGTCCGCCTATGCTCTATGGCAGGATCTCCGAGAGCAGCTTTGCATTGACTATAATCAGACTCCACCGCAGCGTGTACCGCTGTCGCAGCAAAAGGAGTTCAAGACTGTACGCAACATGGTCATCCGAGAAACGCTACGACTCTCGGAAATGAACTTCACCTTCGAGGATGATGGCATGCAGGATGATCCAGAGCCGGAAGAACCGCCTGTTCCTCCAGATCCAAGTACGGAGCGGATGATCCATCAGCGGGCTCGGTTTTACCGCAGAGCAAAAAGCATGTTAGATTCTGTGGGCGCAGATCCCAGTGAGAAGTCAATGGCATTGGTCACCCTCCACCGTTTGTGGGAGGAGGGATATACTATTGCTGCTCATCAGCTTGGCAAATCGTATCGGGATGGAGTTGGAAGTTCAGTTGACCAAGAGTTGGCGACAGAGTGGTTTCAAAAATCAGCAGAAGCCGGTAATCCTTGCTCTGCATACGCGCTGGGCAAACTGTTGCTGGAGAAGGAGCAGATCCCGCAGGCCATTCACTGGCTGCGGCAAGCAGCGGAGCAGAACAATCGATACGCGCAATACCGGCTCGGCAAGCTGCTGCTCACCGGCGCGGAGGGTGTGCCGAAGGATATAGATGCGGCCATTCAACTTCTGAAGGACTCTGCCACGCAAGGGAATTCGTTTGCCCAGTACACGCTGGGAAAGCTCTATTTGCTGGGACACGAGGTGCAAGCAGACCGCGAAGAAGCTCTGCGCTATTTCGCACAGTCAGCGGCACAGGGCAACACCTACGCTCAATATTTTATTGACCATCAGGACGACTTCTCCGGTGCGGCGGCGGGAACCGCTATCCTTCGGATGCTCCATCAGATGAGTCGCATTTTCCGCGAGAACGCCGCCCAGCCTGCCATCTATGCAGGAATGCAGATCGACAAGAAGCGTCGCCGCAGATTGCAGGAGAAGCGTATGGCAATAGGTCACAAGGCGGATGACCATGAGGATCGTGGACTGACGCAACAGACACAATAAATAGAGGAGGAATTATGTCAAAGTACATTCCGTTTACAACCGAGCAAAAAGAACGAGCCGCCTCGGTGGACTTGGAGGAGTTCCTCCGCCGCCGAGGAGAAAAGCTCATCACCTCCGGCAGGGACAAACGCCTTGCCAGCGACCACAGCATCACCATCCGCGGCTGCGAGTGGTACGACCATGCCACGGAACAGGGCGGCAGAGCCATCAGCTTCGTCAAGCAGTTCTATGGACTCAGCTACCCGGACGCCATGTCTCTGCTCCTCGGCGACGATCTGGACGGAAACTACCCTGCGGCAAGAGAGAAGGAGCCGGAGCCTGCAAAGCCCTTCGCGCTCCCAGCGCAGAGCGAGTCCATGCGCCGTGTGTATGCCTACCTGCTGAAACAAAGGTGCATCGACCGCGAGATACTCAATGCCTTCGTGCGCAAGAAGCTCATCTACGAAAGCTGTGAAAAATCCAGGGACGGGACAAAAGAATACCACAACGCCGTGTTCGTCGGATTCGATGAACACGGCGTTCCCCATCACGGGCATAAGCGTGGGCTGTATGCCATGGGGCAAAGCTATCGCGGCAACATTGAGGGCAGCGACCCGCGGCACAGCTTTCACTATCTCGGCGGCGATGACACTCTCTATGTCTTCGAGGCCCCTATCGACCTGCTCTCCTACATCTCCCTTTTCCCAGAGGGGTGGCAGGAGCATAACTATGTGGCCTGCTGCGGGACATCCTCCATCCCCGTGCTGGAGATGCTGCGGCAGTTCCCCCAGCTCCGGCAGGTGTACCTCTGCCTGGACAATGACGATGCCGGTCATGCTGCCAGTGAGCGCATGGCAAAGCTGCTGGAGGAACGTGGTATCTCCGCGGATCAGCTCGTACCGCAGCAAAAGGACTGGAACGACGATCTCAAGGCAGAACAGGAAAACAAAATGGAATGGAGCGAGCTATGCCAAACCTTCTGCTGACAATGTGGGACACGATCAAAAGCTCCAACATCGGGATATTGGTCGCGGCAGGGCTGGGGATGTTCGCCATCATTGGGGGACTCTCCATGCTGTCCTACCACTATACACTCAGCGGCATCAAGTCCCGCACCGTGGGTGACGGGCAGCACGGCACGGCGCGTTGGGCAACCGATAAGGAGATCCGCCAGACCTATGCCCACGTGCCGTTCAAGGTCAGAGACTGGCGCAAGGGAGTAAGCCTTCCCACAGAACAGGGTCTGGTGCTGGGCTGCAAGGGTAAGAAAGATGAACTGACTGCACTGGTGGACAGCGATGACATCCATTGCCTGATGATCGCCGCCTCCGGCGCGGGCAAGACGGCTTTCTTCCTCTATCCCAACCTTGAATATGCCTGCGCGTCTGGCATGAGCTTTCTGGCGTTGGATACCAAGGGTGATCTCGCCCGCAACTACGGCTCTATTGCCAAAAAGTATTACGGCTACAAGCATATCTCCGTTATAGACCTGCGTAACCCCACCCGCTCGGACGGCAACAATCTGCTGGCGCTCATCAACCGCTATATGGACATCGCCAGAAAACAACCGGACAACCTCGCCGCCCGCGCCAAAGCCGAAAAGTACGCCAAGATCCTCGCCAAGTCCATCGTCAGCCCGGAGGGAAACTCCGACCACGGGCAGAATGCCTTCTTCTACGATGCGGCGGAGGGCTTGCTGTCTTCCACGATCTTGCTGCTTGCGGAGTTTCTGCCGCCGGATGAGGAGCACCCGGAGGAGCGGCGGCACATCGTGTCGGTATTCAAGCTGGTGCAGGATCTGCTGGAGCCGGCGCGTGGTGCGCGGGGACGCTCCCGCTTCCAGCTGCTCATGGATAAGCTGCCGTCCGAGCACAAAGCACGCTGGCTGGCAGGCGCCGCACTCAACAGCTCCGAGCAGGCGATGGCATCAGTCATGTCCACGGTGCTGTCCCGTCTCAACTCGTTCCTCGACAGTGAGCTGGAGCAGATCCTGTGCTTCGACAGTGCCATTGACGCCGAGATGTTTGCAGCGGAGAAATCCGCCATCTTCCTCATCCTGCCGGAGGAGGATCAGACGAAGAACTTCATGGCGGGCTTGATGATCCAGAATCTCTCCCGTGAGCTGTTCGCAGTAGCGGATGAGAACGGCGGCAAGCTGAAAAACCGCGTTATTCTCTTTTGTGATGAGCTGGGTACCATGCCGCCCTTTGATATTTTACCGCTTTTCAGTGCTGGACGCTCTCGCCGCCTGACGCTGGTACCCATTATCCAGTCACTGGCGCAGTTGGAAAAGAACTATGGCAAAGAAGGTGCATCCATTCTGATGGATAACTGCCAGGATGTGATCTGCGGCGGCTTTGCGCCCAACAGTGAAGCGGCGGATACCTTCTCCAAAGCCCTCGGCAGCCGCACGGTGCTCTCCGGCTCTGTGAGCCGCGGCAAAAACGATCCCAGCCAGAGCTTGCAAATGATGGAACGCCCCCTGCTGACGGCAGATGAGCTCAAGTCGATTCCCAAGGGCAGCTTCATCGTACAGAAGACCGGATGCCACCCCATGCGTACCCGCCTGCGCCTGTTCCTGTCTCTTATACACATCTCCGAGCCCACGAGACGCGTAGTAA